>Ga0315284_10011797_pt1 | contig 12446 bp, 7 predicted proteins | sample YL17G09_16_MG_FD_203696 | JGI IMG/M metagenome (GOLD analysis project Ga0315284, IMG submission 203696) | Sediment microbial communities from Yellowstone Lake, YNP, Wyoming, USA - YL17G09_16 | ecosystem: Environmental > Aquatic > Freshwater > Lake > Sediment | place: USA: Wyoming | collected... | reverse complement strand
CCACGAGCGCGAGGATCTTGCCGCCGAGGATCATCGCCTGGGCGCCGCGCGGGCTCGCCCCGTAGCGGACGTACTTCTTGACCATCGGCGAGGCCGCCGGATGCTCGGGATGGGTCGCCAGGATGATGGCACTCGTGTAGTCCCGCACGTGCGAGGCCGCCGGCACCTCGCGCGCCAGGTCCCTCATGGCCAGAAGCGCCGCGGCGGCGGCCACGCGGTTGGGGCGGGGCGGACGCGCGCCGGTGGTCCGCGCCACGATCTCCGAGATCTCCTCGCGTCCGGGCATCCGCATGAGGAGTTTCAAGGCGAAGCGGTCGAGCTGGGCCTCCGGCAGCGGGTAAGTGCCCTCCATCTCCAGCGGGTTCTGGGTCGCCAGGACGAAGAACGGCTCGGTGAGCCGGTGGGTGGTTCCGGCCACGGTCACGCTGCGCTCCTGCATCGCCTCGAGCATGGCCGACTGGGTCTTGGGCGTGGCGCGGTTGATCTCGTCGGCGAGGAGCAGGTTGCCGAAGACGGGCCCGGGGCGGAACTCCCAGTCGCGCCGCCCGTCGGGCAGCTCGACGATCACGTTCGTGCCCGTGATGTCGGCGGGCATGAGGTCGGGCGTGAACTGGATGCGGCTGAACTTGAGGTCGAGCACGTCGGCCAGCGTCCGCACGAGGAGGGTCTTGCCGATGCCGGGCACGCCCTCGAGGATGGCGTGGCCTTCGGTCAGGAGGCACAGCAGCACGCCCTCCAGCACCTCGCCGTGGCCGACGATGACGCGTTGGACCTCTTCGGAGATGCGCCGGTAGGTTTCGCCGAAGTGCTCGAGCCGCTGCTCGACGTCCGCCTTTTCCATGACGCCTCCACCCGTACCGGCCGTCCCGTGCAGACGATAGTACCGGCGGGCGGGCGCCAACTCAAGGCTATTGGACCCGCCGTTCACGTGCCACGGGTTGCTTGTCAACCCGTGGTGGCAGCGATCCTCTTTCCTTATTGCTTTACGCAATACGGAGGAAAGACGACAACCACGGGTTGGCAAGCAACCCGTGGCACATGACAAAGGAATGAGGCCAAGCCCATTCGGAAGGCCCCTCCGCTATGCTCGTGAGATCGTCCACAAGACGCCGCGCAGGGCCGTGTTGCCGCCTACTCGCGCCACTCGAACGGCCGCGGGGCGATGAGGTAGAGGCGGCGGACGGCCACGTTGCACAAGAGGCCCAGCGCCAGGAAGGAGCTGACGAGGCTCGACCCGCCATAGGACATCAGCGGCAGCGGAATCCCCGTGATCGGCATCATGCCGATGCTCATCGAGATATTGAGGAAGCTCTGTGCCGCCACCAGCGCCACCACGCCCACCACGAAGAGCTTTCCGTACGGCTCGCTGGTCGAGAAGCTGACGTCGATCCCCAGGAGGCACAGGAAGGCGTAGAGGAGGACGACGGCGGCGGCGCCGACGAAGCCGAACTGTTCGGCGAGCGTCGGGAAGAGGAAGTCCGTGTGGGCCTCCGGCAGCAGGCCGTAGCGGGTCTGCGTGCCTTCGAGCCACCCGCGCCCCGCGAAGCCGCCGGAACCGACGGCGATCTTCGCCTGGAACTCCTGGTGGCCGGGATCGTCCAGGAGCGAGCCGAAGAAGAACCGCAGGGCGTCGAAACTCGCGGGGCCCGGCCCTCCGTCGAGGGCCTCGAACAGGCGCTGGCGGGCCTCGACGAACTCCGCCTTGTCTTTCCCCCACGAGACGGCCGTGGCCATCCGCCACGCGCGGAACCGCCACATGCCGGTGATCTCGCGCACGAGGTCGGCCTTCCGCTCATCCGAGAGGCGCGCCCGCCGCGGGGCGACGGGCCTGGCCCCGTTGCCCTGCTCCTTGTCCGCCTCGCCGCCCTCGGGGGGGGGCTGGGCGAGCGCGAAGTGCAACCGCTCCGCGCAGCCGTGCAGGAGCCACGAGTCGATCCGCATCCGCTGGTAGCCCCGCATCGAGGAATAGAAGACGGGCACCATCGCCAGGCCCATCAGCATGATCGCCAGCAGGTGTTTGCCGCGGGCCCCCGCCGCAAACAGCATCAGAAAGAGCACCGGCAGGAACATCATGGCGGTGCCCAGGTCCGGCTGGTACAGGACCAGGCCCGTCGGCACCAGGGCCATCAGGAACGGCGCCAGCAGGCCCTTGAAGGTGCGGTAATTCTTGCGGTAACGCAGGTAGTACGCGAGCGACATGATGAAGGCGATCTTCATCAGCTCCGACGGCTGCACGTTCTGGCTCGTTCCCGGGATCCGAATCCAGGAGTAGGCGTGGTTGATGGGGTAGATGAAGCCGGGAATCTCGACGTGCAGGTTCCTCATGATCGCCAGCACGATCAGGCCCAGCAGGCTAACGCCGTAGAGGAAGTAACTCCAGTGCGCCAGGCGCGTATAGCTGGGAACAAGGGCAGCCGCGAAAACCACCAGCGACGCCGCCAGCCACAGGAGCTGCTTCGCGGCCAGCGTCTCCCAGAACGGCGCGGCGTCCGCCCCGCCGCACGTGGCGGCGTAGATGCCCGCAATGCCCAGGCCCGCCAGGGCCAGGGCCGCCGCGAGGAGCAGCCACGGAAACCGGTACCAATAATCGCTCCTGAGCACGTCGTCTCACCGGGTACGTGCGGGGAAGCCGCCTTGTGAACGGGCCGCCGTTCAGTATAATAGGTCCCACACGCTTGGGCCAGCCTTCATGCCATACGCGTTTGAAAAAATGGTTCCGCGCGCGGGAGCGAGCCCGTCGCATCGTTTAGCCGTCGCCGGTACGGCGACGGAGATACGGGACCGCTCCTCCATCGCGTCGCCGTACCGGCGACGGCTAAACGATGCTTACGCGCCAGTCGCCGATTCCACCTCCGGCGCGACCAGCGTCACGTCATCGGCCAGGTGGTCTCCGCCGGTGGCGGCGCGAACGGCGTCGAGCAGGAAATCCAGGAGGGCCTTGGCACGCGGCATTGGGATAGCCTTGCTGGTCCTGGCCGCGGCGTCCGCGGGATGCTCGCGCCTCGACCTCGTCAACTGGCGCCTCGGCGCGATCGGCGACGAACAGGCGCGGACCGTCCTCCTCGACACCCTCTGGGCCCACGGGTCCACGTATCGGTGGGTGGACCACGCGAACCTGCGGGCCGAGGTCACCTGGACCGAGCATTCGCCCCTCGGCGACACCGCGACCGACAGGGTCTGGCTCCTCGACCCGTGGGCGGGCAAGGTCCGCACCGAGCGTCCCGCCGAGCGCCAGGTGGCGCTGGCCGACGGCGCGTCCGTGCGCGTGTTCGTGGACGGGAAGGAAACCGAGGACCTCGCGGCCAAGGCGCAGGCGGTCGGTGACGTTCGCCTCGCGCGGGAGCTCCTGCCGATGCCTTTCGCCCTCACGGCGGCGGGGCGCAAGTTCGCCTACGTGGGCCTGCGGCTCGGGCCGGGTGAGGCCCGTGTCTGGCAGCGGCTGCTGGTCACGTACCCCGGTGCGGCGGACTTCGGGCTGGACGACCGGATGGTCGTCGAGGTCCGCAAGGACACGCACCGCGTGGACAACGTGCTTATCCAGTGGCCGGAACTGCCTTTCGTCGACCGGCCGATGCGGGTGGAAATGGTGGAGTGGTGGGACCTGGGGGGCCTGGCCCTGAGCCGGCTGTGGCGATTCGTCCCCATCAGCGAATCGGGGAAGGCCACGGGGCCGGCGATGTACACCGTGCGCGTGAAGCGCCTGGCGTTCGACGCCCAGGTCGCCCCGGAGACATTCTCGCGGGTCGCCGCGGCGACCGGGCGGAAGCCTTTCGCGTGCCACGGGTTGCTTGCCAACCCGTGATGACAATGGTCCTCTTTCCTTATGTTGTCAGCCTGTAGGCCGGGGCGGAAGCCCCGGCGTCTTGGTTCGCACGCAACGGCGTGCCTTGGTTCGCACGCAACGGCGTGCCGGGGCTGCGCCCCGGCCTACATATTACGCAGGATGGAAATACGGCCACAATGACCACGGGTTGACAAGCAACCCGTGGCACATGGGAAGAAGGCAAAGGGCGCCTCGCCCTTGAGGGAAGACTCACGATGCCCGACTGGAAGGACCCGGAAGATTACCTCGAGGAAGCTGATCGGCTGCTGGAGGAGGGGGCGTACGAAGACGCCCTCGCCGCCTGCCGCAAGGCCCTTGAGATCGAGGCCGAGTCGGCCGCGGCCCATGCCCTGGCCGGGCGGTGCCTGGCGTACCTCAATCGCGTGGACGAGGCCGAGAAGGAGCTGCTGCGGGCCGTCGATCTGGACCGCACGAGCGTCGATGCCTGGTTCGGCCTGGCGTTCGTCTCGTGGCTGCGGGCCGACGACCGCGAGGCGCTCGGCTACCTTCAGCATGCCCGCCGCCTCGCCCCCGACGACGAGGCCGTCCTGGCCCAGTTGATCGGCACCTACGGCAACCTGGGCCAGTTCGAAGAGGCCGCCAAGCTGTACGAGGAAGCCGCCGACCTCCACGCCGAGTCGGCCGAGATCGCCTACCAGTGGGGCCTCGTGCTCGTCAAGCAGGGCCGGTATGAAGAGGCCATCGGCGTGTGGCGCCGGGCCGCCGAGTGGGAAGAGGACTATCCGGAGCTTCACCTGTCGATGGCCCGCGCCCTGGCCGCCCAGGGGAACCTCGAGGAGGCCCACAAGGAGCTGATGCGCGAGCTGGAGCTCTACCCCGACGCGCGCGAAGCCCGCCTCGCCCTCGGCGGCTACCATGTCCAGCACGGCGAGCCTCGCGACGCCGTCCGGATCTACGAGCAGCTTCTGAAAGAGGACGAGGACGACCCGCGCGTCCACCTCGATTTGGGCGTCGCGCTGATGCGCCTCGGCCGCGACGCCAAGGCCCGGAGCCACCTCATGAGGGCGCTGGAGCTCAGCCCGTCGGACCCCCTGATCCTCTCGCACCTCTCGGTCGTGCCGCACTCGAAGTCCGACATGACGCGGGCCGCGCGGGTCCTGCGGCGGGCCTTGCGCGAGGAGCCGCACCGCGACGAGCTTTACCGCAACCTCTCGGCCCTCTTCGCCGGGGAAGGGCGGTTCGACGAGGCCGAGGAAGAGCTCAGGCGGGCCATGGTCTTTTCCGGGCGCGCCCATGAGCTCGAGAACGACCTGGGCGTGCTTCTGGCCATGCAGGGCAAGTTCGAGGAGGCCCGCGAGGCCTTCCGGCGCGGCCTGAAGCAGCGGCCCGATGACCTGCCCCTCCAGATCAACCTCGCCCTCATCGAGGCCGACCTTGGGCGGCACGAGGCGGCCATGGAACTCCTCGCGGGCCTCGCCAAGAAGCACCCGGCCGACCTCGACGTCCTCGGGAACCTGGCGTCGATCCTCATGGAGACCCGCCGCGCCGCCGAGTCGCTCTCGGTCGCGCGGCGGATGTGCGAGCAGGCGCCCTTCGACCCGCGCGGCTACTACCTCACGGGCCGCGCGTACTACGAACTCCAGCAGCATGAGGCGGCGATGGCGGCGCTCGACCGGGCCCAGCGCCTCGACCCGACGCAGGTCGACACGGCCATCGCCCTGGGGATGTGCTACGCGGCGATGGGCCGCTCGAAGGACTGCCTGCGGACGTTCGAGCGGGCCCGCAGCCTCGCGCCGAACGATCCCGACGTGCTCTACAACCTCGGCCTCGCGTACGAAGACGCCATCGCCACGGGCGAGGTCTCGGTCACCGAGGACGACGCCGTCGCCCTCTACCGCCGCGTCCTCGAGCTCGCCCCCACCTACCAGGCCGCCAAGGACCGCCTCGCGGCCCTGGAAGGCATGTAGGCCGGGGCGCAGCCCCGGCACATGCCGCTACCGCACCTCCTCCGGCCCGATGTCCGGCGCTTTGCCCTTGAAGTCGTCGTTGATGCCGGGGATGACCACGCCGGCGTCGATGAGCTGGGGGGCAAGGTCCGCCGGGCGGCCGTCCTCGATCTTCTGGTACGGCTCGACCCGCAGGTTGTGCGTGCCGAACGTGGCGGCGGGCGCGTCCTCCAGTCCCGCGTACCGCTGGTTCGACCACTTGATGAACTGTTTGCCCGTCGAGAACAGGTCGCCGTAATCGACCGTGCAGCCGATGGGGTGCGGCCTGAAGTCCTCGATCACATATTTCGTGCCGCGAAGGATCGAGTTGCGGAAATGCATGTTGTCCCACGGCCCGGAGACGTCCATGGCGTTCGCGTCCGCCCGGTTCGTCCACCCCAGGACGTGGTACAGGTAGACCACGCCGCGCGAGTTCACGCTCACCTTGACCGCCGTGCCCCGGAAGTTGACGTACCGGTCGCGGACCACGTAGGTCGGCCCGACGGTGATCGGCGCCAGCGAAATGCCCTGGTAGGTGTTGTCGGTCCGGTTGTTCCAGAACCGGACGTTCATGCAGGCCCCCTCGGGCTCCAGTGGGTCGTCGCCGATCTCGGTGAAGAAGTTGTCGTGGATGTCAAGGTCGCAGTTCAGGGCCTCGTTCTCCAGGTCGCCCCAGGTGCTGGCGGCGACGCCGTTGAACATGCCGCTGAAGTTGCAGAACCGGACGACGTTCCCCCCGCCGCCCTGGAGGTCCACGCCGCCGCCCTCGGTGTCGTGGCCCTTGACGGCCTTCCACGGCCAGTTCCAGATGCCGGAATCGCTGAAGCGACATCGCTCGATGAGGCAGTTGGTCGACCGGGGCTTGCGGATGGCGACGCCCGTCCGCATCGTGTCGAACCGGCATCCCCGCACAATGATATTACTACTATTGATGATATCGATGCCGCGCCCGTACGGTCCGCCGCCGAGAAGCTCGAAGCCAATGCCCTCCACGACCCAGTATCCCGCGCCGTCGAATTGCAGGCCGCGCGGCAGGACGCCCAGGCGGACGCTGAGCGCCCGCGGGGTTCGGCCGTCGGCCGCACGCACATACATCTTCCCCGCCTTGTCATCCTGCCACCAGCCGGGCACCAGGGGCGGCGCCGCGGCCTTGAGCTCCTCCAGTGACCCGTGATGGTAAACTCGCGTCCCTGCCGGGTACCACCGATCGACAGGATGGTCCAGGCCCATCGTGACCGCGCCGACGGGGCGCTTCTCGTCGGTGACATAAAGGTTGCTGCCGAGATCCTGCCAAGCACCGTTATCCGGGGTCCAGCCGATGATCTTGGGACGGGCCACGAAGGCCTTGGTGAAGCCGGAGTGCCTGCCATTCTCGTCGATCTCGCTGACGTGGATCGGCGGGGCGATCTCGGCCGGGTCCGGCTTAAGAGTAATGTAGGCATCGGGGCGACCGCTGCGCTTGATGGTCAGGCTCTCGAAGAAGGCGCCGTTCATGAGGAGGATGGTGTCGCCCGGCTCGGCGAGGTCCGCGGCATGCTGGATCGTCTTGAACGGTTTCTCGCGCGTGCCGGCGTTGGCATCGTCGCCGCCGGGGCCGACGTAGTACGTCTTGCCGGCGCCGGCGGGGAACTTGTCGCTCCGCGTGCGAGTTGCGGCCGTGAGGACGTTCGCGCTGCCGGAGCCGTCATCGAGCGTCGCGCGGACCTCGAGCGGTTCGTCAGGCTTCAGTCCGAAGATGCTCGCCGCGAAGCGTCCCTTGCCGGTGCGCGAGAGCGGATGGCCGGGGCGGAACTCCTTCGCCTCGCCCGCCTTGTACTCCATGCGGCACGTGGCGACCTTGCCCTCCTGCCCGTCGAAGTAGACATACACGCTCGCCGCATTGAAGTTGGGCGCCACCTCGATCCGCGGCACTCTGGCGTCGTCCGCCGCAAGGGCAGGGCAGGTGGCCAGAACGCCGAGGGCAACGCAGATGATGAGGTGCCGCATGTCGGTTCCCCTTACCGGAGGCGGTAACATTTTACCGCGCCGCGCGTTCGCTTCCTATCACGCGGCATGCCTGATTCACCCCGCTCCCATCAAGGGAGAGGGTACCTACGACCTTCGCCCGTATCCTTGCATCCCACCGCCGGATGGGTTACGTTAGATGCACGCCCAATACTTCAACGCCACTTCGCGCGGCGGGTCTCCCGACCCGCCGCGCACATGCGTTACCTCGCCGCTGGGGGGCAATTGCCGCGCGGTGGGTCAGGAGACCCACCGCGCAGGATGTCAAATGGCGTTGTAGTGCCAAGGAGCCGCCCATGAGAATCCCCGCTCTCCTTTCTCTTGCCTTCCTGCTCGCGGCCGCCGTCGCCCTGGCCGAGGAGCCCACGCGCGTCGAGGTGACGAAGGACAACTCGATCATCCTGCTGGCGAGCGAGATCAAGCTCAACGCGGGCTCAAGCTCCCAGATCCGCATCAAGGGCAACCAGCACATGGTGGCCATGATGTTCGATGCGGCGGCGCTCAAGGGCCGCGTGGTCAAGTCGGCCACGCTCGTCGCCTACAAGGGCGACGCCACGATCGACGGCCTCACGATCTCCACCCTCCAGGCCGACTGGGACGAGATGAAGTCCAACGGCCTGAGCGCCGGCCTGCCGGGCGTGGAAGGCTGGGGCTATCCCGGCGCGCGGTTCCCGGCGGTCACCGGCGGCAACGCGTTCTCGCTTGTCTGCCAGGCGCCGAGCGTCGTCAAGGACGGGGCGTACCACTGGGAGGTGCACCCCGATCTCATTCACGCCCTCGCCGTCGGCGCCGCCCACGGTCTGGCGCTCCACGAGTGGGCCGCCGACTACTCGCGGAACCCCACGATCTTCTCGCGCGAGCAATCGGCCAAGAAGCCGTACCTCCTGGTCACGTTCGGCGAGGCCGACCCGGACCCCGAGCCGCCGACCGAGCTCAAGGTGACCGGCCCGGACCCGACGGGTGGCCGCGGCGACCTCTCGCTGCGCGCCCCGAAGAACGGGTTTGCGTATGAGGTCACGGTGAGCGGCGCGGCCCTCCCGCGCTGGAACACGCCGTTCGTCCGGCCGGGCGAGACGCAGGCCATCCCGATCCGCGACGTGGTCGCCGCGGCGACCGACCCGCTCGCCGTGAGCGTCGTCACCGTGAGCCGCGCGGGCAAGCGCTCCGCGGCCGCCACCCTCGCGGCAACCGTTCCGTCGCCGAAGGCGATCGAGTTCCCGACCGTGGTCGCCGCGGCGACCGCGGCGCGGGCGGTGGAGAACCTGGCCGTCATCCCGCTCGAAGACAAGTACGATGCGGCCGGAAAACCCGTCGGCGACCTCCCCGCCGATTACCTCGCCCGCAACTCCCTGTTCGACGGCCAGGCCGTCCGCCTGGCGGCGGCGCGCGGCGAGGTCGTGGGCTTTCAGGCGCTCCTCAAGGGCGCCCGCAAGGTCACGGTCAAGTGCGATCTGCCGGGCCTCCGCACCGACATGTACCGGGCGGTATACGTCCAGTGCGAGAAGGGGCGGCGGATCCCCGACCCGCTCGTCCCGATCGCCGCGCAGGACGAACTCGCCCTCTCGGCCGACGAGGCCACGCCCGTGTGCGTGTATGTCTTCGTGCCCTTCGACTTCCAGGAGCGCGCGGTCGAGGGCGCTTTCACGCTCTCCGACGGGTCGCCGCGGCGACTGCCCGTGCGCCTGGCCGTCCGCCGCTTCGAGATCCCGCGCGAGGCGAGTTTCCTGTGCGAGATGAACGGCTACGGCCTGCCGGACAAGGCGAGCGAGTTCTACCGCCTCCAGGAGATCGCCTACGATCACCGCACGCACGTCAACCTCCTCGCCTACGGCCATAGCTCCACGGCGCCGGGCTCGGCCAAGTCGCGCATGAACATGCTTATGGATATGTCGTTTAGCGGGGAGCCGAAGGCGACCGCGGCCGTTGAACCGCGCCGGATGAATGACCAGCGCTACAACGACATCGCCCCCGGCGCCAAGCAGGGCTGGTGGGACGACTTCACGGCCGTCTTCGGCCCGTACCTTTCGGGCAGCCATTTCAAGAACGGGCACCGCGGTCCTGTGCCCGCGCCGGGCTTCTACCTCACGTTCCACGAAAGCTGGCCCCTGAAGGTCCGCGAGTTCTTCGATGGCAGCCCTGACGCCTACGCGGCCTTCAAGGCCAAGCCGGCCTACGCAGAGACGTTTGTCAATATCATGCAGGACTTCCTGGCCCTCGCCCGCCGCGAGGGGTGGACCCGCACGGGCTTCCAGTTCTACTGCAACAATAAGGGCTCGCTGAAGGACGCGGCCAAGGCCCCGTGGATCCTCGATGAGCCGGCCTCGTACTGGGATTACCGGGCGCTGGCGTATTACGGCGACCTCGCGCGGCAGGGTCGCCGCGGCGACGGCAGTCGCCCGGCGGCCTTCCGGTACCGCATCGACATCTCGCGGCCCGAGTTCGACCGCGGCCAGCTCGCGGGCAAATCCGACCTGTGGGTCACGGCCTCGGGGGCATTCCACGAGTACCACCGCCTCGTGGCCGACCGGGCCGAGCGGACCGGCGAGCGGATCTGGGTCTACGGCACGACCAACAAGGTCGAGGAGACGAACCGGACCATCGAGGCGTGGGTCCTCGACGCCTACCGCGGCGGGGCGTGGGGCGTCGTCCCGTGGCAGACCATCGACAAGGACGGCGCGGCCATGACGAAGGCCGACCAGCTCGGCCTCTTCATCTTCACGAAGGGGGCGGACGGCAAGGGCGTCATCCGCCACTCGATCCGCCTGGCGGCGTACCTGGCCGCGGAGCAGACGGTCGAGTACCTGGAGCTGGCCCGCAAGAAGCACAACCTCGCGCCCGGCCAGATGCGGGCCTTCATCGACCACTACCTGAACTTGAGCGGCGCCGTCCGCACCGCCTACGCCGAGGACGCCGGCACGCCCGAGTACGGCAAGGTCACGCCCGATGCCCTCCGCCAACTTCGCGAGGCCGCGGCGATGATGATCGAGAAGTAACGCGTGCCCTTGTGCCCCGCGATGTCAGTCACAGGGCCCTTTCTCCTCGCGCGTTCGATACGCTTCCAGTTCTGCCGGACTCAGTTGGTCGGGCGGGACGAGGCGATAGTGCTTCTCGTGAAGGATGGCGACGCCGCTTGCTCCGGCCTCGAAGGCGAAGAGGCCTATGAGGTCTGGCGCCATGAACTGCGCGCCTAGGGGACGGCAGATCAGCGAAGGCAACCTCTCGGCACACATTGCCAAGTCTTGCTCGATCTGAACAATACTCAGGATATCCCTGCCGCCTTTGGCCTGCACAGGGAAAACGTAGTGCACGCCCCGGCGATCCACGCCGACGTACACTTCATCGGTCTCCACTTGGCCCATACCTTTGACGGCGGTCCGCAAGTGGCTCTGAAGCGAGTAGCAGGCCACCCCTGTGAAAATGTCGATAAGGCGATTATACCGGACTTTGGCCAACAGGGCCTGCTCATCCCCCAAGGCGTACATCGCGATCACGCCGGGCGTCCCATCGGGGATCTTGGTTTCGGCGAGCATCGGACTCGGCAGAATCTTCACCCTTTTCGTGGCCACAAACTTGTACAGCGCCCGTCCCGAGGGACGTATCCGCCATTGACAACCTTTGGGGGCTCGGCGGGTCACAGACTTGGGCAGGGGGGTGCGGTAGCGAAATGAATAGATCACGTCGCCCAGGTTCTTTGGCAGACGCACGCCCAACTCATGTGCCGCACGCACCACATCCTCTCGTTCGAAGGGGACTTGGGTGTCGCCCTTCTTGTAGTGGGATAGGAATATCCGTTCGATGATCTGCACATAACGGTTTGGCTCGGGCATTGGGCCCCCCACAGCAGTACTTGCCGGACGGTTATCCAGGCCAGCGCAGGATTACAACTTCTTCCCGTAATTGCTCTCTTGTCGCAGTGGCGAAGCGTGTGCGGAAAAGGTCGATTCCCTCCAACCTATAGCCCAAGGATTGTGCAATATCGGCCAGACTCTGGCCGGTGCGAATCATGACTCTCAGGTACGAAGCCTGATCGCCAACAACATAAGCCAAGCGCGCCCCGGGCCTCAGCAATTCGCGCAGGTCCGCCAGATGACGTGCCATGCCCCCAAAATACAGCCGCGTGACTTTGGCGTAAAGCCTCTCGAAGCCACTCGTCTTGCCCAACTCAATCCGCCGCGCCTCGATTGCGGAGGCAATGCGCTGCACTTCCGGATGAGAGGCTACCCATTGGTCATCGTCATCGCCCTTGTAGACATTGCGTGTGTTGGATCTCACGAGACCGCGTTTCAGGCCACGAAGGCCGGATCGATCATGCAAGAAACCTAGTAAGACAGACTCCAACCTCGTTGTTCGCGTATAGTCCTTCTCATTCGGGTAGGGCGGGGACGTAATGACCGCATCAATGGACCGTGGGCGAATCACCGTAAGACTCTCCCGGGAGTCACAGGCATAAACCTCCGTCGGCACGGCACGCATGCCGCTTGGCACACCCAAGTCTGAGGCCATGGAAGAGACTTCCTGAAACCAGAGGTCAACCACCGGCGCATCCTGCTTCACAGGCCCAACGCCCACTTCCGGCCCGAAATGCAGATTGCTGATGGAGTAAACCAGCGCTTTCGCCAACGCAAGCCTCTCATGCTGGCGGTAGCCATCGTTGCGGCTCTTGCTTATGCAAT
>Ga0315284_10011796_pt1 | contig 12446 bp, 8 predicted proteins | sample YL17G09_16_MG_FD_203696 | JGI IMG/M metagenome (GOLD analysis project Ga0315284, IMG submission 203696) | Sediment microbial communities from Yellowstone Lake, YNP, Wyoming, USA - YL17G09_16 | ecosystem: Environmental > Aquatic > Freshwater > Lake > Sediment | place: USA: Wyoming | collected... | reverse complement strand
CGGGCGGTACGAATCATCGGACCGCGAGGCCATCGTGGCCCGGCAGCCGGACGTGGTCTGCACTTTGCCGAAGAACCGGCAGCTCCGCCTCACGCGGCCCCAGTTGTCAGCGCGACAGTGGGAAGAGCTGATCCGGCCGTTCCTCGACGCCGACCACGTCTATGCGCGGGAGAGCGAGTACCGCCTCACACAATCCATCTTCGCACCCCTACAGGATGCGCTGGAACGAGCGCGCCTGAAAGCAGACCAGGTCGGCCTGGTGCTGCTGGTGGGCGGCTCTACGCTTATTCCGCAGGTCCAGCAGGCAGTGAGGCAGTTTTTTGGCAACGCGGAGGTGGTGACATTCCGCGACGCGCTCGACGTGCAGCTCGCCATCAGCCGTGGTGCCGCGTGGCATGCGTTCTTCCTGGAGGCGGCCGGCAGACCGTTCATCCAGCCGGTGCTGATGGATACGTACGCGCTGCTGATCGGGGACGGAGAGCCCTACCCGCTGCTGGAGGTGGGGACGCCGATCCCCCACCCGGCGGACGGATCGGCTGTCGTCAGGGACTGCTTCGTCATTCCCACCGGGTTCGCGGGCGGACTCACGCTGGAGGTCGTGGCACGTGCCACTCGCCAGACGATCTTCTCGGAGAGGTGGGAGCTGGGCTGGGAAGCCGACCCCGGCGAGCCGGTGACGGTCGAGGTGATGGTGGGCGCCAATTGGGAGCTGGATTTCCGCGCCTATCTCACTAACAAGCCGGATGCCGTCTTCGCGATAACCGTCGAGAACCCACTGGTGAACAGTGTCAATCCCAACCGGACGCGTCTTCTGATCGAGGAACTGGAGGATGATCTCCGGCGGCGGGGGGGCCCTGTCGCGGCCCACGTATCGGAGCTTTCGCAGCTCGCGCGCTGGTATGAGGAGATCAACCACGTGGACCGAGCGATTGAGTACCTTACCGTGGCGCTCCGCAGGGCGAACCAGCCTGACGCCTATCTTCTCAATCTGCGCGGCCTCTACTACGGCCGTGCGGGCGACCGGGAGCGTGAGCGGAGGGACTATGAGGAGGCAGCGGCGGCCGATCCCCGGTCAGGCGCCTCTCTCTTCAACCTGGCGCTGGCGCTGCGCACTACGCGCAGCCCAAAAGAGGCGCTGCCGGTGGTCGAGCGCGCGCTGGATCGAGACCCCGACAGCGCCCCGTACAGGGCGCTTCGCGGGCTGTGCCTCCAGGACATGGGGCTCACGACGGAGGCCCAACAGGAATTGGGGCGCGCCGTGCAACACGCTGGCTCGACGCAGGATATGAGCGACTGGGAACTGGGCTGGTTCCAGACTAGTGCGCGACAGCTTGGCCGCTCCGATCTCGTCGGACAGGCCGAAGCAGAGCGAAGCCGGCGACAGGGCGGGCCGGCACAAGCGGCGGGCCCGGATGTGCTCCGGCCTGCTCTGCGCGATGCGCCGGAGGAGAGATAGGCCATGGGCACGTGGCTGCTACCGCGCACCGATCTGACTCCCGACCAGCTTCGCGCAGTCGAGTTGCCGCCGACGGAGCACCGGGTAGTGATGGGGCTGCCCGGCTCAGGCAAGACCCAGGTGCTTGTCCACCGTGCGGTGTACCTGCGCGAGTACTTCCACGTCCCCGCGGACGGCTTCCGCATCTTCATTTTCAATAATGTGCTGAAGGACTATATCCGCTCGGGGCTCGACTTGCTGAACCTGCCCGAGGCCTCCGTCTGTACCTTCGACGGTTGGTGTACCGACGTGTACAGGCAGCATGTGTCGAGGCGGCTCCCGTGGAATGCAGGCGCCAGGCGCCCTGACTTTGCCCACATCCGCGAGGCGGTACTGAAGTTGGTGTCTGTGCCCAACCGCGGAGGCGTACACCTCGACTTCGCGCTGGTAGATGAAGGCCAGGACCTGGCCGCGACCAGCTTCGCAATCGTGCAGCGGGTTGCGAAGCACGTCACAGTGTTCGCGGACCATCTGCAGCAAGTCTACAATGAGGGGGCCGACGAGGGGGCCATTCTCACGACGTTCGGGCTCTCCCGCCGGAACATCTCTCTCCTGGGCGCCTACCGAAACTCACCCGATGTGGCTCAGCTCGCCGCGTGCTTCATCGGCGAATCCGAGAAGAGGCAGCAGTACCTCCAACAGACTGCCAACAACCGAAGCGAACGCGAGCGCCCCCTCTTTTACTCGGCCGCTTCGGCCAAGGATGAGGTGGACAGGCTTGCCGAGGTGGTGCGCCAACGCCAGATGTTGAACCAAAGGGTCGGCATCATTGTGCCGCAGAATGACCTAGTCTACGGGCTCGCAGAGGGGCTTGCCGAGCGTGGAGTCACAGTTGAGGTAGCGGTGGCTTCAGGCGCGAAAACAAGGGCCCGCCACCTGTTAGCCGACTTCGGCAGTATGCTCCCCAAGATCGCCACCTACCACCAGGCCAAGGGGCTGACCTTCGACTGTGTCCTTCTACCGCGCCTCACTGACCATGCGTTCTGGCGGTTCTCTTCGGAGGAGAGGCGGAGACTGCTGTTCGTGGGCATCGCTCGCGCCACGCAATGGGCCTATCTCAGTATCCCCGAAGGCAAAGGAATGGCAGAACTCTCCCCTCTCTATGAAGCAGAGGCGAACCGGCACCTAACGGTCCAGCGCGGGTCCTCGCAGGGACTGCTGCCGGAGGACGAGGAAGCGCCTCGGCTGGAGGAGATGGACGACGCGCCTTCGGTGCTGTAAGACCTGGACGGGGAGACCGCGGAGGCACGGATGAACCAGATCGTCTATGATATGTGCAGGCAGGCGGCGAGCGAAGGGAAGACCATCACCTACTCCGACGTGGGCAGTAGGATCGGCCTTGACATGGAGATGCCGCCTGACCGCGACCAAATCAGGGACCTCCTGGACGAGGTGTCCAGGCACGAACATGAGCAGGGCAGGCCGATGCTGTCCGTTGTCGTCGTACACGCGGGCGATGACAACATGCCCGGCGCGGGGTTCTTCAGGCTGGCACAAGCACTCGGTAAGTTCGACGGAGTAGACAGGACCGCATTCTTCGTTGGGGAGCTGAAGTCCGCGCATGCGGCGTGGAAGCGCTGAAGTGATGGCCACCGCGTGCGCACGGAAGCAACACGCGGCCAGACAGGCATCGCGAAGCGGGAGATGACCGTGACAGATAAGCTGGCCGGGGGCAGCCGGAGGGCGAAGTACCTTGCCGGTTGTTCCCAAAAAAGGTACAATTGTTCCCGATATGAGAACACGAGCGAAAGAGGATAGGGTGAGTGACGCCTTGTGGCCGTCGGTCCGCCGGGCCGTGCTGGCGCTGATGCTCATGAACCCGGACCAGGAGTGGCATCTGAGGGAGATCGCCCGCCGGACCGGAACAGCTCTGTCGGCAACGCAGCGAGAACTACTCTCCCTCACCGAGGCCGGCATCCTGCTCCGCCGCGTGGAGTCGCGTCGGTCGTACTACCGCGCGAACCAGCAGTGCCCGATCTTCCCCGACTTGCGCCAGATCGTGCTGAAGACCGTCGGCCTCGCCGACGTGCTGCGCGAGGCGCTGAGCCAGGTTGATGGCATCCGCCTTGCCTTCATCTTCGGTAGCATGGCGAAGGGCACCGCGGACGCAAAGAGCGACGTGGATGTGCTTATAGTCGGCGAAGCGTCCTTTTCTGACATCTCAGCCGCGCTACTGTCCGCGCAGGACCGCCTGCGGAGGGAGGTGACGCCGACGGTCTACTCGTTAGAGGAGTTCGGCCAGAAGGTGGCCGAAGGACACCACTTCCTGACGCGCGTACTGTCCGAGCCGAAGATCATGCTGATAGGAACACCCGATGACCTTGAGCGAATGGGCCGCCCAGCGTCCTGACGAGATCGTCGCGGAGACCGCGAACCGGGCGGAGGATGACAGAGCGATCTGCAGTGTGGTAGCATATGGAAAACCAACGATATTGGTCAATCAACCAACATGATTGGTGAAAACAGCTGGTCACAACTATTCGCCTCGGAAACACTCGTCGCTCTGCTGAGAGTCTTTCTCATGAGAGCGGACGACAGCTTCTACCAGCGTGAGTTAGCGGACGCCTCTGGTGCGCGGCTCTACCTGGTGCAGCGGGAGCTTGGTCGCTTGGAGCGGGCCGGACTCATCGCCAAGACGCCTCGGGGCAACCGCGTATACTATCAGGCGAACCGCAGGCATCCCGCTTTCGAGGACCTAAAGCGAGCCTTCCTGAAGACCATAGCGTTGGGCGATGCCCTGCGGTCGGCTCTCGCTCCCCTGGCGGACCGAGTGCGCGTCGCCTTTGTCTATGGCTCGTATGCAATCGGTCAGGAGACCTCCGAGAGCGATGTTGACCTCTTCCTAGTAGGAGACCTGTCATCCCGCGAAGCCGCGGCCGTCCTCGGACCGATCGGCAGAGACCTTGGACGAGAGCTCAACACGGCGGTCTACTCGCAGGCGGAGTTCGGCGAAAGGGTGCGCGACGGTCAGCACTTCATCACTGAGGTGTTGAAGGGGCCGAAGGTGTTCCTGATCGGAGGCGAGCGTGAGCTTGCAGAGCTTGTTGGCTGAGGGGAAGCTGCGTCCTCATCGCACTTCCGCGAAGGAGATTGCTGAGCTGCTGGAGATGGTTGATCGGGACTTGGCCGACGCCGCCTTCCCACAGATCTCGGCCGACCGACGGTATGCCACTGCCTACAACGCGGCGTTGGCGCTTGCAACCATCATGCTTCACGCGAGCGGTTACCGCTCTGCCGGTATCGGCCATCATTGGACGACAATTCAGGCGTTGCCGGAGATCGCGGGGCCTCAGGCCCAGGCACGCGCCGACTACCTGGATAACTGCCGCACGCGTCGGAACCTCGCCGACTACAGCCGCGCCGGTGTGATAGCGGGCACAGAGGCCGAAGAGCTTCTGGCCGAGGCGAAAGCCTTCCGCAAAGACGTTCTGGAATGGCTCCGAGTGAACCACCCCTCGCTCTTACCCGTCCCGTAGAGCGGCGGTACGGTCACAGGGCCGGCCGCTGTGACAAGCTGTGAGAGCCAACTCTGACAGTCCGCGACGGTGCGGTGTGACGCTGGCAATGACACCGCGCCGACCAGGGAGCGTCACCCGCCCGTCCCGTTCCTGCCCTCACCCTGGCTGCCTCGCCGCTCGTGACGCTGGTGACAGCATTCGCCCCGCCCTTCAGACTTCCGTTCCGGGCCGCGAGCACCGCGCTTGTCTTCACCAATCATCCTCGACCGTTTCACGATTCTGTCACGTTCGCCTGCTAGTGTGAGACTGTCTTCGGTTGGACGCAGTGGCATGATGGTACCCGAGCTTCGTCGACAGCGCCCGGCACAGATAACGCGAGACCGGGCTTGCCCGCCGGCCGTGAGGCGGGGTGTGAGTAGGCACCCGATGGTGCGTTGTTGGGTCACAACTTCGTCGCGAGAGCTACTAGGGCTGACGCTGCTCCTGGCAGTGCTGGCCATGCTCGTCCTCTGCCCCTGTGCGCTCGAAGCGGACTCCGGTCACTGTGCCTGCAGTTCTCTGTGCTGTAGCGTGGTGGCGCCCCTCCCGGGCGCGTCACTGGTTCCGTCCGAGCACACCCCGCACAGCAGCACCCCGTCGTATGATGGACAGGTAGTTCGCCCGGAATTCGTCTCCCTGCTCCTCCGCCCACCGCGCGTGTAGTCATCCTCCCCAACGTCTTTCCGCACTGTCGCATCTGTCGCCGCCACTTGGCAGTGGAGTCGCTGGCCTGCACGTGCTGGGGATGGCCGCGTCTCTCCGACGGATGCTCCTACCAAAGCATACCAGTGCACCCTATGGATCGGAGGTTTGGCATACATGCGTGTTCTGACTGGATCACTTCTGCTGCTCCTCACCGGCCTCTTGTGTGGCGTCACAGGAGCCCAGGAGTCCCTGACACTTGAGCGAGCCGTGACTGCGGCGCTTGAGTACAACCCTTCGCTGCAAGCTTCCCGCTCCGACGTGGAAGCGGCGCGGGCCGCCGCTCGCGGGGCACGCGCCTTGGCTAACCCGGAGATTCTCATCGCCCCGGCCGTATCCGGCGCGGCGGGATCGGACGAGGAGTTCCTACTGGTGCAGCCCCTGGAGGTGAACGGCCAGCGGCGGGCCCGCGCCACCGTTGCCAAGGCCGAACTGCAGGCCGCCACAGCTGGGAGTCGCGCGACGCGGCGGGAGATCATCCGCGCTGTCAGAGAGGCCTACTGGAACATGGCGGAGGCGCAGGCCGTCGTGGACCTCAACCGGGAGAACGTGCAGCTTGCCGAGTCCCTCTACCACGCGGCACAGCGCCAGGTGGAGGTTGGGACCGCCCCCGGCTCCCAGGCAATGAAGGCGCAAGTCGAAGTCGCCCGCGCCCGCCAGGAGCTGGCGCGAGCGGAATCCGAGCTGGCCCAGGCCAAGGCCGCCCTCAACACCCTCATGGGTCGCGCGCCGGAGACTGCTTTCACTCTGGCGGACGAACTGACGTACGCGCCGCTCACCCTTAACTCCAGCTCTCTCGCCGTGCTGGCTCGGGCGAACCGGCCGGAGATCGCGCAGGCGCAGGCAGAGCTGGCCGCCCGCGAAGGCCGGATCAGCGCGGCGCGCACGCGCCGGTTGCCCGATGTCGCGATGCAGGCCCGCAAAGAGAAGCTGAGAGGAGACGGTGGCTGGGCGGTCGGGCTCACCCTGCCGCTGATCGACTGGGGGTCGGTGCGTGGGGAGCGCAGGCAAGCCGAAGCCGCCGCGGCCGCACAGGAGAAGCGTGTCGCAGCCGTCCAGAACGAGGTGACTCGCGAGGTCTATTCGGCGCTGCGCGAAGTAGAGCGCAGTGAAGCCACCGTGCGGGAGTACCAGCAGGGCGCGCTCTCGCAGGCCGAGCAGCTTTCGGAGATGGCCCGTAAGGGGTACCAGGCCGGGGCTACCGGCTATCTGGAAGTCCTGGAGGCGCAGCGCACGCTCAGGAGCGTCAGGACGGACTACTACTCGGCGCTGGCGGATCATCTCAAGGCGCTGGCCCAGTTGGAGTGGGCTGTAGGAGTGGATCTCGCCGGACTGACCACGAAGGAGGCGGCGCGATGAAGCGAACAGCGGTGTGGATTGGCCTTGCCGTACTTTTCTCCGTCACACTCACCTACTCGGTGCTCAAGATGGCCGGCGCAAGTGCCCGCGTAGTCGGGAAGCCCACAGACAGGAATGCCGGCAAGGAGGGTGCGGAGGCCGACCGCGAGGGAGGCCGGGCGGAGATCCCCGGCCTGAAGGTGGAGCCGGTCACCATCGGTGAGGCCTGGGACGTGGTGGTTACGACGGGCAGAATCAGCCCCAACGCCAACCAGAGCGTGAAGATCGGCCCCCGGATCGGTGGCAGGATCGGGAGCGTGTACGCCAACGTTAGCGATGTCGTTCACCAGGGACAGGTGCTGGCAAGCATCTCCAGTGTGGAGCTGGCGCAGGCCCGCGCCGCCTACCGGCAAGCCCAGGCGAAGGTGAAAGTGGCGCGCGAAGCCTATGATCGCCAGGCCAAGCTCGCCGATCTCGGCGCCTTCTCCAAGCGTCCGGTGGAGGAAGCGCGCTCGGAGTTCCTGGCCGCCCAGGGCGAGCTGGCGCAGGCGAAGAGCGAACTGGTGCGCGGCCAGAGCGAACTTGTGCAGCGCTCGACCCGGCTCAGTCGCACCCAGGAACTCTACAGAGACCAGATCGTCTCTCGCCAGGACCTGGAGGAAGCAGAGGCCAACGCTAAGCGCGCCTCCGCCGAAGTCGAGGCCACGGAAGCGATGGTCAGGCAGGCCGAGGCGCGGGTGGCCATCGCCAGGGCCTATCTCAGCCGGGAGGAGCAGGTGCTGAGTGGCAATCACCTCGCCTCGAAGGAACTCCAGGCCGCCAAGGCCGAACTCACCATTGCCCAGCTTGATCTGCGCGCGGCCGAGGACGCCATCCGGGTGCTCGGCGCAGCACCCGCAGGCTCCGGTGACGCCGTCCCCATCATCAGCCCCATCTCGGGCCGAGTCGTGGCCCGCACCACGAATCTCGGGGAGATGGCAGGGCCGTCTGATACGCTCTTCACTGTGATGGACCTTTCGGAGGTCTGGGTCGAGGCCAATGCCTACGAGAAGGACATCGCTAGAGTCCGCGTGGGCCAGATTGTGGAAGTCAAGGTGGACAGCTACTCGGGCAGACTGTTCTCAGGGCGAGTGACGCACCTCGGCGAGATTCTCGACCCGGTATCGCGCACCGCAAGGGTCAGGTGCGCCCTCCCCAATCCCTCCGGCCTGCTGAAGCCGGAGATGTTCGCCACCATCACCATCATCACGGCAAAGCGGAGGGGCGCGGTGCTCGTTCCCAAAGAGGCGGTCCTCGACGACGCCGGCAAGAAGATCGTATTCGTCCCCTGCATGGACTGCGAGGAGGACAAGCAAGCTGGCAAGAGCATCTGCGGCAAGTTCGACAGCAGGACCGTAGAACTCGGCCCCGCGCACGACGGGCAAGTCGAGGTGCGCAAGGGTCTGAGTTCAGACGAATCCCTAATCGTGGCCGGGGCCTATCAGCTCAAGGCGTCACTGGGCTCGGGTAAGCTCGAAGCTGGGTGCTCGGACTAAGGAGGCCATCATGGACCAGTCCCAGGGCGGCCTCATTGACAGGATCATCCACACCTCCTTCAAGCAGCGGGTGCTCGTCGTCATGGTGGTGGCGCTCGCGGTGGTCTTCGGCCTTGGGGCCTACCAGCAACTTCCCAGGAACGTCTATCCCGACCTGACGATTCCGGTGTTCACCATCGTCACCGAGAACCAGGCGATGGCGCCCGAAGAGATCGAGCTGATGGTCACTCGCCCCATGGAGGCGGCGATGAACGGTCTCCCCGGGGTGCGGAGGATCAGGTCCCAGACCAGCCAGGGCATCTCTTCCGTTATCGTCGAGTTCGACATCGAGACCGAGTTCTGGCGGGCCCGGCAGTTCGTTTCGGAGCGAATGGCCCAGGTGATGGGCCAGCTCCCGCCTGGCACCGAACCTCCGACACTGGGCAGCGCCACCACCCGCATGGCCGAGGTCTATGAGTATGCGGTCGAGGGCGACCTGCCGCCGACCGAGCTCCGCGAACTCGCCGAGTGGCAGATTCGCTACAACATCCTGACCGTTCCCGGGGTCGCCGAAGTGCTGAACATGGGCGGTCGCATGCGACAGTACCGCGTGACCATCGACCCCGACCGGATGAGCGCCTATGGCGTGGCGCTCGCCGAGGTCGAGGAAGCGATCAAAGCGGGCAATGAGAACGCGGCCGGCGGCTTCATCAGTACCGGACCAACCGAGTACACGGTGCGGGGCATTGGCCGCTTCAACTCGGTCAGCGACATCGAGGACACCGTGGTAGCCGTCAAGAGCGGCGTGCCCATCTTCCTGCGCAACCTGGCCGACGTCGAGGAAGGTAGCGCCATCCGGCGCGGCATCGCCAGCAAAGACGGCAAGGAGACCGTCATCGCGGTCGTCATCAAGCAGCAGATCGCGGATACGGTGCAGGTCGTAAAGGGCGTCGAGAAGGCCATCGACGACATGCAGCCGACGCTGCCCAAGGGGGTGCGGATTGTCTCCTACTACGACCAGACGCACCTGATAGACGACTCCCTGTCCAGCGTGACCAGAGCTATCCTGGTGGGGGCATTGCTGGTGATCGTGGTGCTGTTTGCCTTCCTGGGCCACTTTCGGAGCACGCTCATTGTGGCGATCTCGATCCCCCTGTCGGTCATCATTGCTGGGACCATCATGCGCAAGCTAGGGGTGGGGCTCAACACGATGTCACTCGGCGGCCTGGCAATCGCGGTGGGCATCATGGTGGACGCCTCCATCATCATGGTGGAGAACATCCACCACCGCTTCTCCCGCAGCCGAGGCGACCTCGGCGATGACGACGTGAAAACAGCGGTCGCCCACCGAGCGGCTATCGAGGTGGGACGGCCTATCACCTTTGCGACCTTCATCATCATCGCCGTCTTCCTGCCGCTCTTTCTGATGGGCGGCGTCGAGGGACTGCTCTTCCGTCCCCTCGCGCTGACGGTATCTGCGGCCATGCTGGTGGCGATGGGGCTATCCCTGACCTTCACCCCGATTCTCGCGATGCGACTCCTCCGCGCCGATAAGACAGCCGACGGCGAGACGGAGGTGAAGCTCGTCCGCTGGGTGAAGCGGGGCTATATTCCCTTACTTGAGTGGGCACTCCAGCGCCGGAAGGTGGTTGTCGCCGTGGCCTTTGGACTGCTTGTCCCATCTGCACTGGGCCTGCTGGCTGTGGGGCGGGATTTCATGCCAAGGCTCGACGAGGGAGCCTGGGTGGTTTCCTTGACAACTCCGCCCGAGACCTCGCTGGAGGAGAGCTACCGGATCACGAGCCAGGTGGAGGATATCCTCCGAGAGAACCCCAACACCAAGGAGGTGATTCGCAGAAACGGCCACCCGGAGCGCATCATCGGGTGCGTCCTCCCGGTGAACCTGGGCGAAATCACCGCCAACCTGAAGCCTCGCAACCAGCTGACGAAGCCCACGGAGCAGATCCTCGCCGAGGTCAGGAAGCAGGTGGAGCGCATTCCCGGCGTGGCAGTCGCTTTCACTCAGCCGCTCCAGATGAAAATCGACGAAGGCCTGGAGGGGACGCCTGCGCCGCTCCAGGTGAAGCTCTTCGGGCCGGACATCGCGGTGCTCGCACAGAAAGGGAAAGCGCTCGAGGAAATCGTCCGGAAGACTCCGGGGATTGCCGACGTGAAGATGGATCAGGCGACCGGCATCCCGCAGGTGCACGTCGACGTGGATCGCCAAGCTGCAGCCAGATATGGCGTGTCCGTCGCGGCCATCTCAGAACTCGTCCGCCTGGCGATAGGCGGCGAAGAGCTGACCCAGATCTGGCAGAACCAGCGCAGCTACGGCGTGTTCGCGCGGTACCCGGAAGCGATGCGAAGCGACCTCGATGCCATAGGGAACATCCTCGTCGATACCCCCTCCGGTGGTCGCATCCCGCTTTCGCAGGTGGCCCGGATCAGCCTCTCCGAAGGCCCCAACGTGATCTGGCGAGAGGCGATGAACCGGCGCCTTAGCATCGATGCCAGCATTCAGGGGCGCGACCTGGGCAGCGTGGTGTCCGACATCAAGGCGAGTATCGCGAAGGTGGGATTGCCGAAGGACTACTATGTAGTCTTCGGCGGCCAATTCCAGAACCAGCAGCGGGCAATGAAAGCGCTTGCCTTGGCCACGGTGATCGCCCTCGCAATCGTGTTCATGCTGCTCTTTGTGGCGCTGCGCTCGGCTCCGCACGCCCTGATGATCCTCGCCACCGTCCCGAGTGCGTTCATCGGCGGCGTAGCATCGTTGCTCATCACCCGCGAGTCTTTGAACGTCTCGTCGGCGGTCGGGTTCATCGCGCTCTTCGGGATCGCCATCCAGAACAGCCTGGTCTTGCTCACCCAGACGAACGACTTCATCGCGGAGGGTCGCAGCCAAGAGCAGGCGATCCGGCTGGCTAGCATCCAGCGGCTTCGTCCGAAGCTCATGACCGCCTCCTGCGCGGCACTTGGGCTGGCGCCGATACTGATCAGCGGCGGTGTCGGTGCCGAGATCGAGAAGCCCCTTGCCATCGTCATGGTCGGCGGGCTGGTCACTTCCACGCTGTTCACGCTGCTCGTATTGCCGGCGGTCTACCTGCTCGTCGAACAGGCAAAGGGCCGCGTGAAGATGCGCATTGACCGACTCTTGGGCGGAAGCGGCAGACCAGCCGCTCTTGTGGGCGCGTCGGCCGACCGAATATCCAAGTAGACCCGATGACGAGTACGGGCCGAAGGAGGAACGTCTCGCGTTCCGACGAGTGACGCTCCCTGTGACGCCGCGCCCTCTGGTCAGCGTCACCGGCGCGTGCCACTCCTGCCCTTACCCCGGCCACCGCGGCGCTGATGACGCCGCTGACGGCATTCCCCGAGCCTTCATGCCTCCACCGCCACCCGCGGGCGTCTTCCCTGCCGCGGTAGCTGCCACCGCCGCACCAGCACGCTGGAAAGGGCATTATGAATGGCTACGTAGCACGCCCCCGCTACCACGTTCAGAGAGGACATGCCGTTTTCGCGGCGTGTCCTTTCCTCATTGTAGGGGGTATCTTTCGGTAGGTTGACCCCAGAGGACGTTCGCCCCTGGGTGTCCTGGGGGGTCTCTCCGCTCGAATTATCGGTCTGGGCTACGTTACCAGGTCCATTCTGTCCGTCCTGAAGCAGCTCGCCCGAATCCCCCGTGATGGTAGCGGGTACGTTGCGGCCTCGTCGTGGCGCAGGTCCCGCGACGAACTCATCTTGCCCCACACTGGGAACCACCCAGAAGTGGGCGACGCCCTTCCGGGTGATTGGATCGAAGTCGAGCACCCGCAGGAATGCCCGGATCAGGGTGCGTTTTTCCTCCACCGTTCCCTCCGCCACCAGCCGCTTGAAGTCGCGCACGACGCCGATTGCCTC
>Ga0315284_10011795_pt1 | contig 12446 bp, 17 predicted proteins | sample YL17G09_16_MG_FD_203696 | JGI IMG/M metagenome (GOLD analysis project Ga0315284, IMG submission 203696) | Sediment microbial communities from Yellowstone Lake, YNP, Wyoming, USA - YL17G09_16 | ecosystem: Environmental > Aquatic > Freshwater > Lake > Sediment | place: USA: Wyoming | collected... | reverse complement strand
ATACGTTTGTATGCGTTTGTATAATTTTTTATGGATACAGAAGACAAATTTGTTTTTGTTGATAGAAATGTTTCTAATTCAGTCATTTTATATATACAGATATTTATTTGTAAATATAAATCAATTTTAAATATTCACCATGAATAAATCTAAAAGGTTTCGTTGAAGTGTTAAAAGTTTTTTAGGAAATTTATCAATATCAGAATCATTATCATTATCTTCATATCCTAAAATACTCATTCTAGCAAACAAAACTTCAGATTCAGTTAATTCACAAAAATCATTTGTTTGTTTATATTCTTCAAATAATTCAAGCACTATACTTCGCAAATTATTCCTACCATTTTTTTCTATTAGGCATTTGAATTGGTCTAATAGTTCAACTCGAAAATATCGTTCAAATTCATCTCCAGTTTTAATATAGCCTTCTTCATTATTTAATTTATTGCTTTTGATTTGAATAGGCATATTTTTTTTTGGAATAGTTTCAAGCATCTTTTTAATCATTGTAATATATTTTCGTTCATATTTACACATTACAATACTTTTAAAATCATCAATAGTAAAATTTTCTCTTGTGTAATCAACAAATTCTCTAATAGTCATAGAATTTTTACATTCAATATTAATATATTTTTCAATTGGAGTTTTGTATTTTGGTTCGATTGCTTTATCTGGTTCTTCATTTGAAAATTTTTGATTTGTAGATTTTTGAACTGGTATATTTTTTGTAAGTAAAAATTCGATTTGCTGTTTTAGTAATGCTATTTCATTATCTTTTAAAAGTAATTGAGTTTTTAATGATACACTTGAAGTAATAGTATCTTTTTTATCTGGGTTGCTTTTACAAGTTTTTGAATGTCGAATACAATTTTGACTATTGGAAAATTCCTTTTTGCAAAATTCACATAGTATTTTATCTGTCATATAATCAATGATTAATCATTTTTAAATCATTTTTTTTAATGATTAATCATTGATTAATCATTGTTTTTAATGATTTACATATGATTAATCATTGTAATCATTGATTAATTATATCAGATTTCAGTGAGATGGTCATATAAATCTAAAATTATTTGATTCAAAATATTAACAAAAAACTAAATCAAAATATTTTAACAAAACAGCTAAAAAACAGAAGGGTATACCCTTACTCTTTTTACTACTTTTTTCAGTTTTGAGAAAAGGTTTATACAAATATAGGAATTCTTGTCAGAAGTTTGGAATTTAGAAATTTATTTTGTTTATTGAGAATATCAATCATATATAAATGATTAGAATATTTCTTGATTTTAGATTTTGACTTTCCACCTACATTTCTCAAATCTGTATAAACCTTTTTAAAAAATTGAAAAAATAAAATACATATATAAAATTTAATTTTAAGATGTCTGAAAATATTAATTTTGATAACTATCCTAAATTTTTAATAGGTTGGAAAAGTTTTGATTTACCAAGTTATAATTTAAATGATTGGAAATATGTGGGAGGAAATTATAGTAGTCATGCTAATTATTTTAAAATGATATATCCCAATCAACCATTTCCAGAGTACAATGAAAAATGTATTTGCGGAGTTCATATTATTCATAATTGTTATATTGAGTGTCAAGATAATATTGCCATATTAGGAAGATGTTGTATTACAAGGTTTTTTAAAAATTGTAATAGAACTTGCGAAATATGTGGTGTAGAACATAAAACAAGAAATCAAAATAGATGTAAAGATTGTAAAACAAAAAAAGAAAAACCTCTTTTTCGTAATTGTATTGTTTGCGGAGATAAAATAGAATTTAAGCCAAGACATACTAAGTGTTTTGATTGTTATATATAAAATAAAATTGATATTGTATAAACGTTTTATATAAAGACATCTCAAATAATTATATAATGAACCAAGAAATTATTAATCTCGTTGAAAATAGTGAAGTAGCTCTAGATTTTATAGATATTGAAACTGATACATTACCAGAGTTAATAGACTTGATCAATAAATACTCAGATAAATATAGAGCCTATAAAAATAGTAGTGCAATTCCTTTTGTTGAACTAACAAAAATATATGGCAACAATAAATTAATTCTCAAGTCAAAATCAGATAGCGAATATAATTTTATTGAAAAAGATAAACCCAATTTTATACTATGGAAGTTCCATAAAATATTGTTTTACAAATTATTTGAAAAAGCTGTATCACGACGAAAACAATTACAAATTGAAAAAAGAAAAGCAGATATAAAAGCATATTTGTATCAGCAAAAAATATGTGATATTTGTCAAGGTAAATATTTTATGGCAACAAAAGCAAGGCATTTTAAAACTCAAAAACATATCAAATGTGAAACAGCATAATTTTACTTACACCATAATCAATCACATCATAATTTATAAAAAATATAATTTAAGACCATAAATCAGATTTTTTCATTTGTCGTAGGCTACCCCCTACGGATTTTATTAAATCCTAACAATAATGCCTTGCTCTAAAAACCAATCACAAAAGTTTTGTAATTCTATATCATATTTTTTTTGACATTCCATTTCATAACACTTGTAATGGAATGTTCTTTTTTCTATAACTTCAAATTTACATTTTCTTAATCTGGTATTACAATATTGACACATCATATACTTTGACAATAAAAAAATATGTAAATTATTACGATTTAATATTTATTGTTCAGGATTAATGTCAGGATTAAGTTCAGGATTAATGTCAGGATTAATGTCAGGAACAGAAATGGAATCAGAAATATTTTCTTTCATATATGCTAACAATTCATCATAATTATTCCTCATATAAGCATAAGCAAAACTATTAGCAATTTTTTCTTCAGTTAAATCAATAGATAATTTACTTTCAGCACCAAAATTGTCTTCAATATATTGATTAGCCCAGTTCAATAAGAATAATATTTCTTTTGATGAAAAATCTATATCATCGTCAATAACAAACTGATGAAAATCAACATAAGACCTGCAATTAAATATTTCATCTGTAAAACTTTCATAATATTCTTCTTCTGATTCAGTATTAATAAACCCATCATCGTTATCGACATATTTTGTTAACATATATTCTTTTACAAGATCAGAATATTTGGTTAATAATTGAGAATTCATTTTGCTTTTTAAATATACATTATCAGTATTCTAAATTTGATTTCAATTTTTTTTAAAGTCAATTCGATTTATCAATTACAAATACGATATCATCATATCTATTTTTATTTGACCTCAAGTCAAATGTCTTAATATATGGTTTCAGATTTGGATGTGTATTTTCTTTTAATATCTCAAGATAATGAATGTTTTGTACATCTTCAATAATTAAAATACCATCTTCTTTTAATAGCATACTATACATCGTAAGAAATTTAATTTGACTTTCAAGTGTATGAGGTCCATCATCAATTATAAAGTCAAATTTTTTGCCTCTAAACAAAGATGTAAACAAAAAAGGACTATATGCGTCTCCAGAAATCAATTTAACTTTATTTTCATTGAAAGCTGATTGTGGTAATTTATTGTCTGCTAAAATATCCAAACCAGTAATAGTAGCATTAGGAAAATACTTGTCCCATAATTCAATGCTTCCACCGTAACAAATTCCTAATTCTAACATATTTCTACAAGTAAATTTCTTTCTACATAATAGCTCATCATATAACGGCAAATATGAATGAATTGTATTTTTATCAGTAATAAGTTTTAAATCTTTCTCAAGTTCAACCAATGACATATTTATTTGTAATATTATTTTGTTGTTGATAATACGCATCAAAATAATATTATAACGAGTTATTATACATCTAACATTTTATCATTTTGTCCCAAATACACACGAAGCCAAAGCTTATCAACCTTCATCATTTTATCAACTTGTATCATATTATTAATAAACGTTCTAAAATCCTCTTCTGCTCCTTTATCATGATTGTTATATTTAAAACTTTTAAAATACATAGCACGTAGAGCAAACATACCTAAAACAATAGAAATATCATCTCTTTTATAAGTGCAAACGTTATATTGTCTAAATAAAGCATCAGCTCTAGGATTAGCTAATACAGTTTTAAAAAATACATCATTAAACAATAAATATCTGCCTGTAAATTTTATAATCATATCTGAATCTTGCATATTGTATTTTTTAATTATAGTTTTAATATCATTAAGTTCATTGTGGCCTTTGTGAAGTAGTAAATCACCTTCTCGTAATGGTGTATGAGACTTAGTATAAACAATATCACATTTAAAAATATCTAAATATGATTTGTCAACACAACTATTCTCAACAATGATAGGTTTAATCTCAGGTGGACAAAGATTTAATACATTAGCTATTGCTAAATAATATTCTTGCTTTCTTTTGTCTGACCAAGTAATACCTACGGTATTGTTTATACAACAAGTAATAATTAAATACACAGTCATATATTAATCTCCTAAATTAGTTTTTGATTTCTAACGAAGCTAATTTTTTTTGTTGATATTTTTCTCGTTGTTTAACATTTAAGATTTCTCTATTAGTTGCTCTATATATTGCATTATATTCACGTGTTTCATTTTTGTGATTGGCTCTATAAATAGGTTGATAAATAGGTTGATACATTTTTTGAAATGCTTTCATTTCTTCCTTTGATACATAAGCTTTATTAGTATTTAAATTTGCATTGTAATGTTCCATAAGCTCACGTTCACGTTTACGAGTTTCATTCGAATCAGAACAAGGATATTTTTCAATCTCAATCATAGACCATTCCGACCAACCACCATTTTCACGAATCATAGAATATAATTTTGAATTATAATTTATATTATTTATATTGTTACAACGAAATTTGTGAAGACCTTTACGCTGTCTAAAATTAGTCGTGCTTCCAATATATATTAGATCTAAATTAAGATCATTTGGGACTAATTTATACATTATAGTATTTGAATAATTAATTACTTTCATAATATTATATTGTATTACAATTTCTTTAAATAAAAACATTTGGAATACTTCTCAAGTTTTCATAACTATGAGCTGGTATAATACCTTGAGGATAGTCAACCTTTTGCTTACCACGAAGGTTTCCTTTTTTCTTAGGAATATAAGCTGGTATAGTTTTATCATACGATGAATATGAAAATGGATCATAAGAAGTTCTATATCCAGTGTCAACTTTACCTTGCGAAAAAATACCACTACCAGTGCCAAAACCACGAACATTTTCATTTGGTTGAGCTAAATTACTAACCACACTAGAACCAAGGCTGTGCCCGACCAGACTACGTTTATAAGAAGGATATTTCTCACGAGCTTTAGCCAATACAGCTTCAGATTCTTTATAACGAGATGTAGATTGTAAACCAGCTCTACCCAAGAACGCAAGATACGCATCTGTTGCAATATCTCTAGGAGAAAAAGGATTTGTTCCTGCTGTTGTAAAAACTAACTTTTTTGATTGAGGTTGTATAAACACTTTATTTTGTGCTGTAGACAAAGCAGTATCAAGCTTATATCCATACGGATCAAGTCGTTGCTGTGTTTTTCCTATTGGGGAATAGGATACATTCAAAGCTTCCTCAAGTGGTAAATTTGGATATGGTGAACGTTGTTGTCTAGTTTCTGTATTTTTAAAAGATGTCAACCCCGAAGGTGTTAATGTTTTTTCTCCAGCAACATACCCACCTAAAATTCTAGAACGTTTAGGATCTGATAATGATGCATACATAATATATATCAAGAAAATTAATCCTCTTCTGAATCAGATAATATTTCTACTTCATTTTGGTTCAAGTATAATTTTTGATATGTAACAGATATAAATAAATAATCGTGGGGATCTTTATACAACTCGAGCAACGCCATTGCTATATCATCATCTTGCTCTAATGTTTCAGATACAACAACTTCCCATTCTTTTTTAGCTGGTTTAAATACAATCAAATTTGAAAATAATTTACGTATTGTCAAAGGAACAGAAAGCCAACTTTGAATTAAAAACATTTGAACTACCTTCATATGTCTGCGGTTAAAAGAAAGCTGTTTTAATTTTAATTGTATATCTTTATTTTTCATAACAGCCCCAACATCATCAAAAATAATTAACGATGTTTTACCATTTGAACTATTTTCATTTACAGCACTACATACAGCATCTAAATTTTGTAAAGTTAATTCATCAAATATTCTGCTAGGTGGATGATTTTTAAAAATATTATTTTTTAATGAAGCTCGAGATTGAGATGGCATAAAAATATACACATAGTTAAATGCTTTGTAATATATTTTATCATCACCTTTTTGAGAGAGTATAGAAATAAGCATTGATGTTTTGCCCGATCCAGGCTTCCCCAAAATCGCAGTTGTATTAAATTTGTTTAAATGATTAAACTGAGGATACTCTTGTAAGTGGTCTGTTAAATTATAATCACATAAAAATTTAGGAGCGGTTAAATCAATTTTTTTAGCATTTTTTATTCTTATCATAATATATATGTCAAGAATAAAAAATGTAAACACAAACACAAACATAAACAAAATTAATATAAATGTTCCAAGACAGAGAAACGCAAAAATTACTCCTAAATCAGTTAAAAAAGCAGAACAAGATTTACAAAGTTTAGAAAATCAAGATAGACAAATACAATATTCCTCTCAAGTACCATCACAATTTATAAATCCTTCTGTATTTGGATTTAATACAACACCAATACAAATCTCAGAACCAGTAAGACCACAAACATTATCAAGAGGAACACAAACAGAACCAATGGAAACACAAACAGATACAGCATTAACAGAAGATGATTTTATAGCATCACCTAGATTGATTGTTGCAGAACCAGTGGACGTAAAAGATTTCATGCCACAACGAGGAGATACACCATCAGAACCAATAGCATTTAGAAGTAGTGGAGTCCCAGAACGTAGAAATGTTTTATCTTTAGGATATTCACAACCTCAATATACATTACAAACTGATTTTCAAAAAAGATTAGCACAACAAGAAGGATTTCAACCCTCAAGTACAACATTTAAACCTATAGTAGTTGGTAAAATGAGAGATATACAAAAACAAGGTAGACCAGATATTAATGAAATGGCTTTAAAAGTCAAAGAAGCATATCGAGGAGAAGAAGAAAGTGGACCTTTTGCAAAAGAAGCAGCACAAGAAGTTTTACCAGTTCAAAAAGGTAGAGGTCGTCAAAAAGGTTCTAAAAATAAACCTAAACCAAAAGCAATAGAAACACAAACGGGAGAAAGTTTAGCAAGAAATGTAAATACTCCTCAGGATGAAGTTTTATCGCTTGGTACACAATATTCTCAAGCTAAAATAGTTCCAAGACCAAAGTCTGGATTAAGAGGACAACTTTAAACAAAAATAGCAGTAGATTGAGGAATATTAGGTTGCTTTCGAATCTTACCATTATCAATCTTATTTACAATCACAATCGGCTTTTTTTGCTTATTCACAATCTTATCAATTTCAATTTCATCATCAGTATCAATATCCTCATTATCATCGTCTGTATTCATTTTAGATTTAATTTTGTTTAACATTTCTTTCTTGGCTTCACGTTTAGCAGCCTTATCTAATTTTTGTTGTAGTTTATTAAGTTGATTTTGTAAAGCAAGTTCTTTCATAGTAGCTTTCTCCTCAAGCTTTTCAGCAGATAGTGCTGGTCGACCCTTCTTTTTAGCAGCAGTCATTTCAACCTCAGGAATTTCAACCTCAGGAATTGCAACCTCTTTAGGAATATTTTTTGCTAAAGCTTTGGCCTTTCGAGTTTCTAAAGCTTTAGCAAAGGCAGCAATTTGTTTTTCTGATCTTGGCTTTTTTTCCTTAACTACCTTAAGTTCGGCAACTTGAGGTTCGGCAACTTGAGGTTCGGGAACATCGTCCTTTTCAATTGATTCAACTTGTTCAGTATTTTGATGAATAATTTTAATTGTTTTTTTAGGCATTATACATTTAATTCATAAAATAAAAATCTAATTATAACGTATAATGTCTGATAATCCAGAGTTCCCCGAATTATTCGATATTGAACGTTTTTTACCCGATGGTCAATACGATGAAATTATAAACCGATTTGAAAATGGTAGAACTGTTAAAGAAATACCAAAACAAAAAAATAAGGTATTAACAGTAGAAGAATTTACTCAAGAAACAAAACCCACGAAACCCGAAAAAATGTCAAAAGAACATTTAAAACAGCATTTAGAAACTTTAGAAAAACAAATTGACGAACAACATAAGAAATAAATTCTTCATATATTATAATGATTGAAGATTCAAGTGATTACTTTAATGTAGAAGAAAAATTCTTAGTAGTTCTTGATAGTGCAATACCTAGTGAAATAGGAAATATTGATGATCTAAATGTACCTCCTGATCAAACACGAATAAATAATGCTTTAACAAATAAAAGTGATTTAAAATTTGATTTACAATATCCAATTCAAAAATCATCAGAAGATATTCAACTAAAATGCTCTGTCAAGTCAGCTGTCTTTCCAAATTCTCAATATGTAATAAATTCAACCAATTCGTATTTTGCTGTTGGATTATTAGATTCTGCTTTTACACCCATTCCAGCTGCTAATTTAGTAATTGAAATACCCAGAGGTAATTATAGTACTGAGAGTTTAAGATTAACATTACAAAGTGCTATTCAAAATGAATTTGATGATAATGGATATAATGATGTTCTTTGGACTGTTGGATATGATACAGTAAAATATGAATATGAATTTAGTTTTACAACTATTAATGTTGATGTATCAGAATTTTTTATTTCATTTCAACCATCAGATATAGCAACCTATTCAGCAGTATCACAATTAGGAACTATTATTGGATTTTTAAATGATTATAGATATTACAGCGGAAATATTATAACAGCTTTAAGCACAAATGCTATATTTTCATACATATCAAAAAAAATATACGCTAACTATCCATCAAACGTTTCTGGTTTAAGATCATTCAATGTAATATTGAAAAATTATCATACCTCAAGTATTCCAATTAGACCTTACAACTCACAATTTGGATTTAAAAATTCTATAAAAAATTCATCATTTAACAATAGTGATTATCAACAATTTTATAGACAAAACATAATTTGTAATGTAAGTTGTAATGCAAATCCTATGGATTATATATTTTACGAAAAATCATCAGATTTTTATATTGATTTAAAAGAACCTGTATTAAGCAGATTTCATATTTTGATAACAGATAATTATGGAAACTTACTAGAATTAAACAACCAAGATTGGACTATCGTTTTGGAAATATCATTATTGAAAAAGAAGGAATTTAAAACAAAATCATTCTACGAATATTTAAGCAATCAGTAAAATTTTTTTCTTTACATAAAGTATGGCTACCGACAACAGCAGTTTTTTCCCAAATCGTAAAGCTTTATCTCAGGAGTTTAATTATACTCCTAAACCTTCGAGTGTAAATGGTAGAACCTTTAGAGTGTCTATACCAGCATCAAATGCTCCTACTTTTACTGCTGGTCAAACAATGATTTTTAATATCCCTTGTGGAAGACGCAACTGCGTAATGGATCCTAATTCTAGTTACATTAGATATACAATTAAGTCTACAGCCGCAGCACAAACGGCAACCACATCTGCTATATCATCTTATTTAGTGAATGGCAATACTGCCGCAACAGCAACTTACGGAGCTGGTCTGTATTTAGACCATAATGCCTATAGTATTTTTAATACAACGACACTATATTCGGGCAGCAATATGCTGGAATATGTTAATGGCTGTAATATTCTATATTCATACATTTTAGATACAAACTTTTCCTACAGTAATGCTCTTTCTAGTTCGCTAAACTACGGAATGGCTGTCCCAGATTCATATGCTCCAGATATTCGTAAAGGTTCTTTACTTGCCAACATTCTTCCTGTTACTGCTAATGCTACGGCTACATCTTCTACTATTATTAGTGAACAAAATACGTATTGTTTGCCTCTTTTATCGGGTCTTTTAGGAATTGGGTCTTCGGGCAAAATGGTTCCAATTTACGCCATAAATGATGTTTTACGCCTTGAAATTCTGCTAGAAAATCAGACTCAAGCATTTGCTCAAGTAGGGGGACTTACTACAACTTACTCTGTAATCAATGCTGAACTTCAATTAACTTTTATTGAACTTAGTGAGGAAGGTATGTCATTAATAAATTCGACAGCACCACCATCACAGCCACTATTTATTGTAGGCAACTCTTTCCGCCACTACGTCCAAACAATTAAAAACGCAACAACGGGAATCTTCTCTTGTCTAGTTCCTTCTAAGTTGGCATCATTAAAAGCTCTTCATATTTTACCTCGCAGATCTACAGAAATTAATAGTGCTTCAAGTTATAGTTTATCTTCAAGAATTAATCCTTACTTTGATTACATTGTCCTAAAGGTTTCGGGCACACAAATACCTCAAAAACCAATTTACCTACAAAATACATCAACGACAGGCGGATATTCAGAAGGATTGGTCGAAATTGATAAGTGTTTTGGGTCTTTAATTTCGACCGATAAGGCAAACCTTTTATTTACAAACAATTATAATGTAGCTGTAGCAGCAAATACGACCACGGGTGTTTTAGCTCTTTCTGCTGGTAATAACTCTTACCTTAACGCATTTGCCCTTTCGGTCGATTTGGAATTATTCGGCTCGAAAGATACTATTATAAATGGGCTAAATTGTTTGGCTGAAAGCATGTATTTTGAGGCCAATATTTCAACAGATCCTGGTGCTGACTTCACACTGGACTTTTACGCTAGCTTCGACAACCTATATATACTGGATAGCACGGGGTATATGAGTTCGAGGGCATAAATATGCCTCTGTACCATATTTTTTTCTGTATCTAAAAAAAATATGAAACATTCTAAATCTATTTTTCAAGTGGTGATTTCATATTATACATATTGTTAAATTGTTTCTCGATAGCTGATTTATGCGATCCACCACCCCGTTTTCCAATCATATGATTAGCAGATTTTTTACCAATGATAACAAGATTTGTTTTTTTCAACATATATATACTAAAGAAAAAAAATTTTAACTACGACGTGTGGAACTCTCGGACGGGCGTGAATTGTAAATGTAACAAATAATTAGGTAAATCTGCTTGTTTTGTTCCGTTTGTAGATGTTGACACATAAGGATTATTATCACCCGTTCCAGCTACAATAAATACTTGTATTTGGTCTACGTCTGGACGTAATACAACTATTTCTTGATTTGTTTCTTTATTAGCATAAATATAACAAATATGATTTGTAGTTGTAGTATTTTGAACACTTGTCGATCGAGTAACAAATCCCAATTGATTAGAAGGTGAATTATCTGTTCTCATACTATTTTGTAAAAGTAAGTTTGTTAAAATACGTCCACATTCACTAGAATAGTCAACATTAATATTGTCAGCATTAATTGTATCAACAAAAACAGCTGGATCAGTATAAAAACTGAAACCTACTTTATAATAACGATATTCGCGGGGAAGAATAGAAAACATTACATTAAATGTTGAAGTATTAATGTCTCCAGCTATTCTGTCCCTAGAGTTCAGAAGAAATGAATATACTTGTTCTGTCATTATATAATAGACAAAGAAAAAATCTTTCTAATATATAAGATGTCTAAATGTTCTTCAAAATCAATGTCAAACACAATTTCATTCAATGATAATGCTGGAACAATTATAGCAAATGGTATAATTACAACAAATGAAGTGGATGTAAATGGAAATATAACATCAACTGGAAACATTTCAGCAACTGGTAATATAACATCAACTGGCAACATCACATCAAGTGGAACTTTAACAGCAAGTGAAATAGATGTAAATGGTGATGTAAACCTTACAGGTAGCATTATCAATGGTTCTAATGCTATATATTTTAATGAACAATACCAATTTATAGACATTCCTAATAATTCTCATATTTACGGAACTTTGTTCCTTGACTATGGAGGTGTTACATATAATGTAGGAGATATAATTTCTCAAGGTACATCAGGTACATATGGCTCTTATCCATCTATTACATATGACGCTTCTACCAATACAACTACATTCACAGGGGCAATAGTATTTCCAGCAACAAGTATAGCATCAACCGCAATTAACAATACATCATTCCTAACACTCACTACAAATCAAAATGTCAGTGGGTCAAAGACGTATTCTGTAACACAAATATTTACAAGTGATATAAGACTTGATGGTGCTTTAGTATTGAATACAAATACATTGTCTATACCTAATTCTACATTACAAAAATTACAATATATTTCTACAATTTCATCAGATATACAAACACAAACAACTGCATTACAAACAAAAACGGCAAATTTTACAGCCGTCGGGACAACGACTACTTTTACTGGAACTCTTGTTTTTCCAGT
>Ga0315284_10011794_pt1 | contig 12446 bp, 13 predicted proteins | sample YL17G09_16_MG_FD_203696 | JGI IMG/M metagenome (GOLD analysis project Ga0315284, IMG submission 203696) | Sediment microbial communities from Yellowstone Lake, YNP, Wyoming, USA - YL17G09_16 | ecosystem: Environmental > Aquatic > Freshwater > Lake > Sediment | place: USA: Wyoming | collected... | reverse complement strand
CCCTTGAAATTTAGTGCATCAATAACGCCGCGAGCAGCAATCAGCGCCTTCTCTTTATCAGCGTCGGTGGCAGCACTCCAAGCGACCTCGTGTAAACGCTGCGCGAAGTAGCTATTCGCCTCCGTGAGCCGTGCGGCGGGCGTCTCCCCAGCCTGCATTCCGTAATAGGAGAAATTTAATGCCATGACAGCCTCCTACTGTGCAATCCAAGAATACTGACTGCCCACAACAACATCGTTCTTCGTTACTGTGACAGTGAAGCTGGCGTCACCCTTCTGTGTCTCCGTGACTGTGACAGTAGCCAAGTTGCCCTTGACAGTCTCCGTAACGCCAACTGCGGCCAGGTTGCCTTTGACGGTTTCAGTGACGCCGACCGTGGCCAGGTTGCCCTTGACAAGCTCCGCAATTGTCACACTCTCGGTGACGCCCTTGACAGTTTCCGTAATCGTCACTGTCGTGGAACCCCCGACCAGATTCGTACCGTTCCCAGTCATTGCGGCCACGTCGGTCTTTGCAAGCGTGCCCTTGAACTCAACAACCCAGTCTGCACTCGGGCCGGGTCCGCCAGTCACTTCCACGTCACCAACCTCAACATTGGACAAATCTTCCAACGCAGTCTGAACGGCGGCGGCATTTGCATTGTAGGCAATTGCTGCCGTCGTCTGACCGGAATATGTCAACGTAAAGGTGCCGATGTCAACGGTATCTGGAATACCAACGGTCTGCTTCTCGTTCTTTCCGCAAACGCCCGTAATTGCCACCACGTTGGTCTTCGCCAGCGCGCCGATGAACTCGACCACCCAGCCCGCCGGATCGCCGTCCATCACCGCCACGTCATTGTCACCGATGTTGTTCAACAGCTTCAACGCGGTTGCGATCTGAGCGGAAGTCGCGTCGTAGGCCAACTCGCCCGTCGATTGCCCGCTGTAGGTCAGAATCAACTTGTCGTTGGCCGCACCGCCCGTGACCACCACGGTCTGCTTCTCGTTCTTTCCGCAAACGCCCGTAATTGCCACCACGTCGGTCTTCGCCAGCGCGCCGATGAACTCGACCACCCAGCCCGCCGGATCGCCGTCCGTCACCGCCACGTCATTGTCACCGATGTTGTTCAACAGCTTCAACGCGGTTGCGATCTGGGCGGAAGTCGCGTCGTAGGCCAACTCCGCAGTCGATTGTCCGCTGTAGGTCAGAATCAGCTTGTCGTTGGCCGCACCATCCGTAACCACAACGGTCTGCTTCTCGTTCTTTCCACAGACGCCTGTGATCGCCGCTACGTCGGTCTTCGCCAGTGCGCCGATGAACTCGACCACCCAGCCCGCCGGATCGCCGTCCGTCACGGCCACGTCCGTGTCACCGATGTTGTTCAGCAACTTCAACGCGGTCGCAATCTGAGCCGACGTGGCGTTGTAGGCCAACTCAGCGGTCGATTGCCCGCTGTAGGTCAGGATCAGCTTGTCATTGGCTGCACCATCCGTGACCACGACGGTCTGCTTCTCGTTGATGCCACCATCGACACCGACCAAGAGCGATACATCAGTCTTCGCCAACGCGACGATAAACTCGACTGTGTAGGGACCGCCTGCGTTCCCGCTGACGCTGACATTACCGACTCCAATGTTCGACAACGCTTCCAAAGCGTCTTCCACCGCAGCCGCCGCCGCCTCGACTGCAAGGGGAGCGGTCGTTTGGCCGTCCAGTGTCAGGGTGAAAGTCTCGCCAACAATATCCCCAGCAATCGTGACGACTTGCTCCGAATTGGCGGCCGGCGTGGCGACGACGTAAATCGTACTCGGGTCTTCGATGTACAGTTGCAACTCTTCACCTGCCGGAAGAGGATAGCCCCCGGCCACCGTGACGCCCACACGCCCGACGTAAATCACAATCGTGTTCGCCGTAGCGGCCCGCACACGCACGCCTTGCAGCACCTTCTGAGGGGCGTAGCCAGGAGCCACAATCGGCCGTGCCACAGCGTCAGCACCGCCATGTCCGGCCCAAAATTCATTGACTGCGAGTTGCACTAGCATAGTTGTCACCCTTCACTAAGTCAGTTTCGGTTGCCCCGCACCCCGCACATTCGGGTCTGTGGTGGGTTGTAAATCAGTATTGCGGCTCGCGGCTTTCTCGGCTTTCCCGGCATTCGGATCAGCCGACAAGTCAATCACGCCTTTCGCCGCCGGGTCGCTATGCCCCTTCAGAACACCTTGAGACTCTGCGATGCGTGCAATACGCGCCGTATGGTCCGTTCGCGCTTCAAGATATTCTTTGTCGTCGAAGCCCAGGGCCACAGAAGCGGTCTTCTCACCGCACACACCCGCCTGCACCGCTTGCACGATGGCAGCCGGATCGCTGGTGGTGTAGTTGGCACCGTCAATCTCACGGTGTATCTCTTCGAGATCGTCCACGCTAACCTTGCCGCCCAACAGTGTAGAGGCGATGTTCTTCGCCAGTTCACGCTTGACTTTGCGGCCGGGGATCGCTGCCATCAGCTTGTTCAAGTTCTGCGCTTCCGTGATGCGTTCGCCGTCCGACTTCAACGAGTACCGTTCCGGGTACTTCACTGTCGCAATTGCACGTCGGCTGGGTACACGCTCCTCGTAAGCGGCCCAAAACTCGGCGATCTGCCGCTCAGCGCTTTCCAGCAACAGGCCGATGAAGGATAAGCCGGCTTCAAGCCCCGAATTATCCATCGCCTTGGACTCGGCCGAAACACGCACGGCGAGACTCGACACGGCAAGGTTCACCAACTCGCGGATGTCCCGCTTCAGCCGGTCCTGCAATTCCAAACTCGCCCGCAACGGCTCTGCCGAGGGATTGATGAAGGTCGGTTGATTCATGCCTTTGTCGTAGGCCCGACCGTGCATCGCACCGACCTTGATGTCCGTTTCCGCCGCACCTTGGCCGCCACTCGTGGCTGTGCCATCTGCTGTGGCGGTCTGCTTCAAGTGGGCACCAACCGCGCGCAAGTCCTTCTGTTCAGTGTAAAATGGAAAATTGCAGCGCAACGCATAGCTCACGTCGCTGGACCCAAGATTCAACAACGCAATTTGCTGCTGGCACACGTCCTTAATCAAACTGCGGCCACTGTCCAACAGCGTGAAGGGAATATGCTCCAATTCCAACTGGATTGAACCCGCCGGATTGCCGTCCGCGTCACACGGCCCACCCGTGAGATCGTAAAACTGCAAGTTGACGCGACCGTTTTCAACCCAGAGATAGCGATACCGTGTAACATTCAAGGTCGGCAACAACGTCGCCTGGTCGTACTGCATCGTAGTATCACGCAGCAGCACAGCCTGAAACTCGGTTGGAGCCTCGGGCTTCGCGCATGTCCAACTCAAAATATCTTCTACCTGGTAGCAGTAGAGGTAGGGATTCGCAGCAGCCACGTCGGCAAGAGTCGCGCCGGATGGAACTGGCGGGGCATCGACGTAGATGCCGACCTTCCCCATCACCAGCAATTCCGTTAAGACCTTGACGCCCAGAAAAGCGTTCATGGTCGCGCCACGCCTGTCTACACCGAGATTGTTGCCATTGACGGCGTTTTGATAGCTCGAACTCCCGCCCTTACGCACCACATCCCGAAGACGCTGGTAGATTGAATTGCGAATATCGTCTACGGCCGCGCCGGCAAACCTGGGTACGGGAGTCATGGCCTTCCGGGTTGAAAACTCCGTGGGGTCTTCGCGCGCACTGAACCTTTCAAGATAGGATTCGCGGAATTCGTCACCACCAGAATACGACAAGCGCCATTTGGCCCAATCGGTCAAACCACTCACAAACCCAGGATGTCTCGAATCCACGAGGTTAATTGTTTGTGCCATTAACTAGCCTCCACTTGAAACGCCCGTAGATACCGAGCCGCAGACTCAAGCCGTTCTGGATTATCGTCATAGTGGCCTAAGCCGCGATTACACTTGCCGCACAACAACGCACGAACCTGCCCGGTTGCATGGTCGTGGTCAAATGATAGCGTTGCGACTCAAGACGCCGGCACGCTTTGTACTTACGTTGCAAACCGTCCGCAGTCGCCTTCAACCTATGAAACGCTTCCAACGGCTTCTCGACGCCACAAGTCTTGCATTGCTTTGTGGCGGCCATGAAGGATTCCTGTTAGATGTCTTCGCCCCCGCTGCTCACCGACGCGAGTTGGAGGCCGATGTCGCTATAGACCAGCGAATGGCAAAAATGGTCCTGGCCGGTCGAGATATATGTGGCCGCAAGATTACCGGTCGCATCACGTTCATACGTCCTTACGACGTTTTTCAAGGCTTCCCTATACTCCAACGAAATGTCCCGAGGGAGTAAAAGTCGCGGCGGATTCGACTTAAAGCGACCGAGCGTGCAGGCCAACCAGTTAGTGCGATCTACGTAGGCGATTGGTGCGCCCGTTTCTTCCTCTTGGACGTGAATTTCCTTCGCCGTCTGACCCCGCCTGTACCGCGTGAGCCATGCGTAGCCCGGGAACTTGCGAGCAAAGCGGCGGGCGTCATTGACATTGGGGTCGGCATCTACCACTGCCGCCAAAATCTGCCACTCGCTCATCAACTCTCCAACGTAAACCCACCCATCCTCAAGAAACTTGCCGAACCAAAGCAACTTGCCGATGGCGGCGTTATTGATGTCGTTGCCAGGGCGGCGGTCTAACAGCCACTCCACCACAGAAATGTAGCCAGTCCGTCCTTGATCTGCCCCAAGCGTTATCAGACGTTTACCGCCAACCTTCGGACGTGGATCATTGATCGAGTGGTTGCGAACGCAGGCATCCAACATCGCATCAGTGATTTGCGCCCCGTCGCCGATGAAGGGCGTGCCCAACTTCGAGTTGTGGAATTCAGTCGATGCCGCCTCGTCGCCCAGGCCGCGATGGTACGCGATTACTAACTCGCCGGGGGACACCGTGGTCGAATAGAGTTGGTTGATGTAGAAGCTACGTGACTCATCCGCAGAAACTTGCAACTCAGTCGGCCGCCACACGCCGTTCTTTAGATACTCGTGCTTGCCGACGTGCGGCAACTGATGCTTGCACTCTTTGCACTTGAGGAAGGATTCCTTGCAACGCGGATCGTTGCCGGATTCACCGATGATCTCAACGCAGTCCGGCCACAGAAACTCGGTCCACCGCGAACAACACGGGCATTGGAAGTTGAAATGCTCTTGCGTGCCCGTGAGATACAGCTTATGAATGCCGTACTTCGGCACGGTCGGCGTACTAACCGCCAAGATATGCTTTTCGATCTGCCCCGACAGCCGCTCCAACGCGAGCCATACCGCATGAATATCCATCTCGTCCAACTCGTCCAAGACTAACTCGGACACCGGAATGGACTTCAAGTTGCTGTCACCGCGGCTGCCGCGGATGTACAGGACGTTAGTGCCCGTCGATTTCAACCCCACTGTATTCGTATCGACGAACAAATCCCTGAGATAAGGACTCAGCTTCAGGGCCGTAGAAAAGCGCGCCTTGGAAAAGTCACTCGCGTTCAACGCTGTCGGCAGAACATAAAGCACATCCCGCTTCGACTGGTCAAGCGTGAAGAACGCGCGGTTGATGCCGGTCTCAGTCACGCCCATTTGGGCGGCCTTCATGGCAATCGTCCACTGTGCCTTGCTGTCGTGAATCTCCCGACACCAAGGATGCCACTTGAAACTATATGGACCGTAGAAAGGTGCCCCCATTACACGTCGATGCTCAGCCCACCGACTGCAAGACGTGAGTGTCCTGCTGCGCATTCCTTCCGCCATTGTTTTCGTCACAAGGCTCAACAAGGAATTCATAGCGTGGCGTCATAGTTGTGAGATTGCAGTCAGGGTCTTCGACGACGAGAACGGCGCGGACGCTGTTGTGCAGCAACGTCAACTACAACCACCGTCTTTGGCGGCAGCGGCTTGGGCTCTTCCGGGCAGTTGCGGCAACGTCGTCGTGAGGCCATTACTAACACTCACCAAGGATTCGACTTCGGCAATGTCCTGTGTCCGCACAACCTTCTTGCCAGAGCAGTAGACAAAGAAAGTCGGCACGCTGGTGACACCATACTCCCGAGTTATCGCCGGGTTGGCGTCAATGTCCACAATCTGCACTTTCACCCCGTCTGCTGCAATCTTGTCCAGACGGGGCTTCACCTGCCTGCAAGGCCCGCACCACGTCGCCATGAAAGCAAGCACTTTCGGTGACAAGCAGCCATCGGTGTTTTGACTCAATTGCGGATTCGCGCAGCCGATTACCAGCATCAAGGCGGCCAGCAACACTGCGGCGAGCAGCAAAAATGTCTTCATTGTCAGACTCCGATTCTCATGCGGCTCTCAGAAATTCCAAGAGCCGTGTGAGAATCAGCCCTGCGATTACACACAGGGCTGACAAGACTTGAACCGGCCGAGCCGGTGTGTTGAGTTACTGGGCGACCGGGACAACAAGTGTGTCCAGCGCGGCGATCTTCGCCTTCATCAGAGCCAAACCTTCGGGTGTGGCGAGCTTCTTCGCCAGCACATTCTCGTAAGTCTGCGACAGTTCCTTTTCGATGGCGTCACTGCCAGCGTCCACCAGCTTATGCAGATCGTGAATCTTCTCCACCATCTGTTGGGCATCACCCAAGGCGAAGGCTTCCAACAGGTCGGGAATCCACTTGAGGCCGGCGGTTCGCAGCTTGCCGGCAAGTATCTGGGCGGAGCGCTTCTTCTGTTGCAGCTTGGCATTCTGGCCAAACAGCCACTTACCGACTTCACGACCAACAAGCACAGCGACGACGATTGCAAGAATCCAAATCACGGTAACAGGGTTCATGTTTCTACTCCAAGATTCTGGGATTAGTCATACGAAGATCAAACACCACACGATGCACTACGTCACTACTTCACAGACTCGTGCATCTTTCGGTACAGCGGCTTGCCGTAGCCAACCACGATCCCCGCCAGCACTCCAAAGAGGCAGAGGCCAGGGAACCACACCCACTGCACGTCGCTTTCAATTGGCTGCCCGTCGATGTTAGGCGGCCCGCCATTGTCAAGCGGATCGGGGTCCGGGTCGGGATTCGGCTGCGGACTAGGATTCGGATTCGGGCGACAACGATCCTCCATGTCCCTTCGCCAAGGCAATATCGGCCGGATGCCTTGTGCCACAGTGACGCCGTTCGCCAACGCACCATTCAGCCCCGCCGCCGTCATAGGAATGTTCTTCCCGGCCGATTCGTAAACCACGCTTCCATCCGGCCGCTGCATTCTCACTGTGGGGAGACCCTTGATGTTCGCGGCGTAGCGCTCCTTGTAAATAGCCGTACTGCTCGTGACTTGGCTGAAATGGACTTGACCCTTCAGCTTCTTCAGGCTCGCGTCCGCCGAAAACCAGCCCACGATCTCTTTGTAGCGGACATCATTCGCGTTGCCGACCACCGAGATGGACCATTTGCCACCGTCCTGCGGCAAATTCACCACGCGCTCTTCAGCCAAAACCCCATTCACCGTATCGGCGAAGCAAGGAATGACCGAAGCGAGCAAAAAGAGTGCGCTCAAGATCAGCTTCTTCATGTTGAATCTCTCTCGTGTTAATGAAAGTAAACGCTATTGAGTAAGCGGAGCCGCGGGGGAGTAAACCACCGTCACGGCCCAACCGAAAGATGCTTGCCATTCCGCGATCAGCGTCTCGCGCGGAATCCAGATGAACTTCTCGACATTGTTATTGTCAAGAATTGCTGCATAGGTGTCGTCAAGATGCACGAGCGTGACCATGTGTTTTCCGCCGCGAACCGTGATGCCGCAGCCGCGACGAGTGCGACAACTCCACTCCAGGAAGCGCACGTCACCGTTAGTCACGTAGGCGTAGCGAATGTTCTCTTTGTCGAACTTCGCGGCAAGGTTGGTCGGCCACTCCCCGTTGCCGTAAGTCTTGCGCCAATAGTCCGCCGTATTCGGCCGCCCCTGCCAGCGCAGAAGCGAGATCATCGACGCATGGACGCACGAACCTTGACGTTGACTCCCGAGCCAGTTACTCTGTCGATCAGCCTTCGGTACGTTGACCGCGGGCATTTCCTTCTTGACTGGCTTGCGGATTGAGGGAACTGTATAAGGCAGTTCGCAGCCAGCACAAGTGACAAGTAGCGCGAGTACGAGTAGCAAATGTTTCACAGTATCCTCCGAGGTTTAAGCAAAATCTCGTACCGACGAAGATGGCGACAGAGACGATTGGGCGACCAGCGAGAAACATTATCTGTAGCATGTAACCCGATGTCCGCATACGCCGCAGCCACCTGCTCAGAGCAAAAAATCATGTGCAGGCTCGCCGGATGGAGTAGAGATTCGGCCCACGACAATCCTATCCCGGCTGAACGTAATGCGCCGAGTGCGTCATACGGTCGCCCGAGAGTCCCCATCAAGAACTCTGTCAGCCGTTGATCTTCAGCAGGATACAATGAGCGATAGAGCGGATACAACCACGCCTTACCGCGGTAGCGCTTCAAGACAGCATCAAGCGAATGGGCCTGCGTCCCGCAGACCGACTTGCCGAGGATTTCACAAGGCGAGTCGCCATCGAGCGATGTACTCTCGAAGAGTCGCAGCTTGCCATCCGGGCTGTTTGCCAGGACGCCAACATGACTGAGGCCGTACAACGGGATTCCATAAGTGGCAACATTGACGGCGGCACTGATCCACGAACGGCCGCTAAATCCTACAATGTCCCCTGCCTTCGCTTCGGGCAGCACGATCTTTCGCGTTAAAGGGCACATTGGCGGCCTCCCGACTAACTGTTGTGTTGACGTTGAGACGCCTGCTGTTGCCGCTGCGTGAAATGTGATACTTCGCCTGTGCGTCTGCAAAACAGTCTTCGCACCGAGTTTCCGGGGCTGAATACTTGACCAGTTTGCCGCACGCGCACCAGACGAGTTTCATGCAGCCTCGATTTCTGGTTCCGTATTATCGAGGTGGTGAAAAGCAGCGTCGATGTCTGCGATCATCACGTCCACAAGCTGTTCGTAGTTTGACACGCCTTCAAGGCGGTCCACCACAATCTGACAAAGCCGCTGACCCAGCCGTAAGAGTGCCGGCTTTCCGACCAATTGCCCCAAACTCTGCTCCAGCGAGTGACACGTCTTCATCAGACGTTCGAGCGTCAACAAGAGAGTGTTGACCTTAGAATAGGCGTTGACCATATCCACGTTGGAGACGGCCATCGTCAAAGTGCGTTGCACCATCATCCTGACTAAAGCGATCTCTTCCCGCAGCGACTTCAACTCATCGTCGGTCGCATAGCGGTCCAGCAGTCCTTGATCCTCGGCCGCGGCCAGCGTGTACTTCCGCAACCGGCGGGCTGGTCCACGATCCACGCCATTGTGCTCTAAGCAATAATCCGAGCCATCGGCTGCTACGTGATCGCACTGGCCAATGGGATTCGCCCCCTTGCAACGGTGTGGATCAGCCAAATCAGTCACACGTTGTTTCATAGACACTGGCTCCTAAATAGACTTAATGAAAAATCACGTTTTTTATTCAGGAAAAAACGCCATTTTATCCCCGAAGGCCCTACAACAGCCTTTTCGCCGCGTCAACTCCAATTTCCACTGCCGTCCTTGATTCAACTTATAGAGGTTGGATGACCGCACTACGTAAAGACGTGTAAACGCCCCAGTCCCATACGAGGAGCCCGATGACACACTTCCACCGTGAGAAAACCCTTGCCGCCCCGTCGCCCACTGGCCCCAAGCCGAAGTTGGAAATGGAGCAACTCCCAATCTTCCGCGTACACTGCCGCAAACTGGAAGCGTACTTCTGCCAAGTCTTCCACTGGGACAACTTCGACTTCCTCATGGCCACAGGCACGACCCCTGGACTGGCCCCGGAATACCGCGTCGGAACACCACTCTCGCCGGGCGGCGATGCGGCCCGACGCGCGTCGATGCTCCGCAGCGGCCGACAGACGCGCGAGGTGGCGCTGATCCTGTCTGTGCTTTGCACAGATGGTTACATCCCGGCTGGCACCTACACTGTGGATACCCGACCCGAGACGCCGCCGCTGGAAATCTACAAGGCCCTGTTACGGAAAACCGGAACGCCGGAGTCAAAAGAATGCCGCGAGTTTCGCGCGGCCCACCGGCATGATCGAGACTTCACCCGCACCGCGGCCGAGATTGACACGCAAGTGCTACAGACACTCAAGGAGATGAATGGTGCCGACGCCTAGCGTTTCTTCGCTGGCTTCTTCGTCTTGGCGGCTGCCGTCTTCATCTCAGCCATCACGGCGCGTGTCTCATTGATGATCGCGCCAAGGGCCTCATTCCACGTCTGCGCGTCAATGATCCGCAGCGGCGTCAAGGACACACCGGGAAAGGTGATGCGGATTTCACTCCCGCGCCCTGACTTGTAGTGGCTGATCTCCGACTGAATGGTGAGGCCCTGATTCTCGCCGCTAGTAAACGGCAAGACGCTGAGACGCACACCCCAAGCGAACACTTCACGGTCGATCATTGGTCTGGCCCTCGTGACTCAAGTGGACCCTCTATTCTACGTCACGAAGTCAGCGTCGTAAATAGGCCGGATCGAACAATCGCTTGAGAACCGTACAAGCATAAATCGAAGCGTTTCGATCCGGCCGGTAGACAACCCAATCAGGCGTTTGATCGGCCCAGCACCAGAGGTACTGCGGCGGGGTGTCGGCTGTCCACTCCATGCCCCTCTGCATCGCTGCCGCTCGCAAAGCCTCAAGATCACCGAATGCCCGCACCTTCGCAACCACTTGATACTCCATGCAACCGACCAGTTGCCGACACGCCGGACAGCGTGGGCCAAACATCCAACGAGTAGACGTGCGTGCCACGATGTCAGAGCTACAGTCGCAAACGATGCGAACAATGTAGTAAGTCCGCTTCGTCGGTCGCGGTGCCTTGCACCGTGAACACTCGTGCCCAAGGTACTTCTTGACGATACATTTTGCCGGATCGTGCCCGCGTCTGCGTCTCATTGAAACAGCCCCGGATCGTCGAGTGCCCCACGAACCATCTTCGCGCCAATCTTGCAGATGGCCTTGTAGTAGCCCACGCTCAGATGATCGCTTTCATAGTGATGAGCATACTCGTGTAGAAGCACCTCGTTTACAGCATCAGTGATTCCATGCTCAAAGAAGTCCCGGCCACAACGGGCCAGATTGAACACCAGCCGACCCTTGCCATAAGTGGCCCCGTAGGGCCAGTCCGGTTCACGAGCGATCAGAACGTCAACCCCACAGTCCAGAAGTAAATTGCCCATCGTCTCGGCGTAGTCGGCAACTTGCCGCATCCCCGGTGTCCACTCGTCCTCGGGAATCACGTCCAGAGGATCGCCGTCCGGGGAGTACGGCTTCGGAGTCGGAGTGACTGTCCCGGCGGTCGGCAGCACTCCGGCTCGACGAACATTCTCCCACTCGCCCCCTGTGAGGCTCCCGCCATAGACGACGGGCCGCCCCTCGGACTGCGACCGCTTGTTCGCTTCCTGATCGGAGGGATCATAGCTGACGGCATTCGCGCCGAAGCGGAGGGTCACGGCTGCCTTGACGGCCTCGTCACTGACCCGCTCGTCGCTGCACGCCTCACGCACCCACGTCGGTGTAGCATCTTCCAGCAGACGGTGCGTGGCGTTCAGCACGGCCACCCGGATCGTCCGTAAGTAGGCCGGCGTCACGTTGTCCCGATCCATATTCAGCGGTATTTTCTGCTGAACATCAACGTGGTAACGGTCCCCGGTCTTGACCACGGGGATGCCCATTTCGTAGAGCATGGCCGTCTCACCTCCTGGCTCGTAGACCCGCACCAGCGTCTTGCGGCTGGTCTTTCGCAACACACCTTCATCATCAGCCACAACGGTCGGCAGGACTTCGTTGAAGAAAGCCACCGGACGACGAGGTTCCAGAATGCGACCGTTATAAGTCGTGACGATCCCGTCCGGCGGGATCAGCAACTTCATTGCCCGGTCAATCTCGTTCAACTCAGCCCGTGCCATGAGCACGTCGGCCTCGAACATCGACCCGACTGCACGCCGACGTTGCCGCTTGTGGCGTCCAGTTGAATCGAACTCCACTGTCCCGGTCGTCGTTTCAATAAGTGCCCGCTTCGCCAGCGCCAAAACCAGCTTCTCGCCCAGATTGAAGCGGCCCCGCTGCTCAGCGTTGTCCTTCTTCCGGCTCGCGGCGAAGAGCGTGTAGGCATCTCGCAAGTCCGCAAAGCCGTCCGGGTCATCGTCAGTCACGGTGATCCGCACGTCGCGGCTGCCAGTCACGGGCGTGAGTGTCACGTTGACTTCCGTGACGTTTTGATCCCAAGCGTTTTGCAGCAGTTCATAGACGATGAACGCCTTGGATCGCCCGGCCATCAGCTTCGCCAGACCCGCCCTATCCACATCGAACCAGTTGTTCATGGGTTCTCCACGGTAAAGAAACTTCGCTCGTCAAAATGCAAGTAGAATCGCTCAATGCCGCGCATATCCTCCGCCGC
>Ga0315284_10011793_pt1 | contig 12447 bp, 10 predicted proteins | sample YL17G09_16_MG_FD_203696 | JGI IMG/M metagenome (GOLD analysis project Ga0315284, IMG submission 203696) | Sediment microbial communities from Yellowstone Lake, YNP, Wyoming, USA - YL17G09_16 | ecosystem: Environmental > Aquatic > Freshwater > Lake > Sediment | place: USA: Wyoming | collected... | reverse complement strand
GGTGTAAGCGGACTGATCAATGCTTACCGGTCAGCTGCAGAATCAGCATTAAAGAACAGTGAGATAGCAGAATTGTATGTTCAGGATTACTATGAACTGATCTTTCCTTATGCAGTCATCAATGATGTGATGAAAGTAATAAAAGATGAGGAGGCGGGACAATCGCAGCAAAAATTTGAGCTCGAATGCCGCATGACAATTAATTTCAGGACTTCATCCCGGGAAAGGATTCTGAATGCCCTGTCAAGGATTGAAGGTCTTATATACAGGCATACAGAAACATTTTGACCTGGACCACGGGATTTAAAGTTGTAATTAATTATCAACATTCTGTTCATAAGAGCCTCTTCTTGAATAAATTTGTTTACAGAATATATTCTTGTTCTAAAGAGCTATAACAATGAAAAACAGAAGTTTAGTATCGATCGATGATTTATCCACGGAGGAGGTCCTGAAGATCCTTGACGATGCGGCAGAATTCGAAAAGAACCCTGTCCAGAAACTGCTCGAAGGCAAGGTAATTGCAACTCTGTTTTTTGAACCATCAACCCGGACACGGCTCAGCTTTGAAAGCGCCATTAACCGTCTTGGCGGAAAGATTGTTGGCTTTTCGGATGCAGGTGTTTCAAGCGTTTCAAAGGGAGAGACGCTCCATGATACCATAAAAATGGTTAGCAGCTACAGCGACCTCATTGTAATGAGGCATCCGATTGAAGGAAGTGCGCGATTTGCCAGCGAGATATCTTCGGTTCCGGTAATAAATGCGGGTGATGGAGCCAATCAGCATCCTACCCAGACACTGCTTGATCTGTACTCAATACGCAAAACACAGGGAACTCTCAACAATCTTAATATTTTCATGGTGGGAGATCTTAAATATGGAAGAACTGTACACTCTCTGATGATGGCAATGTCGAGATGGAACACCACTTTCAACTTCATCTCCCCTGAAGAACTAAAAATGCCTGAAGAGTTCAAACTCTATCTTGATAATCTGGGGCTTAAGTATTATGAACACCTCGATTTTACGGATATCATTTCCAAAGCCGACATTATTTACATGACAAGGGTTCAGAAGGAAAGATTCTCTGATCCCATTGAATATGAAAAAGTCAAGAATGTTTATGTTCTTAAGAATTCAATGCTTGCAAATACGAAACCGAATATGCGCATTCTGCATCCTTTGCCAAGGGTTAACGAAATTCATACTGACGTTGATAAGAATCCGAAGGCTTATTATTTTGAACAAGCTCTCAACGGTGTCTATACCCGCCAGGCTATATTATGTTCACTATTAGGAATAAAATAATGTGGAGGTAAATCATGAAGGAACCTAAGCAATTGAGTGTAAGTGCAATACAAAACGGTACTGTTATTGATCACATACCCGCAAAGAATCTGTTCAAAGTCATTTCAATACTTGGGCTGGATCATATTGACAGCCAGATCACTTTCGGAACTAACCTGGAAAGCAAAAAGCTTGGACGGAAAGCGATCATCAAGATCTCGGATAAATTTTTTGAAGATGCCGATATCAACAGGATTGCCCTTGTGGCTCCTGATGCCAAACTGAATATTATCAGGGATTATGAGGTTGTTGAAAAGAAGGTTGTTGAAGTGCCTGATAATATAATAGGAATTGCCAGGTGCATGAACCCCAAATGTATTACCAACTTTGAATTTGTCACAACACGTTTCAGGGTGGTCTCAAAGAAAAATGTGTCGCTGAAATGCCACTATTGTGAAAAGATCACAAATCAGGAGAACCTTCAGATAATATAATTACCTGAGCCTGTCATAGGACTTCACAAGGTTTTCATCCTTCTTTATTCCGACATATGCCAGAATCCCAAAAACAAGGATAACCAGTGGAACGAACATTTTAAATCCTGGAATGAGTTCTGAATGATATTTTCCGATAACCCAGAATAAATAATACAGCATCATCCCTATAAATGCTATAGTGAGAATTATCAGGGAAAGCGTCAATTTCAACTGAATTCTCCTCTTCCTAAAAAGGAAGATCGCTGCAAAAGACAATACACAGATTGTTAACATTATAACCGAAAGAGGAATCAGGCTAATTATCATGTGAGGGTTACCCGCTAAGGTAGTTTCCCAGATTCCCCTGAAGTTCAAATAAATCTCAGAACCTGAATTTTTATTAAACTTCAAAAAACTTCCTTTAAGAAAAAACCCCGACAGTAAAGTTATAAATATTAAATAGAGTGACTGAATACGCTGAATCATACCAGGTTAAAAAATAATACTATCCTGCAAAATTACTTCCTTTTCTTCAGATACTGGTAATCGAGATAATATAAAATCTTAAGAGAAAGACTGTTAGTCTGAGGACTATTAAACATATTCTGAAGGTTTGCTCCAAAATCGTTATAAATATAATCACCGTTTGAATAGATCGCATTTTTCCAGACAAGCGTTAACTCGCTTCCTGGAGCAAAGCGCCAGGTATATACCATGTCAACATTAAAAGAGTTGAAATTATCATCATTATTTTTGGAATAGGCAGAATTCTTTTCTAGCCTGCCATCCGTTTTCAGAAGGTAAAAATCAGATCCATAATTGGCGACAGCCCAATAATGCCTCATTCTGAAGGATACATAGGAATTTGCTGTAAAAATATATCCTGCTGTAAGAGTATTGGTAATTGTTTTATTGTCTCTTTTTCCAAAGAATATCTCACCGGATTCGTAGTTTTCCACGAAACCTATATCATTTATTGAAGACATATAGAGGAACTGGTGATTAATAGAAAATCTGTTTGACAATCTTATAGCCGGATTTACTGAAATCATATAATCTTTCTGATTATAATCTGACCAGATTGTAGTATAAAGTCCCCTGACCCCTAACGAGAATTTCTTATTCCGGTTTGAATCAAATGAAAGCATTGTCATAAGTTCGGCGCCTTTATGGTAATATCGACCGGAAACACGTGGTTCGTAATAGTCGTTAGATCCTTTGGGACTTAATTCAATCCGAAAATTGGTGGTCCAGAAATTCCTGAAAACAATAAAATTCGACAGACTTATCTGTGTTTGAGTAAAAACCCGCGGGGAGTAAAGCTGAGAATATGAAAACTGGAAAGAATTTCTTGTACTGTTTATTTTCCAAAATGGCCGGTTAATATTATAGCTGACCTGAAGTTCATTATTGAATTCATTATTACGCCGTAAATAACCCATGTCGTTTGGATCGAAAGTTTCTGATAAGGCTTCGAGTCTGTATTCAGCTCTCAAGGCTCCTCCGGTTTTTCCAAACCTCATATCATAGGAATGGCCATATGCCGGACTCTTGTTATCATAATATTTCTGGCTTAAAGCTGCTTTACCAGAGATAGAATAGAGTTTACTTCGGGTTTGGATATTGAGATCCGTGGCAGTTACATTAGCGGTATAATATTTCTCATCCCTAAGATTATTTCTCCAAACATTAGTATTGGCAAGGCTTATATATGAATTATTTCTCAGGCTCTGATCCAATACCAACATATTAAAATTAGTAAATGGTTCCGTTTTAATATATCGGGTATTTCCTGCCAGAGTATCTTCAATGGTGGCAAACATTTCCTTTGTCAACGCATTAAAAACTCCGACACCAAGACCTGACCTGGTTCTTCCCGATAGTTTGGTTGCATTAATCAGTCTGGCTTCCTGTGGATTGTGAAGAACAATTTCATTTGTACCAAGGTTACCGGCAGCATCATCATACATCCGCGGTTTACTTCCGATTCGTCTTGAATAAAAAATATTGCCCTTGTTGAATAATTCCGTTCCTTCCATAAAGAACGGACGTTTTTCATTGTATTTTACTTCATAAGGAGTAAGGTTAAGAATCTGATCATCAGATTGAACCTGGCCGAAATCAGGAACCAGAGTGGCATCTACCGTGAAACTTTCATTTAATCCGAGTTTAATATCCAATCCTCCGTTGTAAGTAAAAGCTGGTTTTGCAGCCTCTGAATTTTTCTCAAAGTATCCTGAAACATAAGGTGTTAATGATAACCTTAAGGGTGGTGTTATATTGGAAATATTTCTGATTTCACCAAGCTGATTAATTGGAGTCCCTATATTTCTGTCAACATAGTTCCATGATGATTGTTCCCTTATCCGACGTATTTCGCGCCAGAAATTGAACCCCCAGGTCTGGATCTTTTCTTTTGGAAATCTTAATGCCGAATATGGAATTTTGATTTCTGCCGACCAGCCTTTATCATTGATTGAAACTTCACTCTCCCATACAGCATCCCAGTTATCCTGGCGACCCATTCCCCCACCTCCACCGCCTCCCATTGGCATTCCTCCTCCTCCTCCTCCTCCTCCGCCTCCGCCGCCTCCGCCTTGTCCAAATTCGAACAATTCAATCCTGCTGTCCGACTGTACTCCAGATGCTGAAACTTTAAATCTGAAGCCGTTTATTCCATCATTGTACGGACTTACTTCAACACTGAAATTGTCTGCATTCAGCATTCGGTCAGCGTCTCTTTCGCCGAGTTCAATAAAAATACTATCAGGATATGTGTCATACATATATGCTCCTATGTATAGAGCAACATTATCATAAGCTACATGAACCTCTGTTTTCTGATGCGGTGCGTCTCCATTAGACGGAATGTATTGGATGAAATCACCGATGACCGGAGTGTTTTTCCATGACTCATCATTAAGAATTCCATCAATTTTTGGAGGTGTTGTCACACGCGTCGCCTCCGCTCTCTTTTTTTCATTCAATTCCTGCTTACCATAGGTTTTATATCCGTTAGTTGAAAATAAAAGAATTAGCAGCGAAAAAAGCAAAGGCTTTTTATTCAGATCCAAATGCAATTTATAATAGATAGTATCCATATAAATGATATTCAATATGTTATAAAATTTCTATAAAAAATCATCCAAAAATAGCTGAAAAAGTAGAGGCAACTATTCTTTTCAAAACTATATTAATCGATCTTAACATTTTTTAACTATTATTTCAGGCGGGTACCTTATTATACATCCAAAATGGTAAGAGGTGATAATTAGAGACAATCAATCCCTCAAGAATATTTCACAAATATATTTTCCGGGTAAATTTTAACGGAATAATCATATTCTGCTAAATTTGTATCTTAAGTAAATTGTATGCAAAAAAAAACCGAACTGATAACCAACAGCGACGGAAGCATTTTTCATTTAAATCTGCTTCCTGGCGATATTTCTGATAAAATAATCATCGTTGGTGATCCGGGACGTGTTGAAATGCTTTCCTCCCTTTTGAGTGACATCAGGGTAAGAAAAGAAAACAGGGAGTTCAGGACAGTAACCGGAAGTTTTGATGGAAATGAGATTACAATAATATCCTCAGGCATTGGTACTGATAATATTGACATTCTCATAAACGAGCTGGATGCCCTTGTTAACATCGATCTTTCTACAGGGGAAACAAAAGAAGATCCTGTTTCATTAACTTTTATCAGAATAGGCACATCAGGCGGTTTAAGAAGCGATGTCCCGACCGGATCGTGTGTCCTGACCGAAACTGCTATAGGCTTTGATGGTCTTATACATTTTTATGAAGGCTACGACTGGCTGCTTGATAATATTCTGACTTCAGTATTGGCTGAATATCTGGAATGGCCCGATACACTGTCATTCCCATACGCAGTAAATGCAAGTAAAGAGCTTATGGAACTGTTCCGGAACGAGAATTTCATTAAAGGAATTACAATTTCGGCTCCGGGCTTTTATGCACCGCAGGGAAGGCGGCTTCGATTGGAAACTTTCGATAACGAAATCAATAACAAGCTTGCCGCGTTCTCATTCAGAGGCAGAACAATATCAAATTATGAGATGGAGAGTTCTGCCATTTATGGATTATCCGGGTTACTTGGTCATAAAGCCCTGACCATTTGTGCTGTCATTGGCAACCGGGTTACAGGAGAATTCATTAATGATTATAAACCCATCATTATGGATCTTGCAAAAAAAGTGATGGAGATCATTTGAAATCCGGAATTGTAACAAATGTTACAAATTGGCTCTGTACCAGCTTATTGCCTCTGACATTCCCTCACGGACTGTATGTGTTGGCTGGTATCCCAATAATTTTTTTGCTTTCTCGATCGAAGCCAGTGAATGAGGAATATCCCCTGCCCTGTTTGGTCCGTAAACCGGTTTAATATCCAGTACTTCCCTGTCGAAATTTCCAATCAGCTTTTTAACAAGTTCAAACAACTCATTGAGATTTGTCCTTTCACCGTGAGCAACATTATAAACCTGGTTTACTGCTGAATAGTCCTGTGCCAGTGCTGCAAGGTGATTCGCCTGCAAAACGTTATCAATGTATGTATAATCCCTTGAATAGGAACCATCGCCGTTAATAACAGGCGATTCATGATTCATCAGTTTTTTAACAAACAAAGGTATCACTGCGGCATATGCGCCCTGAGGATCCTGCCTGCGTCCAAAGACATTGAAGTAACGCAGTCCGATTACCTCAATATTATAGGTGCCGGCGAAATTTGCAGCAAATAGCTCATCGACATATTTTGTTATCCCGTAAGGTGACATTGGTTTTCCGATCTTATCCTCAACCTTTGGCAGATCGGGATGGTCGCCATAGGTCGAAGAACTGGCGGCATAAATAAATCTTTTTACCTTTGCTTCCCGGGATGCATAAAGCATTTTTACGAAACCACCAATATTGACATCAGTTGATGTAACAGGGTCCTTTATGGACCGTGGAACAGATCCAAGAGCAGCCTGGTGAAAAACATAATCGATTCCCCGGACAGATTTTTCACAATCAGCGTAATTCCTTATATCAGCTTCAATAAGTTTGAAATCAGGATTATTCATGAATCCGTTCAGGTTTTCCCGCTTGCCTGTTGAAAAATTATCGAGGCAGACAACATAGTTGCCCGAATTAAGCATTGATTCAACAAGATTTGAGCCGATGAAGCCAGCGCCTCCTGTAATCAGGACTTTCCTACCGCTTAATTTTAGATTCATAAGAAGAACTATTGAAAAAAAACGGATATCAGGTAAGATTATTTCTTAAGAATCAGGAGAAATCATTTGTCAAAAAGCAGAAGTATCTCTTTAAGAATGAATTCAGCCGTCTTTCCATCCCCGTAAAAACCAGGATATTCCAGGTTCTGTCCTGACTGCATGTATCCTTCAAATACATTGCGGATCTGTTCAGGATCTGCATCCACAAGCTTTACTGTGCCGTTTGCAACGAGCTCAATCCATTCCGTCTCTTTCCGGAGAACTATGCAAGGTTTTCTGAAAAAGTGAGATTCTTTCTGAACACCTCCGGAATCTGTAATAATTATACTGCATGTTTTTTCCAACAGTGTCATGGCAAGATATGAGACAGGTGGAACAATTCTGATAAAACGTGAATTTCGAAGATCATCCAGCAGGTTATTCAGTCCTGATTTCAATGAGTTCATTGTGCGCGGATGAAATGGCATCACGAAGGGTAGCGAATACTCTTCAGCCAGGTTTTTCAATGTTGAAAGAATAGCTTCAAGTCGTCCGGTGTCATCTGTGTTTATGTCCCTGTGAATGGTTGCCAGTACGAATTTATTCCTTTCCAAAGACATTGATTCAAGAATCTCACCTTTTTTTCTTTCCGCCAGTTCAGCGAAGAAGAGTGAATTATCATACATGATATCCCCGGTAAAATAAATCTTAGGATTATCAATTGTGTATGGAGGGCTGTTCTCAGGCCTGAATCCTTCGTTAATCAGGTTTTTGAAAGCTGCATTTGTCGGGGCAAAAAGGAGTGTTGAAGAATGATCGCTCATGATCCTGTTGAGCTCTTCAGGCATGGTTTTATTAAATGATCTCAGACCTGCTTCAATATGAATAACCGGGAAATGAAGTTTTGCAGCAGCAACTGCCCCGGCAAGCGTAGAATTTGTATCTCCGTAAAGCAAAACTGCGTCAGGCTTCTCGTTAAGGAGAACTTCTTCGATGCCTGTCATCATCGAAGCTGTCTGGCGTCCGTGATGTGCAGAACCCACTCCCAGGTTGAAATCAGGTTTATGAATTTCGAGTTCATCAAAGAAGACTTCTGACATCTCCTTATCATAGTGCTGACCAGTATGTAAGGTCAGTTCGTTGATCTGATCAGAGAAATTCAAACGGATTGCTCTGCTGATAGCTGAAGATTTTATTATTTGAGGGCGGGCACCTACAACATTCAGTAGTTTTAGCTTTGACATTATTCCATATTATTTGGCGTAATTTACCGCTCGGGTCTCACGTATAACGGTTATTTTTATCTGTCCCGGGTATGTCATTTCATTCTGGATCTTCCGAGCGATCTCGAATGACAGGTTTTCAGCTTCTTTATCTGTAACTTTTTCTGCCCCGACTATTACTCTGAGTTCTCTGCCAGCCTGAATTGCATAGGTCTTCATAACTCCGGGGTACTGCAAGGCAAGAGATTCAAGTTCCTTAAGTCTTTTAATATAGGATTCAACAACTTCCCGGCGGGCTCCTGGCCGTGCTCCTGAAATGGCGTCACAAACCTGAACTATCGGGGCAATCAGTGTTGTCATTTCGGTTTCATCATGATGGGAACCTATGGCATTGCAGATTTCAGGCTTTTCCTTATATTTTTCAGCAACTTTCATTCCGAGAATTGCATGTGGCAGCTCCGGTTCATCATCCGGTACCTTGCCGATATCATGCAGAAGTCCGGCCCTTTTTGCCAGTTTGGGATTCAGTCCAAGCTCAGCAGCCATTATTGAAGCAAGGTTGGCGACTTCCCTTGAGTGCATAAGAAGGTTTTGTCCGTATGATGACCTGTATTTCATTTTACCCACAAGGCGTATAAGTTCCGGATGTAATCCATGAATTCCAAGGTCGATTGTAGTCCGTTTACCAACTTCAAGGATCTCTTCTTCGACCTGTTTTCTTGTTTTATCTACTATTTCCTCAATCCTTGCAGGATGGATCCTTCCGTCGGTGACCAGCTGATGCAGCGCAAGGCGTGCTACTTCCCTGCGTATGGGGTCAAAAGCTGAAAGAACAATGGCTTCGGGTGTGTCGTCAACAATGATCTCAACCCCGGTTGCTGCTTCAAGTGCCCTGATATTACGGCCCTCACGGCCGATTATCCTTCCTTTCATTTCATCGGATTCGATGTGAAATACTGTTACTGCATTTTCAATGGCGTTTTCAGCTGCAACTCTCTGGATTGTCTGAAGCACAATTCTTTTTGCCTCTTTGTTAGCCGTCATTTTAGCTTCGTCCAGTATCTCATTTATGTAGGACATTGCTCCGGTCTTGGCTTCTTCTTTTAAAGATTCGATAAGGTGGTTTTTTGCATCATCGGCAGATAGGCCTGAGATAGCTTCGAGCTGATCAACCTGTTGTCTGTGAAGCTTTGAAAGCTCCTCAGTTCTTTTATCAACAAGCTCAAGTTGTGAATTAAGATTGTCCCGAATCGCATCAGCTTCATTCTTTTTCCGCTGAGACTCTTCGAGTTTCTGAGATAAGGTAAGCTCCTTTTGCTTTATCCGGCTCTCAGCTAACCCTATCTTGTTATTCTTGTCATTAATGACTTTCTCATGTTCAGTCTTTAGCTGCAAAAACCTTTCTTTAGCCTGAAGTATTTTTTCTTTCTTAATAACTTCAGCTTCTGTTTCTGCTTCACTGATAATCTTCCGGCGCTTGTTTTTAAGAGCAAGCTGCCAAATAAAATAAGAAGCACCAAATCCCAATAACAGTGCCGCTATGCTAATAATATATGTTAATCCGTTCATTTTTCCCGACTATTAATGTAATCACTTTCAATATTTAGTATATAAAAAACCCGCAAAGTCTCTTCAGCTTTTATAAAACCCCATATCTTTATGGCTGGAGCCGCTAATACAGCTCGAACGTCCACTGTCCCCTAAGGAATCCCGATAAATCGGGCGAGGCCTGTTCTACCTGAACTAAGGAGTGCTCCAAAGTTTTAAATGTTGAGTTTCAAAAATGAATGAAGAAACAATGCGGGCAATAAGTTTATCTATTTTAAAGAACGCTGTTACTCTTTTAGTTCAAGAACTTCATCAATTTTCCTGATAAGTTCTTTAATGGCATCAGGGAAGTGATCTGTACTGAGTTTTTCCTCCTCTTCATTAAGCTTGATCACATATTGAAGTGAAGCCATCGCCAGAAAATCCTGCACATCCTTGTCAGAATAGCGCTGTTTATATTGCAGCACCTTCTCATTAATCATCCTTGCAGCTTTCCTGATCTTTTCCTCATTTTCCCTTTCCACCTTCAATGGATAATATCTGTCCGCCACATTAACCCTGATCGAAAGCTTATCATCCATTGTTATATCTTATCTGTTCAAAAGAGCAACACATCTGTCAATTTCCCGCACTAATTCATTAATCTTCTGCTTCGCTTCAACGGCACCTTCGCCTTCACCCATTAATGCTCCCGATATTTTTATTCTTTCGTATTTAATTTCTAATTCTTTTAACTTTTCGTCACGTTCCTGAAGATAACGTTTTAAAGTATCATTTTCTTTCGTCAGATCCTTGTTTTTTGTCCTCAGGTCATTATATTTCTCAAACAATTCTTCAACCTTTTTGTTCAGCAATGTCAGTTCTTCAAGACCCTGATCGGACATACTAAAATCTTTAATGCAAAGTTAACATTGTTAATGTTATTTTCAAAAAATTAAGTCAATTAGTTTGGAAGAACAACTCATAAGCATAGTTTTGCATCAACTTAAACATAATTCTTTTTTCTGATATGAGAATAATCCCTATATTCTTCTTAAGTCTGCTATTAATAAATACTCCGGGTGAAGAGCCAAAGGAACGTTCAATATTCATATCTCCGGTTATAATTCCGCTTTCCCTTTCTGCAAATTTCGGAGAACTCAGGACCGATCATTTTCATTCCGGACTTGATATCAAGACACAGGGAGTAACAGGGAAAGAAGTTCTTGCTGCAGCATCAGGATATGTTTACAGGATCAGCATTTCGCCCGGAGGGTTCGGCAAAGCAATGTATCTCCGGCATCCTTCAGGTTATTCGACAGTATATGGGCACCTTGACAAATTCACACCTGAGATTGAAGAGTATGTAATTTCGAGGCAATATGAGGAGAGAAGTTACATGGTTACCCTTTGGCCCCCTAAAGAAAGATTTAAGTTTGATCGGGGTGAAATAATTGCATATTCCGGCAATTCCGGTAGTTCATCTGGCCCTCATCTTCATTATGAGATAAGAAAATCTGATGAAGAGGTGCCTGTCAATCCATTACTGTTTGAATTCGGTATTGAAGATAATATTAAACCTGTAATGGAAAACCTGGTTGTTTATCCGGCTGGCAGAAAGACACTGATAAATAATCAGAATAAACAGCTTAAAGTCAATATATACGGTGGGAACGGGAATTACAGTATTTCTTCAAAAAATGAAATTTCGATAAGTGGTCCGGCAGGTTTCGGATTTAAAGCCTATGATCTCCTGAATGACAGCTACAATAAATTCGCCGTTTTTACAATTGAACTTAAAATTGACAGCATTCCCGTTTTTAATTATAAAATGGATGCCTTTGCATTCAGTGAGTCGAGATATGTCAACAGCCATATTGACTATGAAACATTACAGAAGGAAAATATTTATGTCGAAAGAGCCTTCATTCTTCCAAACGACAGGCTAAGCGTGTACAGTAATGTAATAAACAACGGGATTGTCAATTTTTCTGATGAAAAGAAGCACCGGGTTGAACTTATTGTATCAGATATCCACAGCAACAAATCGGTGCTTTCCTTTAACGTGAAATCGGTTCCGGCAGATGTTCAGGAAAATCAGGTTAAAACTGATGAAAAAAGCTCAGTTATCATGCCCTGGAACAGAAACAATAAGTTTGTATCAAAAAATATTGCCGTGAATATACCTTCCGGAGCACTTTATGATACATTGTACTTTGAATTTAAGAGATCAGCCGGTAACCCCTTAATGTTTTCTGATGTTTACCAGATTCATAATAAATACACGCCCCTGCACAAATCATATACTCTTTCGATAAAGCCTGACAGGATCCCGGAAAGATTAGAATCAAAAATGCTGATCATTCAACTGGCTGATGATATAAAGAAGATTCCTCTGACCAGCACATGGAACAATGGTTATTTATCAGCCAATACCAATATCTTCGGAACTTTCTGCATAGGCATCGATACGGTTCCGCCTTTGATTTTATATAACGGACTCTCTTCAGGGGCCAATCTGACAGGAAAAATAAGCATGAAAATAAAGATCAGTGATGAATTGTCAGGGATCAAAACTTACGAACCGTTAATTGATGGTAAATGGGCATTGTTTGAATATGATCAGAAGAACAACCTGTTGACGTATAATTTTGATCCCAAAAGAATTCAGAAAGGCACAAAGCATAATCTTATACTTAACGTTACCGATA
>Ga0315284_10011792_pt1 | contig 12449 bp, 13 predicted proteins | sample YL17G09_16_MG_FD_203696 | JGI IMG/M metagenome (GOLD analysis project Ga0315284, IMG submission 203696) | Sediment microbial communities from Yellowstone Lake, YNP, Wyoming, USA - YL17G09_16 | ecosystem: Environmental > Aquatic > Freshwater > Lake > Sediment | place: USA: Wyoming | collected... | reverse complement strand
ATACTTGTTTTTCTGCTTTGTATTTATGGAAAACCCCTAGTTCTAGAAATTATCTAGAAGTATGGACTGTTGCAAGAATAGATGAAGAAATAACTAAAGGAAGTGGTCTTGCAGCTCATAACTAATTTAATATCTTAAAAATCTTATTTTTGAAAAAACATCATGGAACCAATTTTTTGACAGATTTGACCGAAGATATTATCCTTGGGTTATTCTAATTCTAACATCAAATGTGAAACCGGATGTCATTGACAGTCTCGACCCATCCTATATTAGAGATGGGCGAATCAACAAAATATTTGAAATATGCTAGTTTGGCGGAATATTTATTTTATAAAAAATTAAAATTAAAATTATCCATTTCTATAAATCTATATAAAAATGGAACAATTATCTGAATAATGTTGAAACTATAAACTCTTTCAAAAAAGGAGAATAGTTCTTGGAATTATTCAAGTATTTCTAAAATTGTAATAATAAATTAAATTTTATAAGTAATAATTATGAAGAATTCATATTTAGATATTAAAATTTTAGAAAATATGCTGAAAAGAGATAATAAAAATAAAACCTATCCTAAAATAATAAATTATAAATTAAAATCAAGTGATGTTATTGAAGAAAACTCATTATCACTGTTTAATTTACCGCTTGATAAAAATATATTTATTCAAGGGGGGTATTAAATATGGTAGTAAATGGTCTGATATTTTAATCCAACCTTCTGATTATGAAAGAATCAATAAATTACTTCCCAAATTGAAGAATATTATTCTATTTGTAAGAAAAGCATTTAATACTGATAAATTCCTAAAATTTATAAATAGATTAGATGTTGATAAAGATAAAGAAATATGGTTGGAAACAATTAGTAAAAATTCTTGGTGTTTTTTAATTAACATTTTCGGTTGCACTCATAATAAAAATAAAAATTGCATATATAATAAATTTAATGAATATCCAAATTCAATAAGTAGTGTGTCCGCTCTCCCTTTTTTTATTGGAGATTGCAGAGAACATGCCTTTTTTTTTGGATTTTTACTGGCTAATTATTTTATGAATAATGAAAAATTAGGGGTACAAGATGTCCGTATTATCTATACTAAAAGTTATAAAGTAATGGATAATAAGATAGTTTTTTTTGAGGAACATGTCTTCCCTATTGTCAAAAAGAATAATTATTGGTTTTCCGCTGATGCATTTTATTCTAAAAAGAAACCCTATTCAATTTATTATATAAATGTCCAGATAAAATTAATTAAAAAAGATGAGTTACCGGCGAATGCCCCTTTAGAGATGAAGGAAGCAAAAGTTGTACTTAGATGCGGTAAAATATATAGAAACAATAAAATTGAAGGAGAAATTTATAATATTCCTATTTATTTTACTAATAGTTATAATGTGATAGAAGAGAATATAAAATCCAATCCAAAATTATTTTATATTTTTAACCGACCTTTATTAATAAAAGATTATTACCAGGATTTGAATTTTCCTCTTTGGAATTTTAATAGTTGGTGTAAAAAAGATTAAAATAATTGCACCGCTCTAAAACGCCAGTTTTAATGAAAATTGATATTATCCAAAATTTATTAAACCATCAAAATAAATTTAAAAAAATGAATAAAAATATATATGATTATGATTAGTTACAAATAAAATGTCGTTTCAACCTAACAGATTAACAGAAGATAAATTGGAATCAATTTATTTAGAAAATATAGATAAAATTAAGAAATATAATTATTCTACAATTGGACTGAAAGGTTTAATAATATCCGAATCTGACATAACTTTATTATTGAATAATTTTCGAAAATATAAAATAATTGGATTTAACATTGGAAAATTTGGAGATTTTATAGGTGCACAACCAAACTATGCTCCACCTGGAGCCTGTAATTTTTTTCATTCAAGTTCCGAATATTTTTCTTTTTTTATTTATATAATTTATGTTGATATAGTTGGAAATTGTTATGGACAAATACAATCTGAAAAAGTAAATTCAAATTCATATGATTATTTTAGGTGTGGACATTCTACAATAAAAATAGATTGGAATTCAGAATTATTTGTTAAACCATTCTCCATTCCACCAAAATCACTTGATATAACAACTGATTTTGATTTAATTATGAAATGCATATCAAAAAATAGAGTATTAGAATATAGTTATCCAGAATATAAGGAAATATATAAATCTTATATAGGTCTTTATGATAAAAAATATCAACTACGTAATATTCAATATGGTCCGAATAGTGCTTCTGCATCAGGATTTTCAAATTTAATCGGTATTACTATATTCAAAAATATTGGAAATAAATGCAATGAAATGAAGAGATATAAAATTGAGAAAAAACAAAAAATTGAACTTGAACAAAAATTATTAGAAGATAAAAGAATTGAAGAGGAAAGAAAAAAGCTTGAAGAGCAACAAAAAAAGCTTGAAGAGCAACGAAAAAAGCTTGAAGAAGAAAATATTTTTTGTAGAGAAAAAGTTAATTCTTTGAAAGAAAAATATGGCAATAAAATTTACTACAAATTTGACGAAAAAAATAAAAGAATTCTTTATATTGGATATTCTAGTTCTGAAATAATTGATTTATCAGATTTTATACAATATACAACAAAAAAAAATATTTTTAAAGGACGTATTATTGAAACTAAAATTGGAAATATTGAAAAAATAGTATTCAATAATTGTCTAAATTTAAAAAGAATTTATGATTTTGTTGAAGGATTAGTTACAATTTCAATAAATAATTGCCCGAATATTTCTGAAATTGATTGTTATGATAAAGTTAAAATATGGATTGATAAAGTAGTTACAACATCAATTCCCAATTTTTCCAAAATCAAGCCGGTCATTATTGAAAAACCAAAAGTTTCGCAAAAAGAAGCTAAAAAAGTCCCTCCACCTGACTATCTAATTGATACTGTATTCAATTGTGAAATCATGGAAGATCCAGTGATTGCGTCAGATGGTATAACATACAATAGGAGCGAAATTGAAGAATGGTTCAAAAAACATGATACATCACCAAAATCTGGTGAGATATTAAAGTCAAAAAGTTTGATTCCGAATATTTCAATTCGGAATGCAATTGAAGAATGGAATAAAAGTAATTCACAGTAATTTTAATATAATTTACATTAAAAATTAAAGGTACCCATCGAGGGGTGCTTTTGTAAAAAAAATAACCTAACACTATTATTTATAAATCTTATCAAATCCTATATTCTAGCTAGAAGAATAAACAAAAATATATAAAATATACCAAAACAATTTTTCACATAATGAAAATATATCATTAACAAGAGCTGAAATAAAATAATTTAAAAAATATTAACGCAGTTCAAAAATTTTATCAACAACTTAATCATCAACATATACAAGATGACCAGCATTTATGTGTAAAATAATACAATAATTTTATAAAAAATTGAAATAAAAATTATTAATATATATATACAGAAATACCAGAAATATGAATGTTTACGCTATTTTAGTAAATTGTGAATTATTGCCAAATTATTTCAATACGTATAAAGAAGCTCTAGATGAAGTGAAGATACTATATCCTTATTGGGATGACAGATATGACGAAGACGGAAAATATAATCAATACTCAATAAATAAAGTCGAAGTCAAAGAAGGACACAAGATGAATAAAGATTCAGAAGACGCTAATATAACTGAACTCTACATAGAAAAAGGTATCTACATATCTATACACAAACTTATATTGAAAAACTAAGCATGAATCAGAAGATGACACAGAAGTGGAAAAGTTAAGAATTATAATATTAAATATAGAAAATATTTCACATATTCAATCCATAGGTTATTCTAATTCTAACATCAAACGTGAAACCAGATATCATTGACAGTCTTGATCCATCCTATATTCGAGATGGGAGGATCAACAAAGTTTTTGAAGTACAAGATATCTAGGATTATTGGAACAATTGTTCTAATTATTTATAAAATTATTCAATTTTGACAATTGCTTTCAAAATATTTCTATTATGAATAAGGTACCCATTGAGGGGTACCTTATTAAAGATGAAGGGGGGTCCCTCGAGGGACCCCCCTTTGTATAAAATATTTTATCCAATATTTTTTAAGGGTACCCCTTGAGAGGTACCCCTTATATGCTATATTCTAACGAATCTTTTTTAAAGGGTATTCCCTTGAGGGAATACCCTTTATGCAATAAAAAAATAGATATCATAGATATATGATATCTATTATTTAGCAGCACAATTCTATCAAATAAGATGCTAAAAGTCACGCAATCATTCAGAATAGAAAATTTATAAATAAGATAAATAAGATGGACTAATTGTTAAGTATATACAAAACAATTTGTTGAAATGGTGTCGATCCTTTTGGCTCACAAATAAGTTGAGATAAAGGAAAATCAAAGCTCCCATTATGTATATTCTCCAATTGTTCTAAAATAAAAGAAAATCGCTTTGCATATATCTCAAGGTTCCGATAACGTCTTGTGTTTGTTTCTTTCAATGATTCCAATGAAGGATATTTTTGTTTTTCGTCAATATATAGTAATGAGAACATATCATGTATTTCTGGACTATCTTTGAACATAAATTCCAAAAATATAGGCTCAGGTAAGCGATCTTTATTCAACAATAATCGGTTTGTATATACAATCACGTAAAACATGCAAATTTTGAAACAAAGCTCATTCGATTTCGAAAACAAGATGCTTTTTATGTATTTAATTAGTTGAGCCAATAAGGGATGAAGACCATCCTGTTCTGGTTCTGAACCACTCAACGATACTGGAAAATTTTGTTTTTGAATGATTTTAGAAAACCACTTCAAATCATCCAACATCATAACATTAATTCTATTTTCACCCATTGCTTTCAAAAAAGGAATAAAATTGATGTGATACATTGGCATCTGAGGTGTGCGATTACGATATGGTAAGTAAGATTCATGATGTTGTTGAGCTTCAAATATTAGATTATTTGGTAAATGTTGTTCTCCTATCAACGATAATTTTGTCAAAAAAAATTTTGACTTAACTTTTGAAGAAATCATTGCAATCAATGATTTCTTGGTTTTTGGATGATATGGTTGCGTAAAATGACGCATCAAAAAATGTGCCATAGGAGCATAGCTTTGTGACCTTGTTTTTGTCGAAATTTTTTGAGAATACAGCAATTGCAATATATGAGAACGCATGATTGATTTGCTATCAACAAATGAAATTGAAGTAACATCTCTTGATTTGAGACAAAAAATATTTCCCAAATCAACATTCCAAAAAAAATGTCTAATTTTATTCAGCTTTTCTTCACTAAATTTTATAGTAATATCAAGCAATTCTCGATGATCACCTAACCTTTGTCTTGGATTATATGTCGATATTCTAGTTTTTGTACTATTCTCAAAATCTGGATGAATATCCATAAATCTTTGAATTGAAAGATTTGGATGAGCAGCGATTGGAATAATGGATCTCCCATTCATAAATTCAATATAAGCTTCTTCAAGCTTACGAGACATTTTCTGATGTTTTCTGATGAGCATGCGTAACAATTAATTTTATTTTGAATCAATTTTTAATTAAAAAACTATTTTTAAGAATTATTGATTATAAGTAATTATATAACTAATTGTTAAGAATATAGAAAACAATTCGTTGAAATGGTGTCTCTCCTTTTTGCTTACAAAAAAGTTGAGAAATTGGCAAATCAAGGCTCCCATTGTATATATTCTCCAATTGTTCCACAATAAAAGAGAATTGCTTTGCATATATCTCAATGTTGCGATAACGTTCTGGGTTTGTTTTTTTCATTGATTCCGATAAACAATATTTTCTTGTTTCGTTAATATATAGAAATGAAAATATCACATACATTTCTTCGCTAGATTTGAACATGAATTCCAAAAATATAAGTTCAGATGAGCGTTTATTCAACAATAATCGTTTTGTATATACAATCACATAAAACATGCAAATTTTGAAACAAAGCTCATTTGATTTTGAAAACAAGATGCTTTTTATGTATTTGATTAGTTGAGCCAATACGGGGGGAAGCTCACCCATCTGTTCTGGTTCTGAATCGCTCAAGGATACTGAAAAATTTTGTTTTTGAATGATTTTAGAAAACCACCTCAAATCATCCAACATCATGATATTAATTCTATTTTCTCCAAATGCTTGCAAAAAAGGAACAAAATTGATGTAATGTGGTTCAATTTCATCACGAAAAACTCGAAAAGGTTGTTTTGACAAATGTTGTTTCCCAATCAAGTGTAATTTCGTCAAGAAAATTTTTGATCTTAGCCTTCTAGAAATCATTGAATGAGCCCGTCTTTTTGTTTTCGATTGATAAGGTTGAGTAAAATAATTCATCAAAAAAATCGCCATAGAAGCATAATTTTTAGATGTATTTTTCACAGAAACTTTTTGAGAATACAACAATTGCAGTATTTGCGGGTTTGGTTTCATCAATGAAATTGCAGATACATCGCTTGATGTCAAACAAAATATATTTTCGAAATCAATATTCCAGAAAAATTGTCTAATTTCATCTCGTTGGTCTTTACTGAATTTTACAGCAGCATCACTCAAGTAGTCGTCACAATCGTCTATTGTTAGGCTTTGTTTCTCATGTCTTGATAGACATATTTTTGTTTTATGCTCAAAATATGGGTAAAGTTCTAGAAATCTGGAATTTCTCATTTTTTGATAGACTGCTGGAGGAATCGTTGGAAAACCCATCAAAGATTCAATATAAGCTTCTTCAAGAGTACGATACATTTTCTTGTACTTTTTGTTATAGCGAATATTTATAAATTAAGTTTTATTTTTAATCAATTTTTATATAATCATAAGTTGTAAAATAAGCAAAAAAAATTTATTGGTTTGGATTATAAATTAAACTTTACACCCTATTTCACTATTTCTTTTTGAAATTGATACAATTTTTAGACAATCAGAACCCATTTGTAGTCCATCTCTTTTAGGTAAAATACTATTGATATCATCGCGGTCTCTTTGTAATGAAATTCTTCCGCAATTATTAACCTTTATTTCTCCTTCAATACCATCGATTTCATTAATAACAACACTATCAGAGAAAGCATATCCACATACTAAACTTCTTCTCCATGTTCCTCCAAAATATTCATCAAGTTGAATATTTATGACTCCATTATTAAAATCATTATTCCAATATAAAGAAATATAAGTTGGAGTTGAGTATTTTACTACCCATTGATTGGTAAAATCTGCGGTACAAGGTGTATCAGATGTTATAGGCTCTGGTGAGCCACTATAATTAAATAATCCACCTTTATCTACACAATAAAGAACTAATACTTTTTTTAATTTCAAGTAGTTATAAAAATTAATTTTACAAGTCATATAAAATATATAACATTATTTTTTTTTATATGTGATCTAATCTTCAAGTGTGTAAATAAAAAAAATTCTTTTATATTTAATGAATTTTGAAAAGAAATTTTATAATATACGCGACTTTATCCTTAAATCACTAAATTTTTAATTATAATATAATTAAAATTTGTATATGATCTGATATATATATTTTTCTAAAATATATTTTATTTTACACAATTAATTATAACTTTACTAAAAAAATCTAAATAAGTAACTCTAATACGACATTTATTTGTTACACCTATATAATAAACAACTAATTCTTTTTGAGTTTGATTTACATAATTATCATTAAAAACATAATCAGTTATATACGAACCATTTAATTTAGATAAATTTTTAATTTGAATATTTGATGTTTCTAAATAAGTTTTAAAATCATTCGGTGCAGTAACATTACAAGTAGTACTAGTATATGATTCAGTTAAAACAGTTTTTCCTTCATTATTATTGTATACATTAGTACCAGAAAAATATTTTGAGGGAACTATAGTACTCAGATAAGTTTGAGTTGGATCTCTGGAATAAAATGGAATAAATTTTTTCCATTTTATATATATATATATAATAAATTAATTTTGTTATGAATGATAAATAATCAATTAGTGTTAGACCTTTTCAAAGAATGGTCTGATGTTTGGGGGTTAGACCCTTTTTGAAAGGTTCTATCTAAAGAAATCATAATATTTATATTTATAATTATGACAACAACCGAAATAACATCCCCACGCCAGAAATACTGGAAACCCACAGACGAGAAATTACTTGAAGAATGGGCGGACCATGGCAAATCCTTTCGTTGGATGCATGAACAATCCCGCGTTAAATTCTGGAAAAGGAATATTCAATTCCAGGTCCCCGTCATTATTCTATCCACTCTGACAGGTGCCGCAAATTTTGCTCAGGAACGTGTACCCACTGAGTATCAGGGCTATTATGCCATAATTGTCGGATTTTTCAACATTATTGCAGGTATTATTGCGACTATCCAGACATTCTTGAAAGTGTCAGAGTCCCTAGAGGGGCACCGCGTTGCCAGCGTTGCCTGGGGCAAATACTATCATAATGTGAAAACGGAACTCCAGAAAGAGCCAGAAGACCGTGAAGATGTCGTCGATTTTATGAAATATGCGAAAATGGAATACGAAAAATTAGTGGAACAGAGCCCACCAATCCCACCGGAGATTGTGACTTATTTGAAGGAAAATGTAGGTAAATCCGATGTTCATGTTCATTTGCCACCGAATGCTGGCGTTTTTGAAAGAATTGAAATTGGAAAACAAGGGATTCGGATGGTTCCTGAATCATCGATAATTCAAGTTGCTACTCCAAAAGAGAAATCTAATATGGAGCGTGTCTTACAAGAAATGGACAAATCAGACAGTCTGCCACGAACAGAGAGGAAATTGAGTAGAGCAGTCAGTTTTGCACCAATGGCTCATGCACAAGAAGAAGGGAATATATCTTTATCTTTATCAAATAAACTAATGAGTTCATTTAATCAAGTTGAAAAAGATGTTGCGGTTGTAGTTAAACAGGCTGAACAGGCAGATGAAGATTCTAGTGATGTAGCTGGAATTGGAGATGGGAAAGAATAATATAGGTAAATATTATTGTTTATTTATTAGATTTAGATAATAAACTGGATTTTATAATTTCTTTTTGTTTCTATTTAATTTTTCATAATTTTTATTTTGTTATAAAACTTATGGGAATATTTTTTTCAGCATCAAATGATAGAACGATTCACGACGTTAGTAAAGGTGCCGGATGGGTTGGTAATCAATTAAAAAGTGTTGGAAGTTCTGTAGGAAGATTTATCGCAAAAGGTGCCGTATTAGATGCAACACAATCTGCTTTACAATTAACAAGAAATGGTGTGTCTAAGACATGGCAAAAAACAAAGAATTTTGTTCGTAAAAAACCGAATATTACTAGTACTCCTTCTTTGAATCGAAATCGAAATCGAAATCAAAATAAATTTAAAGTTCCAAATAATCCTGAAATTATTTCTGGCAATAATGCTGGACAAACGTATATTGGAAATAATCCTGGCAATAATGCTGGACAAACGTATATTGGAAATAATCCTGGCAATAATGCTGGCAATATTGCTGGACAAAAAAAATCTGGCAATAATGCTGGCAATAATGCTGGCAATAATGCTGGGCAAAAAAAATCTGGCAATAATGCTGGCAATAATTCAAATAAATCTAAAAAAAAAATAAATAATATATCATTGGAAACAATACCAACACTAACAACCAGTGGTGGTTCTGGTAAAAAATCTAAAAAATTATTTTCTTGATTCAAATATTTCTTTTGAAAGAAAATAGTTTATCAATAATTTTATTGCAACCAACGTTGCTACAATAATCAATTGTTTATATGATTTTATATAAAATAACTTCAATATTTCAACACCTAAAATAAAGGAAAGAGCAATTGAAATAGACCTACTTAAATATAATCTTGTGTCAATATATGCTTCATCTTGTGTTCTAAAATTATGAAAGTAAATATAGCTCGAAACAATAATACTAATACTAATGATTATAAATGAAATACTATATGTGAAAATTTGCATAATGTAAACACCATAATGCAAAGAATTTTGGAATCTGTCAATCAGTTTCATATATTTATTATAAGAATAATTTTTGAGGAATCGAAGAGAAAAACCTATATTACTCCATAAAATTTTTGAGGAGTAAATGTTATCTTCACTATATAAAAACTTTACTTATATATAATTATATTATGTAAATGGAATGGACAAGCTTATTTCTTGTATTATCAAATTTATGTATGCTATTAGCCATCCATTTTTCTTTTACTCATAAATTATTTTTGGAAGGATGGATTTTATTTCAATCTATGGTGGTATCTATGATATATCATGCACTCGATAATTATAAAGATGATTACCCAAAATTATTCCAATCATTCCAATTTGTCGATTTTTATTGCGCAATATTAGTTATGATTACTTTATCAGCTTTCACAGTCAAAATTGATGATAAATATAGAGGAATTCCACATACAATATTAGGTACATTCAGTTTATTTATGATATCTTATGAATTGGATGATATCCGTGTTGAATTAATTATTGCTGTAGCATGTTTTGTAATGGTTTTTGGGATACTATTATGTCGCAAAAAATGTCCAGAATTAAAAAAACATAATGTAATCAAAGGTACAATTTTTGCTGTTACTGGGATTGGATGTTTTCATATAACTTATTACATTGATACAATACCATATTGGATAACGCATACATTGTGGCATGTTTTTATAATGTTGTCAGCATTCTATATATTGAGAATTCATGTGATAAATGAAATTATGCGGAGAGTGTCAAGTATTGAGAATTTTATTCGGAGTCGGATGTCCAATAATATGGAAATGCAAAATTTAGAGGAAATATAATATATTATAAAATATGAAATCAACAGAATTATTGGAATTATCAAAAATGACAAATCGAGAATTAAAAAATATTCTTCGGGATAACCAAATTAAAAATTATTCAAAACTTAATAAAAAAGATTTAGTAAAAAAGGTGAATAAATTAATTAATAATCAGAGTGGTCGCAAGAATGGTGGAAATGCAAAAAATAAAAAATATACATTGAAAGAATTGGTAGGAGGTTTCCCCTCAGAACTCCCAAACTTCAGTATTCCTACTTCCACCCCACCCCCACCCCAACTCCCACCCCTTCCGCTTCCTCTAAATCAAATTAACTCTAAAAAACTAAATGGCAAAAATCAACAACAACAACAATCGAATAGATCTTCTTCAACTTCTTTAAACAATTCACAACAAGCGAATGGTTCTCCTTCAATTTCTTCAATTTCTTCAACTTCTTCAACTTCTTTAAACAATCCACAACAAGCGAATGGTTCTCCCTCAGCTATTCCAAAAAATCCACAACAAGCAAATGGTTCTCCTTCAGCTATTCCAAAAAATCCACAACAAGCGAATGGTTCTGCCTTAGATTCTTCAAACAATTCACAACAAAAATCCATATACAATGTTCCGAACAATTCACAAGAAAAATCCATCTATAATGTTCCAAACAATTCACAACAGCGAATGAATGGACCAAGTGCACCACCACTTAATGCTTCTACAGTCAATCCAACTCAACAATCTTCTAATATTAATCAAACAAAAAAAGATGAATGTGGTTCTTGCAATATTTTATAAATTTTTATGAATATGATGAAAAATATTTTCATTATATTTATAAAAATTTTATTTTTCTTTTAATTTCAGATAAATTTTTTTAAGATTGGAATTTGAGTCTAATAATTTAAAGAATTCATCTGCACCTCTTACATGTGACTTTAAATGGTCATTTACTTCTTTACTTGCAACTGACGGAATATATAATTGCAAATCAACTGATGAATAATTACATTTTTTATATTCTCCAGCAATTTGAGATAATAAATATATAATTCTAATTCCATCTTCAATTACTTCAAAAAAAACAAATCTAAAATTAAAAGATGAATTAACAGCAACTATACCGAGACCAGTATAAGGATCATTTACTCCAGATAATAATTGTTTACCAATAATTGAATTTTCATAATTTATAACATAAAAATCTTTACTACTAGTAGTTGTAAATGTAGATTTTGATGTAAAAATTTTAAGTGAATCACATTTTTCACGAACAAATAAAGCTTCTCCAATTCCTGCGTAATTAAACGAACTCATTCCTATAATATTCGCAAATATTATTTTTTGATACTTCTAAAGTATTAAAAACTAAAACATATACAAAATATTCCGCGCTTTATTATTTTATTTTGCCTTTAATTGATTATATAATTTATTAAGATTCTCATTTGATTTAAGTAAATTAGCGAATTCATCTGCACCTTTTACATGTGACTTTAAATGGTCATTTACTTCTTTACTTGCAACTGACGGAATATATAATTGCAAATCAACTGATGAATAATTACATTTTTTATATTCTCCAG
>Ga0315284_10011791_pt1 | contig 12449 bp, 11 predicted proteins | sample YL17G09_16_MG_FD_203696 | JGI IMG/M metagenome (GOLD analysis project Ga0315284, IMG submission 203696) | Sediment microbial communities from Yellowstone Lake, YNP, Wyoming, USA - YL17G09_16 | ecosystem: Environmental > Aquatic > Freshwater > Lake > Sediment | place: USA: Wyoming | collected... | reverse complement strand
GCTCTACCTCACGCCTGCCGGCTCTCCCCATTTCCTGACGACGTTGTGGGCTCTCGATCAATATCGAAAGGGCTTTCACTAGGTCCTGCACAACGTTAGAGTCTGCGCGCTTGACACTCGTCCGCAGCTTTGAGAGGGGTGGGAGAAATAGGTTTTTCTCGTAGCAGGGAACCTGCTGCGGATTGTTAATAACGAGACCCGTCCTGCCGTCCTCCACATATTCCCCAGCACAGGCGATGTCGGTGGCGACTACGGGTAGCCCGTAGCTCATGGCGTCAAGGATCGCCCATACGGCCATCATGTATCCGGGGGCAAGGAAGACATCGCAGGACTGGTACTCTTTCTCCAGCACAGCAAACGGGAGCACCGCTTCTATGAACTGAACATTTCGCATGCGTGAGTACGTTCTCTTCACGTCCTCGGGGACATCTGACCGTATGACCAGTTGCAGATTCGGGTGAGTATTGCTAAGGATCGAAAAGGCCTCGAGGACCTCCACCCCACCTTTAAGGCGAAAGTTCGACTGCAAGTTTGCCGAGTTTACGAAGAGCAACTTGACGGTCTCGCCGCCGTGTGCAGGGGTGTCCGGGCCGTCCTTGCTGGTCGTCGCGTAGGGTACCTTGCCCATCTTGTTCCCAAAGGTGGAGCAGTCCAAGTTCAGTTCTATAGACCTGAAGGCAACATCGCTCCAAACGATGATCTTCTTGCAATAGGGAGATGCAAACTTGCGTTCAAAGAATCCTCTGTATCGCCTCAGAAACGCACTGTTAGACTCCGTCAGGTTGCAGACGTTCTCCAGTTCAATGACCCAAGGGTCCTTTCGGAACGGCAGATGATGGATAGCATAGGTAAGATCCGCGGCCATTGGTGGCGACTTGAACTTCTGCACATACGCTCTAACCAGGACGGGAGGAAGCACCTTGTTGAGCTGCTCACGCACGAAGTAGGAGAAGCTGGACTTGATGAGCAACTTGGCAGTCCGTTCAGAAAACGTTTCGGTGAGAACGAACTCATAGCCCTCTGGCGGGCTGATGAACTGTGCCTTTATCCCGCTATGCATCCTCCAGTTTGGTTCAACGTATACTTTCTTGCTCACTGGCTACCCTGGTCCCTATTCTTTTTTCAGCACTGCGATAATCCGGCCAGCAAGGGATGGTCGTTTTGACAGAAGCCTGTCCAGAGTCGTCACCAACCCGCTCGCCATGAAGGGGAGATGGGAGTTGACCGTGATGGGGCACCCTTGCAGCCGCACAATGTCGAAATGGTGCAACGCTATCAGCTCTTTGAAGGCCCGAAGCGTGAATATACGGATGTGTCCCCACTGGCCCTCTGATCCTCGAATAAACAGCTTGCCAGCGCTCTCATGATGGGGACTCACCGCAGTGGGGTAAGGCTGAAAGCCGAGTAAGAGTGCTATCCTGCTCGGCCAGCCGGCCATGTTAGGCGTTGTGATGATGCAGACTCCTTTCGGGTCCAGGACTCTACGCACCTCATCGAGGAGGAAGTCCGGGTTGAACACGTGTTCAATGACCTCTCCGCAATACACCAGATCGAAGAAGCCCTCGTCAAACGGCAACGGTGCCTCCTCGATATCGAGCCGGATGGCCTGGATCCCCTTCTCCTGGGCGGCTTCCACCGCTTCGACGGCTATCTCCACGCCGTACGCCTCCCGAAAACTCCCCGCCTCCTTCAGAACGGTGGTGAAGGAGCCGTCTCCGCATCCCACATCCAGGAGGCGATTCCCGTCGCTCCTCAGCTCGCGTACCAGACTGGCTACGACATCGAACCGGGGCTCGTCTGCACAGTCTTTGTAGTACCGCGATGCATAGAACTCTTCCCTTACCACAGATCGTTACTTCCCCTGCCACCGGAAAGCCGGCCATCCATTGCCAGCTGCCACATGTGACTTTGTCTTTCGCTGTTCCCGAGATCGAATGCCACTCTCGTATTCACATCAATCAGCCGAAGCCAATCGCGTTCTTGGCCCAACCGACGTCTCCCGGCTGGTTGCCTCCTGGATCAGCCGTCTGGCAGCCGCTCGCACTGCCTCGTCAGACGTTCTCTGTGTGGCCCAGCCGAGTGCGCGCATCTTGCTCACGTCCAAGTACAGTTCGGGGACATCCCCAGGGAAGCCGCGGCGACCGCCGGCATAGTTGATGCTGAGCTTCGTCAGTCCCATCTCCTCAATGACAACCTCGGCCACGCGATCGATTCGGGTGGTTGTGGTGCAGCCAAGGTTAAAGACATCGCACTGACCCTGGGTATTCTTCCAGGCGTGGAGCATGCCTTCGATGCACTCTTCCACAAGAAAGAATGGCTTTTCCCCCTGGCCGTCGCCCAACACCTGCAGCTCCTTGGTATTGCGTATGAGCCTGTGGACAAAATCGTGGATCACGCCGCGACTCATCCGGCTGCCGACCACGTTGGCGAAGCGGAAAATCCACGCCTGAATGCCGAACAGGTGACAATAGGAACTGATTAGCCCCTCGCAGGCAAGTTTGGCAGCGCCGTACAAGGAGATCGGCAGTAATGGGCCCGCGGTTTCGGGCGTAGGTGAAACAGGCGGGTCGCCATAAACGGCCGATGTGGAAGAGAAGAGGAGCTCTCTTATCTCGGCGCTTCTCATCGCTTCAAGCAAGTTGTGTGTGCCTATGGTGTTGTTTGTGAGGTCCTTATCCACCTGGAGCTTCCCGCCGGGAATGTCCGCATTCGCCCCCAGGTGCCAGACGACATCGTGGCCCTGGATAGTCTGGTTCAACGTTTCCGCATCCCGGAGGTCTCCCCTGACAAATGCGAAGTTTGTCTCGCCGTCGTGGTGCTGCAGCCACCGTTCTTGGCCCGAAGAGAGGTTGTCAAACGCAGTGACCTGGTTCCCCTCTGCGAGCAGGCGATCCACTAGGTGACTCCCGATGAAACCCGCACCTCCGGTTACAAAGCACCGAACCACTTAGCTCTCTCCTTAGTTAGGGCTATTGCACGTCAAGAACAAGGATATGGGCACGTCTTGCCTTTTTTCTCCTTAGCGGATCCGCTGCTCGAGGGGCTCCTTCCCCAGAATTGTCTTCCAGTACCAGGTCACAGTGGCTGCAAGGCCCTCCCTGAGGGACGTCTTGGGTTGCCAACCAAGTTCAGTCTTCATCCGCGTGACGTCCAACACCTTGCGCGGGGCGCCGTCTGGCTTCGTGGTATCCCACCGGATCTCTCCCATGTACCCCACTACTTCTGCTGTGGTGTCAGCCAACTCCGCAATGGAATTGCCTATGCCGGTGCCTATGTTGAGCGGATCCGGTTTGTCATATTTCTCGACTGCCACGGAGATGGCCTGCGCGCAATCCTGGACATACAGGAACTCCCGCATCGGGGTCCCTGTACCCCAGCAGATCACCTCCGACTGGTCAGCCTCTTTGGCCTCGATAAACCTACGCACCAAGGCTGCCACGACGTGGCTCTCGTTGGGGTCGTACTTATCCCACGGGCCATATAGGTTGGTGATCAACAGGAAGATGGAGTTGAGGCCGTATTGATGGCGGTACGCCTCGCTACCCATGAAAAGGGTCCGCTTAGACAGCCCGTAGCACGCCACGCTAGGGTGCAGGGGACCGCTCAACAACTGCTCCTCCCGCAGGTCACCGGTCGCTTCGCCCGGGTAGGCACACGCGGACCCCACAAGAGCCAGCTTTTCGATGCCCACCCGGGCGCACGCCTCAAGGATGTTGCAGCTCATTAGCAAGTTGTCCCGAAAGATCTGCGCCGGGAACAGTCGATTATAGCCAATGCCCCCTACATTGGCGGCGGCGTGGATGATAATGTCTGGACGCACCGCGTTGAGGGCCTGCATGGTGTCTTCGATGCGCGTCAGGTTGTACTCCCTACTTCGCGGGGCGAAAACCTGAGCGCCTTGGTCCCGGAGTTGATTCACGACATGGCGACCCAGGAAGCCGGAGCCGCCCGTCACGAGGATACGCTTTCCTTGTACACGCATGGCTCCTCCTACCGTTGATGATCACACGTTCGAATAGGCACGGGGCACGTCGAGGACCTCCAGCCCTTGGATCAGTTCGTGTATGCCCTCGTCTAGGGAAATAGTCGTTTCAAACCCCAACGAACGGATTTTGGCATAACTGACCTCATAGTTTCTCTCGTCCTCATCGTGGCCAAAGTCAGCGAAATGGAGCAGAAAGTCTAGCTTGTCCCGAATCCGGAGGGCCACCTCCTCCTTGCTCGCATTCATCGATTCCGAGCCGACGTTATAGACATTGTCAACCATTCGTTCGGCGTTCTGTATGGCGAAGACCAATGCTCTAGCTATGTCCCGAACATGGACAAAGCTCCGCCTGTAGGTTTTCTCGTAGATAATGAGTTGCTTTCGCTTCAAGGCAGAGAAGACGAAATCGTTGACAAGAAGATCAAGACGCATCCGTGGCGAGAGGCCAAAGGCAGTTGTAAAGCGATACACTATCACGTTCCCAGCTTCCAAGAGGTGGCTCTCCGCCTCCGTCTTAGTGAGGCCATACAAGGTTAGCGGATTGAGGGGAGTATCCTCTGTGCAGACCTGGTTGGGTACCGCCCCGTAGTTGCTACCAGTGGACGCGAAGATGATGAGCTGGGCCGGGGCTCGGCATTTCTTCACACTGATCGTCCCGTGCAGGTTGACATCCTCGGCGAGATTGGGGTCCTTCTTGCAGGTGGGATATCCCACTATGGCTGCCAAATGAATGACTACGTCTGCGTTCTTCAAAGCCTTTGCCACCGCTGCTTCATCCCGGACATCACCTCGAACAAATTCGAAGTTCCGACGCGAGAAGCACGATAGGAGACCCTGGCCCCCGTGCATGAGATTGTCAAAGACGCGCACCTGATAGCCTTCGTCGAACAGCATCGGCACGAGCGTCGAACCTACGTAGCCAGCGCCACCGGTAACAAGTACGCTAGTCACGACCTATCCCCTCTCTTCCTGGATTTCGTGTGCAAAGACCACCTGTCGCCCGTCTCTGGCACCCTGATAAAGAGCGGTCACCATCTCAAGTGCCTTCAGACCGTCACGTCCATTGCCCAGGGGCTCCCGGCCCTCTTTGATGGCCTGGGCAAACTCCTGCCATTCTGCGTCCCAGGAACGGTCAGCGCCACGGAACTCGATGGTCTCTTCCTTAAACGGTGCGTTGAAGTCCCGGAGACCCAGGGACACTGTCTCCACACCGTACGCTCCTCCCAGGCCTTCAACCCGGACGTAGCCGTTTTGTCCGAAGACCTCTAGCGAGAACAGCGGTCGCCATTGGGTCCAAGAGACGTGAAAGGATGCGACCTGCCCGCTGCTGGTTCGTAGAAGACAGAAGGCGTTGTCCTCAACGGGTGCTTTACCCCAAAAGTAGCTCTCTGGGTAGGAAAACCCGCGCTCAAAGTCACCCAAGAACCAGCGAGCCAGGTCGACAATGTGGATGCCCTGATCCACCAACTCCCCTCCCCCGGCAACCTCGAGATCAACCCTCCAGTCACTGTCATAGCCCTCCCGGCCGCCGACTCCGTAGCGGCAACGCAAGAACCCCAGGCTTCCAAGCCGGCCCTCGTCAACCCAGCTCTTGGCTTGGACGATGCCGGGGTGGTGGCGCAAGTTGAAACCGCATTTGAGGACGACTCCGCTATCCCGTGCAGCAGTCACCATCCGTTGGGCCTCGGATACTGTGCGCGCGAGGGGCTTCTCGCAGAGAATGTGCTTGCCATGCTGCGCAGCGACGGTACCAATGGCCGCATGAACGCTAGGTGGGGTGCACACGATGACAGCATCAACGTCATCCCGCGTTAGCGCCTTCTCCCAGGAGCCGAGGTGTGTCGCCCCGTAGAGCTCGCCCAAACGCTGTGCGCGGCCGAGGTCTGTATCCACCACTGTCGTTACCTGCGCCTCTCCTGCAGCACGCACCGCTGCTGCGCGGCGCGTTCCTTGCAGTCCAGCTCCGATGATAGCTACTCTCACGAACGGTCCTTTGGTACAACCCTTCGAAGTGTGTAGAGGTCGGAGGCCGCAATCTCCTCTGAGTGCTCGCCAAGATGCCGCCAGTCATCCCAGACGGCACTGATTAGGCGCCCGGTGATGCCATCGGACTCTGCCGATGCTAAGAATACGGCGAGCTCGGCTGCGTTCTCAGCGGAGTCCCCGCCCTCTCTGAGAATGCCCTGCGCTTGCTGCAACTCCCGGCTGCCCGCCAACTGTCCTGCTATGACTATCTCTTCGGTCATCTGAGTTCGGACAGCACCTGGTGCGATGGCGTTGACCTGGATATTGTGCGGCTTGAGCTCCTCCGCCAGAGTCTCTGTGAAACGAACCAGGGCAGCCTTGGAGACACCATAGGCAGTGAAGTTAGCGCGAGGTGAGGTCGCCCCTCCACCTGACATGTTGATGATCTTGCCACTCCCCGCCTTGATCATGGCAGGGATGACCCTGCGGCAGACTATAGCCGGGCCCCATAGGTTGACCTGAAAGGTGTCCCACCAGTCGTCGATGTCGACGTCTGCAAAAGGACCAATGGGCCTTAGGCGCGCGGCGCTGTTAACCAAGACCTGCACGCAGCCCAATCGCTGCTCGATAGTCGAGACGGCGGAGTCGATATCGGCGGGAGAGGCAACATCGCCTACCAAAGCGAGCGCAACGCCACCGGCGGCCTGGATCGACTGCGCGACCTCCTCCACCTGGGTCTGGGTGCGCGCCAGCACGGCCACCTTAGCTCCTTCGCTCACAAAGGCATGCGCGATAGTCCGGCCGATCCCCCGTCCGCCTCCGACTATCAGGGTCACCTTATCTTCAACTCGCATTGCTGTGTCCTGCGTTTTTGAAGTGTCTAGATTCACGGTAGCTCCGGATAGGTCGTGTGATTGGCGACTCGAGGCCATGTAAGGATGGCTCCCGTCACAAACCCTGCCGTGAACGCTGCTAGCGAGGATACCGCTAGCAGCCCCTGGCGCACGGCGGTGCGTGGCCTGCGGAACAGGCCTCGGAGAACCAGAGGGAAGGTCCTATTAAACATCCGGCTCAAGAGCGTTCGCTCAGCTGCGAGACTATCAGTGAGGCCGAGAGCGTCTGAAAGCCGCTTGACGAACCACCGGCTCCGACCTACTTGGTACGAACGTTGGAGGATGTAGCGGAAGGATAAGCGATACCGGTGCACCCGATGCCATACCTGCGCTTTGGGAAGATACAGGATTTTGCCACCGGTGCTGGCTCGCACCCTTAGGGCGAACTCAACGTCCTCGGCAACGGGTCCACCAGAGCCCTTGAGGCCCAAATGCGAGGAGAACCCTCCGGCGGAGACGAGATCCTGGCGCCGAAAGGCCATGTCCATTCCCCAGGCGTTGCGTACCTCCTGTGGATACTCCCATCCAGTCCAGCCGGTGCAGCTTAGCAGCCAGTAGAATTCCTCCGGAACCCAATTCAACGACTCGTCATCCCATAGGGGAAAAGCCGGGCCGGTCACGCCCACCACGCCGGGGTCTTCAAAGGCAGCCACTACTTGGCCGGTCCACTCCGGCGAAAGGACGACATCGTCGTCCAGAAAGGCTATGATCTCCGCCCGGGCATCCTGTAACCCAACGTTCCTGGCCTCCGAGAGGCCCCGGGATCCAGCGTTGAAGACCACTCTAAGGGAGATCCCGAGAGAGGGGGCCCGCGCCTCTATCTCGCTGGCCAATTCTCTGTCGCCATCGGAAACGAACACGACTTCCAGATCCGAGTGGCGCTGGCCGCGTATGCTCTCCAGTAGGGCGAGCAGGTCCGGCAACCTCTTCGGGGTGTACGAAGCCACGACGATGGAAAGACTGGGAGATATGCTATCGAGCATAGCGCTCTCGCACAACAGTTCTAACAGCTCTAAAGCCCTGGCGCCATGACGGTGCCTTGGTATCTCCATGGATCCTGCCCAGGTCGAAGTGCCCCACTTCCACCATCCTCAACCCTGCTTTCTTCGCACGACAGTTGATCAGCGGCTCGTCCTCAAGCCCATCGGCAGAGTCCAAGTTCACCCGCTCGATGGAGCTCTTCCAGAACGCGTTGTATCCAGAACACAGGTCTGTGAAGAACGTTCGATACAAGAGGTTGAATGTCATCACAATAATCCAGTTTCCCAGAATGCGATGCTTGGGCTTCTTCCTGGGCAGGCCTCGGCGGAAGCGGGACCCCTTGGCGAAGTCATAGCCGCGCAAGAGAGGCTCGACAAAACGAGGGATGTCCGCGGGGTCGGTGGAGCCATCGGCGTCCAACGTGACGACAATATCGCCCGTGGCTTGCTGAATACCGTAGCGCAATGCGTCGCCCTTGCCCTCACCCGGCTGGTAGATGATCCTGATGTCTGGCCGGAGCTGTTTCGCGACCTGTACGGTCCCATCAGTGGAGTGTCCGTCCACCAAAATCACTTCGTGTACGCTGGAAAGAATCCGTGGGAGGATCCTAGCAAGGTTCGGCTCCTCGTTCAGCGTGCAGATAAGGACCGACACAAGTGAAGCTGACCCCTGTGCATCGACCGTTTCTTTCCACATGTGACCGCGTACCCCGAGAATGACGCGTGACTCTGTCACTGGCCTTCGGTATCGCTTGGGCTAGGCACTGCTGCGGCGGGCCGCAGAACTGGCTCGCTTCAGGGCCGATGCACCCTTAAGCTCCCCCCATCCTCGCCAGCGCCTTCTGGGCATCGGCTTTGAACTGCTGCACCGTGGCCCGGCTGTAATGATGGTCGATCATCTTCCCTCATGATCACGGGCCTCGGTGAACGCAACGCCGCAATTCGAACAATCAAACGCCATGATTTCGCCCAGATCTGTCCTTCGCAGACCGTGAGGAGGCACAGCGAGTCCGCAAACAATACATTCCGCTTCCATTGTAGCCCCCATTTCTCCTAGCTTCTCATCTTGTATCTTGTTGCATCTGGGTCGCACACCCTATGGCTTCGTCCAGAACGCGTTTCAACGTAGAGTTCCTCTGTCGCATCGAGAACCTTCCATTCTCCACTGCCTCTCTGTCCGCCTTGCCTAGCCTCCTCCTGAGTTCAGCGTTTTCGATGAGGAGGCTGAGCTTCTCCACCAGCTCCTTGACAATCTGAGGATTTGTGGACGCCACTATGTTGCGATACTCGGGGGAGCCAGCGGGAGGGACAAGGCAGCGAGGCAACATCTTCTCGTAGTGAGAGGCTACCCCGGAGTCGTGCACGAGCAGGCCGGTCGTACCATCTTCCACTATTTCGGGATTACCCCAAGCGTCAGTAGTGACCACTGGCAGCTCGTAGCTCATGGCGTCCAAGAACGCCGTCCTGGGCGTATGGTGAGCGGGCAACAGGAAGATATCCGCGGTCATGAACTCCCGCTCCAATTCCTCCCACGGCACCACCTTATCGATTATCCTCAGGCCCTCTATCTGCTCGCAGCGCCTCCTCATCGGGCTGGGAGCATCGGAGCGTACCACCATCTCCACATGGGGATAGCGCTTGCGCACGAGGAAGAAAGCTTCAAGGGCCTCCTTTCCTCCCTTGTCGTGAAACTGGCCAGGAATGTTGCCCGAGTTCACAAAGAGCAGTTTGACGTTATTGCCGTTGAAGCTCTTGGCGAACTCCTTCTTCGGGACGGCCCAGTAGACTACATCCGTCTTTTCCGCCAGGTCAGGGTCCAGGGCGGCTTCCAGAGCTTTCCTGCCGACATCGATGCTGACGATGATCTTTCGGCAGTTGTGTGCAGCCAGGACTCTCTTGACCAATCCTCTGAACCGCTTGAAGTGCCTGAAGCCGCCGAGGACATTAGTCACGTGCTCACATGGAAGGTCTAGTACCCAGGGCTCATTTCTGAGGACCAGGTGGTTGATAGAATAGGTCAACTTCGTTCCCGCAGGGGGGCGCTTTAGTGCATTCCAGTAGGACTTGAGGAGATGAACGGGTACTAACTGGTCCACGGCGTGCAGCAAAGAATAGGTGAGCGCGAATCGGCTTGCCCCCTTGATCGCCGCGCTCTCCCGCCCGCGCTCTGCCTCGAAGCGATATCTCGCTAGGGGATACCGTATCAGACTCTCATAGGCTGAATGCAGCTTCCAGGTGGGTTCTAGATAAACCATATGTTCTGTGTTCATCGGTTGATCGATTAGTTGAGGCTACCTCTCTTCAGACCCGGATGTCCGCCATGACCTTGTTGGCGACGTACCAGTCGATGGTCTTCCGCAGCCCATCGCGAAGAGAGGTGGGAGGCGACCACTGAAGTACCTGTTTCATCTTGGTCGTATCCAGAACCTTCACCATCTGTCCGTCGGGCTTGCCCGTGTTCCAGATCACCTGCCCCTCGAGGCCGGACAGCTCATTGACCATGTCGACCAGCTCTCGGATGGAAGTCCCCCGGCCACAGCCGATGTTCAGCGGGGAGACGTCGTCGTAGACCTCGGCCGCTCGCACGATGGCCTCGGCGCAATCCTCGACGTACAGGAACTCCCGGACGGGTTTGCCGGTTCCCCACACTTCGACCTCCGGGCTGCCGGCCTGCTTGGCCTCGACGAACTTCCGAATGAGCGCCGCAACTACGTGGGAGCGGTCTGGGTCGAATGTGTCCCAGGGGCCGTACAGGTTGGTCAAGATGAGGTGAATAGAACTCATGCCGTACTGCCTCTTGTAGGCCCACCCCTGAATGGCCATCATCTTCTTGGTGAGTCCATAGTTAACCACGGTCTCATGGGGGATGCCGTCCCAGAGGTTGTCCTCCTTGAGGTGTCCCTCGAGGTAGCCTGGGTAGGAGCAGGCCGTCCCGATCTGGACAAACTTCTCCACCCCTACAAGGCGTGCCGCCTCCATCACGTGGGCACCCATCACCAGGTTCTCGTAGAATATGCGGCCGGGATAGAGTTGGTTGATCCAGATGCCTCCGTAGAAGGCTGCCGCGTGGATAACGATATGAGGACGAAAGCTCTCCATGCACTGCTGAGCTTGATCGAAGAAGACCAGGTTGTACTGTTTGCTCCGGGGCACGAATAATTCGCAGCCTTTCTGCGAAAGCACCTCGACGATCTGGCGCCCGAGGAATCCCGAGCCACCGGTGACCATTACTCTCTTGCCTTGCCAGAAACCCATGAGCTACCTCCGACTTCGTGAAGCTATTCCTCGACGTTCGAGAAGGGATTGCGCAGCGAGATCATGCGGCAGCCATGGATCATCTCGCCGATGCCCTGCTCCAGGCCGACAGTGGTTTCGAACCCCTTGGAGCGGATCTTCTCGTAGGCCACCTCGTAGTCCCGGTTGTCCGGATCGAAACCGACGTCGGCGAAGTGGAGCCAGAAGTCGACCTGTTCTCTTATCCTCAGGGCGACCTGTTCCTTCGTGTAGTTCATTGTCTCGCTGCCCACGTTGAAGACCTCGCCCATCTCGCCAACAAGCCTGTCGTAGTTCTCCACTGCGAACACCAAGCTGCGCACCATGTCCCGCACATGGATGAAAGTCCGGTGGAAGTCCTTTTCGTAGACAATCAGGCTGCCATTCTTGACCGCCTGGAAAACGAAGTTGTTTATCATCAGGTCAATGCGCAGGCGGGGCGAGAGGCCAAAGCCGGTGGCAAAGCGGTAGACGACCGCGTTGCCGGATCGCAGGACATGGGTCTCCGCCGTCGTCTTTGTGATGCCGTAGGTGGAGAGAGGCTTGAGAGGGGTTTCCTCTGTGCAGATGCCGTCCACTGCACCGTAGTTGCTGCCGGTGGACGCGAAGATGAGCCCCTGCGACGGACTCCGACATTCCTCAACGTTGATCGCCCCCTGGACATTGACCTCCCAGGCCAGACGTTCATCCTTGCGACAGGCCGGCTCCCCGACGATGGCGGCCAGGTGGACGATGTGGTCCACGCCCCGGACGGCTTTCCCCACAGCATCCTTGTCGCGCACGTCTCCCCGGATGAACGCGAACTTGCCGTCGATGAAGCAGTGGAGCAGGCTGAGCTGGCCGTACATCAGGTTGTCTAGAACACGAACGTCGTGACCCCGTTGCATCAGCTCCGGTATCAGAAGGGAGCCCACATAGCCCGCGCCGCCGGTGACGAGCACCTTCATCTCTCCCTACCTCCCTTCGCCTTGAACAGGCTCTACGCCCTCGTGCCCGTGCTCACTGCCGCCGCTAGCTCCCCCATCCTCGCCAGCGCCTTCTGGGCATCGGCGTTGAACTGCTGCACCGTGGCCCGGCTGTAGTGGTGGTCGATCATCTTGCCCATGAACTGAGGCGGAACAGTGATGACGTGGGCCCCGGCCAGAGCGGCGTCCTGAATGTTGGTGACCTCGCGGATGCTGCCGACGATGATCTTGCTGTGGTACTCCCAGCCCGCCAGCCATTCCGCGGCGTCGCGGATGAGCTTGGTGGCGTCGTGTCCCTCGTCGGCCACCCGGCCGGCGAAGATGCTGATGTAGGTGGCGCCGGCCTTGGCACCCAAGACCACCTGGCCGAAGGAGAGGCAGGCGGTCA
>Ga0315284_10011790_pt1 | contig 12449 bp, 17 predicted proteins | sample YL17G09_16_MG_FD_203696 | JGI IMG/M metagenome (GOLD analysis project Ga0315284, IMG submission 203696) | Sediment microbial communities from Yellowstone Lake, YNP, Wyoming, USA - YL17G09_16 | ecosystem: Environmental > Aquatic > Freshwater > Lake > Sediment | place: USA: Wyoming | collected... | reverse complement strand
AGGCATTTGAATATGGAACTCCACCTCATGGTGGGATTGCCCCTGGAATCGACCGTATTTGCATGATCCTATCCGATGAACCGAATATCCGCGAGGTAATTGCTTTCCCCAAGAACCAAGCAGCGCGCGATTTAATGGCAGACGCCCCATCGCCCGTGGAAGAACTTCAATTGAAAGAATTACACATCAAATTAGACAGCAAATAAAACGGTAAGAAAAAAATAAAATCCCCCGTAATAACGGGGGATTTTATTTTTTCTTCTTGTTAGCTAATCATAGGGCCGGGATTGTAATGTATGCGCCAGTATATCTTCCAATTCGCTGTCTTTGCTGGATGATTTTCTTTTCGGTTTAACAACGTAATCTTCATGGGCATGTGTTTGTTCCATCGCTTTACGGATAGCTATTTCCATGGCCGTTGGGACGTGTTCTTTTTCGGCCTCCGCCTCGCTACCTTTCTGGGTACCTTTAGCTTCACTATCGATCTCATTCTTCTTAGACCCTGATCTTTTCGCAGGATGAGGGGGTTTTTCATGTGGAGCCGGTGCTTCCTTCAATGCCTTCATGCTAAGTTTGATTTGTTTTTTCTTTCTGCTGACTTTAAGCACTTTTACTTCGACCTGATCCCCTTCTTTAACAACATCACCTGGACCTTTCACATATTCATGGCTTAATTCACTGATATGCACCAGACCGGGACGTTCAGCACCGATATCTACAAAAGCCCCATATTTTTCTAAACGCACAACTGTCCCTTTAACCACCATCTCCGGTTCAATTTCTCTCCATTCCAGGCTCAGAGGGGGGATCATGGTCAATTCAATGCGTCCACGCTTGGGAAATACACGCCGTACCCAAACGTCAACAGTCTGCCCTACTTTGATAACATCTTCTACTCGATTGACAGGTTCTTGTTGAAGCTGAGATATGTGTACAACCCCTGGGGTACCTATTCCAATATCGACAATGGCGCCTGCCATCGTTGTTTTAATGACTGTTCCACTGAATTGTGTTTTCCGCTGCAAAGACGCCAGGGGTGAGTCTTCTATTTGTTCTTTACGTACTGTAGGAATTACATCCATATTATCACCTTCCATAAGGCTTTCCTATTATTATAGTGATAAGCCCTTTAACATATACTTAATAAGATAATTGATTACGATAACAAAGAGGCGCGATTATACCTTGATAATAAGGAAATGTCAAAGTTGCTTTTCGTGTAAAATGAAATTTATACCACTAAATCCTTAAAACAATGTATAATATATTTACCAACGGAGGGGAATGATGCTTAAATTGTTAATAGCTGATGATGACGCTGATTTGTGTGATTTTCTCAAGGAAGAATTGACCAAGGTTGGATGCATAGTGACTACAGTGGGTAATGGTGCAGATGCTATCGTAAAAGCTGCTGAACAACCCTTCGATATGATCCTCCTTGATATGCTCATGCCTGGTCTGGATGGAATTCAGGTCATCCGCATACTACGAAAGGTTACACCAAGTATCCCGATCATCGGTTTAACCGGTTATATTGGACGCGGGTATATGGCCCAAGCTATGGATTTAGATGTTACTACAATCACTAAACCAATCAACGTACCTGAGCTGATTAAAGAAATTAACGATACCCTTAAGACCAATATGAAATAAAATGGCACTTCGGTGGTATGCTCTCCGTAGTAAACCCCGTCAGGAAGAAATGGTCTGGCGGCAGATAAAAGGCCAGGACTTTGAAGTGTTTTATCCGCGTTTACGGGCTCATCCGGTAAACCCACGCGCGCGCAAGATAAAGCCATATTTCCCGGGTTACATGTTCATTCAAGTCGACCTGGAAGAAGCAGCGATATCTACATTCAAATGGATGCCTCACAGTATCGGGCTGGTTTGCTTTGGCGGTGAGCCGGCGGTGGTGCCAGATGCGCTTATCCGTGCCATACGCACCCGCATAGAGGAGATAGAAGCAGCAGGAGGAGAATCATTTGATGGTCTCCATCAGGGGGACAAGGTTCTTATAAGGTATGGGCCTTTTACCGGTTATGAAGCTATGTTCGATGTTCGCGTGTCCGGAACAGAACGAGTTCGGGTATTCTTGGAGTGGTTAAGTGGTCGTCTGGTGCCGTTGGAATTAGATGTAGCAGAAATTCAAAAGACACCGTAATTGAGTGTTGGGGGGTGCTAATATTGTATGACCGATGGTGAAAACCGTCTATAAAATATACTGGGAAAACCCCATATTCCCTATGGCACTTCTCATTATGGGCTCATCTTTGCATGGTAAAATGGACGGGTTTAAATCGGATGTTCTGACCAATGGCTTCAAGGAGTTTACGCATGAAAAAAGCGTTAATCACTGGGATTACCGGCCAGGACGGTTCTTATCTGACCGAATTTTTATTGCACAAAGGATATGAAGTGCACGGGTTAATCCGCCGCGCTAGTACCTTCAATACACGACGGATTGACCATGTTTACAGTGATCCACACCAGTCGAATAGTAACAATTTAAATCTCCATTACGGTGATGTATCCAGCACAGGTAACCTCCTGGATTTGGTCTACAACATCCGACCAGACGAGGTTTTTCATCTCGCAGCTCAAAGCCATGTGCGGGTCAGTTTTGACATGCCAGAATACACAGGTGACGTTACTGGCTTAAGCACAATCCGTATCCTTGAAGCTATCCGTAAGAGTGGATTGAAGTCTCGCTTCTACCAGGCTTCTTCCAGTGAAATGTTTGGGAGCGCACCGCCTCCTCAAAATGAAAATACGCCTTTCGAACCACAGAGTCCTTATGCCGCTGCTAAGGTTTATGCTCATTGGGTCACCTGTAATTATCGCCAGGGGTATGGAATGTTCGCTTGTAATGGCATTCTTTTTAACCACGAATCCCCTCGTCGCGGTGAGACTTTCGTTACCCGAAAAATAACGCGTGCCTTGGCTTCCATCAAAGCGGGAAGGCAAAAGAATCTCTACTTAGGCAACCTTGAGGCCAAGCGTGACTGGGGGTATGCCCCTGAATATGTTGAAATTATGTGGCAGATGCTCCAACAAGATGAACCCATGGATATTGTTATCGGTACTGGTGAGTCACACTCGATTCGCGAGTTCCTTGAAGAAGCATTTGGTTACACCGGTTTAGACTGGCATGAGTATGTGAAAATTGATCCGCGTTATTTCCGCCCCAATGAGGTAGATTACTTGCAAGCTGATTCCAGTAAGGCACAAAAGGCTTTGGGGTGGTCGCCGCGTATCCATTACAAAGAATTGGTGCGCATCATGGTGGATGCTGACCTGTTAAGAGCTGGTCTACCTGCCATAGGAGAAGGTAAACGCATCCTTGAAAGGCAATTTGAAGGATGGCATCGTTGGGATTCACAAGTAGTTAGTATGGACCCGACTAATTAATTGCACAACAAAAGGAGTTACAGCAATGAGGGTATTGAATACAGGTGGGGCAGGTTTTATTGGTTCGTATGTGGCAGACCAATTGCTTGCCCGGGGTGATAAAGTTCTGGTGATCGATAATTATGCCACCGGTCTGGGAAATATTCCGAGGCTCGATTCTGGATAAAGATTTTTATGTAATGCTTAATCGGGCAGATGTTGTTTACTCTTGGGGGGTTCTGCATCATACAGGTGCAATGTGGCAGGCTTTAGATAATGCTATCGCTTGTTTGAAACCAGGGGGAATGTTAGCAATTTCCATTTACAATAACGTAGAAAAGCGTTTGGGTGGATCGACGTTTTGGTGGCGGGTCAAACGGACATATAGTCAATCATCCAAAATCGTCCAACACTTGATGGAGTATGCTTATGTGGTTTATTTCTGCTTAGGTGTAGCAATAACGCTTCGCAACCCGTTTAAAATAATAGATGGGTATGGTTCCGATGCTAGTACGCGCGGCATGGATTTCTGGCATAATGTACGTGACTGGATAGACAGCTTTCCTTATGAGTATGCAACAGCTGGAGAAATATTTAAATATGTTCACGAAAAACACAAACCTGAGTTGATGATTTTGGAAACTCATGATGGTCATGTTTATAACCAATTTACCTTCCATAAACCTGCTTCGAGCGACTAAATACTCCAATTTTCCCTGAAACAATGTGCGGCATTTGTGGTGTCTGGAATTACAAGAACTGCGACCCGGTTAATCGAGACCTTCAAAAATCGATGACCGACAGAATGATACACCGCGGTCCTGATGACCGCGTCTTATATTTTGATGATGCGGCCGGAATTGGCCTAGGCTTTCGCCGTTTGGCAATTATTGACCTTTCTCCAGCTGCCCGGCAGCCTATGTCAAATGAAGATGGCAGCGTTTGGCTGGTGTTTAATGGCGAAATTTATAATTTTCACACTTTAAGGCCAAAACTAGAGAAGAGAGGCCACAGCTTCCACTCCAATTCTGAAATCGAAGTGATCATCCATAATTACGAAGAACGCGGGAGCAACATATTGAGTGACCTGAATGGCATGTTTGGATTGGCTATCTGGGATGCTCCTAAAAGACGCTTGGTAATGGCGCGTGATCGTCTCGGTAAAAAGCCTCTATATTATTACCGCGATTCCAAACGTTTGATCTTTTTATCGGAATTAAAAGCCATCCTAGCAGATCCCTTTGTACCCCGCGAAATTAATGAGACCGCTCTGGCGGAATACCTGGCCCTAGGTTATGTCTCTGCCCAACAAACCGTTTTTAAGGGGATTAACAAAGTATTACCTGGCCATAGTCTGATTTTCGAGGGTGAACGAATTGAAGTCCGTAGATATTGGGACTGGTTGCCGGCCTTTCAAGTAAAAGCGGTTCGCTCTGAGGGTGAATATATTGAGGAACTGCGTGCCCTGCTGAAAACGATCGTCGCTGAACGGTAAATTAGCGATGTACCCCTCGGCGCCTTTCTCAGCGGTGGGGTAGATTCAAGTGCGGTGGATGCCGTAATGGCAAGTTTAAGCAGTCAGCAAGTCAAAACCTTCTCTATTGGATTCAAACAAGATGCTTTTAACGAGCTACCCTATGCCCGCCTCGTAGCCGAGCGGTATGGCACTGAACATTATGGGTATATTGTCGAACCAGAAGCACTGTGCGATTTAGTGCCTAATCTGGTGAGGTAATTTGACGAACCTTTTGCGGATTCATCCGCTGTACCAACGTATTATGTCACAAAAATGGCCCGCCAAGAGGTAACTGTCTGTCTCTCAGGCGATGGCGGCGACGAAGCCATGGCTGGCTATCCTCGCTATTCCAAAGCCATTCGAGAGGGGATTGTGTATCGTCTACCTTTAGAGTTGCGGCGCGTCTTGTTTGGATTGCCTGCCCAGTTTTTACCCGTCGGTTTCAAGGGTGAGCATATGCTGCAGCGTTTTGCCCTTGCCCAGGCAGAACGTTATCCTTTTGCCATGCGCCAAGTATCAAAGTAATTATTGGCGTTTCTGCTGGCCCCTGATACTGCTTATCAATTCAACCTATTGCCATCTCCGTCGTCTACAGCATGCGTCGAGCATCCTTTAGAGCGCGCCGGAAACCTGGACTTTCTCTCCCGTTTACAATATGCTGATAGGGTCACCTATCTCCCTGATGACATCCTGGTGAAAGTTGACCGCACCAGCATGGCGAATTCATTAGAAGTACGCGCCCCGCTTTTGGATTATCGTTTCATGGAGTTCATGGCTGGACTGTCGCCCGACTTACGTTGGAGAGATGGCAAAGGAAAGTACATATTCAAAAAAGCTTTACGCAACCTCTTACCCGATGAGATTTTATTTCGTAAAAAAATGGGCTTTGGCATACCCCTCCAGGACTGGTTTAGCCATGGGCTGAATGGTTACGCTTCCGAAATCCTGTTAGACCACCAGACTTTACAGCGAGGGCTCTGGAATCCGGAGAAGGTGAAGATACTCTTAAACAAAGCCCAAAATCGCAACGCCTATGCTTTGCAAAATACGATCTGGGTGATGCTTATGCTCGAGATGTGGTGGAGGGCATACTTGGGAAATAACCTGACAACGTGAGAGAAATGGATCCACCAACTGCTGATCAGGGAGGGACGAAAAATTCTTCTGGGGTTGCTCCAGAAACTTACCGGATCAAACGGACGTCCCACTGGGACGCCATTGCGCGCCAGGAAATTCGTGGCAGAGGCCTGGGGGGTTATTATCACAAGCGCCTGGAGCTAATATATCAATTCCTGGCCCCATCGGGACAGCGAGTACTTGAGCTCGGTTGCAGCGGAAGCCACCTATTGGCTGCGCTCAAGCCAGAATATGGTATGGGTATAGACTCTTCCCCAGATATGATCCAGCAAGCCAGCCGGCAGTAACCGCATCATCTTCAATATGTACAGCCGCCTTTGGGAACTAACCCTGACCCTAGCTGGACGGCTCGGGTTGGTTAAACCAACCCTCTATCAGAACTGGTTGACGGTTGAAGATATCGAAAACCTGTTTAACCTGGCAGATTTTGAATTCATCCGCACCTGGAGAAATTTTTTTGGCCTCTCTCTACCCCTCTGATCGCTCCTTTTTTCAACCAATTCCTGGTGTAGTTTTGGCCAATTAAAATCCTGGCCCTGACGAATTTCGTCCTGGCGCGCAAGCGACCATCCCATATACAGCCCCGAGCTGTAAAGGCATCTCAAGAACAGGGTATCTCAGAGCCATCAATTTCTATAATTATACCGGCGCGCTATGAGGCGGGTAACATCTCCCAAATTTTTACCCGTACTCCACGCATGGGAAGAAAGACAGAACTGGTATTTGTCGAGGGTTACTCGAAAGATGATACTTATGTTGTAATTGAAAGAGAGATTGTAGCTCACCCAAAATGGAAATGCCAGTTGATCCGACAGACTGGCATCAGCAAGGGAAACGCCGTGCGGTTGGGGTTTGAGAAGGCGTGTGGGGATATCATGATGATTATGGATGCGGACCTAACCGTGCCGCCGGAAGACTTACCGCGTTTCTATGCAGCACTGTGCTCTGGCAAAGGTGAATTTATCAATTGTGTGCGCCTAGTTTATCCAATGGAAGATCAGGCAATGCGGTTCTTAAACCTGGTAGGCAATAAATTCTTCAGCCTGGCCTTTTCCTGGTTACTCGGCCAACCGATAAAAGACACCCTGTGTGGCACCAAAGCGTTGTGGAAACATGATTACGATCGCATCGCTGCAAACCGTAACTACTTTGGGGATTTTGATCCATTTGGTGACTATGATTTGTTTTTTGGCGCGGCAAAACTCGGTTTGAAAATCGTGGATTTACCCATTCGCTACCGGGAACGCACATATGGGCAGACCAATATCCAGCGCTGGAGGCATAATTGGTTGCTGCTCAGGATGGTATTCTATGCTGCCTGGCATATAAAGTTTGTCTAGCCATGTTAAAAGCACTAATAGCGCATCCATTGACGCGCAACCTGAATCTGGATAATCCCCAAACCACTACCTTAAGGCGCCGGATCATCCGTGAAAAGCGATTTCTGAAAAACATTTACCTGGAATGGTACCGCATGATCGTGTCTGCCTCGCCACCAGCGTATGAGCGGGTTTTAGAGCTTGGCTCAGGCGGAGGGTTTTTAAGTGAAATCTTACCCTGAATGATCACATCACCGCTTTTTCACCTCCGCTGCCCGTTGCGTGCGTTCGGGGGGTGTCTATGTTATGATTGAACCCTGGGTATCATCCTGGTCACGGTTCGTTTACCAAAGGCTGCACCACGAACCATTTCGCCCGGAATCAGCCGAATGGGAGTTCCCTTCCAGCGGACCGCTTTCCGGCGCAAATAGCGCTCTGCCTTGGATACTTTTTGAGCGCGACCGGTCTCAATTTGAACACAAGTTCCTCATCAGGAAGATACAGGAAATCGAAAGGTTTATGCCTTTCCGCTATCTCTTATCCGGGGGCGTCTCACTGCGCAGCTTGACACCTGCTTGGAGTTTTGGTTTTTGGCAGGAAATTGAAGAAGGGCTAAAACCCTGGATGGGTAAATTAGCAATGTTTGCAAAGATCGTATTACAGCGAGCATAATAATAAGACCTGACAGGCTTAACCCGAAGTGTTCAGAAACCCGCCAGGTCTTTTAAATCCATAAAGTGATTCGTTTGAATCTCACTTCTTCAATAAAGCATTTATCGCCGCCTCCAAGACAGTATCCTCCTTACCCAAAGCACTGGATTCGGTAACCGGTACGATGATACTGGGAACAACGCCCGTACCCTCAATCACCAATTTTCCATCCATAGCCTCTGGACGACCTGTAGGGATTTGGAAATTTTGATCCCCAGGCAGCTTATACTGCCCAAGACCAACCTCCCCGAAAGCCCCTGCGGTGGGATAATGACCCACAACAATCGCCCTGCTAGTCTGCGCGAGTGCATAAGCGAACCCTTCGCAGGCACTGACGCAATCCGGACTGACCAACAAGGCGATATTCCCTTTATAATGCTTTGGGCCTGGTTTTATCTTCGCAGGAATATCCTGATACTCAAACTTTTCTGTATCTTCATTATAATAGGTTTCACTGTATAGGGTGACCTCTTCATCGTAGAAATAACCAGCCATATCCAGAGCCAGACCCAAACTGCCGCCGCCGTTGATGCGCAAGTCTATAATCAAGCCAGGGATTTCCTGATCCACCAGTTGTTTCATATATCGATCCCATTGGTGCGCAGTCAAATTGGTATCATCCGAAAAAGAGACCAGGCGGATGTAAGCCAGACCGGAACCCAGGATCCTGGCATCCAGAGGTAAGATCAGCTTATCCTGAGACCATGATGGTTGGCTGGCATAGAACGAGTCATACTCGTGGACTGGAGAGAGAGTGACTTCCTCGGTTGTATTATCACCTGGCTTCTTGAAGGTCGCTTTTACCTTATCTCCCGGTGCGACCCGAGTCAGGAAGGCTACCTGCTGTAAGTGGCGGGTATGGTCGGTCGAAAAAGGCCCAAAGTAGGGTACTACCTTAGCGATGGCAGCTTCAACAGGCTCTCCGTTCCAGGTAGCGATCTCCGCCCCTATCTGGATTCCTGCAGACTCAGCCGGATAATTGGGGAGCACATTAGTGGCAATAACCTTGCCATCGCTTAACTCTGTTAACACCAAACCAAAACCACCCCCGCGCTCTTCCTGGAAGACACCGGCATTAAACGGTCCCCCAATGTGTCCATCGGGGATTTCCCAGGTGAAATCACGGATCGCGATGTAGAAATCCGTATCGCTTTTCGCATTTGCGACTCGAGGAGAATATTTTTTATAAAGGGCGTCCCAATCGACTTTCTTCTCGACAGTGAATGGGTATTCTATTGATGCTTTCTTAAAGAAGGCGTCAAAAGCCTCCGTATAACCCATCTTACTATAATCCTTGAGAGCCCCGACACCTTCATTCAGATCAATAATTGGTTCGGCCTCTTTATATACTCGGAAAGGTTCCTGGTTCAGTTCAACCAGGTTATACCCTGCGGGGATAGGACCGGTAGGATCATCTTCTGTAAACAGGCGGCCATCTGCTCCAAAACCCGTGGGAAACCCTTGCTTGTCATCCAGAGCCCATGCGATCATAATACCACCAACAATTTCATCTTTTTTATTAGGATCGACAATCGTTGAAGTATAGGCCGTTGACCAGCCGATTCCATCGCGCCTCTCCAGAAAAGGACCACCCCAGATATTTGACCAATATGCCACAGCGAAAACCTGCACCCCAGCATCGGTTTTACCGTTGTTATCCACGTCTACCAGGGTACCCTGCGGGACGGAAGGTAAAGACAGGCTGTATACCAGGTTATTTTCACTCACCAGATCCGCCGGTCCCATGAGCTGACCAGTCAGAGGGAACTCAAATTCCCTATCGCGCTTTACAAACCCGGCTTCATCCTCTAATAATACAAACGGCTCATAGCTGCTTTCAAGGAAGAAAGGAGAGGTAAATGGAATATTCCCGCGGATGAAGACTGGCTCATCCGGGTTAGCTTCGCCTGGCACCACGGGCCTTGGGGGCAACCGCGTAGGCGTCAACGTCGGAGGTGGCGTTGGAGAAGCCTCGAGCGATAGATCCTGCACGGTCTTGCATGCCATGGAGACAGAGAGCAACATAAGAACCATACATATCATACGGAAGTTTGGTTTCATAGCTGTATTCCCTTTCTAAAAATAAACTAGATGTTTAATAATAACCAGGTGATAGCGTAGTTGTCAACTGCCTTAGAGAGCGCCGGGTCACATAAGGTATGTAACCCTGACCCAACACGTTACTATACGCAATTTCTGTATTTATCAAAGCATATTCACAATCAAAGACCGGCAAGCCCACGCTCAGGTAAAGGTCGAGATGGCTCATGATTTTTTGAGAATAAGATAGGTCATTTACCCGGTCATATCCATTGGGGTCATTCCAATCATCTGTCGCTACCCCATCTTACCAGATTGCTTCCTGGGAGATCATCAATCACCTCCAATAACTCGGGGTGCCCATCAATGAGAGAATAAGCATTTTGTTGAATGATGAGAAAATCAGGGTCAATGAGGCGGGCATAAACTCTCATCTCCCGGATGAAGGCGATCATCTCGTCTGCCGGGTTCAAGTTTTTTGCCTGGGCAACCCGTATCACTTCTGTATCCTCAAAAGCTTCCACCCAGTCAAGATAGACGCCGTCAAACCCATCTTTGATGACTTCATCAATCACGCTGCGGTAATCTCTCTCGGGGTAATTCCCGGTATGTTTACCATAGATAATTATATCTTTCCAGGCGGGGTCCCAATACGCCACGGGGTAATTACCAGTCCAGCCAAATGCGTCACAGGTGATGATGTACTCTGGCCAATCCGCAGGACGCGGGGTCTGGCAATCCCAACCGGTTGACCAGCTCCAATACCAGTGCCAATCCTCAGCCTCACCGATATCGATGTAGGCAATAACCAACGGTGGGTGCCCTAAGCCTCGTTGACCTTGACTTCAACCGGGCAACCATGCCTTTTGTATTGAAAAATTTAGTATCAGATGACCAGTCAGTGCGCGTTGGCTCTAAAACCAGCATTTCATAAGGAGATTCCTCCAGCGCATCAACAGCGTCATCTTCCGTGAGGTCCTCGATCTGGTATCCCCAATGCCTGATCTGCGCTAATATGTTCGTTTTTTCTGTGGGAGTTACCTGAGGCATGAACTCTGTTGGCGTGTGTATTGTATAAGTCAGTTGCAGAGTTACTTGAGTTTGTATAGCGGTCATTTTTATTTCAGGCGTGGAAATGCTTTGTTCCGTTACAGGGGAAGTATCATCCATCACACCAGGTTCTTCCCTGTCAGTCAAGTCAAACTTTTCAGCATTACACGCCAAACTCAAACCCAGGAGGCTTAGGCCAATTACTAACAAGTAATTTATATAAAACTTTAGACGATCCTTCATGGATTCCTTCGCGTTCTTGCCGTCTTTGCGGTAAAATATTCCTTAATCCAGCCGTTTACGGAAATGCAAGGCCGCCACGGTAATAAAGATCATGCCAAATACCAGCAAAGCAAGGATATCCTCCTGCAATGAAACCACACCAACCCCTTTAAGCATCAGTGAACGGATTATGCGCAGGTAATACCTGGTAGGTAATGCATAAGAGATCAATTGTAGTGCCTTCGGCATTGCCTCCAGCGGGAAGAAGAAGCCAGAAAGGAATATCGCTGGTAAGGCGGTCATATAAACGTTACATTCGCCTGGCTGTTATCCAGGATATAATCACTGTAGCGCGGAGGGATGATAATACCTGTTTTTGCTTTTCCATTATCGATTAACCTGCGGGGTTCTACCTCCGAATCAACAAAATAGGCGATAGAAAAGTAACCCGTAGAGCGAAAAGCATCCAACAAAGAACGGGCTGCCGGACCTCGATCCTGATCATAGACAACTAATTTGACATTCTTGACATCATTGGTGGCGGCATAACCCAGGAGAAACATTAGCATGATCGGAATAAATAAAGCTATAGCCAGCGTCCGGGGATCGCGGACAATGTGGATAAATTCTTTACGGATAAGGGACACCAAACGATATTCAGCCATGGTCACCTGCCATTTTTACCGTATATTACGCTCAACCTCTTGAGTTGGTTCATTTGCGCCGATGATATGCGGATAAAGGGACGGGGTCTTTTTATTAAATTGACAGCCTCATCTGGCGTGAAACCCTGGCAAATAAAATAGGCTGCCGCTAATGTGGGTGCGCGCCCGACACCTTGAGCGCAATGGATATATACCTTATCCCCTTTCTCCAGCGCCTGTTTGATAAAAGCAACCCCCTGGTTTAATTGCTCCAACGTTGGCACCTCCCCATCAACCGTAGGCAGGTGACAATATCGTTCCATCGCTAACCCATGAGCCGCATCATCAAATTCAACCCGCATGTTAACATCGCTATTGATACCTAACTGCGCTAATTTACACTTACCCAATCGGCGGTATTGC
>Ga0315284_10011788_pt1 | contig 12452 bp, 15 predicted proteins | sample YL17G09_16_MG_FD_203696 | JGI IMG/M metagenome (GOLD analysis project Ga0315284, IMG submission 203696) | Sediment microbial communities from Yellowstone Lake, YNP, Wyoming, USA - YL17G09_16 | ecosystem: Environmental > Aquatic > Freshwater > Lake > Sediment | place: USA: Wyoming | collected... | reverse complement strand
TATAAATCCCTCTGGAGGAATCGAGTTATATAATAAACAAATTTTTAGTGATAATGAGATACGATTATATTTTATGAAAGCCATTGACATTAAATATCAACAATTTACTAATAACTTTATTCCTTCATTGTCTATCATTGATATGATGATGTTTAATTCACGAGAACAAGTACAAATATATTTAACAGATTTCAAGTTATTATGAAAATATTATTACTACAACCACCAAACCAAAATGAAGCAATGACAGAATTGTATCCAGAAGGGTATGCCAAAAAAGCACGCTCTATCTTTCCACCATTGGGGTTATTATCTTTAGCTGGATATTTAAAAACAAAGCATGATATTATTGTTCATGATATGATTCTATATGAGCAAAATGTTAAAGATATTGAAAAACTATTAGAGAAAACAAAACCAGATATAGTGGGTATTACTTCTATAATTGGTTTGTGGTCTTCAGTTCTTAAAATACTTCAAGAAATAAAAAAAATAGACCCATCTATTATTACAATAGTTGGTGGCCCAAATGCTACCTATTTTCCAGAAGAAACTTTATCGCATAAAGAAATTGATTATATGATTCTTGGAAATGGTCAACTTCCACTTATGCAATTGTGTGATAAATTAGAAAAAGGACAAATAGGAAGTGGAATTGATAACTGTTTTATACAAGGATTAAATTATTTAAACTTCAATGTAATATATAATAAAGAAAATAGTCTCAATAATTTTCCTTTTCCAGATAGAACATTCACGCCTTATGAACAATATACTGTCCCTTTTTGTCCAGAAAATCCATCAACAACGATGATAACTAGCATGGGTTGTCCACATCGCTGTGAATTTTGTACAACACTTAGACCACACCTTATAATAATTCCTCCAGAAAAAATAATTGAAGAAATGGAAGAAATTTATAATCTAGGAATTAAGTCTATTTTATTTCAAGATGAATTATTTACTGTAAATAAAAAACGAGTACAAGAAATATGCACTTCTTTAATTGAAAAAAATATAAAATTGCATTGGTCAATGAAAGCCCGTATTGATAGTATACAACCGGGAATGGCAGAAATGATGAAAGAAGCTGGATGTTTTAATATACATTTTGGAATCGAATCTGGAAACGATAAAACTCTTTTACGAATGAAAAAAGGATACACACAGGATAAAATTAAAGAAGTTGTTGATATGGTGAAAAAAGCAGGGCTTTCTGTGTCTGGAAATTTTATGCTTGCATATCCGGGGGAAACAAAAGAAGACATAATGCAAACAATAGAATTTGCTAAAGAATTAGATTTAGATGTGTCACAATTTTCTCTTACAATAGATTCTCCCGGTTCAAGATTGTTTGATGATGCAATAAAAGCTGGAAGAAGAACACATAACTATTTAAGCGAATATGTACGGCATCCTGATCCAGATAACAGCGGATTGCCTACATCATTATTTTCTGCATCAGATAAATTTTCAAATGAAGAATTACATGTTTTTTTAGAACTAGCATATGCGAGTACCAAAACACTGTTCAATCAAATCAAGGGTATAATTTAATGAGATGGAAAAAATTAGGACAAATTTTTGATCCAAGAAATGTAAATGACGGAATAGAAAGACCTTGGATGAAAGAATTTTCTCAATGCACCAGTACAATAATTTTTGATGATTTTGTACGAATTTATTTTTCATGCCGACCAGATCGAGATGATGAAGGACAAGCAGTTTCTCATACCGCTTTTGTAGACATGGATAAGAATTTTAATATTATAAATGTTGCAAAACAACCAATATTACCGTTAGGGAAATTAGGAACTTTTGATGAACATGCCATATATCCTACGTGTGTTATAAAAAATAATGATGAATATTTATTATATTATGCTGGATGGTATCGATGTAAATCTGTTCCATTTAATACATCTATAGGAATAGCTAAAAGTAAAGACGGTATTTTATTTGAACGTATTGGAGATGGGCCGATTATAGCACCCAATCTTAATGAACCCTTTGTTATTAGTGGGCCAAAGGTTAGAAAATTTAATGATATTTGGTATATGTATTATTTAGCAGGAACTAAATGGATAGAAAACAATGGAAAACCAGAAATTATTTATAAAATAAAAATGGCTATGTCAGAAAATGGTTTTGATTGGCATCGCTTAGGGCAGAGTTTGGGAAAAATTATAATTCCTGATTTGTTGGAACCAGAAGAATGCCAAGCAGGGCCAGATGTATTTTATTATAAAGGAAAATATCACATGTATTTTGCGTATCGATATGGATTAGATTTTAGAAATAGTACACGAGGATACAGAATAGGATATGCACATTCTACAAATTTAATAAACTGGACAAGAGATGATGAAAATGTAGGCATTACATATTCTGAATCTGGGTGGGATAGTGAAATGCATCATTATCCGCATGTTTTTGAATGGAATACTAATCATTATATGTTGTATAACGGAAATGAGTTTGGAAGATATGGTTTTGGTTTAGCAATAATGGAAAAAGGAGAATAGTATGGATGAGAAAAAATTTTTAGATAGTCTTGTACCAGAATATATTACATCAGATACTTCTAGTCAAATTAGATTGATGCGGGATTTATCGATACGAATATTTAAACCATATATTCAACGAGAAGGAATTGCACTTGAACTTGGAAGTGAAATTGGATATATGTCTGAAAAAATTGCTGAATTGATTTGTGGAATAGATATTGTTGATGGTTCAGAAGAATTTCTTGATAAAGTTAAACAAAGAAATATAATGAATGCAGAATATTTTTGTAGTTTATTTGAAGAATATGATCCGGGTGTAAAATATGATTATGTTTTTATGTCTCACGTATTAGAACATTTAGTTGATGTAAGGGTTATATTATCAAAAGTAAAAAATGAATTTTTACATATGGGCGGTTATTTATTTATCACAGTACCAAATGCAAGAGCATTATCTCGTCAATTAGCACGTCATATGGGATTTATCGACAATCTTTATGACTTGACAGAAAACGATATCCGTGGAGGACATAGGCGAGTATACGACAGAATAACTTTGAATAGAGATATTGAAAATGCAGGATTCGAAATTGTTGCACAGGGTGGAATACTTTTTAAGCCATTTGCTGATTTTCAAATGGAGCAACTAATAGATGATAAGTTTTTAAAAGAAGAACATCTTGAAGGATTATATAAATTGGGGAATGAATATCCAGATATGTGTGCGGATTTATATGCGATATGCCGAATCAAAAATTAAAGTCAAAAAACTTTATTCTTTTTTTAAAGAATGTGATGATATATTTTATCCACGAATAAAAAATAATGAAGAAATAAAAATATACTCACAAAAACTTTATGAGCACGCTATTATTTTTTGTTCTTATAATGAAAAAGAATTAGTGGGAATTGTTGCTGCCTATTTTAGTCAAGAATTAAAAACCGCTTATATTACTTCTGTTTGTGTAAATGCAAAATACAGAAAACAAAATATTGCATACAATCTTATGATTATGTGTATCGATAAATCAATTGAATTAAACTTAAAAAAAATTCAACTTGAAGTTTATAGAGATAATTTACCAGCTATAAGTTTGTATAAAAAATTTGGATTTACTATTAAAGAAGAAGACGAATACTTTACAATGGAAAAAATAATATGATTTCTCTTATATCACCAATAATTCCTGATTATGATGAATATTGTCAACAAATAAAAGAAATTTTTGATGATAAAGTATTCTCAAATGGTGGTAAAAAAGTTACTGAATTAGAGTCAATATTAACACAATATTTTGAATCAAACGTATCCGCGTTCTGCAATGGTACTATTGCACTAATGTCTGCTATAACGTGTTTAGGGCTATCAGGTGAAGTCATAGTTCCGGTCTTTACATTTCCTGCCTCATTTCAAGCTATCTCTTTATGTGGTTGTACTCCAGTGTTTTGCGATATAAACGACTACGATTTAACCATTGATGTAAATAGAATAGAAGAACTAATCACAAATAAAACATGTGCAATTATGGGCGTACATGTTTATGGTAATGTTTGTCACGATTATGCTATTGAAAAAATAGCACACAAGCATAATTTAAAAGTTATATATGATGCAGCACATTGTTTTGATGTACCTGATTGTGCAAATTTGGGTGATGTATCTATGTTTTCATTCCACGCCACAAAATTATTTCACACTGCTGAGGGTGGATGTTTAACTACAAATAACTTGGAATTGGATAAAAAAATAAAAATATTCAGAAGTTTTGGAATAGCAGGAGAGGATTTGTATGAACTGGTTGGATTAAACGGAAAAATGAGTGAATTAAATGCGGCAATGGGTATTTTAAATTTTCAACTTTTTCAAAAAGAAATTCAAAAACGTAAAAAAAATCGTAAAATTTATGAGAATTTGTTATATATTATATCTAAGGTAGCAGTTGTACCCAGTACCTATGGAAGTACATCATATTTTGTAATTCGTGTTGAAAATGGAAAAAGGAACGATGTGTACAATTCTCTGAAAAATCAAGGCATTATAACAAGAAAGTATTTTTATCCTTTGCTTACTAATAATGGATTATATGAAACAAAAAGTGATTTACGAGTATCGAATAGAGTATCTGAAGAAGTTTTGGCTTTACCGATACATGGTAATTTAACAGAAAACGATATTGAACTTGTTTGTAAAATAATTAAAGAGGTGGTGTTCAATGGCTAATTTGAATGAGTGCTTTATTGCAGTATACACACACGAATGTAAACAATATTGTGATGTTGAATTTTTTGATAATCTTTTTAAATCACATATTGGGGATGCACAAATATCAATTATAGATAATACATTAACTCTTAATTATTATGATAGATTACAAAATATTGTTAATCTTTATGATAATAAAAATATTTCTGTTTCTCATGTTGATGTGTCAAGAGATGATGCACGACATCAATTTTTAATTAATGTTACAACTAGTCTCACTGAATTGCGAAGACAGTTTTTAGAAACTGATAAAAAATATTTTATTATAGTAGAAAGTGATGTAAAACCCCGAGATAAAAATTGGTTGACATATTTTATGGAAGTTGTAGATCAAGCCGATATTATTGGTGGATTATACTATGTTGGTTTTCATAAACAGGAGTTATGGGATACAGAATCGCTTGTATACTTACCCGGAATATTATCTGGATGCACGTTATATAAACGCGAAGTTATAGAAAAATTTCCATTTAGGTGGAGTATAGAAAACCATGGAGCTTTTTGTGATGCGTGGATTTGTCATGATTGCAATATAGATAATATGGGAACAGGACAATGGAGATTGGGAAATTATACAAAAATTAAATGTGATCATTTGCACATAAATGGTAATCGGGGATTGGATAAAATAAACTAACTAATATAGAAAAGGAGTATTAACATGAATAAACAACAAAAAAGAATGATGAAAAAACGAGAAAAGGTATCTTCTGCACATAGTGTAAAAACACAAGACGAATTTAATTTTCTTTTAAATCAATGGTTCTATTTGATTTCAGCAGATATTGAATTACTTCCTGATGAAAAATTAATTTCACGTATCAATGCAATTAAAAATATTGTTACTGAACTACCTGTTGTTGCACGTATCGATGAATTGTTAAAAGCAATTACTGAACGAGAAGATAAAACGCTTTCGTTGTTAGAACGCAATGAAATATTTTTTCATTATATTCAATTCGTCGCAAAACAAATGTGGAGTAAGTGATGGAAAAGAAAACTACAAAAAAGAAAGCAGTTAAAAAAACAACAAAAAAAGAAGCTCTTGAAAAATTGAGTAAAAACTGTACTAAAAAACCTATTAATAATGACGATGCTGTTGAAGCTGCTTTTGAAGACGAATCAAAACAAATAGCATTAGAAATTATGATACTTAAAAAAATCGATGCTCAAGGAATTTCTGATTGGCTTATTGATAGTTTTGATGGAATGGTTCAGGCTATGAATTATTTGACCAAACAAAATTTCCTTGATAATCCAGATACAGAATCTCGTTTTTATAAAATTATGTGTATGCAGGAGTTTTGGAAACATCTTGAAACTTTTGAAATTGATGATTTAATAACGCATGATGTGATGAAAATTCTTGTAGATAAACAAGAATCTGATTTGGTTGATTTTTTACAATTTTTAAATTTTGCGTAGGAGAGTTTTTATGGAAGACAATGTGAAAAATCCCAAACACTATACTTTTGGTAAATGGGAAGTTCATGAAATTATTACTGGGATGCGTATGACCGATTGGAGAGAGGCCAACATTTTAAAATATATTTTTCGTTATAAGTATAAACGAGGGCTAGAAGATTTGCAGAAAGCAAAGTGGTATCTCGATAAACTAATAGAGGATATTGAAAAAGGAGATACTGTTGTTGAAAATAGTCAATTACTCCTCCCTGAAGGGAGGGGCTTGAATCGTGAGATTCAACGTAAGAGTTGATTAGGGAGCTTAACAAAAAAAGTTATGCAGAAGTTACAAGCAAAGTTAAAAAACGTACCAAAGGATGCTCACCAAGTCCTTTGCTCTACAAATTCTGATTTAAACAGAGTTGAAAAACTCAGTGATCAGAGTATAGTACTGGCTTGTAACAATCCCGATGGTGATCAATCTCATTCTAAAAATGAGAAACAGGACTTGAGAGTTCCTGTGGTTTATGTCTTAAACATGAGAGGAAACCCTCTCATGCCGTGTAGTTGTAGAAAAGCTAAAAAATTATTAAAGGAAGGAAAAGCAAAAGTTGTAAAAAGAATACCTTTTACTATTCAATTACGGATTCCAACAGGGGAAGCAAAACAAGATATTATTCTTGGAGTAGATACTGGTTATAAGAATATAGGAATTTCGGCAATATCAGGTATAAAAGAATTATTATCCATAGATGTAGGATTAAGAAATGATATTACTGATAAACTTAAAGAAAGGGGCATGTATCGAAGAGGAAGAAGAAATAGATTATGGTATAGAAAGCCAAGATGGTTGAATAGAGCTAATTCTAGAAAAGAAGGAAGATTAATGCCATCTGTATTACAAAAAGTTAATACTCATATTTCTATTATTGAAAAAATTAAAAAATTATTACCCATTTCTAAAGTAATTATAGAAACAGGCTTATTTGATGTGGCTAAAATGAAAAATGAAGAAATTAGAAATTGGGAATATGCCAAAGGTGAGATGTTTGGTTTTGAAAATGTAAAAGCTTATGTATTAAGTAGGGATAATCATAAATGTTATTTCAATGATAGATGCTCTGATAAACTTCATGTACACCATATTAAATTTAGGTCAAAGGGTGGATCAAATAATCCTAATAATTTAATTACTCTTTGTGAAAGACATCATGACCAATTACATGAAGGCAAAATCGTTCTTAATATTAAAAAGCATAAGGAATTAAAATCTGCTACTATTATGAATATAATTAGGAAAAGGTTAGTAGAATACTTTCCAGAATCTATTGAAACTTTTGGTTATGAAACTAAAGTTAAAAGAAGAGAATTAGGAATAGAAAAATCTCATGTTAATGATGCTTTTGTAATTGCTAATGGAAAAACGCAAGAAAGAATTATTCCATTTAATATTATTCAAAAAAGAAAGAATAATCGTTGTTTACAACTTAATCGTAAAGGATATAAACCTTCAATTAAAAAAGAAAGATCAAAAATACAACCATTAGATTTATTTTGGGTTAAAGGTAACAAATATCTTTGTAAAGGTATGTTTAACTATGGAAAATATATATGTTATGGCTCTACAAAGTTAAAAGAATATTTTAAGATTGAATTAGTTGAAAGTTATTATTATCAAGGGATTTTTGTATGGAACATATAAGATATATCCCGACCATTCATCCCCCAGCTAAAGCAGGGGGTCTTCTGGCGGGGAGGGTAAATGTTTGGAATACGGTTTTCTTTGTACTGATAATTCTGGTAATTGTCGCTATATTTTAAAAAAAAGTGAGGAATAGCCATGTTAGATCATGAAGAATGGGTAGACAGAGATTTCAATGAGCTTGATTTTAAAGATACTATAGAGTGTCCATATTGCAATTCAAAAATATCTATTTATGATTTTGAAGATGAAGGAGTAGATATTACAGATGATGTTATTGAGACTCATTGTTTGTTTTGTGATGAAGAAATTGTAATTATTTCTTCTGCTGATCGTAAATTTGTAGCAATGAAAAAATAGATATACATAGGAGATAACCGTGAACGAGAGTATTTTGAAACTGTTGCAGGATAGGTATTTTTTAAGTCACGAAAAAGAATGGGATGATATAGCAAAAAGAGTTTCTTCAATATATCCCGAAATTTATGAAGATATTCGAGATATGTACTTTATACCTTCGAGCCCAACGCTGATGAATTGTGGAACAAAACGTGGTACGCTTTCAAGTTGTTTTCCTATGGGCATTGAAGACAGCATTGAAGGAATTTTTGATGCAATAAAAGAAGGGGCTATAGTAACTAAAAATTCGGGTGGAGTGGGATATGATTTTAGTGTGTTACGAGGAAGCAAAGAGAATATAAAAACACTTGATTCTAATTCCAGTGGGCCACTAGCATTTATAGAAAGTTTTAATGCAATGCTTGATAGTATTCGACAGGGAGGAAAAAGACGTGGAGCAGGTGCTGGATTATTAGATATTTCTCACCCAGATATCTTAAAATTTATAAATGCAAAAAAAGATACTTCAAAAATAAACAGATTGAATCTTTCAATTAAAATCGGAAAAGAATTCTATGATAGATTAGAAAACACACCAAACTCACCACACATTATTAAAAACGTAACAAACGATATTCAACAAGAGCTTATAGATGAAGACGGTAATATAGTTACAGTTAAGCAGATATGGGATATGATTATTGATTCCGCCTACAATGTTGCTGAACCGGGTATTTTTAATAAAGATATAGCATACAATCGGTGTACAGTAACCAATGTAAATAAAAATGTTCTGATGAATCCTTGTTTACGGGATACTGTTTGGTTATTAACAAAAAAAGGGTTACAACAATTAAAAGATATTAATATTGATGATATGGTTTGGTCGTCTGAAGGATGGACAAAAGTATTAAATAAATGGAAAACTGGACATAAGGAAGTTTTTGAATATGCAACAACATCAGGAATTTTTGAATCAACAGAAAATCATGAAGTTGTTAGTTGTGGTGAAAAAATTCCAATAAAAGATACAAAAAATATTGATATATTACTTGGAGAATATATACCAAAACAACAAAAATTTTCACAGTATATTATGGATGGTTTAGTTTTGGGTGATGGTTCTTGTCATAAAGCAAGCAATAATTTAATATATTTGTGTATTGGAAAAAATGATCAGGATTATTTTGATTCAGAAATAAAAGATTTGTTATTAAAGGATAGATCAAAAGCATTTAAATGTGGTTGGGAAATTAAAACTACCATAACATCTGATGATTTAAATAAAACATATGATAGATTTATTCCAGATCGTTTTATAATAGAAGAACGTGATAAAATATATTCTTTTCTTCGTGGTTTATACTCTGCAAATGGTTCTATTTGTGGGGGAAGAGTAACATACAAATCTGCATCATTTAAACTTATTCAACAATTACATTTATTGTTGTCTAGTTTAGGTATTCAATCTTACTGGACAACGAATAAAGAAACAAAAGTACAATTTTCGAATGGAGATTATGTTTGTAAACAATCTTATGATTTAAATATTACAAAAGACATTAATAAATTTTATGAATCTATTGGTTTTTTACAAAAGTATAAAAATGATAAACTTTGTACAATATTAGAAAATAAAAAAAGAAAAGGAAAATTAAAAAATAATCATACTATTGTAAATATTCAGTCTTTAGGATATCATGATGTTTTTGATATAACAGTAAACAATACTAGCCATACTTTTTGGTGTAATGGTTTTAATATTTCGAATTGCAGTGAATTTACCGGCATTCCTTATCAAAGCTGCAATTTGGGTTCTGTAAACCTATCAAAATTGATAGATAATAAAAACTTTAATTGGGAGAAATTTGAGAAAACTATAATTTATGTTACTCGATATTTAAATTGTGTTATAGATAACAATTATTTTCCGTTAAACAAAATAAAAGATATAACTTTAAAAACAAGACCCCTCGGAGGGGGTTTTATGGGGTTAGCTCATGCATTATATAAAAAACAAATCCCATACAATTCAGATAAAGCCTTAAAATTTGTTGATGAAATGAATAGATTTCTAACTCTACGTTCAATGGTAGAATCAGTAGAGCTGGCAAAAAAAGATGGTGCATATGAAGCATTTGATTATGACTTGTTTATGAAAGCTAATGAAAGGTTTTTTACAAAAGCATGTCGTAATATTGATATTGATAATTTACAAAAGGACATAAAAAAATATGGTGTTCGTAATTCTTCCTTTACATCAATAGCACCAACAGGAAGTATAAGTACGATAGCACAAACTTCAGGAGGTATAGAACCTGTTTTTGCTTTAACCTTTATTCGGAAAATTGAAAAACAAAATAAAGAATATGAGTTGATGTATGTTGCTGATCAAATTTTTGAAAAGTATTTAAATGAAACCTTTAATGAAGAGAAAAAAACAAAAATACTTCAAGAAGTTTATGAAAATAATGGTTCTTGTCAACAATGTAAGATGATACCCGAAGAAATACGAAAAGTATTTGTAGTTGCTGGTGACTTAACACCAATGGAACATCTTGATATGTTAGAAGTATGTGCAAATGCTACTTCATTATCAGTATCAAAAACAATAAATTTGCCAAAAGATTGCAAAAAAGAAGATATCTCAGAAGTATTTTTACAAGCACATAAAAGAGGAATAATTGGATGTACAATTTATCGTGATGGAAGCAGAGAAGGAATTCTTGTACACAACCTAGAGAATAAAGAAGATATTGTAGAAGTACATGCTCCCAAACGTCCCAAAAGTTTACCATGCCACATTGATAGAATAAAAGTAAACGGTGAAAAATGGATTATTTTTATTGGACTTTTAAATAACAAACCTTACGAAGTATTCAGTGGACGTGTAAAAATGGTAGATATACCATCATTTATTGATTGTGGTAATATTATTAAAGAAAAAAAAGGATTATATTCTTTTGAATATAATGGGGAAACTTTCATAAAAGACATAAGCTCTCTTTTTGAATGTGGAGAACAGGAAAGTATTACTAGACTGATATCAACTGGATTGAGACACGGAGTACCAATTCGTTTTATTAATCAACAACTTTCAAAATCATATGGTACAGTTGTAGATTTTCAAAAAAGTATTTTAAAAAGTTTTAAAAAATATTTAAAAGATGAAAATACTAATGAAAGATGTATAAATTGTGGTGGGAAAATTATTTATACAGACGGATGTAAAAAATGCTTAGATTGTGGAGTGGGTTATTGTGGATAAATGCAAAGAGTGTCAAAAAGATGTAGTAGATATCAGTAAACATATTAGGCATTGTACTATGCCTATTCAAATGTATTATGATAAATATATAAAAAAAGAGGAAAACTAACATGAATACAAAAGATTATGTAAAAAATGCTTTGAAAACAAAATCATATAATTATGATGCAATTATTAACAGACTTTTTCATACTGATGTTGATTTACTCCATGCTGGTATGGGAGTGACTACTGAAGCAGGAGAATTTCTTGATACTATTAAAAAATATGTATATTATGGTAAAGACTTGGATCAAACGAATCTCATTGAAGAAATAGGTGATATTTTTTATTATTTAGCAATAGCTTGTAATGCACTTGATATTTCTTTTGAACAAGTTATGGAAAAAAATATAGAAAAACTTAAAGCTCGTTATGGTGAAAAATTCACGGAAGAAAAAGCAATAAATAGAAATATTACTAATGAGAGAGAGATACTAGAGAGGTAATAATATGGAAATGACGATGAAACGAATTGAAGAACTTGAAGTAGGTGATATGTTACGCAGAAAAGATAAATTTGAATATGTTACAGTAGAAAGTGAATATTTTTTTGATAACTTACCAGAAGATATTTTTGTTATGTTTCAAGGATATTCAGTACCTAAAAAAAGTCTTTTTAATTTTTTTACTAATAACGGATATGGAAAACTTTTGGTGTATGGAGAATAGGTCATGATACTAGCAGAAGTAAAATGTAAAAAATGCGGTACTATATTTGAAGTATCTAAAAATACTATGGTGGAAGATTTTCCAACAGATGAACCATGTCCAGAATGTGGTAATACAGAATCTAAACGAATATATCATTTAAATGATTTTGCTATTGGTATAGGGGTATGTGGTAATTCAGAAACAGGATATGGACACGAATTCATAAAACGTCCGGGAAAATTTGGATATTTCAAAGGAACAAAAATTGCGAAAAAA
>Ga0315284_10011787_pt1 | contig 12452 bp, 18 predicted proteins | sample YL17G09_16_MG_FD_203696 | JGI IMG/M metagenome (GOLD analysis project Ga0315284, IMG submission 203696) | Sediment microbial communities from Yellowstone Lake, YNP, Wyoming, USA - YL17G09_16 | ecosystem: Environmental > Aquatic > Freshwater > Lake > Sediment | place: USA: Wyoming | collected... | reverse complement strand
CGCAGGCCAGACGCTGTGATCACGAGCAGCACTGTGGCCTCCCGGCTCTTGGTGTCGGCCTCGAGCGCGGCGACCAGGCGCAGCCATTCATCCTCGGGGATGCGCTTCGCGGTGAGCGTCCGGCCGAGAGCCTTCGTCCCGCTCACCAGGCCGCCAGCTGACTCTTGGTGGTGCGCGCGGAATTTCCGCGAGGCTGTCAGGTTCGCGCCGAGCGCCTGGTCGAAGGGCGTCGGTCGCAGCGGCGGGAACTCCTGCAGGTACAGCATGTACCGGCGGATCGAAGCCAGCGCAGCTCGAGGCACTTGCTGCGTGTCGCGGTAGTACTGCTGTGCATAGCGCAGGTCGGTGAGCGACCGCTTGCGAGTCGTGGGCCGGTACGGCTGCGTCTGCAGCCAGTCGCCGAAAGTCATTGAGCACCTACAAGTCTGAGATCTTCCGTGCGTGGACCTCGGCCGGCGCCGACGTCATCGAGCAGGTCTGCTCGCCAGGCCAGGGCGTAGTCGAGGCAGTTTGCGCATGCCTGGTGCGCGTGCCCAGGCATCGCAGACTCGAAGCGTGCCTGCATCGACCAGGACATGCTGTCTGCGGTCTTGAGGTAGTCCGCGGCAGCGAGTAGCCCCGCGCGCTTCACGCCGAACCCGTGCAGCTGTAGGCCTTGCTCAGAGAGCAGCTCCAAGCCTCGGGCGCCGGTTCCATAGGTGGGCCCGACGGCCAGCGTGTAGAGCAGCGAGGCGATGCGGATGGTGTTCTGCCGGCGGCAGATCGAACCGATGCCGACAAGCTCGAGGGCCGCGAGGTCGACGCCGACTGTGTAGTACATCCCAATGTGATCGAGGTACTCACGCTCGGACCAGCCTTGCAGCACCGGGATGATCGGTAGCTCGGGCGCCAGCGTGCGCAGCTCCAGGTAGTTCTCGACGGTCTTGCGCTGGTGCTCGTAGACCGTCAGCCCTGTGCGCGCGAGCATCTGCGGCTCGCACATCCAGTCCTGCGGTGCGGCCCAGTCCATATTCCCGATCTGCTCCTGGTACCTGTAGATGTCGTCCACGTACGCCTCGGGCGTCGTCAGCCACTTGCCGTACAGCGACAGCTCACTGAAGCCGCCGCTGTCGAGAGCCCACCGGCCGATTGCCGTCGGCAGCGTCTTGCGGCCAGACAGCCGACGTTGGCTCACGAACAGCGGCACGCGTGTGCGCGCCATCCAGGCAGGCTCAGGCACCCCGAGGTAGAACAGGTCCATCAGCGCTTGCAGTCTGCGGCCCAGGCGCAGTTCGCCGAGGTGCACGTCACGCCGCACACAGTCGCTGGCGGGATCACCACCGTGCAGTCGATCGCACCCAGGCGGCCGACGCACGACCAGCTGCAGCGCGCTGTGCCGTCGAGGTCGCTGCCAAGCCCCTGGCCCTCGAGGAACCCCAGCAGCTTGTCAGTCAGGGCGTTGGTGACGCCTCGGCTCACGGTCGCCTCTGCGTGATGCTGCTCGGCCGCAGCGTAGAAGAACCAGGCGCCGATACCGGAGCCGAGGAGTGCGACCAACAAGATCTCGATGCTGACGCGCTTCATGACTGTGTCCTCCTGCGAGCCGGGGGCGGGATGGTGGCAGCGGGCTCAGGCTCGTCGTCGGAGTCCTCCGGGGAGTCCTCGTCGCCTTCTTCGAACCACGCCTCGGTCAGCTCGAGCACGACCTGCTCGACGTCGGGCAGCGCGCCGTCCTTCTGCAGCCACTCGGTGAGGTCCTGCAGGTATCCGACGGTGTCGTCTTTGTCACCGTCAGCGATCGCGAGCAGCAGCTGTTTCAAGCATTCAGTCGGGTCCATGGTCGTCCTCCTCGGTCGTTTGGGGTGCACTGGCACGAGCACGCATGCTCGCACGCATGACAGCGACTCGGACAGCCAGGCGGCCGAGCTGCGGGGCGCAGGTGCGGGCGAGGATGCGCAGGTCAGCCCCGCCTCGCAGCCCGACCAACATGCGATCGAGTACGTCAATCTCCTCAAGCGACATCGACGTCGACGCGCGGTTCGGAGACTGAATGTTCTTCTTGGGCTTGTTCATGACTTCTTCTTCTTCTGCGTCCCTGGCGCGGCTGCTTCCACTACGGTACCACGCAGGGCCTCGGGAACGAGGGTTGCCCAGAACGCGGCGTGCGCGGCGAACGCCTCCTTGTCGATTGCCCCGAAGTCCCAGCCTGCGCCGAGCTCAAGCACCTCGGGCACCGCTCGGAGCTTCTGCAGGATGCCTTGCATCTGAGCCTTGCTACCGGCGCACAGCGCAGCTCCACTGGGCGCGTGCGAGATCACAAAGGGTCGCTTGCGCTGGACAGCGAAGTCATTGCGCAGGTGCATGACCCACACGCCTTCGCGTTCAAGGACGCGCACGGAGGCTTTGGTCATCGCCTGATCTGGCTGAATCACAGCGACGTCAACGGTTTCTTGTTGGGTGCTCATCTTGGTCGTTCTCCTCGGTTGGTTCAGTCGTTGTTATTGCTCGGCCACAGGCGTGGCACAAGGTCTTTCAGCTGCGTGTTGCGATACACGTTGAGGGCCCCTCGCGCCCAGCTCGCCTCGGTGTACGTGATCGCAGCCCCCAGGCGCGCCAGACGCGCGAGCTCCGGGTCGGCGGCGTGGAACTTGTTCCAGCCCTGGTCGTCAATCGTGCGAGCGCCGTCACAGCGTCGGCTCATACGTGCGAGCGCTACGACGACGGCCAGCCGGCAGTCCTCAGAGATCTGCGTCGGCGAGCGTCCCTGGATACGTCGGATCGTCATTGCGAGGCCTCCCCGGTGGCGATCACGCGCAGCGTAGCTTTCACCTGGTCGCGCGGTCCCAAGCGGAGCAGTGCGCCGGCCAGCTTGTAGATCTCTCCGATGCTGGCGTCGGCTGCCGCCTCGTAGCCCCTTGCGTACGACAGCTCGGGCCCAGGCACGTAGTACGCGCGATGTCCGCGGCTCGGGGTTCCCAGCAGCTGCTTGGCGGTACCTTTGCACGCCTCGGCCGCCTCGAGCAGCGAGAGCAGCGACTGTGCGTGTTCGCGTGTGATGATCGTCATGGGGTGCCCTCCAGCACTCGGCGCGCTGCGAGCCACTTGAGGGCACCTGCCAGGTCGGCAGGCATGCCCTGCGCGCGGAACTCGGTCAGCTGCTGGTCAGCTGCATCGTGCAGCGCGTTGCCGGCGTGGTCGACGCGCTGGTGGTCGTCGGGCCAAAGGTGCCTGGGTACGCTTCGTGTTTTCATTGTTGTTTTCCTCGGGGTGGTGAAGGGTGGGATCGGTTAGAGCGCGGCGCACACGGCCGAGACGTACGCTCGGATACCCGCGATGCGGTCGTCCTCGGCGCCGTCCAGGCAACTCGAGAGCAGGGTGTCGCGGTCGCAGCTGCCGGCGCGCAGCTGCTGTAAATCGGAGGCGACGTCAACGCCGCACTCCCGCACGAATTCAGCGGCCGCGTAGCTCATCACGATTCCGCCAATTGTGATCGTCTGATTCATCTGTTCCTCGCGGTCTTGCTCTTGGTAGCTTTCTTCCATGTCAGCGCTGACTTCGTCCATGTGCTCCTGAAAGGCTGCGCGCTTGTCGAGCTCGGCCTGCAGCTCGGTCGTCCAGCGGTGGAGCTTCGCGATCAGCGCAGTGATGTCGAGGTCGGACTGGTCGCTAGCAGCGCTACCAATCTGCGCGACGTACACGCGCGCGTGCGCGCGTTCTCGCGCTTGTCGCCAGGCCTTCACTTCTTCGATGGTGTAGTGCAGATCGTTGCTTGCCATGGTCGTTCTCCTCGGGTTGTTCACTCGGCCGCTTGTGCCTGGTCGTTGTTGTCGTAGTACCCGCAGCCGACGCCGACGTCGACCTTGGTCTGGCCGCAGCCCTTGCAGACTTCCTGCGGGCGCGTGGCAGGCTCGGCCAGCGTCCAAGCGCGGATGCTCGGCGCCTGGTAGTCGACACCTCGTACCGGCCGGTGCCCAGGCAGCAGTGCGTTGCGCTTGCCTGCGGCGGTCTTGCGCCAGCCCTTGATCGTCAGGTGGTAGCCGTTGCTGGTGGCCGGCTTGCGCAGCTCGAGCTGCTCCACCTCGGCGAACACCTCGGGCAGCTGCGTCAGCAGCGTCTTGAACTCGCTGCCCTTGCCGAACGGGCAGAACACGCAGGCCGACTTGCGCGGCACCGGGTAGCCGCTGTCGAGCGCGAGGCGCAGGCAGCCGCAGCGACACAGGCCTGCTTCGATCAGCGGGAACCGGTTGACCCGCTGCGTGCCGTGCTTGTCGACGGCGCGGTCAGACCCAGCGTTTGGATCTTTCTCGGCCCGGTACTCCTCGCCCTTTTCGAAGCCGATCCACACCCGGACCGTTTGGGCCCTGTAGTGTTTCGAGAGCCACAGTTCAAAGCGTTCGATCTTGGCGATCGTCGTGCAGATGCGGGCGCCCGAGGTCGGTATGTTGTTGCGCTCGGCCATCCAGGCGTACAGCGAGCGACTGCCGCCCTGGCGCGGACGGATCGGGTAGAGCTCGGTGTCCAGGTGCACGAACGGGATGCCGTGCGCCGCGCAGAAGGGCTTCACGACCTCGTCAATGTGACGGTACGTGTCGGGCCACTCGGCCGGGTCGAGGCGGGCCTTGTCGCCGACGTCGCAGAACACGACGTGGTCGATACGCTCGCCTCGGCGCACGGCGTCGAGCAGCATCGCCCAGGAGTTCAGGCCGCCGCCGTACGAGAGCACCTGGGGCATGCGGGCCTGGCCGTAGGTGGCAGCAGGCGCCTCGGCAACGCGCAGCTCGGCGACCGGCGCCTCGGGCACCTGGAGCGGCACGACGGCAGCGACCGGCGCTGCGACCACCGCAGCCTCGTCGGCCGGGTGCCGGCGCACAGCGCTGATGCGGAACCCCTTGCTGCGGAGGTGCGCGCGGGCCTGTGCCGGGTCGTTGCAGTCGGCCAGTGCGGACCACATCCACACGCCGTGGTTGCTCAGACCTGGGTGCACTGGCAGGCCTGCAGCGCGACGGCGCCTGGCGTGCTTGCCGGTCGCGTCAACGTGCTCGATGCGGAGCGCACGCTCGTACAGGTCAGGGTGCGCGAGGCGCAGCTCGACAACCTCCTCGGGCTGGCTGTTGGGGCAGAAGAAACACGCCGACTTGACGGGCACCAGCAGGCCGGCTGCGCGGATGATAGTAGCGAGCACCGGGCGCTCGAGGGCCTCGTCTTGGAGCGGGTAGGCGAAGTCGCAGTGCGCGACCTCCCATTGTGACTTGAGCGCTTTCTTGTTGCAGGCGCGGCGCTCGTCGATGAGCACGAGCTTGGCGCGGTTCAGCCGGTCTGACTTCTTGGAGCGCTTGCGGTCGGCGACGCTGTCATCGTACCCGATCATTTTGGTCAGACGACCGCCGGCCGCGACGTGGGCCTTTACCTGGGCGTTGTTCTGCAACCACTTGTTGATGACGTCAGCCTTGAAGATCGAGCTGCACGTACCGCCGCCGGTCTTGGCGCTCGGCGCGCCCTGGTTGGCGAGGCACTTGCCTTCGAGCGTCGTGTACTTCGCTCGCACCGGCGCGTACTTCACGACCGTAACGAGCGGGAAGCCGACGCGCTGCAGCCAGGCATTGATGACGGCCAGGTACTCGTACGTCTCGGGCTTTTCGCCGCCGGTGTCCGCGAAAATAATGAAGTCGGGACGCACGCCTCGGGCGTGCAAGCGCACGAGGAGCGCGGTGCTGTCCAGGCCGAGGCCGTAGCTGACTGAGATCAAGTTGGTCGTATTGGTCGTCATGGTCGTTCTCCGTTGGTCGTTGGCGTGTGAGCTACTCGTATTACATCGTCCAGTCGGTGACGGGTCCAGCCTTCTCGCCGCGCGCGGCCATCGCTTGCGACTCTGCCTGGACGGTCGCGAGACTGAGCTTGCGGGTGAACGTGTGATTGATCTCGCGCTCGACGTCGACGTACGCCTGGAGCAGCTCGGGGTTGTGCTCCGCGGCGAGGAGCAGCGCGCTCTTGGGGGCGAAAATACAGAACACGCACGACAGCCGAGGCATGCCAAAGTCGTAGGCCTCGTGGTACCGCACGCCCGAGGCCTTGATGCGTTCCCAGACCTGTTCGACGGTCCAGGTGTGGATCGGCAGCCACGTGTCGACGCTGCGGCCTTGCGTCGAGAGGCGAGCCGACGGGCTGAACGCGGCCATTTTGCCGCGACCGGGGCTCTCCTTCGCACGCATGCCCAGGCACTCGAGGGCCCTGTACAATCCTCGGTTGCCGCTCGCCTTCCACGCGGCGTGCGCTGCCGTAACAGGCTTGGCGAGCTGAGCGCGCTTGTGATCGCTCGTGCAGTAGCGCTGCGTCGGCATGGGGAATTTGCGGAGCTTGCGCGCCTGGTCGAGGATGTCGCCTTGCGGACGTTTGACGACGACGAACTTGAGGCCGTAGTGCTCGGCCTGCTCGCGTGCGAGAGCGGTCGTGCCACGCCACTCGGCTTGACCCAGGTCGGAGTGCGTCACCTGGATGCGACTCCTCGGGTACCCCTGCGCGTCGGCGACTTCAATGACGTAGTCGAGCATCGCCTGGGAGTCCTTGCCGGCGCTGCTGCGGACGAACACCTCGTGGTAGTCGTGCAGGTTGACCACCTGGGCGGTCGGCAGTGTCTTGCGAAGCAGGTCGTGGGTTGTGATGAGGTTCATGGTCGTTCTCCGTTGGTCGTTGGTCGAGTCACATTGTCCAGTCGGTGTTTCCGTGGGCGCTTGCCGCCGTTGTCGCCGTCCCAGAGTAACAAACCGTATCCATGACCAGATCTTGAAGGACGCCAGGGGCCTTGTCCAGTTTTATTTCGCTTCTGGACATCAAATACCTAAAAGCCCAATGATTTCATATACTTACGCACATTCTTTTATTGGGGTTTGGTGGGGGCGGGCTGGGTACGAGGCTTCCCGGCCCCAATTCGGCCCCTCTATACAGAGTGGGCTTGCCCGTCTGGCCAGGCTCGAGCGGCCGTTCGCCTGGGGCAGACCAGGCGCGCACCAGGCAGCTCCCGGCCTGCGCGAGGTGCGACCGAGGCGTCCCAGGCGAGCCGACCGAGGCGTCCCAGGCGAGCCGAGCTCGAGCTGGCCGGCCGACCCGCCGCGCAGCTGGTCCGGCACCCAGGCGGCCGGTCAGGAGCTGACGTGCCGGGTGCGCCGGGTGGGTTTCTGCGACACTGCGACGGGTTTCCCCGAACCCTTTGGTCGACCAGGCTTGCGCTTGGCCTTGGTCGGCGCCGGTGCGACCTTGATCGTCGCGGGCTTCTTGCGCTTCTTCGTTGGGGCCCTCGTGCTCGGAACGGCCACAGCTGCTCGGGTAGCCTTTGTTTTACGCACTGGCGGCGAGAGCGCAGCGGCGCGAGCGTTGATCGAGCGCTGCACCAGGTCGTCGTGTTGCGACGGGTACGCCTCGGCCGGCGGTTCCCAGTCGCTTGCGCGCTTCGGTGTCACGCGTCGGCTCGCCCCGTGGCTGCTGCCACGGTGGCGGGACGAGATCTGAACGACGTTTCCGCCGGGGCCCTCTCTGTCGTCTACGTCATCTACCTCTGGCGGGTCGAGATTGTAGTCCTCGGCCGGCGGGAGCTCCTGCGCAGCTGGCCAGAACCTCGAGGATTGCACTGCGCGGGACACGCGCCGCACGAAGCGCGTTGCCGCCTGGGCCATGTCGGGGATGCGCGACCTGCCGACGCGCTCCTCGAGCCTGTGCAGCATGGTCACTTGGTTCTTCTGCAGCAGCTGCGCGGCCTGCATATCTGCCGTGGCGGTGTCGAGCAGCCTGGGTTGCTGCCCTTCAGGTGTTGCGGCCTCGAGGGCGTCGAGCGCGGCGTTCCAGCCGGCGTAGTACGCGAGACGCCAGCCCTCGGCACCTCGGCGATTGTCGAGCACCGATACCTGCTGCGGGCGCTTCTGCTCGAGCGCGTACGCTCGAAGGCTGCGCAGCGTGTCCTCGGCGAGCAGCCGCGGGTCTGGAGATCCAAGCACCGAGAAGCCTGCCGTCGCTCCTGCTCGATACGCGTTGGACCACAGCGCGAAAACAAACACGCGCTCCTGCTCGAGCCGGTTCGCAATCTCGCTCTGCGGCTGCAGCTGCAGGAAGTCATCGAGCCAAGCCATGCTGCAGCCTACCCGAGAGGCGCTTGCCTGAAAAGCACAGGGCCCTGTGGCACGCCTCGAAAAGCTGTGTTACACCCCTCGCATGTGGAAAAGGGCCACACAGTTTATTGCACGCACGCGTCTGCGCTGGGCTTGGAACCGCGCGCTGTGGGGCATCCTGCGGGAGCCGCCAGGTGATGTACCGTGCGCTCGGTGCGATGCGCGCAAGCGCATCTTGATCTTGCGGGCTGTTGACGATCGCGTGCAACGCGAAGTTGTGTGCGCTGGTTGCGGAATTAGGAGCTGAGCATGTTGGCAGACAAGACGACAACGAAACGTACCGCGAAAGCATCTGCGCCTGCGCAGGAGCAGCTGGCCTGGCGCATCAAAGCTATGACCTCGAAGGCTGATCGTGACGCGGCCAAGCAGTTCACACGCCTGCAGCGGCAGCTCGTGCATCTCCGCAGCACGGCCCAGAACCTCGAGCGCGACCTGCAGGCCGCGTTTGAGAACCTGCGCAAGCGTGGGCAGCTCGAGCAGTACCGGCCTGCGTTGGCACCGACGATGGTTCACAACGTCGAGCACGCAGAACCTGAGCCTACCGACATGGGCCCTGTAGATGCGGAAGCGTTGCCATGAACGACTTTGAGCAATCATCGGTGCCACTCCCACGTTTGGAGGAGCTGACTAAAGTCGTACAGCTCTCCCGGTACGCGTGCGCTTGCCAGAAGTGCAGCCCGTCGTCCCAGCAGTCGCTCTCGACGGAATGTCTGGCACACGAGATTGTCGAGGCCTTGCTGGCCTTGCTGTAGATCACCATCCGCGCGCTTGCCCCCTTTCTCGTGCGCGGGTGCTTTTGAGGAGATCGGCGTGGCCCCGGCCGGGTGAACACGGGGCTTTTGAAACCAACCAGAGAACGACCAATGAGCTCCACGTCACGCAAGCCTCGCGAGGGGCATGACTTCTACGAGACGCCTGCCTGGTGCGTAACGCGCCTGCTCGAGACAGGTGTTCTCGATGGTTACCGCGGTCGCTACCTGGAGCCAGCCGCTGGCCGAGGTGCGATCGTCAAGGCTGTTGACGCGCATCGCTTGGCGAGCGGACTGCAAGCTGTCGCGTGGCAGTTTGAGGAGATTGATCCTGCGCACTTCCAAAGCCTGGTCTGTTTGAGCAGTCAGCTACCGCAGCAGGCTCCCGCGTTTGTACAGCCGCGGGACTTCCTTGAGGCAGGCTTGCCTGTTGGTGTTTTCGACGTGGCCATCACAAACCCGCCGTTCAGCCTGGCGCACGCGTACATCAACAAGCTGTTCACCCTGGAGGTCAAGTATATCGCGTTGCTGTTGCGGCTGAACTTCCTGGGCACTGCGAGTCGGGCGAACTTCTTGCGCAAGCACCCACCGGACGTGTTCGTGCTGCCTGACCGCGCGTCGTTCGTCGGCGGGACGACAGACAGCATCGAGTACGCGTGGTTCGTCTGGCGTCCGCTGCTGGCGCGAAGCTCGGGTGAACTGCGCGTGCTGGCGACGACACCACTTGAGGAAAGGCGCACGACATGAAAATACTTTACGTAGCTGGCGCATTCACAGCACCCACCAGTTGGGGCATCGAGCAGAACGTGCGTGCCGCCGAGAGGGTCGGGATCTACGTCGCCAGGCTCGGCGTGATGCCGCTGATCCCGCACGCGAACACGCGGCACTTCCACGGTGAGTGCACCGACGAGTTCTGGTACGCAGGCACGCTCGAGCTGCTCAAGCGCTGCGACGGGATCATCATGTGCGAGGGCTGGTCTGACTCGAAAGGTGCTCGCGCAGAGTTTGAGTACGCGAAGCAGCACGGCATGGCGGTGTTCATGCACGGCGTGACGCCCGTCCAGAGCATCGCCGACTGGGGCTGCATGCCTGCGGTAGCTGCGGGCGTGGGTAATGTGCAAACAGGAATGTTCGACGGACACCCGGCAGGACGCACAGGGGGCAAGCGGTGACCATCAACGCAAAGCAAAGTGCTCGAAGCGGAGTAGCTGCCGTGACCGCGTTAATAGGGGAACGGGCCCGCGGACAGCCGCCGGTCGTTCCTGGTGTAGTGGAGCCCTGAAAGTACGCCCCGGAGGGGCCCGCCGTCAACCGTAGAAAGGCCCCGCTATGCTGTGCATCTGTTGTTCTGGAACGGCCCTTGTCGACAAAGACGCTACGACGGTATCTGTGCTTGCCGCGCTGCTCCACGACGGGCCGCAGATTGGCCTAGTGATGGTTTCAACACTCTGCCCGCAGCATCGTGAAATGTTTGACTGCGTCCTTCGCAGCCTGTGCGCAGACCCACTTCGACCAAAGGGACCGACAGGAACACTGCAGTGAATCGGCACAAACTGTAAGCAGAGCGCTCGCAATGCCAACGACCATCCTTACTGATGAAACCGTAGCCGCTAGGTTCTGGGCCAAAATTGAGAAGGGTAGTAGCTCTGAATGCTGGCCTTGGAAAGCCTATCGAACTTCCAAAGGGTACGGCAATTTTAGCCTTGATCGGAAGACGCAACGCGCCCACCGCGTTGCGTTTGTACTAGCGCGTGGGCGATGGCCGACGGGCGACCTGGACGTTTGCCACAGTTGCGACAATCCTGCGTGCTGTAACCCCGCACACTTGTTTGAGGGCACGCACGCGGACAACAATGCTGACTGCGTGGCAAAAGGACGTCAGGCACGTGGTAGCACGCACGGTCGGCGAACAAAACCACATGCGTATAAACACGTGCGCGGCTCGCGCCACGGAGGTTCCAAATTAACAGCTTCCGAGGTGGCGCACATTCGCACGTCTACACTGAAGACCAGACTGCTGGCGAAAAGTCTCGGTGTGCATCGTGCGACGATTCAACGCATACGTGCTGGACTATCGTGGCGGGCCCCTGCGGGGCTGGCGTTTAGGTCACCCCAACAACACCACCAGGCGGGCGGGAGGCCGGCAGCAAAAGCTGTACAGCTTTCGTTTACGATCCCTTGGTAGTGCGCCGACGGTACTTCGGGCGCTTGCGCTTGCTCATGTAGTAGCCGGCGCCGATGGCCGCGACACCCAGGCCTGCGACAAGCAGCCACCTGGTCATGTCCTTTTGCGGCTTGACGGTGATCGTGGACCCCTCGTCTGCGCCAAAGTCGATGATCTCAGTTTGCGGATGTGCCGGTGTCTGGTGCGTGTCGAAGCGCGGTGTGCGTGCGTTGCTCGCGACGACGGTTGGCCCGAGCTCGGCCTCGACGTCGAGGGGCTGCGGCGCGGGCACCTGGGCCAAGATCTTGGCCAGCTCCGACTGGATCTTCGCGCACGACACAATCCATGGCTTGTCAGTGACGACAACGGCGATCGAGCCCTGGCTCGCGGTGTAGTTCAGCCGGATGACGCCAGCTGCCGACGGCATCACAATCGAGCCGGATGTCGGCGAGCCTGCGATGCTCCCGCCGCCAGACGAGATCTGACGCTTGGCCACCGGGTACAACGTGTCCGGTGTGCCGGCGTGCTGAAGGGTGAAAGTGCAATTCGCCACAAGAAACCTATCTTGCTTGCACAGTTAGCATGGGAAGAAAGAGACTCCTGTGACACGACCTTTTGGATCGATGTCTTTGACCAGACCGCCGCTGTAGACCCGCGCGCCAGTTCCCGCGTTTCGCATCTTGCAGTACTCGGGCAGGCTCTCTTTCACGACTTGTATCGCACGTTCTTGGCTTCCCCAGTCGCCCAGCGTGTGCATCGTGTGGCCAGTAGCGTACAAAATTGCCCCAACATAGTACCCGGCGCCAGTGGCAGCGTCCGGCTCCCAGCCTGTGAGCGCGGATTGTTGCCCTGACGGAAGCTTTGGTTTTTCGGCAACCGCAGGTGCGGGCATTAACTGGTTTGTATAGGCCGCGATCTCGGCGTTGGAGCGGGTTTGGGAATATGCCTCATAGGCTGCAACGCCTGCGAGCGCGACTCCTGCGCCCGCCCAACGCTTGCCAAAGATGAAACCTCCGAGCAGTGCGCCAACACCACCAATGGCAAGGCTGGTTGCAAGCGGCAGTAGCGGCCAGCCCATGCTCTGTCGCGCGCCAAATACAATGTAGCCAGTCCCACCGAGAACCGCTGCGGCTCCGATTTTGTCTGTCGTGTCCATCAGTAACTCCTTTTGGTGCGACGGCTGCTCGAACGGCTTCGACGGCTGCGCGTGGCGGGCTTCTGCCCGCCGACGTACCACCAGAGCGCGAGCACGGCCCAGACCGCGCCTCCTACCTGGTACATGCGCTCACGACCGAGCGAGCGCCGGTACGCGACGATCACTTGGTCCTGGTCGGCAGCGACCTCGTCGGGGATGGCAGGGTACCAGAAGGTCGGTTCGTTCTTTCCGATGCTGACGAGTGTTTG
>Ga0315284_10011786_pt1 | contig 12452 bp, 5 predicted proteins | sample YL17G09_16_MG_FD_203696 | JGI IMG/M metagenome (GOLD analysis project Ga0315284, IMG submission 203696) | Sediment microbial communities from Yellowstone Lake, YNP, Wyoming, USA - YL17G09_16 | ecosystem: Environmental > Aquatic > Freshwater > Lake > Sediment | place: USA: Wyoming | collected... | reverse complement strand
ATAATGGTAACATTAAAATGGAAACTACAACTATAGGTGGTAGTAATGTAGACAATGGATATAAATTAGATGTTATAGGTACGGGTGGAACTAGATTTAGTGCAACAACTGACCCAGTTAGAATTGTAGGGTTATCTGCAGATACAAGTTTAAATTTATTAAATGTTGATACTAACGGTGTTGTTCATACTAATGATATTAGTACAGGATTAACAATAAATGGACCAATATCGGCATCAACATATTATGGTGATGGTAGTAATTTAAATAATATATCAAGAGGTGGTGGAGGAGGATTAGTATTTTTTATTAATCAATCTGTTACTCAGAATGGTTATAAAGAATTTGCAACAACCGCAACAACGACAGGAGAAGTAATCGTAACCGCAACAACGGGTTCAAGTCTAACTGCATTAATTGGAACATATGAAACACCATCAGGTGTACCAGGAACAACTTTAATACCTTCAGGGTATTGGACATTCTATTTACATAGTTATGTTGGTTCATCTAATGCGAACTTCGATTTATTTTGTGAAGTCTATAAAATAACTACAGGAGGTACTGAAACATTATTATTATCTACTGACCCTGTATTAGTGAATAGTGTGACCACAATAATGTCAATTACTGATGGATTTTTAACGGCAACTACGTTAAATGTTAGTGATAGAATAATAGTAAGAGTTAAAGCGACAAACATAACAAACCAAACTCAAACAATTTATTTTTTAACTGAAGGTTCACAACATTACAGTTATGGACTTTCAACTTTTCCTGTAAATCAATTAACATTTTCAAATGGACTAACATTAAGTGCAAATAACGTTGTTTTAGGAGGTACTTTAACCGCAACAACAACATCTTTAACAGATGGGATTATAAGAACAGGAAATACCAACGCAAGTTTATTTGAAATTAAAAATACAACACCAAGTTCATACATTGCGTTCAACCCAATGATTAAAACTTCTTATCATTATCGTGGTGATTCAGGAACAACAAGTGCTATAACAAGTGAATTTCAAACATTTAGAAGTGAAAGAAATGCGGAGTTATTTACAGGTAGAACTTATGATATAGCACCTGCGGGTGTTAGTGGATTAACAGTATATGCGTGGGATTCAGTACATGCTGGATTATATGGTTCAGTAGGATATGGTGCAACAACTACAACAGGAAATATAACTTACAATAGCGGAAACGATTTAGCGCATTCCAACTATAGTATTTTTGGTAAATTTGATACATGGCCTGATGTCACAGTAAATACAAGTAATGTATTTAAAACTTTTAATGGTTGGTATGCGTTATATGGTGGTTATTTAGACGCAGGGGCTAAATCAGGTTCTACTATGGACCGATTTATGTTTTATACTGCGGGTGGATTTAGATATTATAATTCAAATCTTTATTTAAATATTTCTGATGCGATGGGTTTATACGTTGCACCAATGAAAAGTGCATTTACAGGTATAACAAGAGGATGGGGTGTTTATCAGGAAGGTAGTCAAGATAATAACTATTTTGGTGGTGATATTGGTATTGGAACTACTGCTATTACAAATTCATTACATGTATCAGCATCAACTGACCCAGTTAGAATTGTTGGTTTATCGGCGTCAACAGATACTAGTTTAGTAACAATAGACGGAAATGGTGTTTTACATACATTTTTAACGACTAATTTAGTAACTCTTTATAGAAGTAATGGTGCCTTAGGGGGTAATAGACTTGTTAATTTAGTTAGTTATGCTCTTTCATTTAGTTCATCAACGCAACCTAATACATTAATGTTAAGTGGTGGTAATGTGGGAATTGGAACTACAGTGTCTTCTTATAAATTAGATGTAGGTGGTACAGTTAGAACAACAAATGATACTAGACTTGCAAATACATCTGGTAATGTTTTAATTGGCCCTACACCTACATCAGGTTCTTATAGTGGAGGTACTATACCCTCAACATTAACGATTAATTCGGGAGGTGGGGGTGGAATATCTTTCTTAAGACCTACGGATTTTGCTCAAATGGTTGCTATGACTGTACCTGATGGGAGTACATTAAAAATTGGTGGTGGAAATCAAAACAATATCGATATATATGGCCATACCACTTTTATTGCAAGATTTAGTAATAGTGGTTCAGGTATGTTGGGTGTAGGTACTAGTTCACCATCAAATACACTACATGTTTCGGCATCAACAGACCCTGTTAAATTTGTTGGTTTATCGGCATCAACAGATACTGATTTATTAACTATAGATAGTACTGGTGTACTACATAAAATTGCGACATCAGGATTATCAACAAGTGCAGCTACACTATACAATAGTAATGGAACCTTATCGGGTAATAGAGTTGTTAGTATTAGTGCCAGTTCTTTGAATTTTTCATCATCAACACAACCTAATTTACTTGTGTTAGATGGTGGAAATCAGGTGGGGATTGGTACTATTACTCCAACAAATAAATTGACTGTATCTGCAACAACTGACCCTGTAAAATTTGTTGGGTTACAAAGCGCTTCAGACTCAACGGTATTAACGGTGGATGGTACAGGAGTTGTTCATACTTTTCCGATTGCAAGTTTAGCGTCAGGAACTATTTATAAAAGTAGTTCAAATACTTTTCAAACTAATTCTGGAACTAGTACATTTTATTCTTCAGCGATATCCTCAAGTAATTTTTCGAATGGTGATTCATTAAAAATAAATGTTGCAGTTACCATGAGTACAACATCTGTAAATTCTGTGGAGACAACGTATTGGATAAATTCTGCTGCCACTATGGTTGGTGCGACTCAAATATCTTTATATACAGGTGCACTTGGTTTTAGATACTATCCATCTAATAGATTTTATTGGACATTAGGAGGATTATTTTATGGTAGAGGATTTACAACAACAACTCAAAATAGTGATAGTAATTCTAATACACCTATTGGTACGGTTACAATACCATCAACATTTTATATAATAGTTCAAGTTTCAACAACAGGTACTGATAGAGCGTGTTTAGCTAGCTTCCAAGTGACAAAATCATAAATTATTTTATAATCATTAAATAAAGAGAATATAAAAATATATGTCATCATTTCTTGAAATATTAAGTATTACTGGTACACCACCATATAATGTTTATGTTTGTGATATTTCAAATACTAATTGTCAATTTGCGGGGATTGTAACAAGTAATGTTCCTCCAATAACGGGTTTTACAATACCAAGTATTTTTGAATTTGCACCAACTGTAATTGTTAAAATGGTTGATAGTAATAACTGTGAAACAATTCACTTTTTGGATAACGCTTGTCTACAGTATAGTTTATATGGAGGGCTATCAGGTTCGACCTTTAAATATTTTCAATGTAGTGAAACTACTGCAACAACAGAAAATGTAAGTGCGTCAACAATAGAAAATAGATGTGTTAAAAATTCTTATGGTGTTATTAAATTATCTGGTAATGGGACCTCAACTATGGTAGGTTGTTGTTATGAATCAACACCAACACCAACCCCAACATTAACAAATACACCAACATTAACATTAACTAATACTCCAACAAATACTCCAACAAATACTCCGTCAAATACACCAACACTAACACCAACAGTAACACCAACTAATACCCCTACTCAAACTAACACTCCGACATTAACGTTAACAAATACTCCAACCAATACTCCAACTGTGTCATTAACCGCAACTTTAGTTGTAACTAACACTCCAACACCAACTAACACTCTGACACCAACCGTTACATCAATACAAGATTGTGCGATGTCAGGATACGGATTTTCTTATGTTAATCCTCCAACACCAACACCAACACAAACTCCAACACAGACAAATACCCCATCAAATACGCCAACAAATACGCCAACAAATACACCAACAAATACCCCATCAAACACGCAAACTAATACTCCAACTAACACTCCGACAAATACTCCATCAAACACTCCAACACTAACACCAACAGTAACAGAAACCTTAGATTTTTTCCAAGGATTATTTAGAACTACAAATACTGGTACTACAAGTACTAGTACTAATCAATTAAAATTACCGTTTATTAGTACGGGTAATTACAATTGTATTGTTAATTGGGGTGATGGAAATGTTGATAATATTAATAGTTGGAGTGCATCTACAACAACACACACTTATTCAAGTACTGGTGACTATACTGTTAGAATATATGCAAGACCTGGAAATTTAACAGGTTGGCAATACAATAATGCTGGTGATAGATTAAAGATACTTGAGGTTAATAAGTGGGGTCCATTTAGACTTGGAACAACCCAAGGGTATTATTTTGCGGGTTGTAGTAATTTAAAATTAACAGGTACTACTGATGTACTTGATTTAAGTGGGACTAGTATTTTATCTGCAGCCTTTTCGGGTTGTTCGTCCTTAACAAAAATTAATAATGTTAGTTCATGGGATACTTCTAAAGTTAGTAACATGTCATTAATGTTTGCTAATGATAGTAATTTTAATGATGATTTAAGTAATTGGAACGTTTCATCAGCAACAACCATGTATGGTATGTTCCAATCTGCGACATTATTTAATAATCTGAGTTCTTCAGGAATTTGTAATTGGAATACATCGGCGGTAACTAATACCTCATTACAATTCTATTTAGCAACCACATTTAACCAACCTCTTAGTGGATGGAATATGTCTAACAACATTAATACCTCATCTATGTTCCAAAGTGCTACTGCTTTTAATCAAAATATAGGTAATTGGGATATGTCAAAAAATCAAAATATGTATGCGATGTTTTATGTTGCATCTTCTTTTGATAATTTAACGAGTGACTCAATTAATAATTGGAATACAAGTGCTTGTACTAGTATGGGGTATACTTTTGCTCAAACACCGTTTAATAGAAATATTGGTTCATGGAATTTAAAAAAATGTACAAATACTGCTTTAATGTTTTATATTGCAACTAGTTATAATAATAATAATAATCCTTCAATTAGTGGTTGGACAACATCGGCGGTTACACAAATGGGACAAATGTTTTATAGTACATCATTTAACCAACCAATAGGTGTTTGGGATACTCGTTCAATTAATGGAAATACCAGTGGTATTAGTGGTGGGTTTGCTAGAATGTTTATGTATACACCTTTTAATCAAGATATTGGAAGTTGGGTTGTTTCAGGTAGTGCTCAATTTAGAGGAATGTTCCAATCGTCATCATTTAATAATAATAATAGTCCAAGTATTAGTGGATGGAATACTTCAAATGCGGTGTATATGCAAGGTATGTTCAATACATCATCGTTTAATCAACCAATAGGGTCTTGGAATGTCTCTAAAGTACAATATTTTGGAACAGCTCTTGAGGGTATGTTTGCAAGTACTCCTTTTAATCAAAATATTGGAAGTTGGAATGTTAGTGCCGCAACAAGTATGTATAGTATGTTTGATAGTGCAACGGCCTTCAATAATTCGGGTAGTTCATCAATATCGGCATGGACAGTCACTAAGGTTACTGATATGACTAGTATGTTTAGGAATGCGACGGCGTTTAATCAAGATATTAGTAATTGGAATCCAATAAGTGCAACAACATTAGTTAATTTCATGACAGGAAAAACTAGTTCAAATTATAGTATTGATAATTATAATAATTTACTTATTTCTTGGTCAACAAAAACACTTAAGACAGGTGTAACTGCAAACTTTGGTGCTATAAAATATAGTGGAGCTACCGCTCAAACTGCAAAAAACACATTAACAGGAGGTACTTATAGTTGGACAATAGTCGATGGAGGTATTTACCCTTAATAAATAATAATATTATATGTCACAAACGGTTAGTTTATGTTTAACAAATACAGGAAATACTACACTAAGTAGTACGATTAATATTTATTCTGATTATAATACAGGATGGACATTAATTGATTCAAATGTACCTCTATCTTCAATAACTGGTAGTCAATGCCCTTATGTATTAATTGCTCCTGACGGAACAAATAATATTAGATTAATTGACAATGTATCTCATTGTTTTTTAGATATTAATTTAAAATCAACGGCGTCTTGTGATACTTGTAGTTTTGGTTTAAAGAATTATAGTGCAACTACAGTTGGTACCATATCTTCAGGAATATTAACAGGTACTTGTCAAGCGAATATTAGTGAATATCTTATAAATTGGTATGGTCCTGATAGTACGACAACAATTGCATTTTCAACTGGTAGCGGAAGTACATTTCCACATCAATATAATCATCCTTTTAGTGGAGTTTCATCAATACCAGCTCAAGCAGGTACATATTATCCTGTATTAGAAAATGTTATAATTAGTGGGTATAGTTTTTCAAATACAGGTGGAACAGGTGAGATTTTAAGTTTATTAGATTGTTTATTACCAGTAACAGTTGATGCTTATAAGTGTGATAATACAACTAATACAACTAACACATATCCTTATTCTGCATATAATCATCACATACAATTTTCAACAACATCTCAATTAAGTGCTCAGCCAGTGTTAGTAACATTTCAAATTTCGGCATCTACTAAATTTATACCATGGTCATTTAAAGGTGAAAATGCACCAGATAAGATAAAACTTAGTCTTAGTGGGCAAAATTATAGTACTTTAATTGGGTTGGAAGATATTTGGGTTGGTCTTCAAGTAAGTAGTAATAGTTTTAATCCATCAAGTTTACCTAACAGTGCAATTACACAATATTTCTATAATAAAATAACGACATTAACAGGATTAACAATATCTGACGGGGATAAAATTATAATTGAAATAACCCCTAGCTCTGTAAATACTAATTGGGATTTTTATTTCACTTGTTTACAAACATATAATTGTGTTGATTGTGTAACTGAAAATAGTGTTTATAAAATATTGGGTTCAACAATATCGGGAACAACAGGTTCATGTAATACAAATGTAATATCATTTTATTTATCAGGTTGTACTGCTCAAGATTTTAAAAATAGTGATTATATAAAATATTATGTAAATTCATATGGAACAAGTCCATATATATATCAATATGGTATTCCAAATACTGTTTCATATACAAATCCATATCATAGTTTTATAATACCTGATAATACGAATTTAATACAATCACCATATTTTGGGTATACACAATATTTTACTCAGAATAGTTGTAATTCGTATGGAAGAATTAGTACAAATTCTTTATGTTCAACATCAACATCACCTACAATTTATCAAAAAAGTGTTTCAATTGGGGGTAATTTAATAATAAGTATTACTGGTAACTCCGCAGTTATTGGTAGTATATTTAATCAATGGGATACTTATAAAAATAATACATATTCTGGTTATTTATTTAATCCTAATTCTGCAACTACAGGATATTATGGGTATTTTTTAATAAACTATCCAACATCATCCACTCCAGATTATTGTGCGGACCCATCATCAACAACTATACTTATATTACATCCATCTTCAATCATACAAACAGGAATAACAGGAAGTGATTATTATTTATCAATAACGTCAACAACAATAGGTAATGGAACTTCTTTTACTGCGTGTGACCTTAATTGTAATACTAATATTGATAATTTGGTAAATACGGTTAATCTTTTCTCGACAGGGTCTACAGCAACCCCTGAAGTATTAACGTTTACGAGTGGGTTTTATTACCAAAATTTTATTTTGAATTATAATGGAATAACATCAGGAGTAACTGATGCATCATCAACTAATAGATATGGATACTATAATTTACCAGTATTTGAAACTAATACATATCCATTTTCAGGTTCACTAGCAACATTAATACCATCACTAAGTGCTTCTTGTTGTTCTGATTATAATGTCGGAGGTTCATTATCGAATTATTTTGGTAGTCAAATACTTTCAAAATACAAATATTATTATTTGGTGAGATTAACTAATCCATCAGATGTTAGAGATTTTGATATTAGTGCTAATACCATTACTAATGGTGCTATTACAGGTCCGTATGTTTTAGCGTATAGATATAGTGGAGGAAGCGTTGCTTATAGCGACCCAACATATGTGATATAAAAAAAGAAGGACTAATCCTTCTTTTTATCTTTATCTACAGTATTAAGTTTTTTCATTAATTCTAATGTGTCAAGATAATTTTTCTCAAGTCGTTTAATTGTTCTTTCGTCTGCACATCTATCACATGCGACATAATAATCTCTTTCAGATTCTTCGACTAGTCTTTGTATGGTTTTTATAAGTTTCATATAAGTATAAATATATCGAAACGCACTCTATTTATTAAAATAGATTAAATATTATTATTAAATAAAAAAAATGTCTGAGTTATTATTTGTTACGGCACAACCAGATGTACCTTATTTTCATTGGCAATGTGAGATTTATGGGTTTAATTTTGTCGAAAAAGGTATTAAACCATCTCAAATACACATAATTTTTGGAATGATAAGTGGTTCTACTGAGCCATCCAAAGGAGCATTAAAATTAAAAGAAAAGGGGTATAATGTTCATTTTTATGCTGATGATAGAATTAAGAAATATTATATACCAAGCGTAAAACCTTTTTTAATTTCAAAATGGTTAAAAGAATTTCCTGATAATGGAAAAGTATTTTTCTTACACGATGCTGATATAATTTTTAGAGAGTTACCTAATTTAAACAAATATCTTAAAGATGATATTTGTTATTTGGCAAATACAAAAGGATATATTGGACATGATTATATTATGGATGTTTGTAGAAGATATGAAAAGGAACATCAATCATCTAATATTAATCAATTGATTTATGAGATGACTAATGTTGTTGGTATCAGTATTGAATGTACAAAATGTAATCAAGAAAATTCTGGAGGAGGTCAATATATTATTAAAAATACAACATCTAAAGATTGGTATAAAATTTATGAGGATTCGGATAAATTATATGACCAAATGAAAGATTATCACAGACGATTTCCAATTAGTCCTGGTGAAATACAATTTTGGACTGCTGAAATGTGGTCAGTACTTTGGAATATATGGGGGTTAGGGAAAGAAACTAAAATTATAGAAGACTTAAATTTTTCTTGGGCAACTGATGGTGTTGATATTTATGATAAGAGACCTATACTCCATATGGCAGGAATCTTAGATAGCATGAAAACAACAAGATTTTATAAAGGGGAATTTATAAATGATAATCCGTTAGATAAATTAAAAAGTAACGAAAACTATTTTGATTATGTCGATAAAACTAGTTCAACAATAAAATATGTTGAAGTTATGAAATCTTTAGTTAAAAAAACAAATAACTGATTATTTATAGTGTAAGATAATATTATGCCGTGTAATTTAATATCGTTAGTTTATAGTCCAACAATAACTGGTACTTGTAGTTCATTAATTACTACTCCGTATTATATTAATACCACTGAATTTACAACAGGGGCAACAATATATGATATTCCAGTACCTTCGGCCCCATTAAGTGGTTCGAGTGGAACAACTGTGGCTTTTTACACTGGAGATACAAATGCTTCGTATCCTAATTTTGGTACAATTTTTTATGAGGATATTACAAACAAAACCTTACCCTTAACTTTTAAGAATACTGCGACGTTTATTCCTCCAAATAATTTAACAATACCTATTGGTTCTCAATCAATATTAGTAGATGGAACTAACTTTACTTCAAGTGATTGTTCGGCTTATTTTGGATATGATGATGTTAATATATCAGGTAATCCTATTACACAAATTTTAACAGGAACAACAGGTCCTTGGAAAGAATCGAGTGTTGGGTCACCTTGGTCTAGTCTTATGAATAATAAGGGTGTAAAATCGGCATCAGGATTAAATCAGTGGGTTGGTTTTAAATATTGTTTAACCGCAACAACAACAACTCAGTATTATTTGTTTTTAGGAGCGGACGATACTCTTGGATTAAAATTAAATGGAGATTGGTTAATAAAACGTTTAAATAATAATACAACTTCATCATCTAGTGGTAGTGTTACAATGGGTTCAGATGGTACATTTGCACGACCAAGTGCTCCATTTTATTATGAAATAACATTAAGTTGGAATCACTGTATTCCAATTACGTTAAATGCGGGGGTTCATGTTTTTGAATTTTTTATATCAGATGTTTTTGGGGCACCAACTAACGGTGTTTTTGAAATATATAGTGGGGTAACTACATCAAGTTTAAGTGGGTTAACAAACTATACTAGTTTAGCTCCTTACACAGTATTTTCGTCTTTAAGTGTTGCTAATACAACACAAACTATTATAGGTAACTATGGTGACAATTATGGAATTTATTGTAATCCTCAAGATGCTCTTTTGGGTTTATGTGATACGCCTTATTGTTTACTAACTGACCCATGTTCGGGTAACGAATCTTCTGACGGTTATTATGCTCCAACAGGAAATACCCCAACAATATGGGGTCAAGTCAATAGTGGTATATCTTCGCCAGGATACGTTATTTACAGTGGATATTGCCAATATCAAGCGACACAATGTTGTGATGGGACTAATTTAATTATTAATTTTACGGATGATATGTATACTCAATATGGGGTACTAACAGAAAATACGGTTTATAATGTTACATGTGCAGGATTTACAGGGTGTGTTAGAATTGTTCCATATTCTGGAATCGGTTCAGATTATAATGCGATTAGTGTTAATAATGTTTATGGTAATGATTTATTGAGTTGTGTTGACTGTTTAGTTGATAATAATGAATGTGTTTTTTCATTTGAAGATTGTTGTCCTCCATATAATCAATTTAATGTATTAATTGATACTGGTAGTTATAGTGTTGGCTCAGTATATCATTTATTAACTGATAGTTTTTCAGGTTGTGCAACATGTATCACATATGATTCAGGCTTAACTACAATTTATACTGCAAATGTTGTTACGGGACCTTTTATTGACTGTGATGATTGTTTTGTTAGTGAATCTGCTTTTTGTTCTGTTTGTTCAGAACCAAATTATTGTTTAAATTCTGGTTTACCTTATGATGGTAATTATACGATTAATGGGGTATATAATAGTTACACTTATTATACTGGAGGTACACCAACAGGGTATATTTATTATGATAATTCAAAATGGTGTTTATCTAGTACGTTAGGAGGTACTTGTTTATTATTTGGTAAATCACCATGTAATACAGAATGTCCTGACCTATGTGACGAATTATATTTAGGTAGTTGTATTCCAACTCCAACACAGACATATAATCCATGTGATACTGTTGATTTTAATGCTTTATTTAATTGTGATTTTCCTAATACTACTTTAACACCAACACCGACACCTAGCAGTAGTCCTACACCAACACCAACGATAACACCAACATCCACATCTAATTGCAGTACTTTAACAATGACTCTAAGTGCTTCGACATTTGGTCCTGACCCTACTCCAACACCTACACCAACACCTACCTTAAAAGTTAGGGATTTATGTTTTTATGGTAATGCTACTTATAATTTACTTGATGATGTTTTTACTTGTTCAAAGACTAAAAAATTGGTTGATTGTGAATTTGGGTATGAGTATTACGTTAATGAAAGTTTTGCTTTATTAGGTTATAATAATGTAAATATAGATGATGTACTATCTGTAAATTTTTCAAATGGTCCAACAACTTGTGTAATCTATAAAGGATTATCTGACAATTCAAGTAATATAACATTAAAAGCAATATTTGGTCAATATGGTAATTGTGATGATTGTTTAAGTCCAGAACCAATATTAACAATGACACCAACACTAACAATGACACCAACATTAACAAGAACTCAAAGATTAACTTCTACCCCAACCCCAACATTAACATCCACTCCTACATTAACTTCAACATTAACATTAACTCCGACTCCAACACCTACATTACCATTAACTGCAACACCAACTCAAACACCAACTCAAACATTAACAAGAACACCTGCTTTAACAAGGACACCAACAAGAACATCGACTCCAACACCAACATTAAGTCAGACACCGACCCATACTCCAACATCAACTAGTGAAGTGATTCCAATTACATATACATTTAGAGTTTATAATAATTCTTCAACCGCAACAATAACTGAGGTTAGAACAGCATCAGGAGTGGCTTTTTATACTCAAAATGATGGTGGTACAATACCTCCATTGGGACCTACTGAATATGTTTTTGGATATGGAACTACAAGTTCTGCAGTTGGTGTTAGAATAACAGGTGGGGTTATGCCAATAAGACAAAAATTATATAGAAATAATGTTTTAATATCATGTATTACATTGGCGGGTAATAATATACATTATTTTCCAGCAACAACTTTCTTGCCAGGACAAGAAATGAAAATAATATTAGAAAATGGTAGTTGTTAATAAAAAAAAATAAAATAAAATGGGAGTACAAGTAACAATAACAAATTTAACAGGTCAAGAACCATTT
>Ga0315284_10011785_pt1 | contig 12452 bp, 19 predicted proteins | sample YL17G09_16_MG_FD_203696 | JGI IMG/M metagenome (GOLD analysis project Ga0315284, IMG submission 203696) | Sediment microbial communities from Yellowstone Lake, YNP, Wyoming, USA - YL17G09_16 | ecosystem: Environmental > Aquatic > Freshwater > Lake > Sediment | place: USA: Wyoming | collected... | reverse complement strand
GCAGGTGACGGCCGGCCTGCGGAGCTACATGGGGGAGACGGAGGGAGTGTGAGGGAGGCGAGGAGGCGAGAGTCGGGAAAACGGCAACGGCCGACGGCGAGATTGCCACGGTCGTGGTCCGCCAGAGGCGGACTGCCTCCCTCGCAATGACAGTGGGGGGGGAGTCGAGGGGGCGAGGAGTCGGGGAGGCGACAGAAGCAAGAGAGGGAAGTTTCGGTCGGGTCTAGCCAGCGCGAGGCGAAAAGGTGCGCGCCCACCCTGGCCCGGCCGTTAGATGAGATGGCAGGAGGCAAGCTCCTGCCCAACGGGCGCTAGAGCCGAAGGCGCTCGGCTCCTGTAATGGGAGCTGAGAGATCATGAGTGCGATTCTGGGTTTGAGGGACGTGGAGTCGTTGGCGGTGGAAGCCCGCCCCAACGATTACGAGCTGCTGGTGCATGACTTCTGGAAAGACGCCCGAATGTTCCAGTCCCTGCTGACGAAATTGCAGGGACGGCGCAAGGTCACTGACCCCGAGTTCACGGTGTTCGAGCAGGACATGCCGCTGCGGCGGGCGTTCGTCGACGGCGCGGTGGGGGGCGGCACGACGACGCTGGTGATCGACGATGGCGCTAGCGCTGTGGGCACCGCCAATTACTTCCGGGCGGGCCAGGTGCTGGTGCTGGGCACTGACCCGGCGACGGGAGAGCTGCTGCAAGTGGTCTCCGACCCGACCCTACCGAATACCATCGAGGTGGCGCGGGCGCAGTTCGGGTCGATGGGCGGGGCGATCGCCAACAACACGGCGATCACCATCCTACACGACGCGTCGGCGGAGGGCGGCAACGTGCCCACCGGGGTGACGGAGCAGCCGACCAGCCGGCTGAACTACATCGGCATCATCCAGACGCCGTGGGAATACACGGAGATGATGGCCGACACCGCCACCCGCTACGGCGTGCGGGAGGACCAGCGGCAGCAGAAGCTGGGACTGTGGCAGCACAGCTTCGACATCGAGCTGAGCCTGCTGTACGGGCGGCGGGGGTGGAAGGTCGATCCCGCGACCGGGACCCGGGTGCGGACCACGGGCGGGCTGGCCTACTGGCTGAGCACGACCGGCATCAATGTGTGGGACGGCTCGGGAGCGAACTTCACCCCGCTGCACTGGTACACCACCTGGTTTGGCAGCATGACGTATGGGTCGACGCAGGTGGTGCTGATGGCGGGATCCACGCTGATTGCGGCGATTCACGCGCTGGCGCGGGCGACCGGGATCCAGATGCTGGAGCCGTACACGAACAAGTTCGGGTTCATCCTGGAGCGATTCAAGGTGGGGGCGAAGGAGGTGCTGATCGGGGAGCACAAGTTGCTCAGCCGGTTGTTCCCCGGGGACGGGTTCGTGGTGGACCTGCCCTACCTGAAGTACTGCATCATGAAGGCCACCCAGAACAAGCCTGTGGTGGTCGCGAATAACGTGCTCACGAACAAGGGAGTGTACCTGACCGAGCACGGGCTGCAGTTCGTGAACCCGAATGCGTTCGCCCACATCAAGGGGGTGACGGTGTATACGCCGTAGGCGGCCAGATGGCGGGCAAGGGTGTGCCCGCCCTACAGGACGCATGGCCCGTGGGAGGGCCCGCTGCATGTCCATCTCCTTCTCGCCCGGGGGTGGGCAGGCGGGGAGGCCCTGCCTCCCAAGGAGAGAGAGCATGATATACGTGTGCACCGAGCGGCCGTACCCGAGCGTCCAGGTGGTCAACCCGACCGTGAACGCGGTCTTTGCGTTCGGCGGGGGGGGACGGTTGGACACGCTGGAGCTGGCGCAGGTGAGGCACCTGCCGTACGAGTGGATCGACGAGGCGGTGGAGGCGATGCCGGAGTTCCAGGGAAGGGGCGCGAAACGGACCGGGCGGACCGTGTTCCGGCTGGATGAGATGGAGCCGGAGCCGAAGCCGGACGGGTTGCCAACCCCTCCCACAACGACGACACTCCCGAAGGAGTAGCCATGCCTCTGGGGGAGGGGAAATCGCAGCGCGCGATGGAGGCCAACCGGCGGGAACTGTGGGCGGCCTATAGGGAGGACGGGCGGATCGGAAACACCCGCCCGCGGAACCAGGCGCAGGCGCGCCGGATGATCGAGGCGATCGTGAGGCAGAAGGCGAGGGAGTCGCGATGAGCTACACGGGACCGGACCTGGACGATCTGCGGGACCTGGTGACGGGGATCGTGCTGCGCCCCCTGGCGCCGGCGCCAGGCGGCAATGCCTCTCCCGACGTCACCCTGCTGAATCTATGCATCAATGGCGCTCTCATCACGCTACAGGACTCCTACGACGGCTGGCGGGTGATGCAGGCGACGGTGACCGCGTACGACGACGCTGCGCCGCTGCAGACCGCTGCGGGGGTGCGCACGGTGGCGATCCCGGCGCGGTACAAGGACGGGGCGAGGCTTCACTATCTATCCGATGGCAGCTATCTGGTGATCCCGATGGTGACGCAGGGCAAGGCTATCACCATGGAGTGGATCCGAACGAACCACCCGAACCCGGCCCTCACCGCGGCGGCCCCGGAGGCGATGTGCATCTGGGGGGAGACGTTCGTTCTCGTCCCCACACCCTCCGGAGCGCTGACCTTGCAACTCGACTGCCGGCAGTACGTGCTGGCGCTCACCGCTGACAGCGACCGGAACTGGTTCACCATGCACTTGACCATGCCGCTGGTGCAGATCGCCGCCGCTGAGGCGTTCAGCATTCTGGGGGAGGAGGGGGAGGCGGCGCGCTTCCTGGAGATGGCGCGTCGGGCTTTAAGCGATGCGGTGGGGACGGAGATCACGGAGCTGGTGCGGCGGACGCCGCTGATGGTGGGGCAAGAGCCCTCTTAGGCAGGTTGCCAACCTGCCCCACTAGGGACCGGAGGAAACATGGGCTGGAACAAGAACAGACCCCTGGGGACGCAGACGGTGTCGCTGGCGGACAACGACATCCGGGAGAACAACGACGCGCTGGAGGCGTCGCTGGACAACGAGCACCAGTTCACCTCGGCCGACTCATCCGGGATCCACAAGGAAGGATCGGCCCGCATCTACTCCGACCTGGCGGCGAACATCGGGGCGGCGGACAGCGAGGAGGGGCGGGTCTACCTCGAGACCGACACGAACAAGCTGAAGGTCACGAAAGCCGCGGGCGTGTGGTCGCAAATCTCGCCCCAACACAACTTCGTGAGGGCGAGCTGGTTCCCGGTGGCGGACCTACTGCTGGACCAGGTGGTGTGGACGGAGATGACGCACGCGGGCCTGCACGCCGCTCTCACCACCACCGGCGGGAACATCCTGATCCAGTGCACCATAGGCGGCATCCGGGTGGACACGAACGACGTGGTGGTGATGTTCGTGCTCTACCTGGATGGGGCGGCGGTGACGGCGGCGGCGAACGGGATGGGCGCGGCGCCGCACATCGACGGCCAGAGCTCGCCGGCCGAGAACTATCGCAGCCTGCACCTGAGCTGGCTGGCGACGCCGGTGGCGGCGGGGGCGCACACGATAGAGCTGTTCTACAAGCTCAACAACGCGGGCAGCGCCTACGCGCTGACGCAGTTCGGGTGCAACCTGGTGGCGATGGAGATGTGATGGAGGCGAAGAGTCGAAGAGGCGAAGGGTCGAGGAGTCGGAGGCCCGACCGGGGACGAAGAGGCGAGGAGTCCCTTCGGCACGGCTCAGGGCAAGCTCCGAGTCGCAGGCTGGGAGGAACGACGTGATCCCTTCGGCTTCGCTCAGGGCAGCCCTTCGCTGCGCTCAGGATGACAGGCCGGGGAGCGGGGGCGGCTGATGCCGAGTGTGTATCGCCCCATTGCGATTCCGATGAACGGGGGGTTTCGGGGAGACGTGCCGGGGCTGCACCGGCCGGACGACCGCGATACCTGCCCGTTGGGCCAGGCGCCGGTGCTGCTCAATACGATCTTCAACAGCGGGCGGAACCGGAAATGGCCCGGGCGGATCAAGTACACCACGGCGCAGCTCAAGGGCGGGCCGAAGCTGGACACGGCGGCGCCGGTGCTGCTGATCCGGCGCTACCCGCTGTGGGCGGGAGTGTCCTTCCTGATCGTCTCCGATGGGCGGGACTTGTTCAAGTTCAACCCTGGGGGAGCGGGCTCGTGGGATTGCCTGACCCCGGTCTACATCACGGGGACCGCGACCTTCACCACTGCCAGCGCGCTGGTGGTAGGGGCGGGCACGGGGTGGACGGCGGCCAACTGCAAGCCGGGGATGGCGATCAAGCACAACGCGGATGGGGTGTACTACGAGGTGCAGAGCCTGAACGCCGGCACCCAGACCATCACGCTCACCGCAAACTACACGCAGGCGGGCGGCGCAGGGGCGGCCTACACGCTGCGGCAGCGGCTCAGCCTGCTGGGGCAGCATTGGGTGCGGGCGACGGTGGCGCGCAACCTGTGCATCGTGGTGAACGGGCTCGATTCCCCGCTGGCCTGGAATGGGAGTGACCCGACCTTCGCCACCACCGCGCTGGGGGCAGCGCCGGCGGCGCGGTTTGTCTCGGCATTCCATCAGGAGAACCTGCTGGTGATGGGGGGACTGCTCAGCGACCCGGCGGGCATTCACAACAGCGACGTGGATGACTATGACGAGTGGGCGCTGGGGTACGCGGCCACTTACCCGTTCCACGCCTCCCCCGGGCTGCTGAGTGGACTGGACGGGCTGGCGGAGTCGCTCTACGTGTTCAAGACCGACTCAATCTACCAGGGCCAGTGGACCGGCGCGTACACGAAGATCGGGTGGCGGCATCTCACGAACATCACGGACGGGCCCATAGGCGCCAAGAGCCTCGTGCGGCTGGGGAACCTGTGGGGCTATTTCGGCGATGGCCGTATCCGCGCCTTCGACGGCTACCAGGCGCCGGAGATCGGGGCGGGGGTGCGGGAGTGGGTATTCGGCCCGGGCGGGCTGGATCGCACCTACCTGGATCGGGTGGTGGGGGCGGCGCAGCCGCGCTGGAGCCTGGCGTTGTGGAGCTTCCCGAGCACCGGCTCGGGGGGGATTTGCAACCGCACGGTGGCGTTCGACTATGAGCGGCAGCAGTGGTTCTGCGCGGACCGGGGCTACAGCGCCTTGGCGGAATACGATCTCAGCCAGACCGATGTCGCCTGGGACAGCTTGACAGGGACCATAGATGCGCAGACAAGGATCTTCGATCTGCTGGGGACCACGCCCCAGCCGGTGCTGCTGGCGGGCACGGCGGAGGGCTACCTGCATTACCTGGCGTGGGCTATCAGCGACGATGGGGCGACCATTCAGGCGCAGCGCCAGACGCCGCTGGTGCGGCTGGCAGGGGCGGGGCAGGCGGCAGAGATCGGGTGGGTGGTGGTGGACACCACCGCGGCGGTAGGCAGCACTGTGGTGGTGGCCTTGTACGGCAGCGAAAACGGGGTGGACAGGAACCTGCTGGAGAGCGTGCGGTGTACCGTGAGCAGCGGCGGGGAGGTGACCGCGCGCTTCCGATCGGCGGCGACCTGGGCGGCGGTGGGGCTGGCGAACGACCAAAAGAACGAGGAGCTGGGGGTGATCGGGGTGCAGATCTTCGTGCGGGGGAGGGGGCGGTGATGGGGGGGAGGAGGCGAGCTCATGCCTAAGTTCCACATCCCGACGGAGGGGATCAGGGAGAATGCCACCATCGACGCCTTCAACCGGGTGGCGGACACATTCTCGAACATGACCCAGGAGGGGCCGGCGGCGAGCAAGCCCAAGCGGGCGGAGTTCGGCAGCCAATACTTCGAGACCGACGGGGAGCACCGCATCTGGTGGTATGTGGGGATGGGGCTGGGCGACGGCGGCCTGGGCTGGCTGCGGATACACACCGAGATTCCCTCCATGCCGGGAGCTCTGCCAGACCCGACGCGAGGGGCGCTGATGGTGGGCAATGCGACGCCCGCATGGGCGGCGCTGGCGCATCCGGGGGCGGCGAACCGGGTGCTGCAATCCAGCGCGCTGGACACCGCATGGTCCGGGTTCGCGCTGGCGGTGGAGGCGGCGAGCGCGATCAACCAGGACCTGACCACGGACGCGGCGCCGCTATTCGATCACTTGCATCTCCTCGCGGTGAACAGGCCCGAGGCTTTGTTTACCCGCACCGCTGATGTGTACTCACTCTTGCATATCGCACCGCACGCTCACGACAACCTGAACCTCCTGCTGGATTGCTACTTCGATGGCCAGTACAGAAGTTCCAGCGTGGCATCAAACCTCCTGATCTACAAGGGTGGGGCAACGCCGCTCGCTTTCTACATTGGCTCGGGGGTCGCGCTGGGAGGCATCATAGGCACATGGGTAACGCCACTTGCAATGAACACCGCGGGCCAAACGCTGCACAATGATGGCAGCGGGGCGGCCCCGGCAATCTCCTTCATCAACCAGACGACGCTGGGGATTCGGCGGGTATCGGCGGGGCTGGCGGAGTGGGTGGGGGGCGACGTGCGGCTGCCGAGTGACAAGAAACTGCTACTGGGCAGCGCCAGTCAGCAGAGTATCTATTACGACAGCGCGAGCAGCACCGGATGGTGGGTGTGAGAGGTGGCGGAATGCGCGAATCCGGGGTATCTGTGCACCGGGACCATGACCAAGTGCACCGGCTTGGGCCAGGGGGCGTGCGAGGGCGACCCGACCTGCTGCACGTGGGCGAGCACCGGGTGCGGGGGGAGCAATAGTGCGGACTGTAGTTCATGCACATCGCCGACAACGTGCTGCGACTGGGAGGCAACTGGCTGTACTGGAAGCAATAGCATCGACTGCCCCGGTCTCTACTACAGTCCCGGCGAGTGTAACGCGAATCCATGCTGTCAGTGGTATTACCCCGGCGGTGCCTGTGCCAAAAAGGTCTGTTCCAGCGTCGGCTCAGGCGACTGCGCGGGTTGCGGGTGCACTCCTACAGGCGCCTGCTCATCGAAGACTTGCGGCGCGGTGGGCATCGGGAACTGCACCTACTGCGGGTGCACGCTCAGCGGGACGTGCTCGAACAAGGCCTGCTCGGTGCTGGCGAGCATCGCGACTTGCAAGAGCTGCACAGGGTGCACGTGCTGCCACCAGATCACGGCGAGTTGCAGCATCACTAGCAACAAGAGCTTCGGGACGGTGTGGGTGAGAGCGGGGGCGACAGTGACGCATACCGGCGGGACCATGGTGTGCAGAGGTTTTGGTAAAGAAACTGGGGGCGGATGGAAGAAGGCGAACGCGGTGGCGGGAGTGCCGGCGGTGCAGAATCTGGGAGGTCAGTGCTGTGTCTGAGCCAGGAAGAGGCGAACAGTCGAGGAGTCCCATTCGCTACGCTCAGGGCAAGCTCCGAGCCGAGACCCGCCTGGCGAAGGTGGCGACGGAGATCGGGGAGCAGGTGCAGGCACTGCTGGAGGCCCGGGGACTGACACTCATTCCCCAGGCCATGCAGAACCGCTTTGGCAGCGCCATCCAGAGCCGGCTGGTGCGGATCGGCACTGAGGATATGGAGAACCCGCCGGAGGAGGAGGGCAAGGCCGTCTTCGGCGAGATCGAGAAACTACTGACCAAGGAACAGAAGCGCGTCCCCGGCTACACCGCCGTGGTCAACCCTGTTCTCACGACTTCGCCGGGCGAAGCGAAGGGTGAATGGGAGATCGTACTGCGCCCGAAGGGGGAATCGCAACAGGCGACGACCAGCCCGACCTCTCGCGAGGCAACCGAGGAGGTCTGGTGCGCCGTCAAGCACTACGTCGCGCTAGAAGGGCACCTGGGGGAGATGATCGCGAACGCAGCCGTAGCGGGGCAGCCAGAGGCATTGGCGGCTTACGGGCAACTGCTGTCGCAGGCTACCGGGGCGCGGCGGGCTTTGATGGAGCGGGCGTTGACGGGGAGGACATCCGGGCGGGGCTGCCAGGGCTGCCGGGAGGACCGGGAGATTTAGTATGGTACCGACGCAGCCCATTTCCCATCTCCTCGTAGGTCCAACCAGCATCCTCGAAAGCGGAGAGCTGGTGCATGAGCGGATCCCGGACCTCTCGGTTGAACTCGCCTCTCTTGCTGCGCTTGTCAACCGGGGGTACCGAGACGAGGAATTCTCGGACGAAGGGGTATTGCGGGCCAAGTAGCATCTGCGGCCTGGCCTTGGACTTTTCGGCTGGATTGAGGACAGTGACCGGCTTGGGCCGGCTCAGACCATAGGCGAAAGCAGCGACGAGGATGACGGCAACGAGGATGAAGGGCAAGAGGCTTCGGAAGAGTCGCATGGGTAGGGCCTCGGCCGTCATGATAGCAGGCGCGCCGGCGGAGTGTCAACAGCGTGATCCTTCGCTTCGCTCAGGATGACAGGAGTTGGCTCAGGATGACAGGAGAAAGGGTGAGAAATGGCGACAACGCTTGAGAAAGCGCAGGTGTTGCGGCGGGTGCTGATACAGGACGCTTTCGTGGCGATGGACGAGCTGAGGCGGCGCCTCGACCGATCGCTGGAGGCGTTCGGGGATAGCGAATCTAACGCCGAGGAACAGACGAGTCGGGGGGAGCGCATCTACGGTCGATGTCAGGAATTACTGAAGAGTTTCAACCAGGCGGCGCGGTTGCTCCCGAGCGCGACGGGGTTCCCCACCTGGGAGCCAACGGCGGAGGATCTGGCGCGGCTCACTAACGGAGGTGTGAGGTGAAAGAGCTACACATCGGTGTGGAGCTGGTGTGGGTGAAGTTCCCGGACGGCGAGGTCTGGCATCGGCTGCACCCGGAGGTGGTCGGCCAGACCATCTGTGGGCGGGACGTGAACTTGTGGGAAGCAACGTTGGGGCTGGAGCAGACGGCCCAGGTGCCGGAGGAGCAGTGCCAGCGATGCAGCGCGGAGGGGGACTGACATGAGCGATATGAGGGATGGCAGATTGCCGGAGTCTGGGCTGGGCAGGTTGATAACCTGCCCCACGGGCGACAGGCCGGGAAGGGAGCAGGCATGATAGAGAAGCTGCGGGCTCGGCTGGGGGCGCTGAAGGCGGAGATGTTCGACCGGCAGAGGGAGCTGCAGCGGGCGGAGGCGATGATGGCGGCGGCGCGGCAGGCGCTGGTGGCGAGTGGGGGAGGGGTGGCGGAGCTGGAGGCGCTGGTGGGGGAGTGGGAGGCGGCGGCAGGTTGCCAACCTGCCCCACAAGGGAGCGCGGCAGGTTGCGAACCCGTCCCACAAGGGAGCGCGGGATGAGCGCGGGTGATGCGCAGGGACTGATCGAGCACGGCGATCTGGGGCTGATGGCGCTGGTGATCCTGGTGGTGGTGGTCCCCATCGTGTCCGGGATGGTGAGCCTGCTGGTATGGCAGATCCGACTCGCGGGAAAGCAGCAGGTGCAGGCGCGGACAGACTTCATGAGCGTAATCGCGGAGACGGGCGAGCGCCAGGAGCGGACCACGGTGGCCTTGACTGAGGTATCGGTGGGATCGGTGGCGGCATTGGGGCGCCTGTGCAACCGGCTGGAGGAGCGGCCCTGCCTGCTGGGGGCGAGGTTGGGGAACGGGGAGGAGGAGAAGAAGGGATGATCGACTGGTCGCAGCTCTATCGCCCCTTCGCCGAGCAACTGGCCGACCTGCTCCAGCTGTGCGCGGGGGCCGGGCTGGCGGTGGAGGGGACGGAGGGATATCGGTCGCCGCAGAGGCAGGCGGAGTTGTACGCGAGGGGCCGCACCCAAGCTGGCCCGCGGGTGACGAACGCGAGGCCGGGACTGTCCCCACACCAGTGGGGCTGCGCAGTAGATTTCGTGTTCATTGGGAAAGAGGGCAAGCGGACTTACGAGGGCGACTGGAAGGAGTTCGGCTGCCTGGTGGAGAGGGCAGGGCTGGTATGGGGTGGGAAGTTCTTGACGATGCCGGACAGGCCCCACGTCGAGTACGGGAGGTGGCGAGAAGTGCGAGCGGCGATGTGGCGGCCGCCGAAAGCAGGGGGATGCCGGGTTGCCAACCCGGCCCACAAAAGGAGGTGATGGGGCGTGCAATTCTGGAAGCTATTCGCAATGGTAGGGCGGCTGGGGCAGATCCTGAGCGTGCTGTCGGGGGTACAGGCGAAGGCGGCGACGACCACGGCCACCATGTACCAGCCGGCGGCGGACGTGATGCTGGGCTCGGGCACCGGGCAGGACTTCCTCAAGCGGCTGAGCGAGCCACAGAAGCAGATGCTGGCGACAGCGCTGCCGCTGGCGCTGTGGGCGCTGGACTCGTTGACGGAGTAGGCGGAATGGCAGGAGACAATCTCCTGCCCTACGGACAGGATGGCCCGCACCATGGAAGAGCCGCTCATGGCAGCAGGCGGGTTGCCAAGCGGTCCCACCGCTGGGACCCGCCCCACAACGTCGCAGCCGGTGCGGGTCGCGCGCTACGGGGGGACGTATGCCGAGGTGTCGGCACTGCAGGAACTGGCTCAGGAGTGCGCCCGGGCGGTGGGGTTCTCCGACCAATCGGGCGCGGCCGTACTGCTGGCACGAGACGGGATGCAGGGGGACCGGATCTGTCTGATGGCGTGGGAGGGAGTCGCCGCGGTGGGTTATGGGGTGCTGGCACCGGGCAGCTTCGGCCCGTTGGAGTTGTGCTGGTGGCTGGACGTGGTGTACGTGCGGCCCTCGCTGGCGGCGCGGGGGGCGGTGCTCAAGGCGCTCCTCAAGGGCGCGAGACAGGCAGCGGGAGCGCGGGCGCTGTACTACGTACGACGGGGCCGGCACAGGCACCGGGCGGCCCATGGAGTGATGCCCGTGGGGATGGTGTTTCGGGTGGAACCGGAAGACGGGGAGGGAGAGCGATGCTGACCATAACACTCGTGCTGGCGCTCGCGGCGGTGGTGGCCCTGGCGTTGGGCGGCAAGGAAGCGACGCCGGCGAAGACGGTGACGTATGGGGAGTTCCCGGGGATCACGGATTTCCAGAAAGCATTGGTGGAGAAGGGGACGGGGTGGCTGAACCAGCCGGGAACCTATCCGGGGATGAGCGAGGCGGGCTCGCTGTGGGCGGGCTCGCAGCCGAACGCCTGGGCGGGAGGGGCGCGGCTGGGGGAGATGCTGGCGCCGGGATGGCTGACCACGCCAGGAACCGGGCTGAATGCCATCACCTCCGGGATGACGGCCACCCAGCAGCGCAACCTGGCGGAGTCGGAGCGGGCGCTGCGGATGGAATTCGGGGCGGCCGGCCAGCAGCTGAGCAGCCCGGAGTTCGCCGCGCTCAGCACCACCCGCCAGACCTCCAACGATGCGCTCAACCAGGCGATCGGGGGGCTGCAGTACCAGGACTACGCGAGCCGGCTGGGGATGCTGCCGCAGTTGATTCAGATGGCGATGACCGACCCCTACCGGGCGGCGGCGATGTTGGGCGAGAACGGGGCGCAAATGGTGCAGATGCTGCTGGCGCTGGCGACGGGCGGGCGGGGGGACATGCAGATCATTCCGGGCATGCCGAGCGAACCGGGATGGCTGGAGAACTTGCTGGGGACCGCGGTTGGGGCTGCGGCCGGAGGTGCGGGCGGGGCCTGGGGTAAATCGCTCATCCCGGCATAGGAGGCTGTACATGTCGTCTATTCAGATCGGCGAGATCCCCGGCACGGCGCCGGGGCGCACGAACACAGCCTGGTCGAAGCTGCTCACGCTGGCGCTGATGTACCCGGAGATCCGGCGGAAGATGCAGCGGGAGAGGGAACTGCGGCAGCTGCGGGAGGGCCTACTGGGACAGATGGATGTGGCCCAGGGCGCCGGCGCTGAAGCGACGCCCGGCTGGCTGGAGGGACTGGGGCGCACAGGTTACCAACCTGTGCCACAAGGGAGGGCAGCTCCGGCCCTGCCCGCGGTGGCTACCGCGAACCCGGTCGCCCTGCCAGCAGGCCCGCAGATGGGCATGGGTGGATTGCTGACGGGGCTGGGAGGCGGAACTCAACCCGCAGGGACGCCGGAGGAGATAACCGCGCGGCTGCTGGCGTCGCTACCGGCGACGCCGCGCCCGGAAGCAGCATTGCCGACGGGAGGCGCGGGTGGCTGGCTACCATTGGGGCGCGCGGGAGCAATGCAGATGTCTGCACCGGGTGCGGCCAGCGGCGGGTTACCAACCCGCCCCACGAACCCGCTGGAATCGTTGCCGCTGGCGGACCCCAGGGCCGGCGGGGGTGGCCTAGATGCGCTGTTCCGCAGCGACCAGTGGCGGGGGCCGGCGCTGAAGGCGGCGATGCTGGGCGAGTCCGGGTGGCTGGGGATGAAGCCGAGGGGGTTCGAGGCGACGCGGGAGCAGGAGGCGGAGGCCTACCAGTGGGGAGAGATGGGGGGCAAGGAGCGGTTCACGCAGGAGCAGCTCGGGGAGCGGGCGCGGGCGGGGATCGCGGCGCGGCTGCAGATCGCGGGGGACAAGCTGGCGGCGGATCAGGCGCGGGCGGCCCAGGCGACACGCTCCAGGGAGGCCGGGCAGCATTATCGGAACGCGGTGAGTCTGCGCACTCAGGCGCAGAACAACTG
>Ga0315284_10011780_pt1:0-10000 | contig 12454 bp, 11 predicted proteins | sample YL17G09_16_MG_FD_203696 | JGI IMG/M metagenome (GOLD analysis project Ga0315284, IMG submission 203696) | Sediment microbial communities from Yellowstone Lake, YNP, Wyoming, USA - YL17G09_16 | ecosystem: Environmental > Aquatic > Freshwater > Lake > Sediment | place: USA: Wyoming... | reverse complement strand
ATGATGGCTGTTTGACCCAGTTTTTCAGCCAATTCCTGAGCGCCCTTGATTTGGTGCTGCTGGCGCTTCAGAGCCAGCTTTTTCTCGGCTTCCAGCAGCTTCTCATATTTGCCGGAGGCGGGATACACGAGGCCGCGCGGGATCAAGAAATTGCGAGCATAACCGTCCTTGACCTCATGGCTGGAGCCAATCTTGCCCAAGGGCTCGAAATCTTGTCGCAGGATGATTTTCATTGCGGTACCTCCTGCACATAGGGCAGCATGGCCAGATGCCGGGCGCGCTTGATGGCTAACACCAATTGCCGCTGGTGTTTGGCGCAGGTTCCCGAGATACGTCGCGGGATGATCTTGCCGCGCTCGGTGAGGAAGCGTCCAATCAACTTCTCGTCCTTGTAATCCACGTAGTGGATTCCGTTTTCGCAGAAGCGGCAGAGGCGTTTTCTCAGGGTTTGCAGACCGGCTCCGATGGGCCGCTTGGGCGCCATCTTGCCGTCTCTACTGCGGTTTCTATTTCGATCATAGGGCATGTTGGCCTCACATTCTCAGATTGATAAAGCCGTCACTGGACGCCGAATCACCTAACGTGTCGGGGCTGCGTCCGGTTCCAGGTTCCGCGTCGCCATATTCAGGAACGACCTCCTCCGCGCCCTGCGCTTCGGCTACAAAAACGGTCCCATCCTTTTTGTTCAAGAATTGAATTCGCCGGGATTTGATTTCGATGAAATTGCGGGTATAGCCATCATCGGTCTTGATTATGCGGCTCTGCAGCTCGCCCTCAACCAGAACGGCTGATCCCTTTTTCAAATTCTGATGACAGCTCTCCGCCAGTTTGTACCAGGCGACGACGCCGATAATGCAGACGTCTTCTTTCCACCGGCCGGCGTTGTCCTTGAATCTCCGATTGGAAGCGATGGAGAAATTGGCCACCGGGATTCCACCGGTGGTGGTGTGTCGGAAAGTGGGATCTTTGATCAGATTGCCCGCAAGGATGATGTTGTTCACATCCGGCATGCGCAGCTCTGCCATAATCTCACTCCTTTCCGCCAGAACCTGCTCGATTCCCTTCTGCTGTCAAATTCGCTTCGCCGCTTGGCAAGGCGGCGAGGTCATCCTTGCCGCGTTCCAGCATCATCAGGCGCTCCTGCTCGGCTAAACGGCTGGCTGCACGAGCCAGGCGCTCCCCTTCATTCTGCATCAACTTCAGAATGCGCGGATCGCGAAGCAGAATCAGGTAGCGGAAAATGCCTGAGGTAACTTTTAAGAAATGCTCAATTTCCGGAACCAATTCGGCGGGAGCACGGAACTGGGTCATCAGGTAGTATCCGTACTGCCGATCCTCGATGGTGAAGGCCAGCTTTTTCTTGCCCCACTTTTCTACCGTGAGGATCTCGGCGTTCCTGGATTTGAGCATGTCCAGGTACTTGGCCACCAGCTCCTCCTGTTTTTCGGGCGGGAGCTGGGCGTCGAGAATCAGGGTCAATTCATACGTCTTCATCTTTTCCCTTCGGTCTTTTGCCCCATCCTCGATTGGGCGGGATGAGGAGGGTTTGATCTAATGCGCAAGGCGGGGGGCGCACGCAGTGCGCCCCTACCTTCCGTGCTATTGCAAGGGTGGCTCGCTAAATGAACAGCGGCGCCAGCACCAGTGTAATGGTTGAAAGCAATTTGATGAGCACGTGCAGCGATGGCCCGGCGGTATCTTTGAAGGGATCGCCGACGGTATCGCCGACGACGGCCGCGCCGTGCGTGGGATTCTTGGATTTTTTGCCGTCGGCGCCGACCAGGTACTTGCCGCCGTGCGCGCCCGCTTCGATATACTTCTTGGCGTTATCCCAGGCCCCGCCGCCGTTATTTAGAAAGAGCGCCATGAGGATGCCGGTTATCGTTCCGACCATCAACAGCGCCGCCACGGCTTCCGCCGAGATCAGGCGATCCTGTTCGGTGATAAAGACCTTGAAGGCGATGCCCACCGAGATCGGCATCAGAACGGCGAGCAGACCGGGAGCGACCATCTTCCGCAGGGCTGATTTGGTCACGATATCCACGCAGGCGCCGTAATCCGGCTTGAAATCCTTGGGGAACTGGATGATGTCATTGATTCGTGGCAGCTTGGCGTACTGGCGGCGAACTTCTTCGATGATGGACTGGGCGGCTTTGCCGACGGCACGGATGGCCAGCGATGAGAAGAGGAATACCAGCATGGCGCCCAGCATGGCTCCGACGAATACAACCGGCTTGCTCAGGTCCACTTTGAAGAGATAATCCGCGCCGAACCCGGCATACTGCTTGACTTCATCCATATAGGCCTGGAAGAGGAGGAAGGCGGCCAAACCTGCCGAGCCGATGGCATAGCCCTTGGTCAAAGCCTTGGTCGTATTCCCAACCGCGTCGAGTCGATCCGTCTTCTTGCGGATCTCCTCGGGCTGTTCGGACATTTCGACGATGCCGCCGGCGTTATCGGTGATGGGGCCGAAGGTATCCATCGCCAGAATATAGGCCGCGGTGGCCAGCATGCCCATGGTGGCCACGGCGGTGCCGAACAGACCGGCATTGGGCAGGCCGCTGGATCGACCGAGGTAATAGGAGGCCAGAAGCGCCGCACCCATCACTAAGGTGGGCATCCAGACGCATTCCAGCCCAACCCCGACGCCGGCGATGATATTCGTGGCTGGGCCGGTGATCGAGGCTTCGGCAATGGTTTGAACCGGCCGATAACGGTACTCTGTATAGTACTGAGTGATATAGACGAAAGCGACGGAGGTCAAAACTCCCAGGATACCGCAGAGGAAGAAGTGCCACCAAGCCTGGGGAGCCGAGGGGCTGTTCAGCAGCCAGTAACTCGAAGCGCCGAAGGCGATCATGGCCAGGATAACAGCGACATAATAGCCCCGATTCAGCGCCTGCATGGGGTCCATCTTCTCTTCTTTATCCATGCGCACGGAGAGGATGCCGAAGATGGAGGCGATGATACCGAAAGCGCGGGCCACCAGCGGGAACATCATCACGCCGACGATGCCGGCGGAAAAGCCCATATTCATCTTTTCGGCGGAGGCGGCCAGTGACGCGCCCAGAATCATGGCGCCGATGTTTTCGGCGGCGGTGGATTCGAACAGGTCGGCTCCACGACCGGCGCAGTCGCCGACGTTATCGCCCACCAGGTCGGCGATCACGGCGGGATTGCGGGGGTCATCTTCCGGAATGCCGGCTTCGACTTTGCCCACCAGATCCGCGCCCACATCCGCGGCCTTGGTGTATATTCCGCCCCCCAACTGGGCGAAGAGCGCGACGAACGAGGCGCCGAAACCGTAGCCGACAATCAGCAGTGGGATCTTGGTCGGATTGACATTGCCCACGGCGTTGACCAGGGCGTACAGCCCGGAAACACCCAAAAGGCTCATCGCGACGACCAGCAGGCCGGAAACCGCGCCGCCGCGCAGGGCGATGCGCAGAGCGTCATTGATGCTGGAAAGCGCCGCATGGGCCGTGCGGATGTTGCTGCGGATGGAAACCCACATGCCCATATAGCCGGCGAACACCGAGCACAGAGCGCCGAGAACGAATGACAGGGTAATCCAGGCGGCCAATTGCAGCGAACTGCCAACGGGGTCGAAGTCATGATGCCCGCGGATGAAGCCGTAGCCGACAAAAAGCATGGCAGCAACGAGAGCGGCGAGCATGAGGATGGTGCGATTTTGCCGACGCAGGAAGGCCTCTGCGCCCTGTTTGATGGCATCGGAGATGCGCCGCATGGCTTCCGAGCCGGTGGGCTTGCGCAGAACCCACTGAGCCAGCAGGTAGGCGGCGATTAATCCCAAGACACTGATTCCCAGTACGATACCTAAGATCAATCCCATGACGGTACTCCTAAGTTTATCCCCGTTTTATATTTGATCATTTATCTCCACCATTCGAATTTAGCCCTCGAAATCGGCGCCCTCTTCTGCTTTCGATAGAAAACTGCGATTAAACCGATCCATGGCGCGGGTTAGGCCAACTTCGAGAATCGTGTCAAGCGCACGGGCGGAAGTGGAAACCACTTTGCGCACATCTTCATGCAACGCGCTGGGGATAGAAGTCAGAACGTAATCGCTCAGCTCCCCTTTCCACCCCTCGGTGAAAATTCCAATGCGCAGGCGCGGGACATTTTCGCTACCCAGCTCGGCGATCACGGATGCTAATCCTTTGTGTCCGCCGTCGGATCCTGAATTGCGGATGCGCAGGGTTCCTAACGGGAGAGCCACGTCGTCGCAGATGACCAAGACGTTTTCAGGCGCAATCTTATGGTAGCGCGCCATGTGGGCCACCGGCACACCGGAGAGATTCATAAAGGGGGTGGGCTTGAGGAAGGTGATTTTGCTTCCGGCAGAGTTGTAGGTGAGACGATAATAATCACCGCGGCCCGGTTTGAAGACCAATTTCTTTTGGGCCGCCCACCAATCCAAGACCATAAATCCCAAATTGTGCCAGGTATTTTCAAAGCGCGATCCCGGATTGCCCAGGCCGACGACCAGCGAAATGCCAGCGCTCTGCGACATAGAACAATCCGCGAAGGAGACTATTTCTTCTCCTTCTTCTCCTTTTCCTTTTCTTTCTCCTTCTTTTCCGCTTCCGGCGGTTCTGTCGTCTCACCGGCCTCTTCAGCAGGTTTGGCCTCCTCGACGACTTCAGGAGCCTTCTCAACCTTGGGCGCCAGGACGGTCGCGATCGTCGTGTCCGGATCGTCCATGATGCGGTAATTCTCAGGCGTCAAATCGCGGACGTGCAGCGAGGAACCGACTTTTAGTTCCGTGACATCCAGCGTGATTTTCTCCGGAATCTCTTTGGGCAGGCACTCAATGTTCAACTGGTGGATGCTCTGTTGCAGAATGCCGCCCTGCATGCGCACGCCGAAAGCGGAGCCGGTCAATTCGATTTCGACCCTCACCGTTACCTTATGGCCGCGCACAATGCCCATAAGATCTATATGGATGTACTTGCCGGACACGGGATCGTGCTGGATGTCGCGGACGAGGCACTCATGTTCGCTTCCGTCGTCCAGTTTCAGAAGCAGGAGCTTGGGCTTCTTCCTCAAGGCCAATTGAAGCTCGTGGGCGTTCAATTCCAAGGGGAGGTTTGTATCGTGGCCCAAATAGAACACGCCGGGGACGTTACCGGCGGCGCGCGTTCGGTGAGCCGCTCCTTTGCCGGATTCCTGCCGCCGGCGGGCGTTTAAGCTGATCTGTTCCATGCGTCTTGACAATCCTTAGCGATGATTCACAAAAAGCGAACTGATGGACTCCTCGTAGTGAATTCTCCGGATCGCTTCCCCGAATAGGCGGGCGGCCGAGAGAACCGTAATCTTGCTGCTCTTGATATCCGTCCGTAAGGGCAGGGTATCGGTCAAGGCCATCTCTTTGATGGGCGATTTCTCAATCTTCGTAATGGCGTCCCCCGAGAGGACTCCGTGGGTGCAGCCGACATAGATGTCTTTGACGCCCATCTTGAGCAGGGCGTCGGCGGCGCGCGCCAGCGATCCGCCGGTGTCCACCATATCGTCCACCATCAGCACGTTATAGCCCGCAACTTCGCCGATGATGTTCATGACCTCGGACACGTTCTGCGTAGGTCGGCGCTTATCCACGATGGCCAGCGGAGCGCTCAGATATTCGCTGTAGGCTCGAGCCATGCGGATGGAACCGACGTCCGGAGCGACGACCACCAGATCGGGGATAGCCTTGGCGCGGTAGAATTCCATAAAGAGCGCGCTGCCGTACAGGTGATCGAAGGGGATATTGAAGAACCCCTGGATTTGAGCCGCGTGCAGATCCATGGTCAGCACCCGGTCGGCGCCGGCGGCCACCAGCAGATCCGCCATCAACTTGGAGGTGATGGCGACGCGCGGCTGATCCTTGCGATCCTGACGCGCGTAACCGAAATAGGGAATCACCGCCGTGATGCGTCGCGCGGATGACCTTTTGGCGGCGTCAATCATGATCAGCAATTCCATCCAATACTCGGCCGGAGGCTGGGTGGATTGCACCAGAAAGACATCACAGCCGCGGATATTCTCATTGTACTTGAACCAGAGCTCTCCGTCGGAGAAGCGCTTCAACTGGCTGTCGCAGACGCGCGTGTTCAAGTACTCGGCGATCTTGGCAGCCAGATGAGGGTTAGAGGATCCAGAGAAGATCTTCACGGCATAATCTCAGGGTCGCTCACGCGACGAAAATCACCAAAAACAAAGGGGCACCCGCGGTGGACTGGCTGGGGCGGAAGGATTCGAACCTCCGATGCGGGGACCAAAACCCCGTGCCTTGCCACTTGGCGACGCCCCATCGTTCCCACCACCGAGGGGCCCGTGGGTTAGTAATTGGCTGCCTTTATTAAGGATCCGGAGTTCCTTGCAGCTCGGGATTTTGCAGAACCCGTTGATACTTATCCAAAATCATCCCTTCGATTTTCTGGCGGAAGCCGTTATCAATGGGATGGGCGATGTCCTTGTAGACTCCGTCGTTGAGCTTGCGGCTGGGCATGCAGACGAAAAGCCCCTTAGTGCCTTGAATGACCTTCAAGCCCCGCACCACAAATACATCATCGAAGGTGATGTTGACGAATGCTTTTAATTTGTCTTCGTTGCGCAGATTAATGTTGATTTCAGTGATCTCCATCCGAACCTCCAGAGGGGGACGCAGGGACTCTGCGGCCGGAGTTAGCAAGTTTCACCTGTATTTAGCAGATATTTATGCCCTTCCATCTGAATGCCTTCAAATGCCCGGCGCGCGCTATCCTCAGAATGGAACGCTCCATAAAGCGATGATCCGCTGCCGGAGAGCGAAGCGTAGTAGGCGCCAGCCCGCATCAGTTGATCTTTCAATGCCCCCAAAACCGGATGGTGCTTGAATACCAGCGGCTCAAAGTCATTCGAGAAAATCTCGGAGAAGGCCTCTTTTTTCAGATCCATTAAGTTAATATTTTGGAATCTTCGTGTCAAGGAATAATTGGCGATGTTTTTATAAGCCCAAGCGGTGGATATGGCGACGCCGGGCGCCAGCAGCAACAGCGGGGCACGGATCAGCGGAGGTATCGGCGTCAGAAGCTCCCCCCTACCCTGAGCGATGCAGCACCCCCCCAGAACGAAAAAGGGGACATCCGATCCCAATTGGGCTGCCAGCGGGAGCAGCTCCTCCACTTCAAGCTTAAGATCCCAGAGCAGATTCAAGCCCTTCAGCACGGCCGCCGCATCTGATGAACCGCCCCCCAAGCCGGCGCCCATAGGCACCCTTTTCTGCAGATGGACGTGCGCGCCGCGGTGGGGTTTGAATTCGGTTTGCAGGAGACGCGCGGCTTTCAGGCAGAGGTTGTTCTCATCGGCAGGCAGATCGGGTGGGCCGCCGCTGACCCTGAGCAAAAGATCTGGAGCCTCCCGCAGAGTGATCTCGTCATAGAGCTCAATCTCCTGCAGGACGCTCCAGATCTCGTGAAAGCCGTCCGCTCTAACGCCCCCGATGCGCAAGCCCACGTTGATTTTGGCGTGGGCCTTCATCAGCAGTTGATTTTTCCCCCCCTTGATTGGGGAAAGCAAAGTGTATATCCGCTCCTTCCATATCAGTTTCAGAAGCTAACGAGAAGCGCCACGCCCCGGCAGCGGCTGGGCTTGATGACGACTCAATCCCCTAACCGGCCTTTTGAACCGTGCTGCCGGTGGGTTGATCGGCCATGACTTCCTCTTTTCGGCGATCGCCCTTTTTCTTGCCGCCGTAATAGTAATAGTACTGGTAGTAATGGTAGTAATAATAATAAGAGCCATAAATGCGTTTAATGTCCAGGCCGTTCAGCAAGACGCCGATTAAATTGGCGCGCACGTTGGAAAGCAGTTGGAGGGCGCGTTCGACTTCTTTGCGGTTGACATAGCCTGATGAAACGACCAGCAGCGTCGCATCCGCGCGCGTGGAAAGAATGGCGGCATCGGTTACGGCGATGACGGGAGGGGAATCCAAGAGGATGTAGTCATAACGCTGTTGCAGGATGCTCAAGGCCTTGCGCAGCGCATTCGACGAAAGCAGCTCCGAGGGATTTTGCGGAATCTCGCCGGAGGTGATGAGGTCCAGATTTTCCACGCCGGTCGGCTTGATCACTTCATCCAGTGTATAGGTTCCCAGGAGGGCATTGGTTAGCCCGCCCTGGCGTTCGATGCTGAACAGGGTGTGCATCGTGGGGCGCCGCAAGTCGGCATCTATGATCAGAACGCGGTTGCCCGTCTGAGCCATGGTAATCGCCAGGTTGGCAACGGTAGTGGATTTGCCTTCCTTCGTGGCGGAGCTTGAGACCACCAGCGTCTTGACGGGCTTGTCTATATTGGCGAAGAGGATGTTGGTGCGCAAGGAGCGATAGGCTTCCGAGACCGGCGACTTCGGCGAGAAATTGGTGATCAATTTGGTGTTCAGGCGGCCGCGATCAAGCTCGCCAAGCTTATGGCCCTGTTTCTTCATGCACCGCGCGATTTCCTCGGGATTAATGGTTGGAATGGTGCCCAGCATGGTGACCCGGAGTTTCTCAAGATCTTCGACGGTGCGCACCGAACCGTCCATAAATTCCAGCACAAAGGCTACGGTCACACCCAAGCCCAAGCCGAAGAAAATGGCCAGTACGATATTGAGCTGGCGGTTGGGACGAATGGGCTTTTGCGGCGGGACGGCCGGATCAATGATGCGAACATTGGCGGTCTTTCCGGCTTCCGCGATGCGCGATTCCTCATACTTTTCGCTGCGCATCAGATAGATTTTTTCATTCAATTCCGCGCTGCGCATCAGGCGGACCAATTCGAGATTCTTCTCCGGTAGAGTTTCGAGCTGGGTTTCGTAGGATCCGACCACGGATCGCAGGGCGTCGGCGCGAGCGGTCAGGGACTTGATATTGATATCGGAGCGCAGAATCTGGTCAAAAAGATCCTGCGAAGTTTTAAGGGGATCAATGGAGGAGATGCCGGATTGGGCGATCTTGTGGGCCTCTTCCATCAAGGATTTCTTAGCCTCATCAATTTCCCGTTCCACCTCCCCAATGACAATTTCATAGCCGGGCGAGGACTTGGCAATCAAATTGGCGATCAGGGCTTGCTTTTCAGCGATGCGAGCCTGAAGTTCCTTGATGATGGGCGAGGAAATACGGGAGACGTCATCCACGAGAGTGGATTGGGCTTCGGCCAGCATGTTCTTCAAATTCTGCAGCGCCTGCTGGTTTTCGTGCAGTTCGGCTTCGGTTTCGTTCAGATGGGCGCGGAAAATGGCAGTCTGCTCGACCAGTTTGGCGGTTTCCTCATCGAGAGCCACCAATTTATGGGTTTCCTTATAGGCGCGCAGCGCCTGCTCGGATTCGGCCAACTTCTGGCGGACGGTATCCAGTTGCGATTCGAGGAAGCGCCGAACTTCGCCAACTTCGCCCTTGGAATTTTCGAGGTTCTGCCAGTAGAACTGCTGTGAGATCTCGTTGGCCAGATAAGCCGCTTCGAATGCGGTATTGGCCATCATTTTCAGGACGATGATATCGGTATCTTTGACCGGCTCGACGGAGATGGACTTGCGCAGGTTTTTGACCTTATCCGCGAAGCTGACGGAGCGGCCGTCATCATCGAGGTCGGCCATGATTTTAAGATTCTTGCGATAGGGGGAGTTTTCCAAGGTTCGAATCACCCGCTCGCCCAGAGTGCGGCTCTTCAGGACTTCCACCTGATTGGCGATCATCGTCTGTTGGTTCAGGAGGCCGGAGAAGCCGAACACGGACTGCTCGAGGCCCCCCTTGTCTTCGATTATGATAGTGGCGCTGGCTTGAAAAACCGGCTCCATCTTGTAGGTGAAAAAGGCCGTGGTGGCCAGAACCATCAAGAAGCAGAGCAGGATAATCCAGCGCCCCCTGAGGATGATGCGGAGGTATTCACCTATTTTGACAGAGCTTTCTTGCTGCTCAACCATTTTCTTCCCCCAGTACAGAATGGACCAATTCCCTCCCCGGCCAAGGCAATCCGGACA
>Ga0315284_10011779_pt1 | contig 12454 bp, 13 predicted proteins | sample YL17G09_16_MG_FD_203696 | JGI IMG/M metagenome (GOLD analysis project Ga0315284, IMG submission 203696) | Sediment microbial communities from Yellowstone Lake, YNP, Wyoming, USA - YL17G09_16 | ecosystem: Environmental > Aquatic > Freshwater > Lake > Sediment | place: USA: Wyoming | collected... | reverse complement strand
AATCTAGAATCTAGAATCTAGAATCTGGAATGTGCAATGGTCCGACTCGTGGGTCTACTTGCGCGCGGTGTGCCGGCGGGCGCGCCTTGCGGGCTTGTCCGAGGCCGTGAACTCCGCTGCCGCCGATTCTGATTCCGCCTGCACTTCGTCCCATGGGATGCCTAGTCCCTTGCGCAGGCTGGCGCGCGCCTGGGCGATTCGCGCAAGGAAGCGCGGATCATTCTCGAGCCGGAAATCGAACCACGCGTCGTCGTCCGCAAAGCCGATGAGCACGCCGGCGGGCCGGCCGTGGCGCGTGATGATTATCTCCTCCTCGGCCGCGTCATTGAGATACTCGGACAGGTGGTCCTTGACCTCAGCCAGTGCTACTTTCTTCATCGTATACTCCTTGTGCCTCCAGCCAATCCGACGCGCGTGCCTTCTCGACGATCCCCAACACATCGACCGCGCCCGGCTGCACGTCATAGAAGACCCTTATGTCGCCGACGCGCAACCGGTACTGCGGCTTCCGGGTGCCCCGCAGGCGCTTGATGCGACTCCGGCTGACCTGCGTCGGCTGGTGCCGGAGATGGCGGTTGATGGCATCTCTGACTTCGGCCCGGACGCGACTCGACAACGCACGGAAGTCGTCACGAGCTTCGGGGGAGAAGACTACCCGGAACTCCATTCTGGCCAGATGATAGCCAATTCTTGGCCGTCCGTCAAATCACGCCACGTCCGCCAGTAGCCGCCGAGGTCTAGGCAGGGCTCAGAAGGCAGAATGCAGAAGTGCGGAGCCGACAACTGCGAACTGCTAACCGAGGCCGGCCGTAGTGTCCGCCAATCTGAAATCTCCAATCCAAAATCTACAATGGGTTGGCTCGCGCCCGCAGGGAGCGACTAACTGCTCACTGCTAACCGACGCCGAGTCGCCCTGAGCGAGCGGAGCGAGTCGAATGGGTCTCTCCTGGAAACTGCAAACTCGCGGCTCTGCCGCGCGTGTTTGGGATTTCCGCGCAGCGGCTAGGTTGCCTGCCTGCCCCGATTCTAGGTTTGGGATTTGGTGCTTGTGATTTGTGATTTCCCGCTCAGAGCGAGGCTTGGGATTTGATGTTTGGAGTCTCCCGCGGAACGCGGGCTTTGGGATTTAGGACTTGGGATTTGGGATTTCCCACTCTGAGTGGGCCACGGGTGCGCGGCCGAGGTCGGTAATTCTTTATTGCGTCCCCGGAATTACCCTTTGGTTCAAGGCTGCCCGCGTGGTTGCGGGCAGCCCGTTCATGTGGCGATGCGCGGCAACGTGCGCGGGCCGGGCCGAGGAGTCACGATGGCGGGCCGCCGGTCCGAAAGGGCCATCCGCAGATTCCGCAGATTACGCAGACTCCGGTCCGCCGCCCGCCAATCGTCAATCCAAAATCCAAAATCCAAAACCCCTTGCGTCTCTCGAAGTATCTCTCGGTGTTCGTCTGGACCTATGCTGAACTGTATCGTGACCTGCGTCGGCACGTGCGTCTGCACCTGAATCTCGACCTCAACCTCAACCTGAACCTCTGGTCGCATCCGGCGCTGAATCCGAAGCTGCTCACGAAGCCGTTCAAGAGGTCGTTCAAGAAGCCGTTCTCGTCGTCGTTCCGCGCGTTGTAGGGTTTCAAGAACCCGAAGTTGAAGGGCTTGGCGTACCGCGCGACGCTGCGGCGAATGCTACCCCGGGGGCAGTCCCTGGGCCGCCCACTCCACGGGAGAATTGTGGTTCCGGCTGTCCCTGACCACTACATGTAGATTAACGGCAACTGGCCACTCGCGCGTCAGGAACGCCTACCGTGTCCCCGCGATTCTCCAAACCACCAAACTGTCTAACTCGCCAATCGTTCATCACTTATCCTTCATCCATTCTTCCCAAGCCGTGCCGAGAATTCTGACTTCTGGTATCTGCATTCTGACTTCTGACTTCGTCTGCTATCTCGTCTTCCTGTCCCCTGGACGGCAGGGGGAGCCCCGCTCCTGCCCGCGCACCAGCAGGCGGGCCAGCCCCCGCTTCGGCACCTGCACCAACAAAACCTCCAATGGCCACGTGCCTCCGCTTCACCCGGCCGGTCAGCCACTTCGTCCTCTTGACTCCGGACTTCGTCATTCGGACTTCGAACTTCGGACTTCACTTGTGGCCCTCACAGAGCAATCTGCATCCTGGCCCCCAGAATAATGCACCTACCTTCGGCCGGCCGTCGTCCAGCCCGAGAAAAGGACGCGTGCGGCGCGACGCGCCTCGCTAAGTGTTCTTATTTCCGCAATCTATAACCCCTTCCGCAATCTTCAATCTTGAATCTGGAATCTAGAATACGTACCCCGCCCCCGACGGGGGGAGTGGCTCCAAACGTGGCTCCAAGACCAAATTCAATCGATACTCCGAGAGAGACTTCGACAGAAACTCCAAGAGAAACTCCAAAATAGGCTCCATCAGAGAATCCAACAGAGACTCCAACAGAAACTTCACCTTAGGCTCCAAGAGAAACTCCAACAGAAACTTCAACTTAGACTCCAAAAGAGGCTCCAACAGAGAATCCAACAGAGGCTCCGACAGAAACTCCAAGAGAAACTCCAAAAGAGACCCTAAGAGAAACTCCAACAAAGACTCCATCAGATACTCCAACAGAGACTCCATCCAATACTCCGTCTTAGAATCTGTCACAGCCTGTTTCAATCCCGTCTCGCGACCTCCGAAACCTGCACCCGCGCGAGGCCGGCAAGTCCCACGGAGCGGGAATCCACTCCGCGCCTGCTTGACTTGGGCTGGCTTGCGTCTAGGATTCGGGTAGTCGAAAGGGAGGTTCCTTGTGCAGTTCAGCGCTCGCGCACAGTCCGAGCAAAGATGGCAGCAGGATTGACACTGTTGCCGACCATCTGAAGGCCGTCTCCGAACGGGCCGCGGAGTATGCTGCGGCGTTCGGTGCGGCCGATGAGGCGCGGCTGGCCGGTCTGCTGCACGACCTCGGCAAGTACGGCGAGCTGTTCCAGCGCCGCTTGCGGGGTGAGGCTGAACACATTGACCACTGGTCTGCCGGTGCGTGGCTGGCGCTGGCGTTATGTCAAACGCAGGGACTTGCCTCCGCGCTTGCGGTTCAAGGGCACCATGTTGGCCTGCAGAAGGCGGAGAAGCCCGCGCTCGCAGCCCTGGACCCGACAAGGTGGGACGCAAGGATGCACGACCAGCGGAGGCTGTCGGAGTCCGATGTGGAAATCCTGATGCAGCGGCTCCGCGCGGACGGCCTGTCACCATCTGCCCCGGCTACATCCATCTACAGTCACAGCGCCAAGGAAGCTGCAGCCATGCTCGACGTACGGATGCTCTTCTCAGCATTGGTTGACGCAGACTTCATTGAAACCGAGGCGCACTTTGATGCAGAGAACGGCAAGAAGCAGTACCGCGAGACCGGCCTTGCGCTGGAGCCCGCGCGTGCCCTCGACGTCCTGCTGACCCACATCAAGAAAGTCGCGCAGGAGTCGCAGGCTGCCACAGGCGTCGATTCGCTCCGCGCGGACTTGCTCAACGCCTGCCTGGAGAAGGCGTCCGGCCCGCCGGGCCGATTTACCCTGACCGCTCCGACCGGCTCGGGTAAGACGCTGAGCATGCTCGCGTTCGCCCTCAAGCATGCGGTCGAACACAACCTGCGCCGGGTCGTAATGGTGATTCCCTACCTCAACATCATTGACCAGACTGCGAGGGTGTATCGCGGGACACTGAAACCAGTCTTCGGCGACGGATATGTCCTGGAGCATCACAGCCTGGCCGGCACGCACGGCGACGATGGCGGCGCGGACGGGGTCGTCGAATCCGCGCGTCTGAAGGCCGAGAACTGGGATGCACCGGTTGTGGTTACGACCAGCGTGCAGTTCCTTGAATCGCTGTTCTCCAACCGGCCATCTGCCTGCCGCAAGCTGCACCGGCTGGCACAGAGCGTTATCCTCTTCGACGAGGTGCAGACCCTGCCGACCGGCCTTGCCATTCCTACCTTGGCGACGCTGTCGCGCCTGGTTGAACGATATCAAGCAACCGTCGTATTCGCCACGGCCACTCAACCCGCATTCAGCCACCTGCACGACAAGGTGAAGGAGTATTGCGCCTGCGGCTGGCAGCCCGAAGAGATTGTACCGCCCGCACTCAAGCTCTTCGAGCGTGCGCGGCGTACAAAGGTCGAATGGCCCGAGCCTGAGCGCAGGACCAGTTGGGACGAGCTTGCCGGCAGCCTCGCGTCCGACGACTGCCGTCGGTCGCTCTGCGTCGTCAACCTGAAGCGGCACGCGTTAGAGCTATTCCAGAAGCTCCGCGACAAGGTTGACAAAGACAGCCTGTTCCATCTCTCGACCAACATGTGCCCTGCACACCGGAAGGCCGTGCTCGATGAAGTCGGGCAGCGGCTCAAAGACGGGAGGCCTTGCCGGCTTGTGTCGACCCAGTGTGTTGAGGCCGGCGTGGACTTGGATTTCCCTGTCGTGTATCGCGCTTGGGGCCCGTTCGACAGCATCGCGCAGGCAGCGGGACGCTGCAACCGAAACGGCCTGCTTGAGATGGGAGAAGTGCGCGTGTTCATGCCCGACGACGAGCGGTACCCGCCGGGCGCGTATCAGCAAGCCGCGGCTGTCACCCGCGTGATTGCCGGGACCAGAGCGCTGGACATTGACGACCCGGCCATGTTCCTGGAGTACTTCCAGCAACTCTACGGCATCTCGCGGCCGGAGGACCGCAACCCGGAACTGACCGACGCTATCCTGCGCAAGGACTTCGCCGACGTTGCCCGTCTGTACCGCGTCATAGAGCAGGATGCCGTCAACGTGCTCGTGCCTTATCAGCCGGTTGAGTTCAAGAAGCTCGCCGAAGGTGCAAGAGGCTACGTGGGGCTAACTCGTGACTGGATTCTCCGGGCGCGGCCCTATGCGGTCAGCCTGTACCGCCCGAAGCGGGGCGCGCCGATTCGGGACCGAATCGTGCCGCTCCCGGCAGGGCGCGGCGAAGAGTCGGACGACTGGTTTGAGTACGTCGGTGACGCGAAGGACTACGACCCAAAGACCGGCCTGACAGTGGCCGGTCCGATTGAGCGTTTGCTTATAGCCTGAGACCGAAAGGAGGAACGATGCAACCGAAAGACCAGGCGCTGGATGTCTGGGGCGACTTCGCCTGCTTCACTCGACCAGAGTTGAAGGTAGAACGCTTCAGCTATCCCGTGCCGACCCCTTCGGCAGTACGTGGCATCTACGACGCCATCTACTGCAACCGACACGAGTTCCGCTGGCAGGTGACAAAAGTCGAGATACTGAAGACCAAAGAGAAGAGACCGGACCCGATCCAGTACATCGCCCTGCGCCGAAACGAAGTGAAGGACAAGGTCAGCGTCAGGAACGTGCAGGGCTGGATGAAGGGTGAGTCGCCGCCAGAGCCGATCTGGGCCGACGGCAGCGAATCCCGCGACAAGGGTCGTACTCAGCGCCAGACCATGGCACTCCGAGATGTGCACTATCGGCTGCACGCGGAGATTCGGCCGTACAAGACCAAAGACAAGGACTTCGAGCCCAGATTGCCGGGATACGAGAACGAGTTCCGCCGTCGCGCCAGCAAGGGCAAGTGCATCTACCAGCCATACCTCGGCTGCCGCGAGTTCCCGGCATACTTCGAGTTGGTAGAGGTCGGCGCACCGCCGCCGCAGGTCGAGCCGTTCGACCTCGACATAGGCTTGATGCTCTACGACGTCTTCGACTTGTCCACGCCGCACGAATCGCTCGACACGTCTCGCAAGGGAAATCCCGACGGCACGCTGAGTATCAGCTTGTTTCGGGCGGCGGTACGTAATGGAATACTCGGCGTTCCGCCGTATGAGAGCATGGATGTCATCAAGGTCCCGCGAGGAGGCGGCGATGCTTGAGTTACTGGTCGAGTATGCCCGCAAGCATCCAGAGGTCGAAACAAGGCCAGGATTCAAGCCGAAGTACGTGCGTTGGGCGATTGCCTGCGATGCACAGGGGCGATTCCCCGACGTGCTGGGTCCTTTGGGGGATACGTCCGCGAAGAGGAATCCGGGTCAAGAGTTCCGGCACTGTCCTGACTTGTCTCCAGCCGAGATGAACGCGGGCAACACCACAAAGAGCCAGTTCCTTGTCGAAACAGCAGCCGTCGTTGCCTTGTACGGCAACGAGGCCTCCAGCAAGGCGACGCAGGCCAAGCATGCGTACTTTGTCGGCCTTCTTCGCGAGGCGAGCAAGACCATGCCTGAGTTGATGCCCGCAGCCCAGATGCTAGATGACCCCAACGCGCTGGCGAAGATTGGCGCAGCCCTTAAAGAGGCCAAGGTCAAGCCGTACGAGAAGGTGACTCTCCGCGTTGGCGACATGTTCCCAGTGGACTCGGACTGCTGGCACTTCTGGTGGCAGGAATTCTGGAGGTCCCTGCAAGGCGCGCCCGGGCGCGACTCAGTGTGCCTCGTGAGCGGGGACATCGTGAAGGCGAAGTTGACTCATCCGCCGATTGACTGGCTCTCGGACGTCGGGGCCACGTCGCCGCCCGTATTGGCTGGGTTCGACAAGGATGCGTTTCTTTCATACGGACTAGACCAGTCGGAGAACGCCGCTGCGTCGGAGGGGGCTGCGTACACTTACCGTGGAGTTTTGAGCCACCTGCTAGACAAGCACAGCGCGATGCTCGCCGGCGCCAAGGTGGCCCACTGGTACAGAGACAACGTCGAGCCCGAGTGCGACTTGCTCTCGTGGCTAGAGGACCCACCTGCGGTGCAAGAGATGACCGCACAGCAGCGAGCCAAGGAACTGCTCGACGCCATCCGCGTCGGAAGGCGGCCCTCCTTGGCGGGCAACCGTTACTACGCGTTGACGCTCTCGGGCACTGGCGGTCGAGTCATGGTGCGTGATTGGATGGAAGGGCCATTCGAGGACTTGGTCGCCAACATCGGTTGCTGGTTCGGCGACCTGTTGATTCAAGACATCTTTGGCAACGATGGCAAGCCGCCTGGGATTGAGCACATCATCACGAGTCTGTTGCCGCCGCGCGGGGCAAGGCAGGAATACGATGCTTGGGTGAGGCCGATAGGGTCCGAGCGGTTCGCGCTCTGGCGCGCGGCCGTGCGTCGCGGTCCGATACCGCTCAACGCGTTGGGCAGGCTCGTACTTCAGAACCGCAGTTTCACAGTCACTGGCACGCTAGAGGAAGCCCTGAAGGGCAACGAACCGAAGGCCAAGCGCGATGCCGTCAGTTTGCTGCAAGTGCGCATGGGTCTGATGAAAGCCTATCATTTGAGGAAGACGAATACAGGAGGATACTTGAAGCCCTTTCTGGACGAAGAACACCCATCGGCCGCCTACCACTGCGGCAGGCTGATGGCTGTCATGGCAAGATTGCAGAGAACGGTGATGCCAGAGGTCAAGACTGGTGTGGTTCAACGCTACTACGCAGCCGCTTCCGCAACACCCGCGTTGGTGTTGGGTCGCCTGGAACGCCTTAGCAAGTTCCACTTGGGCAGCCTCGGCAAAGACAAGCCCGGCTTGGCCGTGTGGTATGACCAGACCATGGCGAGCATCCACAGCAGGATAGACCCGAGGGCGTTGCCGAAGGCACTTACCCTCGAAGAACAGAGCCTGTTCGCCCTCGGCTACTATCAGCAGTTGGCGTTCAGGAAGTCCGATGATGCAGATGCAGAGGAGAAGACAAATGAGTGATGCAATCAAGAACCGCTACGAGTTCCTGTTTCTGTTTGACTGTGAGAACGGCAATCCGAATGGCGACCCGGATTCAGGCAACGCCCCGCGTGTTGACCCGCAGGACATGCGTGGGCTGGTGTCCGATGTCGCCCAGAAGCGCCGCGTCCGCAACTACGTGCAGATCAAGATGCCCAACGCCATCTTCGTGAGGCACTCGTCAAACCTGAACACTCCAATCGCGCTGGCGCACGAGAAGACCGGGAGTAAGGTCGAGAAGGGAGCTACCAAGGACAGAGTCGAGAAGGCAAGGAACTGGATGTGTGAGAACTTCTACGACGTCCGTACGTTTGGTGCGGTCATGAGTACCGGCGCCAACGCTGGGCAGGTGCGCGGACCGGTGCAGTTCTCCTTTGCCCGGTCACTCGACCCGATACTTCCGCTCGATGCTTCAATCACGCGTGTGGCGATAGCGAAGCCGGACGGAGTTCTTGCTTCGAGCAAGGCCTACGAGGAGTGGACGTCCAAGGAGCCGGAGGCCGAACTCCGCACCATGGGCCGGAAGTCGCTGATTCCTTACGGCCTCTACGTCGGCAAGGGATTCATCAGCGCGCACTTGGCCGAGGGAACCGGCTTCTCGGAGGACGACCTGAAGCTGTTCTGGGAAGCGTTACTGAATATGTACGAGCACGACCGTTCCGCCAGTAAGGGTCTGATGTCGGTGCGCGAGGTGTTCGTGTTCAAGCACGTCGGAACCGATGACGGCAATGCCGAGCAGCGGAAGCAGCAGGCGATTCTCGGCTGCGCACCTGCGCACAAGCTCTTTGACCTCGTGAAAGTGCAGAAGAAGACCGGGGTCGAAGCGCCGCGCAAGTATGAGGACTACACCGTCGCGTTCGACAAGGCCGGGTTGCCCAAAGGCGTCGAAGTTTCGTTCCTCGTTGCGGGCACAACCGGCTACCCGAAGCCGGGCGCGTAGAGACCGTTGACCACCCGCGACTGATAGCGTGTACGACGAAGACGACCTGCTGCCCGTGTCAGCACTTCAGGACATCACGTTCTGCGAACGTAGGTGCGCCCTGAGGCACATCGAGCGCCACTGGGAAGAGAACGTCGCGACCATCGAGGGGCAGAACTTCCACGAGCGTTCGCATGATGCCGGGACCGAGTCGCGGGGTGATGTTCGGGCCGCACGCGGGCTGCTGCTGCGGTCGCTGCGACTAGGGCTTTCGGGCAAGACCGATGTGGTCGAGTTCCGTCTTCTGGCCGATGGCGAACCGGAGGCGTCGGGTGCGGTTTTGCCCGGCGTCTCCGGCCGCTGGCGGCCGTTCCCGGTGGAGTACAAGCGCGGCAGGCTGCGGCACGAACGGAGCTACGAGGTCCAGCTTTGTGCGCAGGCGCTCTGTCTTGAGGAGATGCTCAGTGTCTCTGTGCCCGAGGGCGCGCTGTTCTACGGTAAGACCGCGCGTCGCCAGCCGGTGACGTTCGACGAGGAGCTTCGCCGCGACACCGAGGCCGCCGCCGTGAGGCTGCACGAGTTGTTCCGCGCCGGTGTGACCCCGAAAGCCGTGTTCGTAAAGAACAAGTGCCGTCAGTGTTCGCTGTTCGAGCGATGTGTGCCGGAGGTCTCGGACGGCAAGGCTCGCGTCAGCGGATACCTCAAGCGGGCCACCAGCGGCGAGGAGTCGCCGCAGCCCTCTCCCTTAATGGGAGAGGGGAAGGGTGAGGGTGCATGAGACAACACCTGAATACGCTCTTCGTAACTACCCAAGGCGCGTATCTCAGCCGAGAAGGCGAGACCGTGCTTGTTCGGGTGGAGCGGGAGACGAAGCTGAAGGTGCCGATTCACACGCTGGGCAGCATCGTCTGCTTTGGGCAGGTCATGTGCAGCCCGCCGCTGATGGGTCTGTGTGGCGAGCGGAACGTGCTCATTTCATTCCATAGCGAGCATGGGAAGTTCCTTGGCCGGGTGCAGGGGCCGGTGTCGGGCAACGTGCTGCTGCGGCGGAATCAGTATCGGTGCGCCGATGATGCGGCTGTCACTGCGGCCATCGCCCGTTCTGTCGTCACCGGCAAGGTGGCGAACTGCCGGACGGTTCTGCAGAGAGCAGTGCGCGACCACGCCGACTGCACGGGCGCTTCAGCGTTGACCACAGCCGCCGGTGTCCTGGCGCGGCAACTGGCCGGTCTGCAGGCCATACAACCGCTCGACATCGTGCGCGGGCTGGAGGGCGAGGCGGCGCGGACGTACTTCGGTGTCTTCGACCACCTAATTGTGTCGCAGAAGGAGTGCTTCTACTTTCGCGAGCGCAGCCGCCGGCCGCCGCTGGATTCGATGAACGCGCTGCTCTCGTTCCTCTACGCCATGCTCACCAACGACGTGACATCCGCGCTGGAGTCGGTCGGGCTGGACCCGGCGGTCGGGTTCCTGCACCGGGACCGGCCCGGCCGGCCCGGACTGGCGCTCGACCTGATGGAGGAGTTCCGACCGGTGCTGGCCGACCGGGTTGCGCTATCGCTCGTGAACCTCCAGCAGGTGAAGGGCAATGGCTTCACGACAACCGAGACCGGCGCGGTCACGATGGACGACAAGACCAGGAAAGAAGTGCTGGTCGCGTGGCAGAAGCGCAAGACCGAGGAAGTGCAGCACCCGTTTCTGGGTGAGAAGGTTACGGTCGGTCTGCTGCCATACGTGCAGGCGTTGCTCTTTGCGCGATACCTGCGCGGCGACCTTGACGGGTATCCTCCGTATGTCTGGAAGTGAGGTGCGATGCTTGTACTCGTGACCTACGACGTGAACACACTGGGCAAGCCCGGACAGAGACGATTGCGGCGCGTAGCCAAGACCTGCGAGGATTTCGGCCAGCGTGTCCAGAAGTCTGTGTTCGAGTGCCTCGTGGACCCGGCGCAGTGGGCGGAGTTGCGCGGGAGACTGACCAGCATCGTCAAGGAAGACGAAGACAGCTTGCGGTTCTACTTTTTGGGTGCGAACTGGAAGCCGCGCGTCGAGCATGTCGGGGCCAAGCCGGCGTACGACCCGCAAGGACCGTTGATTGTCTGAGGCAATGCGCGAACCCCAAGCTGTCGTCGGTTCCGCTATGACTTCGCGCCGGCGGAATCTCCTTGGCCACACGGTTCTTGGCGACATGCTTGGCCGCGTCGAGGTCTGGGCCGCAGAGGTTCGCGCCGTGGTACGCGGGGCTGGTCGCCCAAGCCTCGTAGCTGTTTGACTTAGCTTGTATGGCGTCGCGCCCCGCGCGGGCGCGTGGATTGAAACGTGAGCTTCTCGCTCCCGGCCTGCGCGCTGAGGAGGTCGCGCCCCGCGCGGGCGCGTGGATTGAAACATGTCGGTCATTACGGTCAAATCGGTCGACTAAAGTCGCGCCCCGCGCGGGCGCGTGGATTGAAACAGGTGGTCGAGGAAATCGCCGTCCCACTGCCACGTCGCGCCCCGCGCGGGCGCGTGGATTGAAACTGATACAGCTACCTTGACACGCACGCGCGCACGGTCGCGCCCCGCGCGGGCGCGTGGATTGAAACATTCCAGCGTATGCTAGCGCCGCCTCCACCGCGTGTCGCGCCCCGCGCGGGCGCGTGGATTGAAACAGGCTTGGCCGCTGGCTCTTCGTCGGGATCGTCGTCGCGCCCCGCGCGGGCGCGTGGATTGAAACACGCTCTGACTCTCTCTGCATTTGACTTCATAGCGTCGCGCCCCGCGCGGGCGCGTGGATTGAAACGCGCGTCCAAATCTCCCTAGGCAAACCCTATCGTCGCGCCCCGCGCGGGCGCGTGGATTGAAACCTCCGGTAGAACTCTCTGATTGTAATTGTGTCCGTCGCGCCCCGCGCGGGCGCGTGGATTGAAACAACAGGTGAGGATAGAGGAGAGATGAAACCTGGGTCGCGCCCCGCGCGGGCGCGTGGATTGAAACCCGCTCATCGTTATTGACACGCTTGAGGAATACGGTCGCGCCCCGCGCGGGCGCGTGGATTGAAACAGGTGAGAACGGCGGAGAGGAGCGTCCAGGAATGTCGCGCCCCGCGCGGGCGCGTGGATTGAAACTGTATCACCTTGCACCGGCCGAGACTACACGCGGGTCGCGCCCCGCGCGGGCGCGTGGATTGAAACCATTGAACTCGTACAACATCGACGACAACGTGCTGGTCGCGCCCCGCGCGGGCGCGTGGATTGAAACAAGTCTCCGAAGCAGTCCGACGCCCGCGCGATAGTCGCGCCCCGCGCGGGCGCGTGGATTGAAACCCGCTCATCGTTATTGACACGCTTGAGGAATACGTCGCGCCCCGCGCGGGCGCGTGGATTGAAACTTCATAAGCATTCCCGGCGTGCCAGTGGCGCGGGGTCGCGCCCCGCGCGGGCGCGTGGATTGAAACTTGACTGACATCGATAGTCAAGTGGAAATCGGGTCGCGCCCCGCGCGGGCGCGTGGATTGAAACGTACCGGACAGCATCGCGCAAACCGGAACTGACGTCGCGCCCCGCGCGGGCGCGTGGATTGAAACCAGGTCATCGAACCAGAGCAGCTTGTGGCCGTAGGTCGCGCCCCGCGCGGGCGCGTGGATTGAAACCGGATAGAGTCCAAGGGCTGCACGCGGGCATGTCGTCGCGCCCCGCGCGGGCGCGTGGATTGAAACTCATACAGACCCGGCTTCCGAGGTTAAGAGGCGGTCGCGCCCCGCGCGGGCGCGTGGATTGAAACATCCCCGAGCTTACGCGGGTCGCGGGTGTCGAGCGTCGCGCCCCGCGCGGGCGCGTGGATTGAAAC
>Ga0315284_10011778_pt1 | contig 12454 bp, 11 predicted proteins | sample YL17G09_16_MG_FD_203696 | JGI IMG/M metagenome (GOLD analysis project Ga0315284, IMG submission 203696) | Sediment microbial communities from Yellowstone Lake, YNP, Wyoming, USA - YL17G09_16 | ecosystem: Environmental > Aquatic > Freshwater > Lake > Sediment | place: USA: Wyoming | collected... | reverse complement strand
GGTCACCTTGACTGGTTGAGCACGGTCGAGGGCGACCGTGGCACACGCAGGACTTGCGGGCACACCGACAGGACTCTCGGAGACGATCTCCGTGTGGCATGGTCCCCCGGACCGTGCTCCCCGGGACATGAAGGGAGACCGAAAGGTCGCGTGGTCACCTTGACTGGTTGAGCACGGTCGAGGGCGACCGTGGCACACGCAGGACTTGCGGGCACACCGACAGGACTCTCGGAGGCAAACCCCGTGTGGCATGGTCCCCCGGACCGTGCTCCCTTGGTGCAAGTAGTATGGACGATCCCCACCTTCCAGACAAACGACCTCGAAAGAATCTACATCACTACAACACTCCCGGCCATGCCCATGAGCTGACGTTCTCCTGCTACCGCCGACAACCGCTCCTCGAAGATCCTGTAGCTTGCCGGATGCTCCTTGACGAACTGAACCGATCTCGGCAAATCTACAGTTTCAAGCTCTGGGCATATGTGCTCATGCCGCACCACGTGCATCTTCTAATCTGGCCGATGAATTCGAAGTACGACATCGGCAAGATCGACAGTGGTATCAAGGGCGTGATGTCGAAGCGATACCGGAAGCATCTGCTCGAGAATGATCGCGCGCGACACGATTGCATCGTGGCTGCTGGTCAAGATGCCGATGGTTTCGTGTTCTGGCAGAAGGGTGGGGGATTCGACCGAAATATGTGGAACTCGACGGCAATCCACAACTCTGTCCGCTACATCGAGGCGAATCCAGTTCGATCTCGTTTGGTTGACATAGCGGAGGAATGGCCGTGGTCATCCGCGTACGCACGGGCACGGCCGAGTGCAGAAGTGGTGATGCCAGATGCGTTCTCGATGCCTGTGGCACTCCCGGATCCGCAGTTTCAAAGTGTAGGCAGGATGTGAGCATCGGTTCCATCGTGCCCGTTTCAGTTGAGAAGGCACGGTCCGGGGGACCGTGGCACACGCAGGATTTGCAGACACACGGACAGGACTCTCGGAGACGATCTCCGTGTGGCACGTGTCCCCCGGACCGTGCTTCCTGGGGCATGACGGGAGACCGAGAGGCCGCGTGGTCGCCCTGACTGGATGAACACGGTCGAGGGCGACCGTGGCACACGCAGGACGTGAGAGCAGATGTTCCACCGGCGGCAATCTCAAAGCCACCCACGTCGTTGCTGCAGAGCATTTTCGAGACTGATTCAGGCTCCTCGCTCCGGAATCTCACTCAACCGGCCCCCGCTCTTGCCATCCCCCGGCTCACAACCTATTTTCTACCCAGCCGTGAGCATGAGTGTCACGGAACATTCGGAGTGTCGCCCAGCCTGGTAGGGCACTACGTTCGGGACGTAGCTGTCGGAGGTTCAAATCCTCTCACTCCGATTTTTCTTTCTCCCTTCCTCCCGCAATCGTTGGCGGGGCGGTTTCCTCGATCAGACCTCAACATGAATGCCTACGCAACCCCTTGTCAGCCCGTCTGAACCCCGCACGTGTCTTGATATCGACCGTTTGACAAGCACCGAGATCCGCGATGTCGTCGCTGCTCGTCCGTGCATTGTCGTGCCCATCGCGTCCATGGAGCCATGGGGCTCGCGCGCGGCTATCGGTGCTTCGGCCGTGTGCACGAGCGCCCTTGCCCGCGCGCTCTCGCGGTGCGAGCAGGTGCTGTGCGCGCCCGTCTGCATGTTCGGACACTCCACCCCGGTCAAAGCGTTTGCCGGTGTTGGGGCATTGCGCAGGTCCACGCTCGAAGCAATGATGGTGGACCTGATTGACTCGTGGCAATTTCAGGGCATCCGGCAGTTCATCATCGTCGACGGCGGCTCGTGGAATGCTCAGGCAGCGGGGGACGCGCTCCGCCGAAGTCGCATCAGGCACCCGAGCGTGCGCGCGCTGCACGTGCCGTGGCAGACGCTGCCCGAGGTGCGCGCCGGCAGCGGATCTGTCCCGCCGGGACGGGAGTGGGCGCGTGCCGAGTTCGCGGTGGTCTCCATGGCGTCCTGGCTCGATCCGTCAATGGTGCGCACCGCAGATCCATCGACACCGGCTGCGGTTCTGCCCCCGCCCGAGCAGCTCCGCCACTGGCAGAAGCGCGGCGAGGATCCCGAGCAGTTCCGCCGCGCGTTTCCATCGGGCAGTGCCTCGGAGATTGTGCACCTCGGCAACGCAGAAGCCGGTCGCGCGATCTACGATGCAGTGGTCGCGTTGCTGAAGTCCCGAGTCAGGCAATTCCTATCCGCGCCACCATCGGAGCCAGTCAAGCAGGACCCGGCAGCCAAACCCGCGAGGCGTCCGCGCACGTCTCGTGTCTCCACGAAAACCCGCCACAGGCACGACTGATTGCACATGGCTAGCATCCTCGACACCATCGCTCAAACCGTTTTGCCCAATGGCATGAAGGTGATCTGTCTGCGCAAGGCAGATGCGCCCGTGGTTGCCGTGCATGTGTGGTACCGCACGGGCAGCGCGCAGGAGCAGCCCGGCATGCGCGGGATCTCGCACTTTCTCGAGCACATGATGTTTCGCGGGTCGCAGCGGTTCGGGCCCGAAGAGCACGCGCGCAAAGTCAACGATGCAGGCGGTCACTGCAATGCGTTCACCGCCGAAGATGTCACCGCGTTTGTCAATGCGGCGCCGGGTGCATGTCTTGACATGGTGCTTGAGCTGGAGGCCGACCGCATGCGGGGGCTCACACTCGATTCCACGATTCTGGAGATCGAACGCAAGGTGATAGTCGAGGAGTATCACACCTACCTCAACAACCCCGTGACCAAGGCGTTTCTGGAGTTTCGCACCGAGTTCTTCGGCGACCATCCGTACGCTCTCTCGCCGCTGGGGTCGCTTGACGATATCAACAACATCACGCCGGACATGTGTCGCTCCTACTTCCAACAGTGGTACTGTCCGTCAAATGCCACGTGCGTGGTAGTAGGGGACTTTGTGTCTGAGAAGGCGGTGTTCGAGTCGGTGAACCGCCACTTCGGAGGCATTGACGCGGGGTCGCGCACACGCGCGGAAGTCGCGGCTCCATCGGGGCGGAGCGTGGCACAGCGCATGGAGCGTCGGGTGGAGTTCGATGTTCCGCTCATGGTGCTGGGCTTTCCCGCGCCGGCTTCCTCGCATACCGATGCACTGGCGCTGGAGATCCTGCAGCTTGTTGTGTCGCAAGGTGACACCTCGCGCATGCACGCAGAGCTGGTGCGCAAACGGTCGCTGGCTGTGATGGTCGGTGGCATGAACCATTATCTCCGATCAGCCGGCATCTCGCTGTTCTTCGCGTTCTTCACGCCGGATGTTTCGGCATGGCGTCTGGAGAAGGCACTTGACGAGCAGCTCTCGCATGTCCGCGACAACGGCATCACTGCCGATGAGATGGAGAAAGTCAAGGCCGCAACTCTCACCAACCGTGTCTTCGAGATGTATTCGGTGGAGAATCTGGCGCAGCGAATCGGCTTCTCCGAGGCAATGGAAGGTGGCTACGGTCACTGGGTGAGCCGACTTGATATGCTGGAGAAACTCAGTATCGACCAGGTGGTGAATGTTGCGCGACGGTACTGGAGTTGTGAGAACAAGCATGTGTTGACCCTGCGGCCCAAACGAGTATCGCCGGCTGCGTTGGCAGCAGGCCTGCTCCGAAGGGCTCTTCCCGTCAGACGGCAGTGAGGCCCGATGTCCATGATCTTCAAATTCCCACCCGTGCACGAGCAGCGTCTGCCCAATGGCATGACGGTGATCTGGGTGCCGCATCACGAGCGCCCAGCCATCGACGTGTCGCTGCAGGTGCCGTTTGGCCGGTTTGCCGATCCCGTCGGGCTCGAGGGCCTTGCCGAACTCAGTGTGGGTCTCATGCTGAAGGGCCCTACCGGCACACGGGCCGAAGAGTTCAGCCGATCCATGGAGCAGCGGGGGATTGGTCTGAGTTGCGAGGTCGGGGATGAGCACACCATTGTGGGATTTCGGTCGCTTGCCCGACATGCAGAATTCGCGGTGCCGCTCTTCTGGCGCATGCTGTGTACTCCATCGCTGGACACTCGGGAGTACTCACGGCTCCAGCACGAGATGGTCACGTCGCTGAAGGCCGATACGGTTGAGCCCGGATCGATGGCGCACCGGCATTTTCATGCCGAGCTCTTTGGCCCGCAGCACCCCTCCGGCCGGTTCCACACAGTCGCATCGGTGAAGAGAATCCGAGACGCAGATGTCCGCTCATTCCACGCGCGTCACTTCGTGGCACAGGGGGCGGTGCTTGTGGTGTGCGGTGACTTCGAGCTTGAGCGGGGACGCGCCGAGTGGGAGCCACTCTTCGCATCTTGGATCGGTACCTCCGCGAAAGGTCCGGGGGCTGGACTGGTCGCTGTGACCCAGGGCGCGGAGGTTGTGGCCGTCAATCGCATCCGATTGGTCGATCGACCCGATCTCTCTCAAACAACCGTGGTCGTCGGTCACGGCGCGCCCGGCGAGCTGGCAGCGCAGCGCAATGCCGTAGCGGTTGCGAACTACATTCTTGGCGGCGGAAACTTCTCTTCGCGCCTGGTCGCGAAGGTTCGTTCGGCAATTGGCCGGACCTATGGCATCAGTTCGCAGGTATCGGGCAACTCGCACTTCGGTACCTTTTCCATCTCTACAACCACGCAGAATGCTCAGCTTGGCGAGGTGCTCGATGCCATTATCGCAGTGCGCAAGGAGTTCTGCGAGCAGGGCGTCACTGCCGACGAGCTGACGCGGGCCAAGCAGTTTGCGCTGGGAAACATGGCCTTCCAGCTTGAAGGTATCGTGAATATCGCCGAGAAGCTCCTGTGGCTGCGCTTCTTTGGTCGCGACAACTCATACATCGAGCAGTTTGGGCATACACTCGGCAGCATCACCCTGGAGCAGGTCAACCAGGCCATCCGCACGCACCTCGCCTCGCCAGGCATTGTTGTGGCTGCGGTGGGCAAGAGCGCTGAGGTGCGCGGGACCCTCGAGCGCCTGGGACCGGTGCGGCGCATGCACTTCCGGAAGGATGCGTGATGACGCCTTTGCGATGTGCGGTGCGTGGTTGCGGCATCATCGTGACACCGGTGGGACGGTGGCTTCGACGTCCCGATCGCGTCGGTGATGCGGGACTGCCTCAACGTATTTTCTGAAGGCATGGAGAGGGTCTTCCTGAGCCTTGGCAGCAACGTCGGCGACCGAGAGTCGTGCATGCGCCAGATGCTCTCAGGCCTACGCGCTGTTGTTGGCCCGGACCTGCAAATGTCCCGACTCATGGAGACCGAGCCGGTGGACGTGAGCGACCCTCAAACGTGGTACCTGAACCTGGTTGTGGCTGGAGTGTTTGCCGGGGCTGCGTCTGAGCTGCTCGAAGCGACGCGCCCGATCGAAACCGCGCTGGGTCGAACTGGCAAAGGAACGCGAGCTCCGCGCTCCGCCGACATCGACATTCTGATTCTCGGCAACCAGCTCGTTGATCTGCCGCACTTGCGCGTGCCACATCCCGGGATCCTGCACCGGAGGTTCGTTCTGCAGGGGCTCTGCGACATCGACAGCGAGATGCTGGTCCCGGGGTATCCCGATCCAGTAGCACAGATCCTTCGCGCGTCGTCCGAGCAGGTTCAGCGTCAGCAGATTCGATTCCAGGACAGTGCCAGTCTTCTCGTCAAGAGCCCAACGTAGAGATCCCACCCAATGGACACCACCACCAAGCCCGACCTCCAGCTTCCGCCCAACATCGCCCACATCTGCGTTGAGGGCGTCATCGGCGTCGGCAAGACGTCGCTGTGCACGCTGCTGGCCGATCGCTTCAATGGCCGCAAACTCATGGAAAAGGTAGAGGAGAACCCCTTTCTCCAGAAGTTCTACAAGAACCGCAAAGCTCTTGCCTTCCAGACACAGTTGTGGTTCCTTCTCTCCCGGTACAAGCAGCTCTCCGAAGAAACCGTTCAGCAGGATCTGTTTCAGGGGCTGGTTGTTGCCGACTATATGTTTGCCAAAGACCGCATCTTCGCCGGCATCAACTTGACAGAAGACGAGTTGCCCCTCTACGACACGGTTGCCCGCATTCTCGAACGGCAAATCCCCCGGCCCGACGTGGTGATCTATCTCCAGGCATCTACCGAAGTACTGCTGAAACGTGTGGAGATGCGCGGACGCATGTACGAGTCGAGCATGGAGCGCGAATACCTCGAAACGCTCAACGAAGCTTACAACCACTTTTTTTTCCACTACAGCGACGCGCCGGTGCTTGTTGTCAACACCAACGAGCTGGACTTTGTGAACAACACAGTTGACTTCGAGGAAATCATCCGCCAGATCGTGCAAACACGGCACGGCATCAACTACTACCAGCCCATGAATGCCCACGACCGGTTGCGTCTCGAAGAGAACGACCGGCGGAAGCGGCAGCGGCCATCGGACGCCGAGGCGTAGCCCGGATCCTGACTCGGCCGGGGGGGGGGCCACTCCAGTGAAGATCATCCGTAGCCCACGTGACATGCAGGCACTGAGCGCCCAACTGCGGCTCCAGCGCACGCGCATCGGTCTGGTGCCCACCATGGGTGCGCTTCACCAGGGACATGCCTCGCTTGTCACCCTCGCCCGGCAGCACTCCGACGAGTGCGTGGTGAGCATCTTCGTGAATCCCTCACAGTTCGGACCCAACGAGGATTTCGCGAAGTATCCGCGCGCGTTTGACAGCGATTGTGCGCTGGCTGAGAGTGCGGGCGCCACGGTCGTCTTCGCCCCTGATGCGCCCGGCATGTACCCTCCAGGCTACAACACCTACGTGTCGGTCGAACGGTTGACGGACGGGCTCTGCGGTGCGTCGCGGCCGAGGCATTTTCGCGGCGTGGCAACCGTTGTGCTGAAGTTTTTCAACATCGTGATGCCTGACTTCGCCGTATTCGGTCAGAAGGATGCCCAGCAGGTCCTCGTACTCAAGCGAATGGTTGAGGATCTCAATGTCCCTGTGCGCATGATGGTTGCTCCAACGGTCCGCGAGGCCGATGGGCTGGCCATGAGTTCCCGCAACGCCTACCTGACCCCGGCAGAGCGCGCTGCGGCGCCCCTCATATACGCGGGGCTCGTCATGGCTCGACAGCGCTTCGAGGCAGGGGAGCGGAACTCGGTTCGGCTGGCGGAGATTGTCGAGCAGTCAATGAGCCGCACCCCGCTTCTCAAGAAAGAGTACATCGACATTGTCGACATGGTAGAATTACGGGGACTCGCCACGATCGCCTCGTCCGCACTCCTTGCGGTTGCCTGCCGGACCCAGGAGAGCACCACGCGACTTATCGACAACACTGTCCTGGGTGGAGAACTATGAGCAAAGCACAGAGCCCACTGTTGATCTACAATTTGTTTCCGCGACACTTTCAGACCATCGACCAATGGGCGCAGAAACTCCCGCACGTGCGCAGTATGTGGTTCAATGCTGTTTTTGTCAATCCGTTCCATCGCACCGGGGGCTCCGGCAGTCTCTACGCTGTGCAGGACTACTACGAGCTGAATCCGCTCTTCCTCAAGCCAGGCGCCTCGCCCAAAAACTGGGGACCCATCAAGGCATTCATCCGGGCTGCGCGCGACAATGGCATGGACGTGATCATGGATCTGGTCATCAACCATACGGCCATCGATTCGGTGCTCGTGGCGCAGCATCCCAAGTGGTACCGCCGCGACAAGAACGGAAAGGTTGCCAGCCCCTACTGCGTAGACACCGAAGACTCCAGCAAAGTGACAGTGTGGGGCGACTTGGGCGAGATCAACAATGCGCGCAGTTCCGACAAGAAGGCACTGTGGGCCTACTGGGACGAGCTGATCGCATACTTCCAGAACATGGGCATCTACGGGTTCCGCTGCGACGCAGCCTACAAAGTGCCGGCGCCGCTCTGGAAGTTCCTCATTGGCGCGGCCAAAGCTCGCTACCCGCAATCCGTATTCCTCGCCGAGACGCTGGGCTGCACCCCCGAGCAGACTGTGGCTCTCAAGGGCACGGGGTTTGACTACCTGTTCAATTCGTCAAAGTACTGGAACTACGACAGATCCTGGTGCATCGACCAGCACGAGGAGTACCGGTCTCTTGCGCCGTCAATCAGCTTCGCCGAATCGCATGACACTCCACGCTTGGCCGGCGAGCAGCCGGGACATGTGGACATGCAGAAGAGCCGATATGTGGTCTCTGCCATATTCTCCAGGGGCGTGCTCATGACCATGGGGTATGAGTATGGCGCCAGAACGCGCATGGATGTGGTTCGCGGCACCCCGCGCGATGCGGAGAACCCGCAGTGGGATATCTCCGGGTGGATCGGCCAGGTCAATGGGATGAAGATGTCGGTGCCGGTGTTGCAGGAAGAAGGACACTGGAAGGCGCTCACCACCTACGACGCGCCCACGCTGTTCCTCGAGAAACGTTCGGACACGTCGGCGGACAGGGTCATCGTGCTGGTCAACAAGGATTGGAGTAACCGGCAGTCGGTGGATCCCTCGGAGTGGCCGGAGCAGCTCAAGACTTGCACGTGGATGATACGCGCGTGTGCGGACCCTTCCGCGCGGCAGGGCGTGCCTGGACAGATTGAGTTGGGGCCCACGGAGATTGTGTTGTTCGGGGTCTGATGGATTGTGCGGGTTCGGCCCGGTGCCGGATGACTTCCGTGGGCCGGAGGTGGCATCGGTGGTTGACGACGGGTCTGCGATGCAGGAGAGGTCGACCGTGGTGTTGGTGGGCCGGGATTCGCACCTGACGTAGAGGCGGGTTTCAAACCCGCCTCTACGTCAGGTGCGAATCCCTCTGCAGCGCGAGGCGCGCCCATCTCACTCCGCAGATCCCTGCACCACCACGCTCCCCAGGGGGGTCTCCACCATCTGGTACAGGGTGTCACCATCCTGCTTCTCGTAGACAACAGTGGAATACACCACATCTCCGGCAATCGGCTGTCCAAAGGGCCTCGTGCCACCCTCGACCCACAGCTTGAGGTAGAGCGTCCACCGCTTGGCCGTGACGCCCGCTGCCCGCTTTGCCGACTCCCTCTGCACAGCCTGTGGGAAATCAGGATTGGGCACTCCCTTGCCCACCGTGTAGAAACACCCGCAGGTCGAGTCGAATGCGGTAACGAGCAGTTGCGTGCGGAGGGAGACTTCCCCGGGGTCGGACTGAATCGCATTCTCCAGGTTCAGCACCCGTTGGAAGATACCGAGCGTGTCAAGTGTCCGTGCGGGCATTGTTGTGATCGCCGAGGTCTTCCCCCCCTCCGTTGCCCCATCCCGCGGAAAGTCACCTTCCTTGCAGCCGACCGCGCACAGCGTCAAGCCCGTAACAATGGCCGACAGACCGATGATGTGCAGGCTTCTCATGTCATGCTCCTCTCGTAGGCGTCGTGCGCACGCGTCTGAGGATCTCCCATCCCAGCACCCCAAGGGCGAAGAGCCCGAAAAGAATGCCGGAGATCAGCGTGACCCTGCGCCACTTCTCTGCAATAGGTGAGTCGTATACGAATTCCACGGTCGATTTTCCCCTGGGCACAACCACGCCCTTCCAAGCATAGTTTACGGGCAGGACATCTGCGGGTTTGCCGTTGAGGGTGGCCGTCCATCCGGGAACATAGTTCTCGTCAACCACAAGCATCTGCTCCCGACTGCTTGACACGTCGGCAATGATGCGCCCCATCCGGCTGTCGAAGAGCTTGACCGCAACGGTGTCGTTGATCGAGTTGTCGCGCAGCGTGTCGAGTTGTCGCGATCCCCACGTCCTGGCGTCGACAATGGCGAAATCGCTGACGAACGTGTCGCGGTCGAAGGTTTCCTTGACCGCACGCTCGGCGCTGTCAGCGGGAATCACCTTGCTGGAGAGGTGGACGCGGGCAAAGGCCTGTGGGTTCTTGTAGATAACCAGGCCACCCGACCCCACCACTTTCTCAAGACCCGGTACTTGCATATCGGTGGGGGAGAGGATGTAGCGCGCATCGAGGAAGCTCAGCATGTTCCGAAACCGCCGCTGGATGCCCGGGTTGGAGGCATACTCGGGACGGCCCATGGCGTAGGAGAGTTGCTGGAGGTCCTGGATGATTGAATTGTACTGCCGGTCGGTGAAGTCATCGAAGATGTAGGTGAGGTCAATGTCTCGGATGTAGAACTTCTGGAGGGGAAGCAGGTTGTGCACACGGTAGATGCCCGAGTCGAGGCGGTGCAGGTAGGCGCCGATCGACTCTTCCGCTTTCTCCTGGCGCACAAAGAAATTCTTGGGCTGCACGCATTTTGTGACAAAGGGCAGGGAAATGCGCACCAGATCAACGGTGAGGATGCCCAGCACGATTGCCAGAAACACTGTGCGGGAGAGCTTTCCGCCAACTGCGAAGTGCAGCGCCGCAAGGAAGCCTGCCACCATCAGGAACACGAGGAACCCGCCGGTCTTGATGCTCGGGAGTGCTGCCGTCAGGATCTGGGAGTGTTGTTGATCCTGCATCGCGGGAGGCATGATTGACGAGAACCACCACTGCGCAAACGCGCCGGCGCCGAATGCGTAGACCAGAGAGAGCCCGGTGGTGACCAGAGCGAAGATCTGCACCCGTTTGCGCATGGCAGGGCTCTTGCTCCAGTCGATATGGAGGATCTCATGCAACGCGTATGCAGCGAGCACCATGGCCGGGAAGTAGAACCAGATGTACATCATGCTTGGAGCGCGGAATGATTTGATCCCCGGCACCAGGCTGTACACGATCCGGTGGAATGGCGTGTGCTCTCCCAGAGCAAACAGGAGTGCACCTACGCAGAACAGACCGAGCAGCACCCGGTCGAAGCTCTGCTTGCGCATCACGAAGAGCATGATCGCCAGAAGCACGATGAGTCCACCAAAGTACTCGGAATTGAGCTTGAGCGCGTTGCGGCCCCAGTACTTGTCGTACCAACCGAGAAAGTCCGGCTCAACAAACGAGACAATCTCCTCGGGATTCAGCGCAAATGAAGATGCGTACTCGTAGTCCACACCTCCCGCGCGCTTGGAGATGGTGTCGGCGTGGTGCACCGAGGGGAATGTGTTCATTGAGGTGATGAGCGTGAAGATCACCCAGGCTGCGGCGAACATCCCGGTGCGCTTGAGTGCCTCGGGAAGCGGCGTCTCCTTGCGGACGAAGCTGTATGTCATGCGCGCGGCAAAGTAGATGCCCACTCCAAGAAATGTGAAGAACGCCAGTTGCAGGTGGCGGGAGTACACGTCAAGCGCCAGAAGCGCAGGTAGTGCCACCAGGTCCACCAACGACACTTTGCGCAACATCCGTTCGGTGAGGAGCATGATGCCCGGCAGCAGCGCAATCACTTCCATCTTGACATAGTGGCCGGTGAACACGTTGGAGAGAAACGCGGGCGCAAGCATGAACGCAATTGCCGCAACCAAGGACACCGATCGCGACACTGCCACCTGTCGCAGGTAGCCGAACATGAGGAGCCCGGCCGCGAACATCCAGAAAATGTACTCAATGACACGTTGTGCGTACTTGGGCAGGATCAGGTGCAGCGGGTACATGGGGCTGATAAATGAGCCGAATCGCTGCTCCATCATTGCAGTGCCGCCGTTGAGTGGGGCCCACCGGTCGGCGAAGCTCTTTGGTCCGTGGCCAAAGTCTCCGTAGGTGTGCCAACCGCGAGGTCCGTCGTCGGAGCCCAGCAGCACGGAGTTGAAGTTCAGGTATGGAAGGAAGTACGCAATGGCCACAAGCGCGATGACTGCGATGGGAAACCACTTTGCGCCAAGAATGCGGGTCGCCGCGTTTGCTGGTTTCGGTGCAATGGTCTGCGTCATTCTGTTGACCTCGGAGTGACTGTGTGGCAGGGGAATCCGGGACCCCTCAAGTCACTGAAAATAGTGTCAGCCGCTCGCACAGTGTCCCGAAGATGGACCCCGCCCATCGTTGCGGAGCTCCTGGACGTGGTTCCTGGTCAGGCGCGCTCTGTCTTTTCGGGAACGAGCAGCTGTTTTGCTGACGGGGTTGTGCAATCCTGCGGCAACTCGGCTCTCCGACGCCCTCTTGTTAGACGGTCACCCACCGGAGAACACCCATCGGCGCCTGTCAATGAAACCTTTCTACTGCAATGTCTGGAAGTACGCGCGACTCCTGCTGGCAACCGCCCCGTTTGTCGCGATCTCTCCGTCGAGTTTCGCCCAGGAAATCTTCCGCGCGATCGCGCTCTACGGCTTGTCTGGCCGTTGCCCGCGGACTGCTGAGAGTCGTGCCACACTGAAGACGGGGCGCGATGGCTCTCGCATCGGCCGAGCGAGGCGTTGGCTTCGTGATAGGGCGTATGGATCTCAACCGTATCTGCAAACGGTGGGTAGCGGTACCCGAAGAACTGCAAGGCGGTCTGAACTTGGCTGATTGGCTTTTTCACTGGTCCTACACCCATCGGAGCCTACACGCTTGACCATCTCCATGCGGAAGATGTCGTTGATGTTCTGCGTGGGCGCGATCTGTTTGAGCGCCGGCCCCGTA
>Ga0315284_10011777_pt1 | contig 12454 bp, 16 predicted proteins | sample YL17G09_16_MG_FD_203696 | JGI IMG/M metagenome (GOLD analysis project Ga0315284, IMG submission 203696) | Sediment microbial communities from Yellowstone Lake, YNP, Wyoming, USA - YL17G09_16 | ecosystem: Environmental > Aquatic > Freshwater > Lake > Sediment | place: USA: Wyoming | collected... | reverse complement strand
TAGCGATTCTGCGTCAGGTGCTGCAGGCCCGCGCCGCCGACATCAATCTGCATGCGAAGAACGAAGAGTATTTTCCTCTGCCTTCGCTGCAAAGTAAAACAGATCCATTCTTGATCATTCTCGCCACCAACCTGCGCCAAGCCGTGGTGCAGATGGTAGAACATCTGCAGGCCGAGATGCGGACGCCCAAGTTTCCAAAGAAGGATCTGGACGCACTCTACGAGATCATTGGGCAGATCAACAACGAGATCCAAGAGACGACCAACGCCAAAGACTGGGTCTATGCCGCCGATAACTATGACCTGCTGTTTCATGAAGATGAGCCACCCACTGCGCTAGAGTTGGCGATCTATGTTACCTTGGGTAAAGATCCAAGTAAGGTCGCCAAAACGCTGCTGCGCTTGTCGAAATAAAGGGAAAGAGCATCATGAGCCAAGTTTTTTACGTGTGTGAACTACGACGAGACTGCGTCTCTCTGCACTGGATCTCGGCACCGTTTCATGTTGCATCTGCAGACTATCAGCAGATGTACGGTTATGCGCACATCACGGCGGATCGCACAGAAGCGGAGGGAATGGCAGATCTGCTGTCGCTAGAACATGCACTCCCCATCCGAAATAGCCTGCCTAGGTCATGCTCTGAGGTAGGTAGTAATCGCGTAGATCTTACTAAGGAAAAGCTAGAAGAGGAATTGCTACGCGCAGGGGGAATGCAAGCAAGAGTGGCTGAATCGTTAGGCGTTAGTAAGTCAACTGTGAGCGCCGCCATACGCAAATATGGGATTGTAGTCAATAAGTCGGCGGAGGCGATGGCAGAGTCACGGAGAAAACAGGCGGAAACCACTCGGAAAAAATGGGAAGAGATGACGCCAGAAGCTCGATCCGCGCATGCAGAGAGGACAAGACTAGAGTGGGCCACGAGGCCTACGGAGAGACGGGCCGCGCATGCAAATGCAATTCGGCAGAACTGGGCTGCCAAGTCCGAAGAGGAGCGCGCCGCGCATGCAGATAAAACAAGGCTAGATTGGGCCACCATGCCCATAGAAGCTAGGAACGTTCGGCTTCAGCGCGTAGAGGAGAAACGGCGGCAATATTGGGATGAGATCTCAGACGAAGATTGGAATGCATGGAGCGCAAGAGAGAAGGAGCGGTTTGCTACTTTATCGCCTGAACAACAGAGGGTAGCCATCGCTGCGATGAATGCGAAGCAGAGAAGAAAAGTTAGCGTTGGCGCCAAAGCCTCAGAAATCACTAAAAAAGAGATTGAAGAGGCTCTTCGGCAAACGGGAGGCCATCGCGCGAACGCTGCAAAGCAACTTGGCATCCATTGGGTTACCTTCGGCAGGCTCGTTAAGGCACATGGTATTGTCGTTCATAAGTCAGAGGAGGTGCGGGAAGCACGACGTCAGAAGCAGGCAGAGAGCGCTCGTCAGCAGTTCAAGAATCTCTCGCTAGAAGCAAAGGCAGCGCGCAGCCAGAAGCTCGCTACAGCAACCAAACGTCGTTGGGAGACAACAGAGCCAGAAGAGTTGGCAGCGCACATGGCGCACATGCGAGACGAAATAACGCCTGAGTCTCATGAAAGGCGCATTGCATCAAGTAAGCAATCAATGACACCTGAGCGGCGTGCGGCAATGGCAGCGTGGGGCAGGGAAGAATGGGATACGGCACCAGAAAACGTACGAGCGGCGCGAGCGGAGGCCACACGGCAGGGGTGGGCAGAGATGTCGACGGAAGCTCGTGCGGCGTTCAGAATTATGCAAAAGGCCAACTTTGCTACATTGTCTCCAGATCAAAAGGAGCGAGCTCTCGCCGCGATTAACGCAAAAGAAAAACGGAAGAGGAGGGGGACGGTGGGAGGCAGGCGTTCCTTGGCAGCGATCAAGAAAGATCCACAGGCTACCCCAGAAGAGATCCAATCACTATCCGTGAACGAGCCCATCGCCGCGCTGAATCATCCCAACTGCCCGCTCGATCTCTGGTGGCAACTCGCCAGCCAGCATCCCGCAGAAGCAGAGGCCAGCCTCCTATTTGAACTGATGACCATGGAAGAGCCATCTCGATGGGGGGAGATGGAGGACAAGAACGCCAAAGACTGGATCATCACCTACGGCAGCCAAATGTCTGATGGCGACAAGATGCGTTTTACCCTAGACTGTGCCGCGCGCGTGCTACCCGTCTTTGAACGGGTTTATCCAACCGACAAGCGACCTCGAAAGGCCATCGAAGAAACACGCATCGTGCTAGACGCCAAAGGGAGGATCTCTGATCTTAACCGTGATCTAGATAGGTACGCCGCCGATGCGCAGGCCGCCACAGAGTTAGCAAAATCGAGACGAAACGCACTCGCAGCTTCCCCACGGGCTACGCTCACTGAAATTGCGGCGGCGGCGGCCTATTATGCGGCGCAGACAGCGCAATACGCTGTCCAGGGTAGCCGCTCCTATTATGAGGTTGCCAAGCAAGCCGCCTACGCCGCCATGCATGGCGCTGGCTCTGATCCAGACACCTGCACCAAGGCGTATCGCTCCGAGCAGGCTTGGCAATGGCGCAGAACGTTGCAGTATCTGCGCGGCAAGACGCTCTAGCACAGTGCGCTTTTTAATACGCACGATCGTGTGTTATGATCTTGGTATCGCAGCGCCGTCCTCAGCAGGAGAAGCATCATGTCGTATCGCCCCTCGTACCAGGAAGAAGTCGCCAACGCCTTAATCACGCGTGATCTTGTCGTCAACGGCACCATCACATTTTCAGGCGGCTTCGCAGGCAGCACAGGCATCGGTACCTATGCCTGTCCTGCGACAGTTGCGATCGGTGACATTGTTTATCTTAGCGCAGGAGCAACGGTAGACAAAGCCTCTGCGGTTTCGTCGGTGACGGCGGCCATGGGGGTGGTGCTCACTAAGCCAACCGCGCTCTCCGCGCTGGTGCTCTTTGGCGAGGGAGAGGCCAGCGTGTTCGCGGGACTCACCCCCACCGCGCAGTATTATCTATCTCTTATCCCCGGAACGGCCATCATCGGCGTGGTAGGCCTCGGTGCAGGAAACATCGTGCAGCGGATCGGGCAAGCCAAGAGCGCCACTGTCATGATTATGAAGATCGTGAACGACTTTACGATCCTGTGAAATTTTATATTAAAGTGATTGCCAACTAACTCCTTCCCTGTCTCTGTATGCCACACCATAGCATGACAATGTCAACATCTGGCGTAAATCTAACAAGTTAGATAGGATGCTCCCTTCTTCGTAAAGGAGCTTCATCATGGCAGATTTTGCAGCACTCACAATTCAGCTTGGCGCGCAACGCCAAATCCAAGACACTAACTTCTTACAGGTGGGCGGAGGCATTAAGCCAAGGCCTCCCGCCACGAACATGGATATTTTCGCCAACGGTGGCGCGATTATCCTCAACGACAACACCACCGTTCTAGCAAACAAGAACATCACCGCACAGGCAGGCACCTCGGCGCTGGACTTCTCGCTCGGCACGGGCATCTTCTCGACCTCGACGGGGACGAATACCATCAACGGTGCGATGGTCTTTGCCGCGAACAAAGGCATCACCGTCACCGCTGGCACCTCGGCGTTCGATTTCAGCGGCGGCACTGGTATCTTTAAGACCAGCACGGGTGCGGTCACTATCGGCAACGGCGTCACCACGATGAGCGGCGTCACCACGTTCACGGCGGCAGGCGTTGCCCTCACCGTGAACAACAACGCGCTGATCAGCGGCAATCTCATCATCGGCGGCAATCTCACCGTGAGTGGTACGACCACGACCACGCACTCCGAAACCGTCACCATTGATGACAACAACCTCTACCTGAACTCGAACTACACTACCGCCGCAGCTCAAACGGGTGGTCTGACCATCAACTATCTGCCAACCGCAACGGCCACCACGGTCAACGCGGCCTACGTCGCAGGTGTGGCGGCGGTTTCCAACCCAACCGTCGGCACCGTCGGCGCTGCCACTTTTGCGGCAGGTGATTTTATCCAGTTCGGTGGCGCCATCCCGAGCACCAATAACACGGGCCTCTACGAAGTGCTTTCTCACGCTGCTAACGTGCTGACTGTTCGCGGTATCGGCACCACGGCGACGGTAGAAGATTTTACCCAGAACCAATTCGTGGCGGGTGCCTCGGACGGCGCGAACATCACCAAGGTCACCGTCAGTGTCATTCGCGCGGGTACGGACGGCATCTGGGAGACCGGCAAGGGAGCTGTCACCCCTGTTACCTTCGTTGATCTCGCGAACGCGGCAGGGTCAGTGACCTTGCAGTCTGCTTACGAGACGGGCAACACCATCACCACCACGGTCGGCTTTGGTAACGTCACCATCGCAGGCACCGAGGATTTTGTCTTAGCAGGCACGGTCGATGCTGCGTGGACCACCACGGGCGGATTTACTTCCATCGCAATGACTGGTGCCGTCAACCTGACCACTACCAGCACCCTGACCATGGTCGGCGGCGCTGGAGCTACCTTCGGCGATGACACAGGCACGATCTCCTTCAACGGCTCGGGGTTCCTGACATCCTCTGGTCTGGCGGTAATCTCCCTGATTTCGTCTGGTGTGCTGACCCTGACGGGCGGCGGTGCATCGTCCTTGACCACTACGGCGGGCGCGCTGACCATCACCTCGGCTGCCGCCGCTACCTGGAAGACCGCAGCAGGCCTTCTCACGGTGGAAGGCGCGGCGGGCATCCAACTCAACGGCGGCGCAGGCACCTCGTTCATGACTATCGGCGTCACCGCCAACCAGCTTCAGGTCCAAGCGGGTCGCACGCTGTCGACTACCGGAACTGGTAACATCAACCTGCCAAACAACGGCAGCGCGCTCTTCCAGATCGAAGGCGTCGGCGTCAGCGCCAACGTAACCGCCGCGAACCTCGGCACCTTGACCGCCGGTCCCGCCTCTAACGCCGACGCTCTCCACACCCACACTACGGTTACCGCCTCCAACTTGGGTGTCCCTGGCACCAGCGGCGAGGCCATTGCGGCGGGTGCTCCTGTGCTCTTTGACAACGCAGCGGGCGTGCCGCGCGTGTTTAACGCTGACGCGAACGGCGCTGGCGAACTCGTCAACGTTATGGGGGTCAACTTAACAGCAGTAGGCGCGGCAGCCCTTGCTGTGACGATGATCGTTGCGGGCCGCGTAGCCGTACCCGACGCGCAGTTTGATGCTCTTCCCGCTGTTGGGGACGTGGGCAAGGTCGTCTACCTCTCGGAGAACGTCGGCCTGCTGACCTTGACCGCGCCTACCACCACTGGGTCGACTGTCTGCCGCGTGGGTTGGGTTTCGCAGGGCGGCACTGGCGCGGTCACTATCGTTGTCGGCATCGGCACACCGACTATCCTGTAATCCCGCTTCTCTTGTGGCCTCTGGGTGGCCGTGATAAAGGTATCAGGCCAATATAATAGGAGGCCAGATGAGTGGGATAGCGAACGGAAAATCTCAAAAAGTATCAGTTCCAAACCAGGCGAAGCAACTCAAGCAAGCCCCCCCCTTGCCGGTGCCTGCTTCGCCTGGGGCGGTCTCCCCTGTCATCTCTTATCAGATGCCAGAGGCCCTGCACCAAGAACTCTTGGAGATGAACGCCCAGGGGACGCAGATCAAGATCATGATCGCCGACAAGTTGATGGAACTGCGTGCGCTAGAGGCGGCAATCCTACAAGGAACCGAGGCAGTTAAGACGCGCATCGCTGGCTTTGCGGCGATGCACGGAGTTGATCTTAACAACCTGGAGCACGGGCGCTGGAACTTTGACTTCCCTACTGGATTGTTGACCAAAAAAGTCGGCTAAAGGTCGAATCATGGCGCGATTACTAGCAAACTATGCAGGGGGAGCATCACCCAGGCCATTGCAGTCAGCGGGATGTGTCACTGTCATTTCCACCTATACCGTCCTTCTCACTGACTACGTCGTGCTGGTGAACGTAGTAAGCGTCGTCATCTCTTTACCCGCAATCAGCGATGCCGTTCGTGGGCACCAATTCGTAATCAAGGCGATGCTCGCCACGCCCAACTGTACAGTAGACGCTGATGGGACTGACACCATTGACGGCCAAACGACATTTTCCCTGAGCACTCAATACCAGAGCGTCACCGTCTTCCTGCCTCCCACTGGTACAGATTGGGTAATTTTATAGAGAGAGGCCCTCGTGACTTACCTTCCTGCACAGTACGGCTCCACTAATTTCCCAGCCGCAGACATCCAGACCTTCACAGCGGGAGGTACTTGGACGAAGCCCGCTGGCGCGAAGCTTGTGCTTGTCATCTGCATCGGCGGCGGTGGCGGCGGCGGGTCAGGGCGCAAGGGAGCAGCAGGATCGGCGCGTTGCGGCGGTGGCGGCGGCGGCGGCGGCGGCGTTTCGCGCGAATATTACGATCCAGCCTCACTCGGATTATCGCAAACAGTGTCTGTCGGCGCGGGGGGGACAGCAGGCGCTTCGCAGGCCGCCGTTTCAACCAACGGGAATCCAGGTGGCGCGGGAGGCGACTCCAAATTCGGATCGGCGCCACTCCTCGTAGGTCTTGGCGGTGCGCTAGGCCCTGGGGGAACGGCAGTCAATGCCCTGGGAGGGGTTGGTGGTGCATCCTCGTTGTTTGCTGGGGCTCGCGGCGACGGGGGGTCGGGTGGACAGGGAACTACCACGAATAGCGGCGGCAGTGGATTTGCTTTTCTTGGAGGCGGGTGTGGCGGCGGCGGCGGCGGCGGGATTACAGCAGCCAATGCCGCCTCTGCGGGTGGTGCAGGCAATGGGATCACCAACGCAGCAACGTATGCGAGCAGCACAGGAGGGGCCAATACGGGAGGCAACGGCTCCGCAGGCGCATCGCGTGCGGATAGCGAGGCCACGGTTGGTATTGGCGGTGGCGGTGGCGGCGCGAACCTAACGGGAAACGCGGGCAACGGCGGCGCTGGTGGCGATTACGGCGGCGGCGGCGCGGGCGGCGGCGCTTCCGTCGATGCGGTAGGCAACAGCGGTGCAGGCGGAGCGGGCGGCGCGGGCGTTGTTGTCGTAATTACTTATTTTTGAGGCAGGCAGATGACCTATACCCCTATTGTCTATGGCGGCACAAATATTCAGATATTTACGGCCTCTGGCACATGGGTCAAGCCTGACCGGGCAAAGCTAGTCATGGTGCTTTGTATCGGCAGTGGTGGCGGCGGCGGCGCTGGACGCAAGGGGGCAGCGGGCACCGCGCGTTTTGGCGGTGGTGGCGGGTCAGGCGGTATGCAGGGACGTGATCACTGGGCTGGGAGCGCGCTGCCTGCGACCGTGACCGTGACCGTCGGCGGCGCAGGAGTGGGCGCTCCAGGGCAGGCGACTAACTCCACCAACGGTCTAGGCGGGATTGCGGGCACTCCAAATTCAGATACCGAGTTTGGGTCAGGGGCCATCGTCTACGTGCGCGGTCCAAAAGGACAAGCAGGAGGCGGAGGGACTGCCGCGAGTGGACCTGGCGGCACCTCCACGTCACTCACCTCGGTCTTTGCAGGCGACGTGGGTCAAGGACTGACGGGCGGCGTAGGTGGCGCAGGTGCTGGAGGGGCACCCGCTAACCAAACAGCTCCGCAGGGAGCATCGAGCGGCGGCGGTGGTGGCGGCATCGACGCAACGAATACCCAATTTGCGGGTGGGACAGGCGGCAGCGTTATAACAACTGCCACTTATACAGGGGGCACAGCGGGGACTGTTGGCGGTGGCGCAGGAGGAGCGGGGTCCAACTACCCAGCAGACGGGACGACGAAGGGTCTTGGCGGCGGCGGTGGAGGGAGTCGTGTCGCAGGCGGCGGCGGTGGTCGAGGGGGAGATGGCGGCACCTATGGCGGCGGCGGCGGCGGTGGAGGTGCGTCCGTTGACAGCGTCGGCACGAGCGGCGGCGGCGGAAATGGTGGCCCTGGCGTCTGTGTCGTGGTCACATTCTTTTAGACGACTTGACCGTACTGGAGAGAGTCCAATGAGTGAAGGTCTGTTGCTTGAGGTAGAGGTCGTCCAAGAAAGCCACCTTGGCTGGCTCGTGCGCATTCATCAAGTGAATGGGGTTGTCTCACATATAGAGGCGCGCGGAACTTCTCCCGAAGACGCTTTCGCAAGAGCGCTCGCGGCATTGGAATTAGAAAAATGACCTATTCTCCTGTAACAGATCGCCGTGTCGATTTTCAGACCTTCACGGCGGGTGGCACTTGGATTAAACCGGCCAACGCGCAGCATGTGCTCGTCATCTGTATCGGCGGCGGCGGCGGCGGCGGTTCAGGGCGCAAGGGGGCAGCAGGCACCGCGCGTTTTGGCGGCGGCGGCGGCGGTGGCGGTGCGCGCTGTATAGATCGCTTCCTGGCGTCTGCTCTTGCCTCCACAGTGACTGTAACGGTGAGCGCCGTTGGTGCAGGGGGAGCAGCGCAGGCCACGAACTCAACGGATGGAAATCCTGGCACCTCGGGCACATCCTCTTCTTTCGGCACTCACCTGATTGCGCCAGGCGGGACAGGAGGATCAGGCGGGACTTCAACGACTGGTACAGCAGGCACAGGAGCCACCTCTTCGAGTCTCTTCGCCAATGTTACTGGAAATGGCACCAACGGAGGAGCAAGCATTACGAGCGGGACTGCAAACGCTGGCACAACTCTGACGCGACCATCAGGAGGCACAGGCGGTGGCGGCGGCGGCGGCATTAGCGCCGCCAACGTGCAGCGAGCGGGAGGCGCTGGCGGGGCTGTGACGACTACGGCGGTTTATGCAGGAGGCACGGGAGGAGCAGCGGGATCGAATGCTGGAGGGAACGGCACAGCACGGGCAGAGGTCGGCGGTATTGGTACTGGCGGCGGCGGCGGCGGCGGGTCTTCGGCGGCAGGCGGCGGGGGCAACGGAGGCGGGGGCGGTAGTTTCCGGGGCGCAGGCGGCGGCGGCGGCGGCGCTGGTCTCAATGCGGTAGGCAACAGCGGAGCGGGTGGGACAGGCGGCACTGGGATTGTGGTCGTCATTACCTTTTTTATGTGAAAATCGCTAGGCGTCCCAACTCACCTTCCATCCGTTGACCTCATAAATAGTCCGCCACTTTTCTTTCGTTACCGCGTCATAGTCACCGATCGGCGTGACTTCGATGAGGGGTGATTCGTTGCCTTGGTTGCGCACGCTCACCCCAAAGCAAATGCCAATATTGACCTCAGCCTTGGCAGGCAGCCGAAGCAGTCCAGTCGGCAGCGTGGCGAGTGCAACAGGCGCCTGTTGTCGCAGCAGATGGTTATCTCCGCAGTGCGCCGCCGTGATGACACAACAGTCTGGCGCATGAATCAAAAAACCCTCCAGCAAATATGTGCCTTGGCTGATAAAGGTCGCATAGATCGTGCCGTCTGGCGGGATGGTCCACGTTTGCTTTTTAAGGTGATCGTATTGGTTCACAGTCGGTCTCCTAGCTCGCGCAGAAGTAGGTCTGCGGCCTGTCTGACAATCAGAAACTTTTCGCTGGTTCCGCCTCGGTCAGGGTGCACCTTAATCGCCTCGCGCCGAAAGGCAGTCTTTACTTCTTTCGCTGTAAAGGGAGGGGTCAGCCCCAACAACTGCTCGGCCTCCAGATAGCGCGACATGGCAGCTGTGGATGACACGGGTGATGGGGCTGGCGGCGGTGGCGGATCTACTTTCCATGGTCGATGCTCCGCAAAGGACAGCCAGTAGAGGCAAACCTTGCTCGCCTCGCATTGCAGGCAGAAATCGGCATTGCCAAAGTGTTTTCCCAGGAGATAAATAGCGACGTTGAGGGAGAGGGGCCGCACCAGCCAAACGCGACATCGCTGCACCCAGGCGCGCGACACCCCTGGTATGTTTTCTCGAAAGTCTTCAAGGAAGTCTTTGTTGAAAGGAGACGAAATTGCGTACCACTGTCCAGAGATGTTTGGCTCCACCCAAGGTGAGACGTGGAACATCTAGCGACCTCGACGGCTCTCCCGCGAAGAGCAGAACGCTAAAAACAAGACCAGGCCAAGCGCCGTACAAACCTGAATTATAGCGGGTCGCCACTGGCCCAGCAAGGCATACGCGAAGGCCATAGACAGGGAGCAGCAAGAGATCAGCAGATAGTGATGCGGATGAATGATCTTTCGGCTCATTTTTTCTTATTCCCCTTGGCTTCAAGTTGGCCGTGCCATGCGGATTGTTCGGCGAGCTCGGCGGATAAACCCGTTTGCATATTGCGCGCAATATTCCGTTCGATGAGCTTGATCTCCGCAGGCGTAAAGGTGGGTGGCGCGTGCATCCTGCGATGCTGAAGGATCGCAGCGGCAGCGTCGCGCTCGGCTTGCAGCGGCACAAGCCCTGATTCAATTAAGAGGGTCAGGTGCTCGCGAAAGATCTCCTTCTCAAACTGCGTAAAGGTAACAAACTCCTCCTGCACCTCAGTGCTATGGTTAAACGTCATTTTGCCTCTCCGCAGGGGCAGAAACCTTTGCGGCGGCAGCGTCGCGAGCACCCTTCCCCTGTCGCCACCTAGACCAGCCCTTGCGGGTGGACTTTCTTGTCTTCTCGAAGTCTTCTCGCCTTAAGGTACGCAGCTTCGCGAGGGCCTCTTCTGGGAGCCCCATACGGCTGTACATGGCATCGCAGAGCGTCTGCGTATGGACGCCGATGGTCTTCGCCAGATCCGCCTGGGTGATGCGCCACAGCAGCACGGTAACATGCCCCTTATCGTCTTCAGTGAGTCTTGGAAGCAGTGGCCTCATGCGGTGGCTCCTGTTGTTGGTGGCGTTGGAAGGCGAAGTGATGTTGTGCTTACTGTGCGGGACCAAAGGGGTCAGGAAGGATCTCGCCTCCGCGCAACACACTCTGCGCGGGCGGGATGGACAGGCGTACGTCAGAGAGGTTGGGAGACTCCAGCGGCATGACGGAAAGCACAGGCGCTGGCGCGCTCACGGAGGCAGGCGTAGAGGTTGCTGTGGGGGTCGTGACAATCGCGGGAGGGCCCACCTCCACGCTAATGCGCTTGCCAGCCAGCGCCTTCGCGCCATGCGCTTGGATGCACTGTAGGCACACAGTTATTTCGTTCACAGGGGGCTCCTCGCCGCGCTGCGTGAGCAAGAACAGGTTTTGTCCCTCCTTCTCTTTGTCGCAGACAGGGCAGGTGCTCTTGCCCTCATCGAGCAAGAGCTTCATGATCACGGAGGTCTTCTGTGCATCGCCGCCCATGCTCTCCAAGACGGCGATGGTCTTGTCCACGATCCGCATGGCATCGCGCATCTTGGTGCCGACTACGCCGCCTGAGATGGTTCCTTCTCGTGCGTTAAGAAGGTGACCAAAGCTCGGTGCGACCGTCTTCAGATGACCAATCGCTTCTTTGACTTTACTCATGGAGCACACGCTGTCTTTCCCTCTGCGTGAGGCAGAGATTAGGGGGAGGTTAAGGCCCGCAGGATCACGGGATTGATATTAATTCGGCACCAGCTGGGATCTTCCAGAAGAAGCATCGCAAGCGCTGGATTCTGTGCGACCTCTCTTGTATGCAGAGAGGCGCTTTTTAAGAGCTGACGAGATATGTTTGGGTTTTTGGCGATCTCAACGCAAACACGATGCAGCGAAGGTTGCGACGAAAAAGCGGCCCAGTACAGGGCCTCCAGTGCTTCAGGGGGCGTCTGTGGGTCTTTCGCCGCGTCTATATTGAGTTCAGGCAGCATCGTCTTCCGCCGCCGCTAGGCGCCAATCCCTGGATTCGACTGGACCTTCTCTTCGAGCGCCAGCATGGCTAACTCGGCGGTCTTCCCCTGGCCAGAGACGCCCCAGCCACGAAACTTGGAGACGGAGGCGGTAAATGGCTTGTTTCTGTCTGGGTGCGTCAGCTGGATGGCATGCCCAGAGGGGAAGATGAGCTGGATTAAGGTGCCCTCTGGCATGATCTCGTACTCTGTCCGCAAGAGACCAAGCATCTCCATGGGGGTGGGCTTCTCGGATAACTGAATCTTAGTTCTAGGCATGATTTTCCTCGTGGTTGCTGCGATAATGTTCAAGACCTACTCCGAGACTTGCCGATTGTCAAGATGTCTCCGTCTGAGTTGTGATAGTTTCCCCTGTAAGGTACTCTCCTGCGATGAGAACGCGCGCATCTACTCAAAAAGCAAGGCCTAACATCCCTAAGGCAAGCGTAGGCAACCGCTCTGACGCGGAGGTGCAGCTTGATCCGCTGGCGACGCCAGAAGAGATTGAGCGACTATCTTGGCAGGATCCCCTCTCCGCTCTCTCACACCCCAACTGCCCGCTCCCTCTCTGGAAAGAGCTCGCCGCAGAGTGTCCAATGGAGGCTCCCTCCACGCCCGCAGGCCAACTCTTTCTGCTAGAGCATCCAGGGCTATGGGGCGAGCTAGAGCGGGCGAATCTGAGTCGCTGGATTGAGAAATATAGCGCCTGGGGGTCACGAGAAGGGCGTCGCCTCTTTGCGGTGGAGTGCGCAGAGCGGGTGCTTCCGTT
>Ga0315284_10011776_pt1 | contig 12455 bp, 9 predicted proteins | sample YL17G09_16_MG_FD_203696 | JGI IMG/M metagenome (GOLD analysis project Ga0315284, IMG submission 203696) | Sediment microbial communities from Yellowstone Lake, YNP, Wyoming, USA - YL17G09_16 | ecosystem: Environmental > Aquatic > Freshwater > Lake > Sediment | place: USA: Wyoming | collected... | reverse complement strand
GAAATACAATTTATGCTTTGAGTTGCAGTTATAATAATGTTAATAATTCTATAGCCAGCGCAAATCCAGGAGATACAGTCATTGTTCCTGCCGGAAATTGCATATGGGACCATAATCTTGTGGTAACAAAAGGAATCACTTTAAAGGGAGCAGGAATTGGGGTCACGAATATCACTGGGAACTTCCTGTCATCCTGGGACGGAAACTACTTCGACTTGAAAAACTGGATTTTCGCGTACAATCCGTCGGCACCAGAGGATAATGTTCCCTTCAGACTGTCTGGTTTCACCTTCGACTGCGATTTGGAAAGTTTTGGTGTAATGCTCTACAGTAACTCCTATGAACATCCAATCACTAAGGTCCGTGTAGACCATGTGAAGATCACCAAGGAGTATACTGCTGCCACTGCGTTCGCAATCTTTGGAACGGTCTTTGGCGTCATGGATCATTCTGAGTTCTCTAACACGAGAACATGGGGATCATATACCAACAGCGTGTGGATGTACAACAGATTTGATTTTGGGAGTGCCGACAATTTCTACTTCGAGGATAACACCATAATTATGAATGCCTTCAGAACGTTGGGATATGGAGAAGCTAGCGGGAGATACTGTTTCCGCCACAACAATATAACGCTTACTGCCGATATGTTTCCTATCTGGGATGGTCACGGGAACACGGGCGGATGGTACTCGACGATTGGCGTAGAGATATATGATAATATAATTAATGCCGCCAATCATTTCATGAGCCTTGCTGATGAACGTGGCGGAAAGTGGTTAATCTACAACAATAATATAAAAAACTCAACTTCATCAACATACATTCAAGTCAGAGATGAACAGCAGGATTCTGTTAATCCTCCAGCTGTTCATATTATAACTGGGCAACCACAGCATCCTTCAAATTCATACTTTTGGAATAATATAAATGGGGCGACACAGATTAGAGCATTGAATACCTCCCAGCAGGTGGTCTGTGATACTTGCGGAAGATTAGAACCAGTAGAAAACGAGCACTTCTGGAATTACAACGCTTCTTTCAATGGCTTAACAGGAATCGGTGTGGGCCCGCTATCGTCTCGCCCTACTACCTGTACAATTGGAGTTGGATATTGGGCGACTGATGAAAGCAGACTATATCATTGCACAGCAACGAATACATGGACACTTTATTACACTCCCTACACATATCCTCATCCACTTACGTTAATTCCTTGATTCAAATATTTCTTTTCTTTTTTATTAACAAATTTTTTCTTAGAAATAATTCAATGAACTGTTTTCGTATTCTCTTTCTGAAAGTTTAAGAAATTCTCTTTTTTCTTCTTCATAAAATTTATTTGCAAGTTCAAGCATTTTAGCATCTGTTCTTCTGATTCTTACATAACCACTCAACCCTAAGGCTAAAAATCCATAGACAACTGCGCCCCCAATAATTGCTGTTCCTGTTAACAATAAATCCCCTAATGTTTTAAATTCTGCCATATTTTTTATTATTTCTTTTGCTTTATAAATTTTATCACAATCAAATTTATAACCTAAGTTTATTTTTTATAATTTATGGCAGTCTATTCTAATTCAAAAATAGAAACTTTTGAGCAGTGCAGATTAAAATTCAAATACAGATACATAGACAAGATAATTCCTGAAGTTGCAAAAGGCATTGAAGCGCATCTTGGAAGCATGGTTCATCAGACATTAGAATGGCTTTATATACAAGTTTTGAAAAAGTCAATACCAACTATAGATGATGTTATTTCTTTTTATTCGCAGGAATGGCAGGAAAATTATTCTTTAGACATGCCGATTGTCAATAAAACAATGAGTGTTAAAGATTATTTTAATCGCGGTGTTGAGTTTTTGGTTAATTATTACATGAAATATCGCCCTTTTCAGGATAATACTATTGCAACAGAAAAAAAAATTGAAATTGATTTGGATAATTCTGGAAAAAAACTGATTGGATACATCGATAGATTAGCGCATAATTTGGAAAATAATGAAATAGAAATACATGACTACAAAACAGGCAATACTCTTATGACAAAAGAAAAAGTGGAAAGCAGCAGACAGCTTTCAATATATTCTTTGGCAGTAAAAGAAATGTTTGGAAAAGAAAAAAATGTCTGCATGATTTGGCATTTTCTTGCGCATGATATGAAAATTTGTTTGAGAAAAACAAACGACGAATTGGAAAAGTTAAAAAAAGAAATAATAGAACTAATAGAGGAAATAGAAAAAACAAAAGATTTTCCTCCTACAAAATCACAATTATGCCACTGGTGTGAATACAAGAATATTTGTTCTGTTTGGAATAAGAAGTTTAAAGGAGAAAAACAGGAAGAATTAAAATTCAAGAATGAAGAGGAAATTGAAAAGAAAGTAGAAGAATTGAATTAACCACAAAAACTAATTAACTATTCCACAACTTCTGCTCCATTCTCATGGAATCTTATCAAATCAGTAACATAATCCTCTGGCTGAAGCTTAACTATTTTAACCCCCTGCGCAGCTCTTCCCATTATTCTTATGTTTCTTAAGGAAGTTCTTATAACCATTCCTTTTGCAGTCGTTATTATTATGCTGTCCTTGTCATCAACAGAAATTGTAGCAACAACATCTCCTGTTTTATCGCTAACCTTTAAATTTATTACTCCTTTTCCTGCTCTTGCAGTTTTTCTGTAATCTGAAACAGATGTTCTTTTTCCAAATCCCATCTTTGTTATTGTTAAAATTGCTTCTGTATTTAATATCCCTAAACTAACAACTTCATCATTACTTTCAAGTTTTATTCCTGTAACTCCATAACTCGTTCTTCCGCTTTCTCTGACATCATTGCTGTTGAATCTTATCGCCTTTCCCTTTTTAGTAGCAAGAGAAACTTCCTGATTTTTCTTGACTAATTCCACTCCGATTAAGAAATCAGAATTATCTGGAGGCAAGTTAATGGCTTTTATTCCAGAAGCTCTTGGATTTGAAAAGTTAGCCAAAGAAATTTTCTTTACAACTCCTTTTTTAGTAGCCATGAATAAATCATCTTCAAAGGTTTTGACAGAGATTACATTTGCTATGTTCTCATCTTTCAATCCTAAAAGATTTATCAGGGCTTTTCCTTTGCTGTATCTCTCTGCTTCAGGAATATCATAAGCTTTCAGCCATAAGACTCTTCCTCTTGAAGTAAAAAACATGAGATAATCATGAGTTGAACAAACAATCAACTGCTTTACGAAATCTCCTGTAGCGAGATTGCTCCCAATAACTCCTTGTCCGCCTCTTCTCTGTTCTTTGTAAGTTTTAGTATCCATTCTCTTGCAATATCCCTTGTCAGTGATTGTAACAACAACTTCTTTTTCCTGCACCAAATCCTTTTCAGAAATTTCAGAGATTCTCTTTAGCACATTTGTTTTCCTATTATCTCCATATTTATTCTTGAGTTCATTAACTTCTTTTACAATTATTTTTAAAATTTCCTTAATATCTGCCAGTATTTTCTCAAGTTCTGCTATTTTCTGCTTGAGTTCTTCCTGTTCTTTCTTTAACTTGTCTCTTTCAAGAGAAGTCAACTGCTGGAGCTTTGTTTCCAGCACAGCACTTGCCTGTTTTTTGCTTAATTCATATTTTTTCATTAAGCCTTCAAGCGCTTCTGTGGCATTTTTGGACTTTTTAATTAAGTCAATAACATCATCAATATTTTTCAAAGCAATCATTAAACCATCAACAATTTCCAATCTGTCTTTTGCTTTTTTCAGTTCAAATTTTGTTCTGTTGGTGATTACTATTTTCCTGTATCTAACATATTCTTCCATTACCTGTTTAAGATTCAAAACTTTTGGTTGTCCTTGAACCAATGCAAGGAAATTAACATTGAACGAGTCTTGCAGTCTCGTATACTTATAAAGAGAATTAATTACAAAATTAGGACTTGCTCCTTTTCTTAATTCAAGAACAATTCTTATTTTCCCCTTGGAACTTTCATCCCTTAAATCAGAAATATCTTTCAATTTCTTGTTCTGAACTAAATTTGCAATTTGCTCTACTAAAGAGGTTTTATTTAGCATATAAGGAATTTCGGTTATGACAATTATTTCCTTATTTTTCATTTTTTCAACATTAATTTTTCCCCTCATAATCAATTTTCCCCTTCCGTCTTTGTATAAATTAAACATATCTCCAGAAACGCTTCCACCTGTTGGAAAATCAGGAGCAGTAACAATCTCGCAGAGTTCTTTTATTGTTATCTCTGGTTTTTTTATGTAAGCAATAATAGCATCGCACACTTCTACAAGATTATGCGGAGGGATATTTGTAGCCATTCCTACTGCAATTCCTGTTGCTCCGTTCAGCATTAAACTAGGCAATTTTCCAGGAAGCAAATCAGGTTCTTTAAGAGAATTATCAAAATTCGGCGTGAATTTGACTGTTTCTTTGTCAATATCTTCTAATAGTTCAGTTGCAATTTGCATTAATCTTGCTTCTGTATAACGATAAGCAGCAGGAGGATCACCATCAATTGAATTATGCACAAATACTCCTGAAGCCAAAGAGAAATTATGTGTTTTATCTACTGTTAAATCATAAACATCCGCAAATTCATTTAAAAATTCTGTACTAACAACCTTATGATTTTTGTTTATTTCACAAAGAAGTAAATTCTTATCATTATTATAATATTTTTGAACTCCCAAATCCCAACTTGTAAAACTTTTTATTCCAAAAATCTCTTTTCTTATTCTTTCAAAATTCTCTTTATTTAATTCAATGTTATTTTCTTTAAGATAATTGCATATATTCAAAAATTTCTTTTTCCCAGTAAAGTTTGTTTCTCTTTTCTTATTGCTTGCAACAATCTTTTCATGGAATAATTGTTTATATTCTGGAATTTGCCATAATCTTTTCATAGTAATTGAAGCGGTTTTGCGTATCTCTTCAATTTTTTCTGGATGTTCTGCTAAATATCTTTTGTTAACTTCACTAAGAGTAATAGTCATTTGCTGTCGATAATCTTCATTTTCCCAATTTTCCAGATTTTTTTCAGTCATTCTTTTCGAATAATTAAGTCTATTTCCTTCATCTGTCCAAAATTTGTCTCTTCCTTCTGCTAATTTTTTTCTGTAATCTGCGTCTGTCTTATGTTTTGTTGAAGTGAAATCATAATGAGTTTGCCAGTGTTCTTTCCAGTTCATTCTTCTTATATTATCCGGATTATTATTCAATTTATTAAAATCAAGATGATGTCTTATTCTACCCATAGATTTTTGATAAATATTATTTTCAATATTCCATTCATCAGACAAGATATGTGAAAAATTCCAAGAATTATTATTTGGTTGAAAAATCATCTCATAACCTATTGCATTTGCATCATCATCTTTAGTAGATAATCTAAAATAAGCAGGCATCAATGAATCTCCAGATATCAAATGTTTAGCTTCTTTGTAAGTTCCATCTTTGAGCATAAATTTATGATTTAAGGTGCATTTTATCTCTTTGCCATTATCAAGAACAACCTTCATAATTTCTGCGTTTTCGTGAGTCCTTCGGGGGTTTTTTATCTCCGCTATTTTTACATTTTTATTTTCATCAATAGTAAAGGTAAAATTTCTTTTTCCTAATTTATTTTCTTCAATTAATTCAACAAAAGAGAGGTTTCTTCCATCAGCAAGTTTAACTTCTGTATCTGCAGTAAAACAACCGAAATTTCCCTGCCCATAAACAAGAGGATATCTCAGAGAGAAATTTTGCGCCATCCTTACTAATGCATCATAAACAGCAATGTCCCCATGAGGATGGAATTTACCTATAACATCTCCAACAACTCTCGCACATTTTTTTGTCTGCGTACCGGGCTTTAATCCCATTAAATGCATAGAATATAAAATTCTTCTTTGAACAGGCTTCATTCCATCTTCAATAGCAGGAATTGCCCTTGACACAATAACAGACATAGCATAATCCAAATAAGATTTCTTCATTTCTTCAGAAACTTCTACAGGAATTACCCTCTTGTTATTCTCTTCTTTCTGCTTTTCTTCTGGTTTGTTATTTTCTTCTTCCATCTTATGCAACCTCCTCCCCATTTTCGTCTAAATATTTCATGAATTGCTCTTCAGTAAGCTCTTTCTCTCCTATGTCTTTTCCGCGCCATTTGCATTTCTTGCATTCCCATTCTCTTGTACTCTTTCCCTCTTCTCCTGTTAAAACCACATTTACTTTATTGCTTCCACATTTTGGACATTTTCGTATTTTGAAGGTTTTTTCTTTATCTTGGTTTTCAGACGAACCAGATTTAACTTTTGTAGCTGTCTTTTTCTTTGTAGATTTTTCTAACTTTGAACCATGAGCTTTTGCATACTCTGCTGGAGAATCGTATCCTTCTTTAATCCAATCTGGTGTTGATAATTTTCCCATGTTATTTTTTAAATATCCAAATTTGCCTCTACGCAAAATTTATTTTGTGTTGGTAGTATCATTTTATATGTCAAGGTTTGCCTCATGTGCATTTTCTGAAATGAAAGCCTTTCGAGACGGAACATCGTCCCCCATTAGCATTGAAAAAGTCCTATCTGCTTCAACAGCATCTTCTATAAAAACTTTTTTTATTTTTCTTGTCTTTGGGTTCATTGTAGTATCCCATAATTGAGTTACATTCATTTCTCCTAAACCCTTAAATCTTGTAACATTCGCTGTTCCTAATTTTTCAAGAGCCTTTTTCAATTCTTCTTCTGAATAAACATAATGGTCTTTATTTTTCCTTACTCTGAATAAAGGGGGATGGGCGATATAGATATTCCCATTTTCTATCAATTTAGGCATGAATCTGAAGAAGAAAGTCAAAAGCAGACATTTAATGTGCTCACCATCAACATCAGCATCGCTCATTATTATCACTTTATTATACCTCAAATTATTTATATCAAATTGTTCTCCAACACCTGTTCCAATTGCAGTTATCATATTTGTAATTTCCTCGCTTGAAAGACTTTTAATTGGATTTGATTTTTCAACATTCAGTATTTTTCCCTTAAGAGGAAGTATTGCCTGTGTCTCTTTATCTCTTGCCATTTTTGCGCTATTATGAACAAAAACTCCTGAAGCTAAGGCAAAATTATGTGTTTCTTTAACTTCCAAGTCATAAACATCAATTTTCTCACTTACTAATTCAATTCTTTTTATTTTATGATTATAATTTTTAACTGCTACTAACATTTTTTCATAATCATTATTAAAAAATCTTGAACAAAAAGTTTTCATGCTTAAAACATTTTTATCATTGCTCCATATTCTTGTGTTATCAAAACCATCCAGTTTTCCAGTTGATTCAAATGCTTTTTTCATTAGTTTAATTGTCTTTTCATAATAAGTTTTATCATAAGATTTTTTTCTTTTATCCCTAAATTCAGGTGTCCATTGTTCTTTAGTTTTTTGTCTTCTCCAGATTATTAATGCTTCATCTTTCCATTGTTCTTTTGCTAAACTTGAAAGATATTCTTTAGCATCTGGATTTTCTTCAAAAAATCTTTTTACTTTCTCTGATGCCTTTAGTCTATTCTCTGAATTCTCCCAATATTTTTTTTGTTCATTATTCAACATCTCTTTATTCTTATTTCTATAATCCTCATTATTATCATAAAACTCTTTAAATTTAACAATCATAAATTGTTTATATTCTTCATCTTGCCATTGCCTTTTTGCATTTTCAGAAAGCATTTTCTGTACTTCTGGTTGGTTTGCCCATTCACTAACCTTTTTTCTATAGTTCTCATTTCTATGCGCTTCTCTTGCTTTCTCTTTAACATCTTCTCTATGTAATGTTTTTGTCAGATGTTCTGTATGAAGAATTAAATGTTGTTCTCTTGACAATCTAATTAAATTAGATGGATTATTATTTAATTTATTAAAATCAATATGATGTTTATGTTCTCCTTGCTGACTTGTATAAATCCCCCTCTCTAAATTATATTTATCTGCAAGCAAATGAGTAAATATCCATTTTTTATCTAAATCCCAAATCATTTCATATCCGTCAATAGTAATCTTCCCTCCCATTTCAGATATTTTTCTTTGCAACGGCATCAATGAATCTTCCCCGATTAAATTTTTTGCTTCTTTATAATTTCCATCTCTTAACATAAACTGGTGATTTGGAGTACAGATTATTTCTTTATTGTTATCTAAAATTATTTTTATAACTTCAGCACCTCTTTTTGTTATTCTCGGATTTTCTATTTTAGCAATTCCGATAGTTCCATTTTTTTTAATGGTATAACAAAAATTTTCTTTTCTCTGATTATATTCTTCAATAAGTTCTACAAATGATAAATTTCTTCCATCAGCGAGAGCAACTTTTGTATCTCTAGAAAAACATCCTCCGGCACTTTCTCCTTCCACCAGATATAATTCAGTATCATCTGATTTCTTGTTTGAACAATCTGCCAATTTTCCCGGGAGTCCACCAAGAGAAAAAGCATTTTTTCTCCTTACAAGATCTTTTGCTCTCTTGGCAGCCATTCTTGCTTTTGAAGCAGCTTCTGCTTTTGAAACTATTTTTCTAGCTACATTTGGATTTTCTTCAAAAAATTCACTTAAGGCAGATGTAACAATAGAATCAACAAATCCCTTTATTTCAGAATTTCCAAGTTTTGTTTTTGTCTGTCCTTCAAACTGAGGGTCTGGAATCTTTATGCTTATTATTGCAGTAAGCCCTTCTCTAACATCCTCTCCAGAAAAATTTTCATTTTTTAAAATTCCCTTTCTTTTCGCATAATCATTTATAACTCTAGTTAAAGCAGTTTTCAAACCAAAAACATGCGTTCCACCTTCTACAGTATTTATTGTATTAACAAAACCAAAAATATTTTCTTGGTATCCGTTGTTATATTGGATTGCAACTTCTATTACAGTATGGTCCATTTCTCTCTTGAAATAAACTGGCTTATGTAATGGCTCTTTTGATTTATTAAGCCACTTGACAAATTCTATTAATCCTCCGCTTGCGAGAAATTCTTCTTTTTTATCTTTTGTATCATCATAGAGAATTATTTTCAAACCAGAATTCAAGAATGCTATTTCTCTGAACCTTGTTTCCAAAATTTTGTAATCAAATTCAACAGTAGAAAAAATTTCTTCGTCAGGCCAAAAAGTTACCTTTGTTCCTGTTTCATTTTGCTGGCACTTTCCAACAATTTTTAATTTGCTTCGAACTTCTCCTCTTGAATATTCTTGTTCATAGATGTTTCCATCTCTTTTAACTTGTACAATCAGTTTTTTTGCTAATGCATTAACTACACTAACTCCCACACCGTGTAAACCTCCAGAAATCATATAGGATTTTTTGTCGAATTTTCCTCCTGCATGCAGTTTTGTAAGAGCAATTTGTATAGCGGGGACTTTATAGATTGGATGCATATCTACAGGAATGCCTCTTCCATCATCTTCTATTGTCGCACTCCCATCTTTGTTTATAAAAACCTTAATTTCTTTGCAAACTCCTGCAAGAGCTTCATCAACAGAATTATCAACAACTTCGTAGATTAAATGATGCAGTCCATCTTTGCCAGTACTTCCTATGTACATTGAAGGGCGCTTTCTAACCCCCTCTAATCCTTCAAGAACTTTTATGCTTTCTGCATCATATTTTTCTGTCATTTTTAATTATTTCAGTGTTTCGTGAAACCTATGCGTAATGGTTTTTTCTGTCATTTTTTGGATTTCTTATTTTAGATAAATCTGGCTAAATCTCCTCAATTTTTCCTTAAAATCTTGCCAGATTTCTGCTAATTTATACCAGAAAAAAGTCAAGTTTATTTATAAACTTTTCCGTGCTAAAAACCCTATTTGTCGACGATAAAATGAAACTTTAAGAATTATTCTTTCTCTTTTTTCAATTCTTCCTTTGACTTTATGGATTTCTTAATCCAATTAACTTTTCTGCGTTTCATAGCCATGTTTTTTCTGCATTTTGAAGAACATAAATATTTCACAGTCCCATCTTTTGTAACAAGAGTCAATCCTCTTGGAAATTCATACACTTTCCCGCAATAAACACATTTTGGCATTTTACGTGTATACACCCTTTGTTACCTTAGATTTAATTTTTCTTGCTTCAATTTCAGTTTCTCTTAACATTAGAATATCTCCCGGCCTTATGGGGCCCTTAACATTTCTCCTCATGCTTCTTCCTTTGTCTTTTCCTTCTTGAACTAAAACTTTGACTTGCGTAATTTCTCCCCTGAATCCTGTTCGTCCTATAATTTCTTCTACAATAGCAGTAACAACCTCCCCTAAATAAATTCTATCACTTCCCTTAGAAGGCTTATTTTCCTGTTCTTTTTGTTTCTGTGTTTTCTGTGTCTTTGCCATTTTTATTTCAAAGATTTAATATCAGATTCAGCTTCTCCTGCACTAATAACAACAACAGAAGATGCTGGAACAGAAATTCCCACAGCAAGTCCTAATTTCTGTCTGCTGTCAACTTCTTTGCATAGAATTTTTTTCTCTTTGCATAAAACAGGAATGTGCTGAACAATTTCTTTAGGCTCTACGTCGGTAGCATAAACAACCAACTTTGCTGTTCCTCTTTCAATCGCTTTTGTAACTTCGTTTGTGCCTTTTTCTACTTTTCCTGTTTTTCTTGCTTTCTCGATTATTTTGTATATGTCTGACATCTTATCAAACCATTGAACAAAAGAGTTAGTTATCCTCACTTATGTTCATCGGATAAATTAGTTAGATAAAAATGGTTTATAAAACTTACTACCTTCGCTTCTGTTAATTCGGGCAGAGGTAGAAGCAGTAAGGACGCAGAAAAAGTATTGAAAGAATCATACAAACAGAATGTAAAAATGCCTAATCAGATAATCACAGACAGATTAGGAGCATATCAAGACAGAATAAGAAAAACTTTCAGAAATTGGGAAGCAGAGAGAAAAGTCAAACACACTTCAATTTTAGGACAAAGGAGAATAGTCAATAATAATGCGATAGAAAGCTACCATACACAGCAAAAGGAATTTCATAAAATAAGGAGAGGAATAACTGAAACCAAGACTTATGCAGATGGCTTTAAGGTGTTCCATAATTTCATAAGAAAAAATGTTAAGGACAAGACAACACCCGCAGAGAAGTGCGGAATTGAAACTAACAATAGAAATAAATGGAAAGGACTTTTATTGAAAAGTCTTGAAAAAGTCCCGCAATTAACAAGAGGACAAAAAATGGAGATAAGTCCCTAATATTTAACATACCCGCGATTTTTCGAAAAATTTAAAACGAAATAACAACATTATCTATTTTCCCCATATCAGAACCACCAACAACAGCACCATCTTTGAAGTAGCACCAATTAAAAGTATGACTTCCTGTAGTGACAGGATAAACTACATTACCCCCAGTCCAAACTCCATCAGAAGGAGTAGAACAAATTCTTAAATCAGCAGTTCCACCAGGGCTAACACAAGTGCATCCTGTACCTCCACATGTCTTGTCCATACAAAAACATAAGTAATCATAATTCATTTCAGAAGAAACATTCCACCAGAATGAAATATTCCCATTTGCTAAAAATGTGTAACTATAACTTAGATAAGCTATCTGCCAAGGCTCAATAAAATTACTTCCAGCAGAAGCTGTTCCAAACGCCGGTTCTGTTGTATTACGATGCCAGATGGTTGTTGAATTACTTCCCCCTATTGCCCATCCTGCAGGAGGAAATGTCAGTGATTCAAAGTCTTGTGAATAACGAATATCACTCTGTTGTGTTATTTTAAAATCACAAATGCTAAATTCTCCTGCTACAGAACCTCCTATTATTCCCCAGTTATTTAAATATGCAGCAGAAGTTCTGAAACTAAAGTTAGAGGCAATTAAAATTTGACTTGCTCCTTGAGGAGTTATATAAACACTGTAACGCTGTGAAGTTATATTAACTACAAATCTGAAATTATATTTGTTATTTGACATGTAAGGCACTAATTGCAATGCTCTATAACCTGGGATACTTCCATCATACACTTCAATATATCCAGTTACATTAAACCTGAATAATGCTGAAAATCCAGGATAATTTGTTTGAGCTTCTTGTGATAATCCAAAAACTCCATTAAAATTACTATTGTAAGAAGTTGCATTAAAAACAGCAGTAAACACTCCATTTTGAGAAGTTATAGGATTATTTTGCCAATTTAAAGTACTGGTAACACAGTTTGTTGAAACGCAACTTCCAGTAGAATTACAAATTCCTGTTGAACAAGTTCCGCAACTAATTTGCCCGCAAGTTCCATTATTAACATTTCCACAAACAGCTGTTCCGCAAGGATTTGTTATAGGGCTACAACTCGCAACACATCCTCCAGTAGAATTGCAAGTTCCTGTTGAACAAGTTCCGCAACTTCCTCCACAACCATCATTGCCGCAAACTTTTCCTGCACAGTTAGGAACACAGGTTTGATTTCCTGT
>Ga0315284_10011775_pt1 | contig 12455 bp, 15 predicted proteins | sample YL17G09_16_MG_FD_203696 | JGI IMG/M metagenome (GOLD analysis project Ga0315284, IMG submission 203696) | Sediment microbial communities from Yellowstone Lake, YNP, Wyoming, USA - YL17G09_16 | ecosystem: Environmental > Aquatic > Freshwater > Lake > Sediment | place: USA: Wyoming | collected... | reverse complement strand
CACAAGACAGACTTCCCGTTGGCGAGTACCGAAGAGGTCATCGCCGTTCACGCGCTCCGTCCCGACATCCCGCTGGCCGACTTGGTGCGGCGCAGTCACGCGATTTACGGTTCCATCGAACACATCAGAGAGGTCTTCAAACACGCGCCCGAGGTCCGCAAGACGGTCGAGGATGAGGTCATCGCGGCCTATCTTGCCCGGAACTCCAAGGCGCGGATTATTCCCCAGAAGCCCTCGACTCAGGGTGCGCGGACGGTCCCTGCCGCCAAAGCGAAAATAACTAGTATGGACTCCGCTGGACAGGCGGCGAAAAAGGCGTTTGCCCGAATGATCGAAGGTCAAGAGGCAGATAACGAGTAACGCTTCCTGACGGCATTTTTTAACGGAAAATTAAAATGGCAGGCCAAGAATTTCAATACATCTCTGACATTTTGAAGGAGTTTTACACTCCAGCGATCATCAACCAACTCTGGAAGAAGTCGCCTCTCTGGGCGATCCTCAAAAAGAAAACCCAGGATATGGTTGGCAAGCAGATCGTGACCCCGGTTAGGGTCGGACTCACGGAAGCCGTCGGCGCGAGGGCCGCGAACGACTACACCCTCCCCACGGCGCAACGCAACCTGTACGACCAGTCCATCATCACGATGAAGCGGATGTATGGCCGCGTCCAGGTTGACGGTTTCTCTATCGAAGCCGCCAAGGGCAAAGGCGGCTGGATTGACGTTCTTCAGGGCGAAATCCAGGGCGTCACGGATGCCTTCACTCTGGACATCGACAGACAGTTGATGGGTGGAGGCCAGGGCGTTCTCGGCTACTGCTCTGCGGCCATCAGCGGTCAGACCGTTACGGTCGACACCCCCGGCGGGATTGTCGACGCCACGGCGAACACCCGGTTCTTCCGCAAGGGCCAGGTGGTTGACATTTACGACTCCGACATGGACCCCATTCACGCGACCGCCGTTCAGATTTCGTTGGTTGTCCCCTCTACCGCTACCCTAACCTTCGTTGGCACAGTCACGGCCGTTGAAGACAATGACATTATCTGCAAGGCTAATACCTACGGAGCCGCCGAGTCGCAAGGCGAACTTATGGGTATTGACGGACTCGTCGGAACGGGCGCTACACCCGGCGCGACGAACTTCCAGGGCATCCCCCCCGCAACGGAAACCTCGTGGCAGTCGATGGTCAACACCACGGGCGGAGTTATTTCCGAATTACTCATTCAGCAAGACCTCGATACTATCAACAACAACACCGACGGCGAGGCCGTGGACCTTCTGATTACGTCGCAGACTCTCCGCAACAAACTCCTTTCTCTCATGCAGGCGCTTCGGAAAATCGAAACCATCGACTTCAAGGCGGGCTGGAAGGCCCTCAAGTACATCGGCGGAGACGTGGAACTTCCCATCTTCACGCACAAGAACTGCGCGGCCAAGTACGTCTACTATCTCTCTCGCCCCCATCTCACGCTTTGGGTTCTCAAGAACATGGTGTGGGACGACAAGGGCGGCGGGGTGGTCAAGCCCGTTGCCGGGTCGGACGCCTACGAGGCGTGGTTCAAACTTTATGCGAACCTCGGGACCGACTGCCGCAACGCGCACGGCAAGTGCACCAACTACACCACTGCGTAATTTCGTATCTCATTGATTCTCAAGAGGACGGGCGGCTCCCTGGCGGGGCCGTCCGCCCCTCCCATCTTTTAAAATCTAGGCCGTAGTTTAAAAGGTAAAACAGCATAGCGGCATCACGGCGGCACCGACAGTTCGGGCATGGAAAAACGTGGAGGGCATACGATAGTTGCTCCCGAGCGTGCTATTGAAGGTTCGACTCCTTCTGGCCTTTTTCTATGGAGGAACAATGGTAGCAGACCGAGCATTTGTCAAGGAATTAAGGCTGATTGATCCAGAACTTGTATCGGTTTGGCATTCCCGGATTTCCAGGTGGCAAATCCGACAATGGGTACTCCCCCATCACCCGCGGGATGAGCGGAATTATTACGCCTGGCGGGCCAAGAGCGCCCTCATCAGGACGGTCTGCTATCGGGACGACGAGTTCTACGACATCGGCTATCACCCGCTGGACGAGCGGGTTCTCTACGCGCTTAAACTGTCACGGCTCTACTCGCTTAACCCGGAGGCTACGGGCCGGATGGTGGACGACAGCAATAAGAAGATGGAAGCGGCGTGGGCCGCGGACAACGCGGACATAGCGAAAGAGACGGCTACCTCGATTTACGAACACTTCAACGAAAAAACGGTGGACCTGGGCGGACGCTCGGCCAGGTAATTTAGGAGACAAAAATGAGCATAAAGAAATTAGACGGGGAGAGTGGATTCCTCTCGGCGGTTAAGCAACGGGTGTTGTGGTCGAAAACCGGCTCACGCACGCTCGTCGCCTTGACCCCCTACTCGGTCTTTGACCTCGCGGGCGACCCAGGTGCGGGGGTACTCGCTATCGGCGATACCGCGGCGGGCCTAGTGCCTACGGATGCCGTGGCGGGCTATCCGACTATCAACACCTTCTCGGGCCGCGACGGTTACTTGGGGCGCGTCTATTACGGAAGTAGCGTCGCCTGCCGGTTTGATTTATACGACCGGCTCTTTGCGGCGGGGGCCTACGCCTTCAATGCCGACACCACACTGGCCGCGCAACCGAGTTATGCCAGTCGCGTGCCGAACAGCGATTACAGCGGCCTCCAACTGTGGGTCGAACAGGTCACAGTTGGCACCGGCGTACAGCACGTCCAGGTGAACTATCTAAATCAGGACGGCGTTGCGGGCGATACGGGCGATGTCACGCTCATCACCACTACGCCCGTTGGTCGGTGCGCCAGAATCCCGTTGGCGGCCGGGGACACCGGAATCCGACAGATTACACGAGTCCGGGGACTGACCGCCACGGTCGGCACATTTAACGTCATGGTACTCCGCCCGATTTGGATGGGGAAGGCGTTTGCGGTGAACGCCGGGGATGTCCACGGCCCGCTGGATACGGGTTTCCCCCAGATTTACGATACCAGCGCACTTTATGTCCTGCTCTCCGCCGATTCGACGGCGGTGGGTCTGCCGGTCATCGAGTCGCAGATAGCGATGGGGTAATGATGAGCGTTCCGCTGGAACCCCCGTTGACCGCCGGAACCCCGACGCTGGAATACCGTTGGTCGCGGGGGGCAGTTCTTGGGGCGGCGATGCTCGGGGTGGACTATCTTGGCGCAACGACTACCCCCGAACTAGAACCCCCGTGGAGCGGAACGCCCCCGACGTTTGAACCGCCCTGGTAAGGGAATCGGAGAACGACATGGCAACCTGGAAAACTTGGGTAGACGGCGAAACACTATGCGCAGCGGACATCAATGCAATCCAGACGGGGAAGGTGGACAGCGACGGAACGGCGAGCCCGGAGTTTGTGAACCTGTATAAAAATCAGCCGTGGATTTACAGGAGCAAAAAGGTTTCGCTTTCATCGCCCTACACATCCAAGGCGCACGTTTACAAAGGGCAATTACATTGCCACACGACCAATTCTGATGGCGCTCAATCTCCAACCGTCCTGGTCACCGCCTACCGTGACGCGGGTTACGATTTCATCTCTATCACCGACCACGATTTCAACACTCCCGACCCCGGGGTTTCGGGGATTCTCTTTATCCCCGGAGTTGAGGACGGGTCGAATGGAAACCATCTAGTTCGCATTAATGCCGCGACGGCGGGTAATGGAGGTACGGCCGGACAGGCCGTAATTGACCTGGCTCTTGCCGCAGGGTCATTCGTTCATATCGCCCACCCTAATTTTTCATACTCGACGATCGACTGGACAGATGTTGAGTTGGAATCTTTGGAAGGGTACTACGGGGCGGAGGTTTGGAATTCTCTTGTTTCGCCGGACCAAAATGCTGAAGACAGGATTGACACCCTGCTCTCGGCGTATCGCAAACTTTATCTTCTTGCCGTCGATGACTGCCATGACGTTACCGCCGCGTATGCCAAGACCGCGTCCGTTCGGGTGTTCGCGGACAACCTGACGCTCTCGGAGATTATGGAAAACCTCAAGCGCGGAAACTTCTACTCCAGCAACGGGGCAGACATCTCTTCGATAACCGTTTCCAAAAGAACGATTACCGTCACAACGCCCGTGGCCGGGACGATAGATTTTATCGGCACCGGCGGGGCCGTGAAGCAAACGAAGGCCGCCGCCACCAGCGATACCTATACGGTTTTTGGTAATGAGGTATACGTCCGCATTAAAATCACCCGAGATTCCGATGGCAAGATAGCCTGGACTAACCCCGTCTATGTTCTTGAAGAGTCTGTCGCGGAACTCGCCAAGGGCGGCGTGATTCGCGGGAACGTATATATAACTGGCGTGAGCACTTTCAATGATCCTAATCAAATAAACCATATAAAAGTAGGTGATCGTTTCTTTTTCATCGGGCAGTCAAACTTCCACCTGACAAATAACGTTTACTATGGTGCCCCGGATTTTTATTATGCCAAAACCGGCGGGTTGCCTGGAAAAATTCAGATTGGGGCCGATGGTTCATTCTCTTTTCAAAACGCGCCCGCCGGGACGGCGGATACAATTGCTACATTTACTACTAGATTAATAGTTAAATCCGATGGCAAAGTCGGCATCGGGGTGGCAGACCCAGCCTATGTGTTGGACTTAGGAATCGGTGCGGTTCAAGCACAAATTGGATCGGTTTTAATTGGAGATTGGGCGGCTGTTGCTGGTTGGGCTTTATTTGGTAATCGAGCCCTGAACCAAACCTTGGCTACGCAATACTCTCTAGTGCAAGATAATGTTGGCAATACTTACATAAATGCCCCCACCGGGGCGGTAATCGCTTTCAGGATAAATAATGTCAATAAGATGAGGCTGACCGCCGCGGGTTATCTCGGAATCAATGATGTCGATCCAGGGGAATATCTCGATGTCAACGGGAACGCAAACGTCACGGGCGTCTATAAGACTGGCGACATCCAAGTCGTCGGGGCGCAAGCGGCGACTCAGGCCGCACTTAAAGCCGACTATACGACGGGTGATTTAGATACAGAGGCGGAGATTATCGCGGCGATAAACGCGAGTAACGCTGGACACAATTCCCTGCTTGCGAAAATTAAAACACATGGGTTGGTGGCTAGTGCATAAGGAGAGAACATGGAACAAATCCAAAAGCTGACGAAAATCCAGGCGGCCCTACTGAGGTCCATCAAGCTCCGGCACGACATGGCCCTCAATGCCGAGATGTCACAGGCGATCGAGGACATTGCCGAGGAGGCGGGGCTACTCGAAGATGCGAAGGCGGGTAAGGTCGAAATCCGGGTCACGCCAGACCTGTCGAGTCTCGTCATCGTCAGGCCGGACGAGTCGCCGGAAGTCGAAAAGAAATAACGGAGGTTGCCCGTGACGGACACCGAGTTTGAAACCTACTCCCGTTCCCTCTTGAACGACTCCCCTGCCGCCATGTGGTCGGCGGCGGAGTTCGTTGTCCTCAAGGCCGTCGCCATTACTCTCGTCAACGCAAACTTCTGGAACCTCCTTTTCCCGCTCAAGAAGTGGCCCATCCTCTACTCGCTGGCCGTCGGAGAGAACTACCTGGACCTCCCCGTAGGCTGGCACAAGGTCGTGCGGGTGGAACGCGCCGCCGACGGGGTGCCGTTGAAACCTATCCCCGACACGGAGCTTCCCGACTACCTCAACGCCGATGCCGGGGAGCCCGCTGGGTACACTTTCGTCCGGGGCAAGGTTCGGATTCTTCCGGACAGCGCGGGCACGATGACCGACTATCTGCGGATGTATTTCTTGCCCCGGGCCACGACTCTGGCCGACCTGCCCGAAGATTTACACCCGCTCGTGGCGGTGGAGCTGGTCATCGCGGCCCGGACGAAGGACGAGAACGTATCGCCGTACCTGGCGAACCTGCGGGACCGATACGAGTGGCTGGCGCGGAAGGCGCTCTCTCAGTACCAGACGCAATCCCCGCTGGTCATCCCCGATGATTTCGACATGGATTGATAATGGCATATAACGCCGATACCTCCTACGTCCTGGCCGACTTCAGCTTTGGCTGGAATTTGTCCACGTCGCCGCTTGACCTCGACAAGCGGGCCTTGACCGACTGTAAGAATTTTAATCTAACGACACAACGGGGACTAGAGAAGCGGGCTGGGATGACGGCACTCTACGCCACGGCCGCGGGCGGCGGGGCGCAGGTCCAAGACCTGTTTGAATACAAGGCCCCGAGCGGGACGACATACGTTCTGGTCGCGGTTGGCACGAAGATACAGGCGTACTACGGGGCGGCGTGGCACGACCTTCACACAGTCACGACCGGGCAGAGATACAGTTTTGCCGTCCATCAGGGGTTTTGCTACGGCGCGAACGGAACGGACCCGAACTTCAAACTCTATAACACGACGGCCTACGGCGTAGGGATTGCTCCCCCGGCGGCGGCCCCTACGGTCACGGACGGCGGCGCAGGAGCGTTGACGGGCAAGTATCAGTACGTCTACTGCTACAAGCGGAGTACGCCAAACTCGTTTATCGGGAACCCGTCCGCGGCGAACGTGGCCCTCGACCTGACGAGCAAGAAGTTTCACGTCGCCTACACGCTGAGTGCCGACCCGCAAGTGGACTACATCGTCATCTACCGGACGCTGAACCTGAACACGTCGGGGACCGACCCCACGGCGTTCTTCAAGGTCGCGGAAGTCTCCAACGCCGACGGTTCCTACGATGACGAAACTGCGGACTCGGCACTCGGCACGTCCCTCCAGATCGACAACACGGTACCCCCGAAGGCCAAGTTCCTCATTCTCCACAAGGACCGGATTTTCTACGCCAACTGCCCGGATGAGACGGACGGCGGGAGTCTCGTGCGCTGGAGCAAGGTTGGGATAGGAGAGGCCGCGCCCAGCGGCAACTATCAGTACTTCGACCGGAAGGACGGGGAGGACATCACGGGGGCCGCGTCGGTAGGCGACTACCTCATCATCTTCAAACGGAACCGGATATTCGTCCTTGAGGGCGACTTCGCCAATTTTTACGCCGTCTCGCACGGGGTCGGGTGTATCGCCTCCTGGGCCATCATCCCGTTTGAGGACAAGGTTATCTTCCTCTCGGAAGAGGGCTGGAAGTCGTTTGACGGGGTGAACCTCTACGACCTGTCGAAGTCCATCCGCCCCCTGGCCGAACTGGGCTACATCTCGCCCAGCCAGAACGCCCGATACTCGGCGGCCTACTACCCCGTCAAGGACCAGTTCCTCTACCTCTGTAACCACTCGACGCTGACGAAACGGGTGTTCGTGGGACATTTCATCGTGCCGCTCCTCTACATCAACAAGGGGATCCCCGAGCAGTTGTCCCAGAACATCGTCGGCTGGACGTACCACGAGTACCCGAACCACACACTGACGTGCCTCGGGACGTACACGGACTCGCTCGGGATTCAGCGGGTCATCGCGGGGTCGTCGAACGGCTATGTGTACCTCCTCGATTCAGGGAACGCCGATGTCACTTACGATATTCCGTATGCCATGTCAACCGGATGGCAACCATTAGGAAAGTCCCCCGGGGTGTCCAAGACGGTCAGGCTCGGGTTCCTATCGCTTACGGCGTCGGGCGGCTGTACCCTCACGTTCACGGTAGAGAAGGACTATGAAACGCCGTTCTATTCGGCGGGCCTGACGATTGACGAACTCAGTACGGCCTTCTGCGGGTACTGCTACTGCGGCTATACTTTCCTCGGGTCGCGGGAGGGGTTCACGAAGCGGGTGGCTATCCCCGGCTCTCCGGGCCAGTTGTATCGGTTCGGCCTGAGCGGTAGCGACCAGGTGGAGTTGACGCTTCAGGCGATGACGTTCATGTTTCGGACGGAGGGGGTGCGGTGAGTATAGAAAAAGTTTCGCTCCCCCCAACTCCGTCGGACCCCAAAACGCGGTCGGCCCTGGAGCGGATAAGAAGCAAAATCAACGAGGCGGTTGATAGGGTCAACCCCGGCGGGGGGCTGGTCGAGGGCGTGGGCCTGACCAAGATTACGGTTGGCACCATTGCACCCTCGGCCCCGCAGGTCGGAGACCTTTGGGTGGACACTAATTAAAGGAGGAGCCGTATGCTTATAACAACTACCAAGGGACTCATAGACGAGTCACTGCTCGTCAAGAAAACGGGCGGAATCGACAACGACGATGAACGGACAACGTGGGTTGAGTACCGGCTGGACGGCGAACTCGTCCACCGCTCCGCCAACGTCACTCTAAAGAAAATGCCCGCTATGTTCGGCGAAACGGCAAAGATAGGAGGCTAATTTGGCAAACACTCAAGCGATGTGTACTTCTTTCAAGGTGGAACTATTAAACGGCATCCACGGTTTCGGGGCGGGCGGCCCAGCCCATGCCAGTGCCGACTCGTTCAAGGCGGCACTCTACCTGACCTCGGCCACCATAAACGCCGGGGCCACGGTCTACACCGTGACCGGAGAAGTGAGCGGCGCGGGCTACTCGGCGGGCGGAGTGGACCTCACGGGTTCGCCGGACTGGATTGCGCCGACGGCTGGCGCGACCACAACGGCATACACGACTCCGACCGCGAACATCGTCTACACCACGGTGACGCTGACGACCGCGTTCAACTGCGTGATGATTTACAACTCGACGCAGGGCAACAAGGCCGTGAGCGTGCATACGTTCGGCGACCAGACGATTACGGCGGGGACGTTCACGCTGACGATGCCGACGAATAACGAAACAACCGGGATGATTCGGATTGCGTAAGAACGATAGGCGGGAATACTGATGTATGCCATCCCGAGTTCGCGGACGATAGACTGGTCTTATTGCGGAATCCCCGGAGGGATTCCTGTGCGGGAGACTGTCTATGACCCACATAGTTATGGCGACGGGACGACTCTGCACTCAGGAGATATGTCTTCGGCAAACATCAACACCGCTATCTCGGACTGCCCATCCGGTCAAGTGGTCGTCCTGCCCACGGGCGCGTACACAGGAATTAATATCGACATCGGCTCCAAGGCAAGTGCAACCCTGCGCGGGCAGGGGCCGAGGAACGGAAGCGCCGGGACGAAACTCACCTGTTCATCTGGCGGGAACGTCATCGTATCGGATGAGGTCTATTTTCCGTCTTTCACGGGCGGCGAGGCCGGGTTTGCAAATCCCCACATCCATCTCGACTCCGGCTATACGAAGGGGTCAACGAGCGTTGTCCTGTCTGCCGACCCGACGGCTGATTACAACGTCGGGAACCTGATGCAGATATGCCAGATAGATGACAATGTTCTTGTATTCCGCCGATTCAGCCAGTGGAAGGGAAATACGAACCTTCGCTTTACCTGCCGAATTACGGGCCTGAGCGGGACAGGCAATAGGACTATCGCGTTCACTCCGCCACTCCCTTGCGACTTTGCGGCTGGGCAGACGCCGACCACCTATATCCTGCCGGGCGGTCCCGGCCCGTCCCTTTTCGGCGTCGAGAGTATGACCCTTGATGCAAACGGCGGAGACGGGGCGGATATATACGGAGCCGACCGTTGCTGGTTCAAGAAGGTCGAGGTCACGAATGGCGGCATCAACGACGGCCATATTATCTGGCATGACAGTTCCCAATGCGAGATGCGCACGAACTATATCCACCATGCTTCCGGCTGGCCGACGGAGAGCGAGGGATACGGGACATATCTTTGGTATGGCTGCTCGTCCTTCCTCATCGAAGACAACATCGGCTACCGGACGGCGATGGCGGTGCTGATGACCTCCGCCTCCGGGTGTGCCGTTACCTTCAATCACTTCTATGAACTCGGTCGGGCCTCGACGACCTGGACCGTTGCCGGGATGCACTGCAACCACGGGGCGCACAGCATAATGAACCTGTGGGAAGGGAACTCGACCGAGCGGTTTCAGAACGACGGCTACCACGGGAGCGGGTCGCATCAGACATTGTTCAGGAACAACATCCACGGCTATAATCCGTCGAAGACCTACGAGCGGCAACTCGTAGACTTGGCGAAGGCCAGTTACTACCACAACATCGTCGGGAACATCTTGGGTGCGGCATCGTGGAACGCCGACTACTACGACGGCGCGGCGGAGATGGGGCATGACGAAGGGGCCATCTATACGCTCGGGTTCCCGAACGCCGACAACTCGCACTGCGACCCAGAGGACGACGAAACGCCGTTCGCGAACTGGCCCGACAGCCCTGCGGTATGGCCCGACCCCCGCGTGGCATCGACGCTCATCCGGCACGCGAACTTCGACTACTACAACGATGCGACGCAGTGGAGCGACGCGGATCACGACATCCCGAACTCGCTCCTCTATTCATCGAAGCCGTCCTGGTTTGGGGCGCTGGCCTGGCCTCCCATCGGCCCGGACGTAGGCGGATATGTCACCTCAACTCCCGCGAAGGCGCGTTGGGACGCCTACGTCATATCTGGTGATATTGACGACCTATTTGCAGATCAACCCGAGGGAAGTGACATTGATCTCCCCGTATCCGGTGTTTTGGGAACGGGTACAATCGGCGCAGTTTCTACGGGTCGTGTTGTAACCCTAAGCGGTCGGTTTGCGCCCGGGTAATACGAAGGGAGATCATTCATGGCAAAACTTGCGATCCACACGAAAAGCGGGGACACGATTACCGCGCCGTTCGAGGCGTGGACCGTGGCGCTCATAAACTCGTTGCCCACGGCGCTCCAGCAGGAAGTGTTCAAGCGCGTGGCGCAGTTGGAGGGCGCGAGCCTCATTCCCGACAAGTACCTGATCGGGTCGGACGCCCTCGGCACCGTCCAAATTGTCGAGAGGCCGGTCATTGATTTAGGAAAGAGAATTTAACGGAGGACAGCATGGCCATTTATTCCATAGCTAGACGCACAACGAACGTCACGAGCGCCCAGTCGGCGCACACGATTTATACGTCCGCGACAGACCGAGGGGCAATCTTAGAGGCGGGGGTGTTCATGGCCGCAGCGACGGCAAGCACCTATTGCCTGGGCCGCCCCGCCGCAGTCGGCATCACCCCGACTTCGCCGGTCTTGCTTCTGGCGGAAGACCCCGGGAACCCGGCGGCGACGATATATTCGGCTCTTGCCTGGGGCACATCGCCGACGAGTCCGACAAACGACCTTCGCCGAATCGGGTTGCCTGCGACAATCGGGACGGGCGTTATCTGGACATTCCCCCGGGGGCTGATTATTGCCATCAGCTCCAACTTCGTGCTTCAGAACCTGGCGACGAACGGAGTGGTCGATAGTTATTTTGTGGTCGATGAATAAGGGAGTTTAGATGGTTCCCGTTTGCGATTTGTATCTCGACTGGCACACCGGCTCTGATGGCAATCTCATAACTGACGCCATCGCCGCCGGGTCATGTCGACCGACCAATCCAACCGATGTCGTCGACGCCTACCCCGGAACGACCCTGAACGCGATGAGGATTGAGACGGACTCGGCCAGTCCCATTGCGGGGTTCGTTAAGGCCGGGGGCGTGACCTATAACATTGACGATACGGTGCAGGGCGCTATCTACGACCACACCTCCGACTACTCTGACATCGTATCGGCGAACACATCCTCTGGGCCGTCCATCATGTCAATGGGGTTCCTAATAAAGACCGGACTCAATACAGAGTGGGCATACCACGCACTGTCTGGTATCGTCGGGTCGGGCGAGTGGGCGCTCCTAGCGACGAGATATTATTCCAGCTCGCAACACTTCTTATTGGAGACGAGTCAGGGATACAGCACGGCTATCGATGTCAGCAACGACACTTGGTATTGGGTCACGATTCAATACAACCGGACGGCGGGGTTCGGCTACATGGAAGTCTATCTCGCCTCGACGATGGTTCAGGTTGGCTCTCAGGTTTCCAAAGCCTTCGCCGGGTCGCCTTCGGTAGTGGCTTATTGGGTTCTCGGCCAGAACGCCTCGCAAGGGAACACCGAAGCGCATTATACATGGTACGGGCCGGCCATCTTCGACTGGACGGACGGCACGTTCCCGCTTTTACCTTCCTCGACCGACGACCCGGTGACAGGCGGCGGGGCCGCCGATGACCGATTCCGATTCCGTCCTTCACAGCGGGTCTAACATGGCGCGAACGATTACCTATGCCGTAAGCACGACGAACTCGCTGACGGGTGCGCCGGGCAGGTCGGGGAACGGCACGTTCAGCGCGACCCTGCCGACAAGCTGGGCGGCGGGACAGTTCGCCGTTCTTGTCGCGTACACCGACATCGGCACAATCACAAACGGCACGTCCTCATGGAACGCGGTGACGGGTTCTCCATTCGGGAGTAACGTCCCCAAAATGTACTTGTGGTGGAAGTTTCTCGAAGTAGGCGAAGTCGCCCCCACGCTGACCGTTGCGGGTCATGTAGCAACCGAGAGTGCCGTTGCGGCAATCATTACCTACACGGGTGTTGACGGCTCGGCCCCGATTTC
>Ga0315284_10011774_pt1 | contig 12456 bp, 12 predicted proteins | sample YL17G09_16_MG_FD_203696 | JGI IMG/M metagenome (GOLD analysis project Ga0315284, IMG submission 203696) | Sediment microbial communities from Yellowstone Lake, YNP, Wyoming, USA - YL17G09_16 | ecosystem: Environmental > Aquatic > Freshwater > Lake > Sediment | place: USA: Wyoming | collected... | reverse complement strand
AGGCCCAGGCCATCCTCCTTCAGAGGCTCCAGCTGCATCTACCTCAGCGGATGAAGACCCACGAAATGTAGTGCCAATTTTACGTGTGAGCAGACCCCATTTTAGACGTGAAACTGCGGAAGTTGGGTTAGATTCTGCTCCCTCCACGCCATCTGGTACAGAACTGAGTTCAGCTGCCAGGCGTGCTTCGAAGACAGCCGCAAGACGTCAACGGAAAGCGTCAAGGTCAATGTGCAGATTTTCAAATGCCCGAATTGTGGGAAAACAAGCCTAGTCAAAAATCCGGACGGAATTACCTATGAATGCTTGAATTTGGATGACCGGGCCGTCTTCAAAATAAAAGAAGATGGAACTTATTTCCAAATTGGAAAGCTAATTCGATAACGTCATTGCGTTCAAAGCAAGAAAACATGCAGCTGCAGGTGGGAGAAAGGTAATGAGGCAAAGGGGTGTTGCGGTGGTAGTGCGGCATGGGAAAGTGCTGCTTGTGAGAGACAGGGGCAAACACAGATTTTCCTTACCTGGTGGCGCGGTCAAAAAAGGAGAGCCCACCGTAAGCGCCGCAGCAAGAGAACTGTATGAAGAATTAGGTTTGACCGCCACCAAAGTGACCCGTTTGCGTGACCGCGATTTCAGAGGCGCGGTGAGCATACACAAGGTGTGCCTAGTCGAGGCAAACGGAGAGCCGCACCTGAGGGGACAAGAACTCGACAAGTTTATGTGGTGGGACACGAAAACACCCGTTCCGGTTTATGCTCACGTAAGGTACATTGTTAGGAAGATGCGCGAATGAAAATCAGCTGTGTGGTGGCTGGCCCGTGAGATGTCCTTATTGCGGGGGTGATTATACTGCCGGTGGAGCATGCCAGTCCTGTGGACGCAGGCCGGATAATGACAACCCGCGTTCTTTTTTCGATGTAGATAGCTCCGCTTCTACGCAGAATCTACTGCAACGCGGAAGGGCTCGTCAGCAAGAAAGTGTTCGCCTATTCGCCCAGACCGAATGCTCTTGGTGCAGAAAATTCTACACTCAGCCCTTCCTTTGTCCGCATGGCAGGTTACAGTCCAGTTGCATCTCTCGCGACAACCTGAACGAGGAGCAGCGCGACAGCTTTTTGTCAGAACGGAAATGGCATTTCCGAATAGCTGAAATGCTCAGGCAGGTCCGCGAATACGGGATTATGGCGAAGTGCAGAGCCAGGGCATGCGGAGCGCTTAACCCAAATCCGCAGAACCTAGTATGCTGGCGATGCAAGAGAGATACCATATGCTGCCCTCGTGACGGTCTTGTACTTCGCTATGATATTGAGGGAAAGTTTTGGAAATGCACAAACGCAGGTTGTCCTACTACTTATGTGGATTTTCATGAGGTTCCACCAACGCCGCACACGTCTACGGAGCAAGACAGAAAAAGTCAGGAAAAGCTTGCACAGGAATCTTCGTCCACCGAACAACCTCTAAGCGTGAGTGCCGCATCGGCTGCCAAACCGCCAGCGCCTTCAGTTGCGCCTCCCGCTAAACAAGCGGCCAAAGCCGTCACTGCGCGTCACGCGGCTGCCATGCCAAAATGGGTTTACCCTCTCCTGCTGGTATTTGCACTGTCAGTGGCAGGAATAGCGGCGAGTGTCATTATTGGTACTTCCATCCCCTTCTGGCTTCTTTTCGGATTTGCCGCCTTCTTTTCAGCCGAAAAGTGGTTCACTTATGACACGCGGAAAAACAAGACACTGGGTCAGTTATACAGAACGGTTCTGAACTTATCAATCCTTTCGCTGATGGGGCTTCTGGTATGGTCAGGGATAGTTCTCTTCGGACAGCGGTTTTTGTCCAGTCCGCTAGCTGGCGCTCTGGTTTTCCTTGCGGAATTCGTTTTCTTCGTCTGGATGTGGCGCGTCGTCGCCAGGAACAGCTGGCGCCGTCCCAGTATGAAACTGACCGTGTTCACGATAATCGTGGTTTTCGTGGTGCTGGCGTTTGCTGGGGTAAAGCCGTTGTCCACATACAAAGACACGGCTTGGAATAAAATAAAATCCGCTTTTTCCAGTGTCAATAACGGTAGTCCGCAAGAACCCGTCAGCCCCAGTGTCCTAACTACTTCTGTGAAACCCGTTACTGTAAATCCTGCTACCCCGTCTCAGCCAATTACACCAACGACCACCACTCAAACTATTAACTCGCGCACCGGAGTATATAAAAACTACTATCTAGGGCTGGTTGATGACCGGAGCGGTACACTCGGCGGTAACGGATGCTACGATGATATGGGTAATTTTATCGTTCTGATTAACAACAAAAACGCTACCAATCCAACGTATTACCAGTTGGTGACTTTTTTACAAAATGATAAAGTAGACCAATACCCCTATACATACACTAACAGAACAGCAGGTTTGTATTACGGCACCGCTGAGAGTCGTGTTGACTTAAATCGCATAAAAGACATTATTGACAGAGTTGCACAGCCAAGTAATCCAGACGTGTGTGCTGATTTTGCTGAAAGACTTCACAATGATGCCGAAATGGCTGGGATTAGATGTGCTTATGTCAGTCTTGAAATGACTGGCTACACTGACCCTTTACATCTCGGAATACCTGCGAACGGCGGCCACGCCTGTAATGCATTCCAAACGACTGACAGAGGTTTAATCTATGTAGACGCAACCGGTATGTCTCCCAATATCCCACACCCTAGTAGACCAATATCAACGGTAAACATTGCAGTCGGACAACAGTACATCCCAATAAGCCTCTTCTCTGAAGCTGGTTGGCAATCTGCAAGCGAAAGTATGGGCACGGTTACCAACATATTTATGACCTGGGACGGAAACTGGAACAATTAGGCACTTGGATTCCCGCTCAGGTCGGGAATGACATTCAAAGACTTCCCCTTCTCCTTGACACTCTTTCTCACCAGAAGCTACAATATCTCTTGTCACGCCGAGGTAGCTCAGTCGGTAGAGCAGTAGACTGAAAATCTACGTGTCCACAGTTCGATTCTGTGCCTCGGCACCACCCGGGCGGAAGTAGTTCAGTGGTAGAACGCCTCCTTGCCAAGGAGGAGGTCGCGAGTTCGAGCCTCGTCTTCCGCTCCATTACTTTATTGAGGAGGTCGCATGCCATCAGTCTTCGAGCTTAAGAACAAAATCGCCATCGTCACTGGCGGCGGCACCGGCATCGGCGCGGCAATCGCCAGGGAGTTCGCCAGGGCGGGCGCTAAAGTCACCCTCGCCAGCCGTAAGGTGGAAAACCTGGAAAAAGTTGCCGCGGAAATTAAAGCCCTGAAAGGCGAGGCGCTCGTGGTGCAGACGGATGTGCGCGTGCCGGAGCAGGTCAACAACATGGTCAAGCAGACCGTGGACAAATGGGGCCGGCTCGATATCATCGTGAACAACGCCGGCGCCGGCTTCCCGGTGAAGGTAGAGGAGCTTTCCCCCAATGGCTGGGATGTTATTCTCAACATCGACCTTAAAGGCGTGTTCCTTGGGTCGGTGGCGGCCGCCAAGGTGATGATCCCCCAGAAATACGGCAAGATTATCAACGTCTCTTCTGTGGCGGGTCTGAACGGCAGTCCGCGCATGGCGCACTACGGCGCCGCCAAGGCGGGCGTCATTAACCTCACGCGCACCTGCTCGGTGGAGTGGGCGCCGTACAATATCAATGTTAACTGCATCGCGCCCGGCATGATCGAGACCGAGGGTGTCCGCGCCCAGCAGATTCTGACCGCGCCTAAAGCCGGCGAAGTGCCGGAGGAAATCCGGTTGCACCAGCCGGGCAGGGTTGATGATGTGGCTTACCTGGCGCTGTTCCTCGCCTCGGACGCCAGCCAGCACATTACCGGGGAAACAATACCCATCAGGGGAGCAGGAAGATAAAGCGAAAATCCGAAATTCGAATATCGAAATCCGAAACGTAACCCGGTCTGTCATTCTGAAGTTACGGAGTACCTGAAGAATCTAGTCGTTTCAGGATGCTAGATTCATTCGCTTCGCTCAGAATGACAACGGGGTGAAGGGGGTTGTATGAGTGCACAAAGGGGAACCCTGGATGGCAAGGTAATCATCATCACGGGTGGAGGGACGGGGCTGGGCAGGTCCATGGCATTGTGCCTGGCCGCCGAGGGCGCTAACATCGTGGTGGCGGCGCGGCGTGTTCAACCTCTGGAAGAAACCGCCGCCGGCGTCCGCAAGCTCGGCGGCAAAGCCCTGGTGATTCCCACGGATGTCACAGACACGGCGCAGTGCAACAACCTCATCGCCAAATCGCTCGCCGAAATGGGCAGAATCGATGTGCTCATCAATAACGCGGGCATCGTGCGGGGCGAGCAGCGGGTCCCGCTCTGGGACATCACCGACGAAGCGTGGCGCACCGGCATTGAAGTCAACCTTTCGGGTGGCTTCTATTGCAGTCGCGCCGTGAGCAAATACTTCGCCGATAAGAGAGAAGGCAAAATCATCCTTGTAGCGTCCGGTGAGGGATTCCGCGGCCAGCGTGATAGCTACATGTATAACACAGCCAAGGCAGGCGTGGTCAACCTCACCAGGGTGATGGCACTGAGCCTGGCAGAATACAACATCCGGGTAAATTGTATCGTGCCGGGGTTCGTAGACACCTTTGAAAATCAGCCGGAAGAATACCAGAAAGCCGTGGCACAGGCCCGTGCTGCGGGTGCTATGGCTGGCGCCAGGCGTCTTTTCGTGCCCATCGGCCATTCGGGCAAGCCGGACGACATCGGTAACGTGGCGCTTTTCCTGTGCTCGGACGCGTCCGATTACATCACGGCCGGGATTTTTATCTCCGATGGCGGAGGATTGGCGGGAGGGTTCGCCACCACCGGCTACGCGCCTTTAGTTTCACTGAAGGAGGGACTGGCATGACTGCCAAAGCATTCGCTCTTAATGGGAAAATCGCCCTGGTTGCCGGGGAAAGCAAGTTCTGGACAAAACCGGTCGTTGCTGCGCTAGCAGGGGCCGGTGCTGATATCGCCATCGCCGCGAAGAGCACGCCCAAATTGACGGAAGCGGTCGAAGCCGCCAGGAAAGCGGGCCGCAAAGCCATTGCCATTCCCACGGATGTCTCGAACGGGCCGCAGGTGAAAAGGGCAGTCGAACAGGTCATCAGCGAGTACGGTCGGCTCGATATACTGGTGAACGCGGCCGACATCCAGATGTTCGAGCCGTTCCTGGAGATAACGAACGCCGACTGGCAGAGGACGATGGACTACAACTTCAATTCCGTGGCGAATTTCATCCGCACCGCCGGAAGGCAGATGCTGGTGCAGAAGAAGGGGCGGATTATCAATATCGTGTCCGGGCTGGCGGAGCGCGGCATGGCCAACGGCTCGGCTTACTGTGTTTCGATGGGGGCGGTCCTGCAATTGACGAAGACGCTGGCGCTCGAATGGGCATTAGCGGGCATCACGGTCAATGCCATCGGCACGGGGTGGTACACGGAGACGGGCAAGGCGGCCGACGAGACGCTGGCGCGGTACATCCCGGCGAAGCGCTACGGGAAGCCGGAGGAGCTTGGCAGTCTCGTGGTCTACCTGGCTTCAGACATCACGGAATTCACGACGGGCCAGTTCATGTTTGTTGACGGCGGCCTGATGGCGCACGCATAGGACAAGGCTTCAGCGTTCAGTTTTCAGCAGTCAGCCAAAGGGTGAAGCCCCCGGAATCCTGGAGAGAGGGAACGGGGGCTTTTATGCAGCGTCATCCGAGAAGAGAGTAGTGGTTGAGCCAGTGTAAATACCATGGATCAGAAATTATTTGCAATATTTTGGCACTGGCTCTCACTTTCTCGGCTGGCTTGAGTGATCTAGAGGATAAGACACTTGTAAGTATCAAGTATTTTGGCAACGGGTACGGTTTTTGCACTGCTGGAGGGAAAAGATATGCGTGAAGACCGCCAACTATCCATTTGGAATCCAGCAATGAACTCAAGGTTGTAGCTACAGACGCCGCATCGCGTGGTCCGGCTGTCATTTGCTCATCAAGTAACCGCCTAGTGTTTTTCTGATTTAGGTTAAATACTCTGGGCAAAACAGAAGTAATTTGGCGAGCTAGGAATTGTTCATTTCTCCAAGACTTTTCAGTTCGAAAAATCGTATTCATCAACCTGTGAGGTGCTCCGTACTTCGCGAGAAACCAAATGTAACAGTACAGATCAAAACTGGATTCTGGTCGCGAAAGCGCTTTATCGACTGCTCTGACGAATTCAATTCCCCTCTTAGTACGGGGTATTTCCATGTCAGTTATACACTTGCAGAACTGAAATAGAGAAACGTCATCGTATCTTTTTACTCCTGTTAAAAGCTCCAACAAGACTTCAGAAGTAGCCGTGGAGAAGGTAAGACGGCTTAGGTATCTTAGAATATCACCGCGAATACCGGGATTTTCACGAAACAGCTTAGGAATGTATCTTCTCAACTCTGTAATCTTAAGCGCACTGGCGACAGAGAAGTACCTTTTTGTAACCTTATCCCAATTTTTCAGTTCCGTCTTTGCACAGTGGGAGCGGAAACGTTTGAGAAATTCCACGCGGGCATTCTTAAAGGATGCATCGGCGGTATTTGCTTTGGCCACTGCATCCAAATAAGTATTTTCGTCAAACATGAAATGCTGTTTTGCCTCGTCTGATGTGTAGACCCGCGTCTTAGATACGTTCAGGGCTAGCCCCCTGCTTTTCAACACATCATTCACATCTTTCAGCACGGCAAAGGCCTCATCTGGAGAATTAACTCCGACGTTTATGTCGTCCATCCAGCGCACGAAGTTCCCGTGGGACTCAAAGTCTAACACCTGGTCTATTTCGAAGAGCATTACGTGGGGAAGAAGACGAAATGCTTCTAGGTTTATAGTTGGTAGACCTTTCAATGAAGACGGCAAATAGTCGGGAACCCAAGAAATCTGCTCAATAATATTGAACAGCAAATCGAGAACTACTTCATCTATTTTAGTTATTGACGAGACAATATGTCTCAATTCCCTCAGACCGATGTTGTCAAAAAAATCGGTTATGTCAGTAACGACTAGGAATGGGCATGCGTTCGTAAATTTCCAAATGTCCTTTTGAAACTTTGGCCAGAGAATGAACCAATAGTCCCCCGGAGTTTTTAAATGATGCGGAAGCTTAAGACTATGTTTGTCTCTTGAATAATATGCTTTATTTGTGGGCTGAGCGGCAATTAACGGACCAGCCAGATATTCGGTCACGGTTTGGAAAACAAGGGCATCTGACGGGCTGGGAATCATCAGCCGACGGCAAATCCCATACCGCTTTTCCAGACGATATACCAGCGGACTCGAAGCCCGATATTGGGCTTTGAGGATTTGACTTCTGATTTCCTTTGCTTTTTCCTTAATATTGGAGTTGAAATCATAGTAATCGTGAAGGTCTAGAATATCCATGCCACGCATCTGATATTTTACTGTCTTGCGCCAAATTGAGGACAAATTGTCTGTGGTAAATAATTGACCTAAAGTCTTTTCTCTGGCAATACCGAACCGAGCTGTTTTTTCCATGTCTGCCTCACGGTTGAGATTCTAGGGCTTGATTTCGCTTATGTCAAGGAGGTGGCAATCCTTACACATTTTTCCTTACCTCCCCGCCGCCAGTCTCCTCCACAGCATCTCCGGCAGTCCTCTGTCCTTCATCCTCGCCTGCACGGACGGGATGTCATAGGGCACACGGCGGAGGGTGAAGGTGCGGCGGTCGGTGTCTATTATGCCGTAGCTGGCGCGGGGATTGCTGTCACGCGGTTGGCCCACACCGCCGGGGTTGATAATCAGCCGCTCTTCCCCGAGTTTAATCTCTGTTCCGTCTTCCAGCGTTGATATCCTGACTTTCCCTGACCGCCCGAACATGAACAGACAGGGCGTGTGCGTGTGTCCCACGAGACAGTGTTTCGTGCTGAAGCAACGCAGGTTTTCGCTGGCGGCGTCAACATCAAGGAGGTACTCCCGCACCGGCTCGCGCGGACTGCCGTGCACGATGGTGAAATCACTGCGCTCAACCGTGAGGGGCAGGCATTTGATGAAATCGGTGTCTTCGGGTGTGAGCTGTTGCGCTGTCCAGCGGTTGGCGGCGGCTGCTGCCGGGTTGAAATCGGAGGTATCTATCAAGCCTGCCGCCGCCAGGTCATGGTTCCCGGCAATACAGACCTTGCAGACTTTCCTGAGGAGCGCGATGCATTCGTGGGGGTCCGGCCCGTAGCCGATGATGTCACCCGGGCACCAGATTTCATCAACGCCGCCGCGCCTTGCCACGTCCGCCAGCACCGCCTCGAAGGCAGTCAGGTTGGCATGAATATCGGCCAGCACCGCGATACGCATCTTAAGAGTAAGTATCAAGTATCAAGTATCAAGTTTCAAGCCCCGCGCCTTCAACTGTCACCTCCGACTGTGTCGAGAGTCCGCATGACGGTGAATCGTCAATCGGACCTGAGCCTGGCGAAGGGTATCAGGGAGGCTGGGGCAATGCCTTGCCTCTCCCCCACCCCGATATCCTTCAGTTCCTTCAGGATGACAGGCGGCGGCGCTTTCCCGGTAATGACAAAGCCCGGGCACGTATACAGAGGGAGTGGAGTTTTCGGTATTTTCTTTTGGAAACTGTGATTTGTTTGATGTTTGTAACTTGGCATTTGTATTTTCCCGTCACGGAGACGGGTGGACTGCGCTCGCCGTTTCGTCTACAATAGACAAAAATCAAGCGAGGTAGCATTATGGCAAAACTGACTCATGTCACATCGAGCGGCGATGCCCGCATGGTAGATATCAGCGCTAAAAGCCCCACCGTCCGTATAGCGGTGGCGACGGCGCGGGTCAATATGAAGCCGACCACGCTCAAACAGGTGAAAAGCGCCAGCCTGAAGAAAGGTGATGTCCTGGCGGTGGCGCGTTTAGCCGGCATCATGGCCGCCAAAAAAGTCCCCGACCTTATCCCTCTCTGCCACACCATCCCCCTCGATAGCGTCGCCATAGACTTCGACCTGACAGGCAAAGACGCCATCGGCATTACCGCTACGGCACGCTCTACGGGCAAGACAGGCGTGGAAATGGAAGCCCTGACGGCCGTGACGGTTGCTGCGCTGACTATCTATGACATGTGCAAGGCGGCGGGAAAAGGTATGACTATCACGGACATCCGACTGGAGAGCAAGACCGGCGGCAAGAGCGGCACGTACCGCAGGAAAGTATAGATGATTCAAATTGTGCGAGCGGAAGAAAAGCGTATTCCTCAAATTGTCAAACTGTGGGAAGAATTCATGGACTTCCATAAAGATATCGACCCGCGTTTCCCCATGCGGAAGGACGCACCTTTGATTTGGGGAAAGCACCTGGCAACCCTGATGAATTCAGAAGATACCCATGTTCTGGTGGCTTTGGACGGAGGTCGTGCAGTTGGATTTTCTATTTCCATGCTAGACAAGTATCCTCCGGTTTTTCAGCGTGAAACCTGCGGGTTTATTGCCGCTATGGCGATTACTGCCACCTGCCGGCGAAAGGGCGTGGGGCAAAAGATGGTGGTCGAAATTCTGGCATGGTTCCGGTCAAAGGGAGTGGAGCGAGTGGAGTTAACGACCACTGCCCAGAACGCGGTTGCCAGCTCGTTCTGGCAAAAGCAGGGCTTCAAAATCTACATGCACAGGCTCTACCGGGAAATTGCATGAACATCCGCCAGATTGACACCGCAAAAGACGGGCTGACCCTGCTTAAATTCCGCGCCGTCATCAACTACGCCAGCGGCAGTCCGGCTCAACGGAGAGCCTACACCTTCGAACAGTTCCGCGAGATATGGATGAATAGTCGGGGACCAGAAGAGTACCTGTCTGCGCTGGCACAATCCATGAAGGACAGGAGGACTATCGCCGAAATATGGGAAGACGCCGGTTCGCCGGTGGCTTACGTCTGGGCGAGCTTCACCGACTGGCCGGAGTACAATACGACCGGCGCGGAAATCCATGACATTATGGTAGCGCCGGAGTACCAGCGGCGGGGCATCGCCATGCAGGTCGTACGGCATGTGGAAAAGCTGGCGCGTGAACGCGGTGCCACCCTTCTCCGCTCAGGCACGGGCATAGAAAACATCGCCTCGCAGGGATTGCACAAAAAGGCTGGGTTTTATACCCAAAGGGTCGAGTTCGAGAAAGAGCTATGAAAAACAAAACCGGACTGGTAATACGCCTGTACCGCAAATCCGACCTTGTCGCCACCCGTCTTCTCTGGGCTGAGCTTACGCGATACCATAGTGAACTTTACAGCGACCAGGATATCAGCGGCGATGACCCAGGACGCGGATTTGACGTTTATATCTCCCGTCCAGACCGCAAAGGCACCTGGGTTGCCCTGGTCGATGGTCAGGTAGTTGGTTTTGCTGGATTGCTCGCGTCCGTTGACGAGGAAGGCGTGGGTGAAATCGAGCCCGTGGTCGTTAAGTCGGAATTCCGGCGTCAAGGCATCGGCACGGCACTCGTTCAATGGGTAACCCGGAGAGCGAAAAAAGCCGGTGTGCGTTTCCTGAGTGTCAGACCCGTCGCAAGGAATAAAAATGCCGTTGCGTTCTTTGTGAAACTGGGGTTCAATACACTGGGGCACGTAGACCTGTTCCAGGACCTGAAGGCATCCTCTGACAGGCAGTGGCTGAGCGGCATTTCAGTTCACGGCCAAAGGCTGAAGTACTGACGGGCAAAAGCATCAGTTTAGCGACTTTCTGGATGCGGTATCCTCACTTTCGGGCAGAGCCGGTCGATTCATGGATTCCCGCCTGCGCGGGAATGACAATGTAGGAGGTACCATCCAATTTTCGAGGCAAAGAATTTTGAGCAATTTGAACTTTGGAATTGTTTGGTACTTGGAGCTTGGTGCTTGAGATTTGTCGTGAAACAATATGACGCGGTGCAGAAAAACACCCGTGGTAAAAATGGCTCAGAACAAAGTGATTACTACCGGGTCGCCTTTTTCCAGCAGGTCTATGTTTTCCGCAATCTCGATGTAGCCGTCCGCATCTGCGATACTCGTAATCGCCCCCGACTCCTTGAACACCGGCACCGCTTCGTCGCCAACCAGTTTTACCGTCAGGAACTGCCTGCGGCCCGTGCTCCCCGGCACCCGGCGCGATAGCTTCGCCCTGACGGTCTCGCCTTTGCGTGGCGGCAGGCGCGCCATCTTCCTCACCGCCGGGAGCAGAAAATGGTAGGCGTTGATGAGGCAGGAGGTCGGGTAGCCGGGCATGCCCATCAAAGGCTTCCCCTCGACCATCGCAAAAATAGTCGGTTTGCCGGGCTTCACCTGGATGCCGTGGAAAAGCACCTGTCCCCACCCCTCGATGACGTCCACCAGCAGGTCGCGCGTGCCCACCGACGAGCCGCCGGAAAGCACCACCATATCCTGTTTCAGCGCCTCGCGGATTGTTCTCTTCAGTGATTCCAGCGTATCCCCGGCGATGCCCACCCTGACCGCCACCCCACCATTGCTATTGACCACCGCCGCGATGGTGTGCGAATTGATGTCATAAAGCTGGCCCGGCTTGAGCTTCCTGCCGCCGGGAATAACTTCTTCGCCGGTCGGGAGCACGGCTACGCGGGGCTTCTCATAAACCGTCACTTCAGTGATGCCCTGTGATGCCAGCACCCCGATCTTCCCCGCGTCCAGGTATGCCCCTGTCTTGAGTATCCCGGCGCCCGCTTTAATGTCCTCGCCGCGCTTGCCGATATTTGCCCCGGGGACTACCGCCTTGAATATCTTGATTCTATCGCTGTCACGCTCGGTGTCCTCGACCATTTCCACGGCATCGGCGCCGGCAGGCATCATGGCGCCGGTGGAGATCAGCAGGCAAACGCCGGTGGTAACACGCTGCGATGATTTTTCTCCGGCATGGGCTTCACCCGCAATTTGAAGGATGCACGGTTTGAATTGGCCTGCCCCGAAAGTGTCTTTCGCCCGCACGGCATAGCCATCCATTGCGGCACGGCTGAAGGGCGGCACATCCATCGCCGCGATGAAGTCCATGGCCAGTACCCTGCCCTCCGCCTCATCTATCGGCACGGTTTCAGTGCGAGTGATGGGGTCTATGTGTCTATCGATGACCGCTTTTGCCTCGCCGTAGGATAACAGTGCGCGGAAAGGTCTCACCGTGTCGCCTCCCTCACAAGATGCCCCAGTTCGGGGACGATGATTTTGTCCATTGCCATAGTTGCCGCTCCCACCGACCCGGGTATACAGAGGATGACCTTACCGTTTGCCACGCCCGCCAGTGCCCGGCTCAGGATTGAACCAGCCCCGATTTCCTGGTAGGTGAGCTGGCGGAAAAGCTCCCCGAAGCCTTCCAGCTTCTTTTGCAGTAGAGCGGCAATGGTATCCACGGTGACGTCACGGTGGCTCAAACCTGTGCCGCCGCTGGTGATGACTGCCTGCACGTCGTCCCGCTGGAGCAGGTCTTGAACTTGGTTTCGGATGGCAG
>Ga0315284_10011773_pt1 | contig 12457 bp, 7 predicted proteins | sample YL17G09_16_MG_FD_203696 | JGI IMG/M metagenome (GOLD analysis project Ga0315284, IMG submission 203696) | Sediment microbial communities from Yellowstone Lake, YNP, Wyoming, USA - YL17G09_16 | ecosystem: Environmental > Aquatic > Freshwater > Lake > Sediment | place: USA: Wyoming | collected... | reverse complement strand
AGAACTCGCAGAAATAACAAAAGAAGCGTTAAAGAATTATTTGAATGCCGTAAAACCCGGCGTTGAAGCCATGGAGGCGATTATCGCTGCGGTAAATACCCATGACTACGTAGCTGCGGGAGAACAGGGTGCTGGAGCAAGCGGACATGGTATAGGGTTAGAAGCTGAGGAAGAACTCATCAATGAATGGGTATTCGAAAAAGGAATGGCATTCACTGCTACTGCTGGTGCTTACAATAAAGACATCAAAGCAACCTGGGCTACAGAAGATGTCGTGGTGGTAACCGAACGTGGAGCGCGACTCTTAACTAAGTTCCCGATAGACTATATGATCCCATAAAAACTCTCATTAATAGAGCATTTTTTCCATTTTTCGTCCACCATAATTATTTTATAGTTGAAATTTATTATTAATATTGAGAGGTTTTGTATGGACAAAAAAATAAAAAAAATTTTTGTGTTTATCTTAGCATTTTTGTTCATATTTCCAATAGCATCTACGGTTACCTCTAATACAACAAAAACAAATTGTAATATACCGAGTAAGACGAATGAACCCTGTACTGGATATACGTTGATATCTGCTGGTGGGGATCCTGCTTTTTTGATCGATATGAATAATACTGTTATTCATACGTGGTCCTTACTTGGTTTTCCTGCAAAGTTATTGCCTGGCGGCTCTATTATTGGAGGCATTGAATTTAATGATATGGATGAATTTCATTCTATCGCTCAAGAAAATTGGGAGGGTGATATCGTCTGGGAATTTCAGAATTGGAGTAATGGGTGGTCACGACATCACCATGACTTTGAGCGCGAAGGAAATCCGGTTGGGTACTACGCCCCTGGTCAGGAGTACGTCGATAATGGAACGACATTAGTGCTCGCACGCTCTACACTAATTAACCGATCCATCAATCTGATAATGCCCTTGGATGACGATGTTATCTATGAGGTAGACTGGGAGGGCAATCTCACTGGTTTTGTCTGGCATGCAAACGAGCATTTTAATGAAATGGGATTTACATTATGGGCTAAACTTGGTATCTACCATCAGATAATGCCATACCTTTTCCGTTCGACTTTTCAAGGGTGGCTTCATATAAATTCCATATCAGAGCTAGGGGAAAATCATTGGTATGACGAAGGGGATAGCCGGTTTAATCCACGCAACATCATTCTTGATTCTCGACAAGCAAGTTTCATGGCGATTATCGATAGAAACACGGGGAAGATTGTATGGAGAATTGGACCAGATTATTCGAAAGCAACCGAGGCAGGAAAAAAACTTGGTCCGATTATCGGGATGCATAATGCTCATATGATCCCGAAGGGCCTTCCTGGTGAGGGAAATATCCTTGTCTTTGACAACGGGGGATACTCAGGGTATGGTCTCTTAGGAGTCCCAATTCGTTACCTTCGCTTTTATTCAAGGGTCATTGAGTTCAACCCAGTGACGTATGATGTCGTCTGGGAGTATGAAAAGAAGGACACGCCTCGATTTTATAGCGATCGCATTAGTGGGGCTCAGCGTCTGCCCAATGGCAATACGCTTATCTGTGAAGGCAGCAGAGGCAGGATTTTTGAAGTGACTCCGGAGAAAACTATCGTTTGGGAATATATCTATCCAGGGAGCGAAGGTAATTTTACAAACAATGATGTCTATCGGGCGTATCGGGTTCCTCCGGAATGGGTGCCGGGCAATCCCTCCGGATATGATCCATGGGAGTAGGTCTTAAAGTTCCTCACAAATCATGATATTATTTCATGCACTTTTTGAGATACTTCACACATTTCGGTAATTCCTCTTCAGCATTACCTGGAACAGCGCATTCAAGAGCCATATATCGTTTGTATTGTATTTTTCTCAAAGAAGTAAAAATAGATTTAAAGTCAATGTGACCAAAGCCAGGAAGCAATCGATTATTTTCAGCAAGATGAACATGATAAATATAATCACCTGCCTTCTCAATGGTTTCATTGATGTTTTTTTCCTCGATATTTAACTCGCAGGTGTCGACCATGATTTTTACATTTTCTATTCCAACCTCTTCACAGATTTTTATTGCACTCTCCACGGTGTTGAAGAAGTGGTTTTCGTATCTATTTACTGGTTCAAGGGTTAAGATTGCACCAACCTCTTGGGCGTACTTTCCTACGTCTTTGACAAGGTCAAGTAATAATTTTTTTTCAAACTCATTTGGGGTTGGTTTTTCAAAGATTGGGACGACACTCTGCGGTCCTTCTTCAACTGCAAAAAAAGTAACTGCGTTGATATCTGCTGCAATCTTCAAACTATCTTTTATCAACTTACCCCTTATTTTTGCTGCTTCTTCGCTATCCAAGAGTGATACTGATGCTGGTCCTGAAACCACCACTGATGAGGGTTTAACCTTGTAAGAATTTGCAGCATCATTTATCTCCTTTGCCCTTTCCTTGAGATCATCGTCTTCCATCGCCCAAATCTCAATTCCATCAAAACCATACTTTTCTAGAATTTCAAATTTCTCCCTAAACGTTATACCAGGTGTTATTGCATCGACACATGATAATTTCATATTTTTCTCCCTTCCTACTATACTTGTAATATTATTTTTACCCATCACGTAGTATACCCTATATAATATTTTCTTAATTCAGAAAACTATTTTAAAAAATTGAAGTTTCTCTCACTTTGTGAGTTGTATGACCGAATTCATCTTTATGGAAACATATAATGATATGACAAGGTCCGATGCCATTAAAGTATACAAAGAAATTCGTGATACAAAACTCAAATTCATTGGTTTTAAGGATATTGGTTTACCCATTGAAAAGTTAAAAGACCTGCATTCCATGATGAAAAAAGATGGTAGAACAACTTTTTTAGAAGTGGTAAGTGCATCAGAAACGGAGACTATACAGTCAACAAAAGTTGCTTTAGAACTTGGTGTTGATTATTTGATTGGAGGTACCTATATTGACTCAACACTCCCTCTTATAAAAAATACAAACGTTAAGTATTTCCCGTATGTGGGAAAAATCGTTGATCATCCATGTAAACTCCGGGGATCAATTGAAGAAATGGTACAAGATACGAAAAAAGTGAAAGAGAAAAGAATACCAGGTATTAATCTGCTCGCATATCGCTACAATGGTGATGTTGAAAAATTGATAGAAAAAGTAAGTGTGATTGGTCTCCCAATGATTGTCGCGGGAAGCATCGATAGTTATGAACGTGTGAGTAAAATGAAAGAAATGGGGATATGGGCTTTTACCATAGGTGGGGCAATCTTTGATAAAAAATTTGTATCAAATGGGAGTCTTAAAAATAATATCAATGCGGTCTTGAAAGCAATTGTATGATCTCTTTCAGAGAGGAATGAAGGTGTCATTACCCTTAAAGGGCAGAGCTGGAAAACTAGCTTATGCAGTTGGTGCTATTGGTGATACAGGATTCTATCAAATAATTATGATGTGGTTGCTCCCTTTTCTAATTGGAAAGGAACTTCTTCATCTTAATTATTGGCTCGCTTGTATAGCTATTGGGATTTCCTTTGGAGTTTGGAATGCAATAAATGATCCAATTATTGGGGCATTATCAGACCGAACTCGTACGAGGTTTGGACGGAGAAAACCCTTTATAGCAATTGGCGCACCACTCTCTATATTGTTTTTAGTACTTCTTTTTTCTCCTCCATCAGGAGGTAAGCCTTTAGCAGATCCATTTGATTTAGGGATATTTCTCTATATACTCATCATGTTAGGTTTTTGGGCATGGATGTATACGATGGCTGCGGTTACCTGGTTTGCTTTGTATCCAGAAATATGGGAAAGTGTGAAAGACAGAAGTGAAGTAGTGATGTATAGGCAAATTTTTGCTATAATCGGTGGTGCTTTGGCGGTAGCTGCTTTCCCAATACTAGTGGAGAATCTATCAAAAACAGAAGGGGATTTTAATGGATGGATTTTAGCAGCAGCAATTCTTGGGACTATCTTTGCAGGTGCGTATTTATTCTCATTAGTAGGAATTAGAGAACGAAAAGAGTTTGTAGTAGATAAGTCCCCATCAATGGTTAAATCAATAGCTATAACATTCAAAAATAAAACACTTCGCACATATGTAATTATGGATTTAATGACCTGGTGTATGACAGGTTGGTTATCTGCAACTATGCCCTTTTTTGCGATAGAATGTTTAGGAATAAAAGAAACAGATGCTTTCCTGTTAATGGCGCCTTCCATGCTTGGGATTCTTGCCTTTTTCATGTTATGGCGAAAAATTTATATTAGATATGGTCCAAAAATTACTCTGGCAGCAGCTACGATAGGTTTCACACTTGCGTTTATACCTTGTTTGTTTGTCCAAACAGTTTTACAAGGAGCTCTATGGGCGCTTTCTGTAGGAGCTACCATGTCAGGGATTCTATTGGCAAGAGAAATTATGATGGGAGACGTAGTAGATGAGGATGAAATTAAAACAGGACTTAGAAGAGAAGGTTCTTATTTCGGAGCGTTTGGGGCAATCGAAAAAATTTCATTTCTTATAATACCAATGAGTATTGCAGTAATCTTTCAATTAGTTGGCTATGGTTCTCCAAATCCCGACCATGAATTAATTAATATGGGGTTTCGGATTGGCATTGTAATTTGCACCTCTATTTTCTCAATAATAATGTTAATATTTTTACGGATTTACCCACTAGGAAAAGAAAAAGCCTCAATAATAAGTAAAGAAATTCAGAAACTCCATGCGGAAAAAGCTAAAAGAATAAAGAACGAAACTAATTAAAAAAAACAACATCTAAAAAATTAGGTTTCAGGTTTTTCAATGGTGAACAATCCGCAAAGATCATTATAAAGTTTCACATATTTTTTATAGGTATATCTGTATATTTCGATGTTTTCTTTTTTTGGTTCAAACACTTTCTTTATTTTTACCATATTTTTAGATGCATCTTTTACACTATCATATATGCCAGCTGCTTTCCCAGCAAGAATAGCTGCACCAAGGCATGCTGCCTCTTCGTTTTCAGTGCGAAGAATTGTCTTTCTTGTAATGTCTGCTTTGATTTGATTCCAGATATCGCTTCTTGCACCTCCCCCAAGTACTCTTATTTCATTTACCGGAATACGAAGTTCTTCTAATATGTCGATGTTTCTTCTTACGATACAAGCGATAGCTTCCATTATCGCTCGTGCAAAATATGCTTTTGTATGCTTTAATGTAAACCCATAGAAGACGCCTTTGGCTTTGGGATTTGCTTCTGGTGCCATCGCTCCTTGCAGATGCGGCAACATAACTAATCCTTCGCATCCTGGTGGTACTTTTGCAACTTCCTTTCCAATTAAATCATACGCGTCAATTCCCCTCGTTTTTGCTATCTTCATCTCTTCCTTCCAAAATTGATCCCGATACCATCGTAAAACCATTCCACCAGTCGTAAACGTATGCGCCATGTACGTATCCGGAATACCATGATAATGAATAGGCATTCTTGCTCGTTTATCAAAAACCGGTTTTTTTAAAGTAGCACATATTGCGAGAGCAGCACCAGTATTTTCTGAAAATGTACCAGGCTTAATATTTCCAACACCAATTGCACCTGCAGCTTGATCTAACACACCAGTTGATACAACAGTATTTCTTGATAAACCTAATTCTCTTGCAACCTCAGATTTAAGTTCTCCTACCGCCTCACCAGATTCTCTCACTGCGGGCAACTGATCCACAGATACATACAAATATTCTAACATTTCATCCCAATACTTTTTCGTAGAAATATTCCAATAGACTGTTGAACTAAGCAAAGAACCTTCTGCTACTAATTCATCCGTCATTCTATAAATAAGATAATCCTCCAACAGAAGAAACTTGTAAACCCTATCAAAAATATTTTTTTCATGTTCTCGAATCCAAAAAATCTTAGATGCAGGCCACGTAGGAACGATCTTTACCTGTCCCGTGGTTTTATATGATAAACCATCCACATCAAACTGTTTAGATAAAACCTCTGCTTCCTCCTGTGCTCTGTTGTCCAACCAAATTATTGCATTTCTGAGGGGATTTCCTTTTTTATCAATCATCAATAAGGTTTCCCCTTGAACTGAAAGCCCTAATGCTCGTATATCCTCAGTTTTCACTTTTGTTTTCTTCAATATATCTTTTATCCCGCATTTACAAGCGTTCCAAAATGTCTCCGCTGGTAGTTCAACAGCTAATGCTGTGGGAGTCAACAATTCATATTCTCGCGTAGAAATTCCTAACAATCTCCCGTTTTCATCAAAAAGAGATGTCTTAAATGCTGTAGTACCTGCATCAATACTTAAGATATACTCCATAGGTTATCACCTGTTGATCAATATTAACTATCTGGGGGTGCCAACGCCCAACACACCAGCACAGATTCTTTACTCTTATTGATAAGTTTATGAGGTTCTCCTATCGGAATAATCACTGCATCACCCTCTTCTAACTGTTTCGAGAGTTTCGAAAATTGGCAGGTCACAGTGCCTTTAGCGACAAAAAAAATCTCCTCACCGTACTTATGACCAGGGTCTATCGTTCCTTCTCTTCCCGGTTCCAGATATGATGTACCAAATATTATTTTCTCTGTCTTCATATAGAGATTGCACTGTTCGTCTCCTTCAAAAAATTGTTTAGAATCCTTTCTCTTCATTACTTTGATATCCTGCATTCTTCTGCCCACCAGAGAATTATAAGTATCCTCTCTACTTAAAATTTTGTCATGAAACTGCATCAATTAGTAATTTATAATGAATTAAATTTTGGCAATGAATTTGGACTATTTTGCTATTCTGTTTTCTCTTAGGGAGTATTTTTTCTCTTTTTGTTGATACAAAGTAATAAATTACTTATATAAGTTAAAGCTATATAATAATGGTAAAAACAAGTAACTTTATTAAATATAAAATAAGATTAATTCATTGAGAGGATCGAAGGAAATAGATTGAGTATGACCCAACTTAAGACAATTGTCTATGGAATTCTTCTTATTCTCTTACTTTCATCTATATGTCCTCCCGTCGCATCTCAAGAAGGTATAACCTGGTGGGACAAGAACTGGTTATTTCGGCAAGAAATCAACCTACCGATATCCACACAACTTGCTTCTGCAAAATTCCAACCCATCGACATCAGAGTATCATTTGAGAACAACTGTTGGACACTCTCGGAAAATCAAAGCTCTATCCGTGTCTGCTGCTGGGATGGAAACCAGTGGCAATTACTCGAATCGCAGATTTATGACATGAATTTTACTGATGACAGTCATATCAAGGCATGTAGTCTTGTTTTCCTCATCCCAGAGAATGCGACGGGGAAAGAAGATTACTACATCTACTACAATGATAAAGAAACAAATCCCGCGAATTATCCAGATCATGTCCAGATAGAAAAAACTCATTACTATTACGAACCGATTCCAGGACAGAAAGCTGATTTTGATTATTATAAAATAACTGATGAAGGGTATTGTATCTACGGCGTGGGCCTCCAAGGGATGATGATGACCGAGTATGGCACTCAGATGATTTTCAGACAAAGTAAAGGACAGAAAGATTTTAGCTATCGATATTGGGATCGACTTGCTTCATTCTGTTTTCAATATCGAGATGCTAGTTTACCAATTGGCCAAGATACGATCACGACTCGGATGAAGCTGCTATCAAACGAGATTTTCGTCGATGGGAACTTAATGGTGCAATTTGGTATTGTCAGTACCAATTCCCGTGAGAGCGCGAAAACAACCGATATCTACAAATATTATTATTCTCCAATAGATATCAAACGAATTTGTGTTCAAGTTAAACATGAGGTTTTAAAAGATATTACTGTGGCTAATGTTGAAAAGGTAGATGGAGAATATGCGTTTACGAGTGGGTTTAAAACACGGAGTGAAGCAAACACTTTCTTAAACACCGGTGAAATCTTACCCTACATTCATTATTATGATATTGATGGTACTACACAGGCAGTCGCAGCGGATACCAATCCGACATCAACAGAATTGGAATGGCTTGTTTCAGTAGAGGATAATGCTGATTTAGGAAGCTGTCCATGGGTCTCTGCAGATAATGGTGAAACAGGGAAAGCACATGCCCTGATTTTTTCGTCAACCAATGTGATAAAGTCTGGGACGGATGAACAAGATGGTATTCAGATAAAAGCCAGTCAAAAACAAGAAGTCGATATCCCGGGATTGCAGGCGTATTCCTCTGGCATGGGTTGTCTTCGTAATGCGTATAATTCTGATGGTTCCGTTGATCTTTCTATTCCTTCTGATTTACTAGTCGAGTTCGATGGTGAATTCTTTACCACCGAAATTAATAGTTATAAGGATGTACAAAATGAAGCAATCATCTTCCAATCACTCGTAAAATACCGACCACTTCTGAATGGTAGTGTAAGCGGTACCGAAACGGAAGAAAAAACATACAGTCTCACGGTATTTACCCATTTAGCGCGATCTTTCCCCCTTGGTTCTCTCATTTCAGCTGCTTCTGGAAAAAATTTTTCTTATACTTACGCAGAGTTGTATCACAATGGAAATCTCATATCATCTGGCGTATGTAGTAGAATATCGCTTGTAGGAGAGTTTAATCTTGATTTGGAGAACATCAGTATTCGAAGTATCTTAGAACTTTTTAATTGGAGTGACATCTCCATTTACAAGAAAATACGTTTTCCTCAACTTGTTCCGGGAACGTACGTCGTTAAAATCTATATAAAATCTGGTCTGAAAAGTAACTATGTGGGAGTAATACCTATCATGATTAAAGGAGATACGAAAGCTGATGTGGTGTGTTCGGACCAACAAAAGTTGAGCATCAGTGTTACCGATCAATACAATCAAAGCGTTTCGAATTGCCGTTGTGTCCTTTCCATTGGAAATGTCTCTGTTGAAGAGAATTATACTAATAGTAAAGGGGAAAGCGTAATTATTGCCCCAAAAGGACTATATGATTTCAAATTACTCTATAATGGTTTTAATCTTTTTGAAAAGATTTTTCGTCTAGGTACCTTTCACAAAGAGGAACATTTTCAGGCTACTCTCTTTGATTTGCAGCTGTTTGTAAAAGATAAATTCGGACTTCCACCAGGAATTTCTATTACCCCTATTGCAACGAGTGAGGAGATGGAGATACCAACGAAGATTTTATCACAAGAGGTTAAGCCGGGTGCTTATCTTTTTACAAATCTTCCTGAAGCGCAATACAGTATTCAGATTTCCTACAAAACATTCCTAGACGAAATGACGGTTCAGGTTAGGGATGATGATAGCATTAAGATGGAATTTTCTCCGATGTTCCAACTTACAACCACTGTTTTTGACTCCAGAGGAGGTAAGATATCGAATATAGCAATCGATGTCACCAGAGAAGGAAAATCTGTACAAAAAACAACTGATGCTAATGGTATTGTATCGTTTTCTATTCCGGTAGGGAATTATTTGATACAAGCGTCGTCCGATGGGAAGAGCATTGGGGAGAAACACGTAGATGTGTTGAGGAATGAAACCACGGAACTTGTGACGATCATAGAACCGGTGTATCCGTTGATTACGATGATCGTGGCGCTCCTCCTAACAGGAGGTGGGATCATTCTGTTTTTTTTAAAAAAATGCACTCTTGCTTCCTTCTTGAAACTATGTGGCGTTTCACTTTGTATCGTCGCAGTGATCATGCCGTGGTGGGGCCTTTCTGGTGTTGCTACAACTCCTGTCGCAAATCGATTGACAAATGCATATCTGACTACTCAAACTATTGTGACGACGACAACAGTTGGAGTCTCTACAGAGTTAGTGCGAGCGAATATTCCTGCTGAATTTTCTCTTTTTCTTTTAGCGGTCTTACTGTTAGTTATTATCACGTGTTGTATTATTCTGGGTAGCATCGTTATTCGGAAGCATAAAAAACTAGCGTTTGGTCTCACTGTTATGAGTATTGTTTTGCTTGTCTGTGCGGTCGGTATATTTACGTATGGGTTCTCTGAATTAAGTGCTGTTGGGTTAGGAAGCTTGCAAGGCTCAGGGACGATTACGGTGCTCCAGCCGCAGAGTGACGAAGATGTGAATCTTTCGGCGACGTGGGGTCTTTCGACAGGGGTTTATCTAACAATCGTCGCAATTATATTGGTAGTTGTCTCTATTGTTATTGAAAGGATATCAAAAAGAAAAAAACAGATATAAAAATTGAATTTTCTCTGTGTGACAATCATATGAAAAAAATAATAATCATTGGGCTCGTGTTAATGTTCCTTACGTTAATATTTTCTAATCTAGTACTCACAGGGCAGACGATACAAACCAATAATGAATGGGGATACTTACTGAAGTATGGGGATGTTGAACGGGAAGTGAGACGGCTCTATACTGGTGAATCAAATGTTCCCTGGGCTGATGGATTCTCTGGTCAGCAGTTCATTTCCCAGGTATTGACGATACGAGATGGATTTCGTATACCAGAGTCGTTTTTTAATCACTGGCAGGCTACTCTTACGCACGGTTTAATCAATTATTGGAATTTCACAGAAGAGAGTGGCTCAGATTTCGGATGGGTGTATTATCATACGACTGATTATTCAGTAGAGGATCTCTTTATTAAATTCGAAGAACCGTTGACATTGTGGAGGTTTGGAGAATCCTATGTTGAGTCGACTGCTACTGCATCTATTATGAAGTTCGATACCATAAGTTTGTTTGCCCCAGAAAAAAATGAAAAAGAAAAACCTGAACTCGAGGGTAAGAATCTTTCGGCAACGTTGATTTGTAAAAATTGTAGCACTCGGGAAGTTCAGGTGGATTTGAATTATTCTTTAGTAATTTCTGGATATGGTATCATGCGTTTTCATGACTCCCAAGAGCCATTTCTTGGGGAGGATAAAAACGAAAGTTGTACCCTCTTGATAACTCGGAAAGGAACCATGACGTTCGTCAAAGACGCTTCTACGGGAATATGGTACATTATTCAAGATTGTTTCAGGGACCTATGGTACGCTCAAAGCATAACGAGTGGTATGACTATTAATGAGAGTAGTTTTAGCGGGCCACGTGAAGTATATGACTTTGTTCTCTCTGAATTGCCTGAGAGAGTACCATCAATAGTACCAATATTCAATGTCAAAGATTACGGGGCAGTCGGTGATGGTAAAACGTCAGATACCGTTGCGATTAACGCCGCCATCGAAGCGTGTGCTAATCAAAGCGGCGGCATTGTGTACGTCCCACCAGGCATCTATCTCTCAGGTTCTTTGCACATGAAAACTAATGTCACTCTTTATTTAGATTCTGAGGCGGTGCTTCGAGGTACTCGGGATATGACCAAATATGATTCACGAGAAAACAACCCATGGGCCAAGTATCAGGATACTTCACAAAGTTATTGCCATCGAAGTCTCATCTGGGGAGAGAATCTTTCGAATGTCGGTGTTCTTGGTCCAGGGACGATTGATGGAAATGATGCCTTCGAACCTTGGCCTTTTATTAATCGAACATTTCCACCACCATTTGGATGGATTTTGAGCACGATTTTTTATCAGATAAACGATACGATTTTTCAACGTGGTCCGAAACCTCTTGCATTCAAATCCTGTACAAACGTCTTCATCAAAGATATCACGATTACTCATGCCCCAGATGAAGCTATCTTCATTGCAGGGTGCGATAACGTCATCATCATGGGGTATATTGCACGAGAGGTTCGCGTAGATGGCATCGATCCCGTGTGCTGTCACAATGTTACCATTACAGACTGCGAGATCAAATCCCTTGATGATGCGATTGCGATAAAAAGTTCCTATATACTAGGATACAAACGTTCCTGTGAAAATATAACCGTTAAGAACTGTCTTCTCTCTACGTTCATCAATGCATTGAAGATTGGTACGGAGTCGGTGGGTAATTTCCGTAATATTATCTATCGAAATTGTATTGTGTATAATTCACCGAATTTACCGTCGTATGCAGGGATTTCGATTATCTCGGTTGATGGTGGGGTGATTGATAGTGTGACAGTCTCTGATATCACCTTGATACATGTCAATTATCCAATCTTCATTCGGCTAGGGGATCGCCTCCGATCACCAGAAAGTGAATCAGTCGGGAAGATACAAAATATTTCGATAAGTCATCTCACGTCGATTGCAGGAAAGAAAGCATCGAGTATCACAGCTGTTCCCGGCAGTTACGTCGGAGGCAACATTACCTTCCACAATGTCACAATCATTTGCAGAGGTGGTGGTCGAAGGATTTTCACCTATCGGGACATTCCTGAGCTGAGAGAGAGCAATGGAGTATATCCAGATCCACCCTATATTCATCCTGGACCGCCGCCAGCGTACGGATTTTTTTGCCGATATGTTAAGAGGTTATCATTCTTTAATATCCAGTTAGGATTTCAACGACGAGATTTGCGCGCTGCGTTGATTTGTGAAGATATCGACGATCTTTTTCTCTCT
>Ga0315284_10011772_pt1 | contig 12457 bp, 10 predicted proteins | sample YL17G09_16_MG_FD_203696 | JGI IMG/M metagenome (GOLD analysis project Ga0315284, IMG submission 203696) | Sediment microbial communities from Yellowstone Lake, YNP, Wyoming, USA - YL17G09_16 | ecosystem: Environmental > Aquatic > Freshwater > Lake > Sediment | place: USA: Wyoming | collected... | reverse complement strand
GCGAGAAAAGAATGCTCGACCGGGCCTGGCAACTGCTGGTGGACGAGATCGCCATGGCTCGCGGGATGGCCAAACCGGCCGTGGAAGGCCACCTGGTCAAGGCCCTCACCAAATCCAATCTCAAGGTTCCGCTCCCCAGCTAGCTCAACCAAGCAGCGGCAGGCACCCCGGCTGGGCGATGGGCAAATCTCTCCATCCAATCGCGTCGAGCTGGTAGCCACAGTTCGTGCGCTCCGAACCCTAGGCTTTTTCGCGCTGGCGAACCCACGGTAGGTTCAAAGAACGAACCAACCGTGGCCACTGGCCATTATGGGAAAGAACCACTATGGGACACAGCAGGATGTCCCCTTCCCAAGATGTCCCCTTGCTGATGTGACACTCCTCGCTCCATTGCGTGCAGCCAAATGAGCTCCGCGAAATGTTGGCTGGAAACTGCTTGCTTGACGCTGGCGCGGTAAATCGTTCCTGACCAGATTGACTAATGGGTTTGTGCAAAGACGGTCTTCCAGAAGGTGAGCGCATCGAACGGAAGCCGCTGGAAGATTTCGTCATACCTATGCTGCGCGCCGGGCGCCACCACGAACTGATGGGCAATTTCCAGCGAGTCCAACAGCCGGCTGTACTTCTCGACCAGCGGCAAGAGCTTGTCTTCATCGCCAACCAGCAGACGCACGGCAGTGCGCCCCCGAATCGCGGCGGCGTGTTCCTTTACCACAGTCCACGGTCCGACAGCGTCGTAAAACGTCTGATCATTGCCGAACGGTTCGGTAACCACACAAGGCTCCTCTTTCATCTCTGTGATGCTCGGTGCAAGCGCGGATACGGCCCCGAAAAGTTCGGGATATTCGAAGCCTAAACGCAGCGCGCCGTACCCGCCCATGGACATTCCTTCAATGGCTCGGCCACTGCGAGATGCCATCGTCGGGTAGGTAGAGTCTACGTGTGGAATAAGGTCTTTAATGATCACATCCTCGACCGGCCGAGTGCCGTCCTTCGAGTTAATGTAGCGCACATCGGGCAACCCCTGCACGAGGATGACGAGGAAGGGTGGGATCTTCCCGCCTCGAATCTCCCTGTCGATCTTTTCCACCATCCATGCCCCGCCCCGCTGGCTGCCACCGCCGCCATGCAGCCAGTAAAGGACAGGAAAACGACGGGACTTGGAAGTTTCATAGTCTGGCGGCAGGTAAATCAAATAGCTCGCTTGCGTGTTTGGACCACGGGAAGGGGTCGAAAAGAGACGGTAATGCGTCCCGTCTGGTTCCTCTTTGACCGGGTCAATCCAGGCGTCTCCGCTCCGGACAGTGTCTCCGCACGGCCCTTGTGCTCCAGCCGCTGTTGTCACAAGGAGACAGGCGGCGAGCGCCAGCAAAACCTCTATGCTCGAGTTCGATTTCACTGTAAATGATACCTTACGTTCAAATGGGTCAGACACTAAAGGAGACGCTGGCGATTGAAGCAAGGTTACCCCGAATTCGTTATGACCGGGTTTCCAGATACAAACGCCCGCTGTCCTTGGGTGGTGTTTTCCGGTCAGGCGTGGGGACACGAATTCCTCCGTTTAGTGTTTGGACGTCTCTACCGCGAAAGAATGATGCCATCCTTCCCGATTCCGGAGCGCCGAATCCCGTAGTCCGCGCCGCCGACGGAGATGTGATGAACGACCGTCCCGCCTGCAACATCTTGGTTTTGCTCCCCTTAGGTTGGGCTGAAACGGCGGCCGGGGATTTCCACAGGCATGCGCAGGATTTCCACAACATCTTGGGGTTGCCGAGAAAAAAGCTACCAAACCTAGTAGTTTTCGCTTGACAAGCCTCGGGGCCGGGAATAGATTGCCAGCAGACGCTGCGGGGCCGGTCGCGGCATGGTGAGGGGACGGACCGGGGAGGGCGTTCGAGCCCGGCGCCAGACGGAACGAGCACACACCGCAAATTCCAGGGGCCCAGCGCCAGAGTTCGCAACCGGAGGAGATAATGGCGGAGCGGGATGTTGTCTCCAAAGCAGCAACTGGTGTGAGTCCCACCCTAGAGACCACCGGGCGGCGCGCGGCGCGCGGCATCACCGTGAGGCGCTTCTTTACCAAGCCCGGCGTCCATCCTTTTGACGAAATCGATTGGGAGTCGCGCACCGCCTCGCTCCAGAACGAAAAGGGCCAGAGCATCTTCGAGCAGCGCAACGTGGAGGCCCCCAAGGACTGGTCGCAGACAGCCACCAACATCGTGGCCTCCAAGTATTTCTACGGCAAGCTGGGAACGGCCGAGCGCGAGTCGAGCGTGCGGCAGCTCATCAGCCGCGTGGCCGATACCATTGCCCAGTGGGGCGTCGAGGGCGGCTACTTCCGGAGCGAGGAAGACGCCGAAACCTTTCATGCCGAACTGGCTCACCTGCTGGTGCGGCAGAAGGCATCTTTCAATTCCCCCGCGTGGTTCAATTGCGGCCTGTGGCACAAGTACCACCGCAGTACGGAAGGCAGGGCGTGGTACTGGGACCCCGCCACGGGCGGCGTCAAACAGGAGACCGAGGCCTACCGGCATCCCCAGTGCTCTGCCTGCTTTATCAACTCCGTCCAGGATAACCTCGAAAGCATCCTGCGGCTCGCCAGGACCGAGGGGATGCTCTTCAAGTGGGGTTCGGGATCTGGGACGAACCTCTCACCACTCCGTTCCTCCCTGGAGCCGCTGTCGGGTGGCGGTAGAGCCTCGGGGCCCCTGTCGTTCATGCGCGGTTACGACGCCTTCGCAGGAGTCATCAAGTCCGGCGGCAAGACCCGGCGGGCCGCCAAGATGGTGATCCTGAATACCGAGCATCCCGACATCGTGGAGTTCATCGAGTGCAAGGCGAAAGAGGAACGCAAGGCCTGGGCGCTGATCGATGCCGGTTACGACGCCTCGCTCACCGGCGAAGCTTATAGCTCGATTTTCTTCCAGAATGCCAACAACAGCGTGCGCGCCACCGACGACTTCATGAAGGCGGTGATCGAGGACAAGGACTGGACCACCCGGGCCGTCACTACCGGCGAGCCCATGAAGGCCTATCGGGCGCGCGACTTGCTGCGCCAGATCGCCGAAGCCGGCTGGCAGTGCGGCGATCCGGGGATGCAGTTCCACACCACCATCAACAAGTGGCACACCTGCAAGGCCAGCGCGCCCATTCACGCCTCCAATCCTTGCAGTGAATACATGTTCCTGGACGATTCGGCCTGCAACCTGGCCTCGCTGAACTTGATGAAGTTCCTCGGACCCGATGGCAAGTTCGCCGTGGAGGCCTTCCGCCAGGCTGTGGACATCATGATCACGGCCCAGGAAATTGTCGTTGATAACGCCAGCTATCCCACCGAGAAGGTGACCGTCAATTCCCATGATTTCCGCGCCCTGGGCCTGGGGTACGCCAACCTGGGCGCGCTGCTCATGGCCCACGGTCTGCCGTATGATTCCGACGCCGGCCGCGATTATGCCGCTGCCATCACCGCCCTCATGCACGGCCAGGCGTACCTGACCTCCTCCCGCCTGGCGGCGGAACTCGGCCCCTTCCCCGGCTACCCGGTGAACCGCGATGCGATGCTGGGCGTCATCTCCATGCACCGGCAGGCGCTCGCCAATCTCAACCCGCGGAACCTGCCGGAGCAGACCTGGGAGACAGCAAAGAAGCTCTGGGACGAATGCCTTGCTTACGGCATGAAATATGGCTACCGCAACGCCCAGGTGACGGTGCTCGCTCCCACCGGAACCATCGGCTTCATGATGGATTGCGACACCACCGGCATTGAGCCCGACCTGGCGCTGGTGAAATACAAGAAACTGGTGGAGGGCGGGCTCATCAAGATCGTCAACAACGTCGTCCCCCTGGCGCTGCTCAAGCTGGGGTATACAGAGCAACAAGCCGCCGGCATTGTGAACTACATCGACCAGCACGGCACCATCGAGGGCGCGCCCGGCCTGAAGCCCGAACACCTGCCCGTGTTTGACTGCTCGCTGCGACCCGCGGAGGGGAAACGCGTCATCCATTATATGGGCCATCTGCGGATGATGGCGGCGGTGCAACCGTTCCTCTCCGGAGCTATTTCCAAGACTGTGAACCTCCCGGAGGAGGCCACGGTGGAAGACATCGTCAGTGTCTACACCGAAGCCTGGCGGCTGGGCCTCAAGGCCATTGCCATCTACCGCGACGGCTCCAAACACGCGCAACCCCTAAACACCTCCAACGCCCGGCCCAAGCAGGAGTCGGAACTGAGGAATCAGAAGTCAGAACCGGCCGCGGGCCCGGGGGCGGCAGGAGCGGGCAGGGCTCTCCGCCGTAAACTCCCCGACGAGCGGCGCGCCATTACACACAAATTCTCGGTGGGCGGCCACGAAGGCTACCTCACGGTGGGTCTGTATGAAGATGGGCTGCCGGGGGAAATCTTTATCACTATGGCCAAAGAGGGTTCGACCGTCTCCGGCCTGATGGATTCCTTTGCCACGGCGATTTCCCTGGCCCTGCAATACGGCGTGCCGCTCAAGGTGCTGTGCGACAAGTTCAGCCACTCGCGCTTTGAGCCCAGCGGTTACACCCCGAATCCGGAAATCCGCTATGCGAAGTCGGTGATGGATTACATCTTCCGCTGGCTGGCCTTGAAGTTTCTGCCCAAAGATGCCCAGCCGCGGGAAGATGCCAGCCTGGTGGCGCCGAACGGCAGCGAGGTGGAAAACGCCGCCCAATTGGCAAACCAGTTCACTCGCGCCGCCGGCGGCAAGACCACCGTTTATCCCAATGGTTCCGTCCAGCCGAGCCTGGTGGGCGTCGAGCAGAGCGACGACGCGCCCAGTTGCGCCGATTGTGGCGCCATCATGGTGCGTAACGGCTCGTGCTACAAATGCATGAATTGCGGGTCAACTTCAGGTTGCTCGTGATTCCAAGGAAATGACAGACCGAGACTTGAATTCACCACGGGGCAGAATTCGAGGCTGCGAAAATCCGGCGGGCCGCTCTCACTTCTGGGCGGCCCATTTCGTTTCGCGGGAGGGGATGCATGGACGTTTGTGAAGCTTTGCGCGCCATCTGCACCACGGGCGAGGGTTCCTGCTGGTACTGTGACCGGAGATTGCCTGCGGCGGAGGAGGCCATTCGGGATGGCTGGGACGTGCAGCGGGTGAACGGAGACCGGATAGCCAGCATCATTCTCGTCTGCCCGATGTGCCAGCGGGAGAAGGCGGAGCTGGGTGAAGAGGGATTCCTCCGCAACCTCTCCCTGCGCGTCTGCAACTCGACCTGCTAAGCGCCCGTGGGCGCGGAAGGGATGGGCGGGCGAGCGCCGGCGTGAATGGCCGGTCCGGCGGTATCCATGCCGGGCCGCTAAGGAAAGGCTGGCCGAACGATGCAAGAGAAGAAAATCAAGTCCTATTTCATAGAGCAGGTGCCTCTGATTCTCGAACGCAGCGCCGAGGAGCCGCAGGGCTTCCGCGCCTATTTTTCGGGACGCGACCCGAAGGACGATGAAATTCTAGGCATCCTCGCCGTCAACACCATGATGAGCGGGGAGTTTCAGATGGGCGACAGCTTCCCGACGCCCCTCGAAGCTCTCGCCGCGCTCTCCGGCGCCAGCCGCGCGGAGATTTGTCGGGAGTTCCGCCGGGAACTCAAGCACTGCCTTGGCGAACTGACAACTGCGTAGGTTCCAGGGAACAGGGGACAGGTTGCAGGGAAGATCTCACGAAGGCTCGGGACTCAGCAAGCGGCTTCTGAGTGCAGTTAACATCTTGCTAATCTCCGCAATCAGCCTCAGCACTGGCGCTGCTTGGTCGTCGCTTAGGTAATCCAGGCGGACGGTCAACATCACGAATGTTTCTGTCTCCATAAGCGAGCCCTTGGCAACTGCCAGAAAATTCGCGTAATCCCTTCTGCTGCCGCGAGCGTGACCTTCGGCAATGTTCGCGGGGACTGAGGCAGCCGCCCGAGTGAGCTGCGTCACCAGCCGATAGGTCTCACTCGACGGGAGCTTTGCTGCAAGTCCGTAAATCATCACCGTAAGGTCCATCGCTTTCTGCCACACCACCAGATCCCTGTGCGATTCTATGCGTCCCACGTTCTCCTCCCTGCCCTGCCTTGGTATTTTCCTGCTGTTCCCTGTAACCTGTACCCTGTCACCTGTCACCTGTTACCTGTCACCTGCCCCGTTCAGCCAGACGTCCAGCCGCGGCGTGTCCCAATTGTACGGCTTGCCCAGGATATCGAGCGTCCCGTTGCCGTCCAAGTCCGCGATTCTTGACTCGTGGAGATCGAACCCGCGGTCAACGATTGTGGTTTTGAAATTCCCGTTCCCGTCCCCCAAAAGAACGTAGATCTTGGAGTCGGGGTTTCCGCCATCCAGGCGCATCTCCGCGCAGAAGATGTCCAGGTTGCCGTCGTTGTTGAAGTCCACGACACTCAGGCTATGGCCGTTGGTAACGTCGAGCAACTTGTGGCCGATCCATGCGCCCTTCACCCACTCGTACCACATCAGCGGACCTTCGCCATCCCCCACCACTAGCACAACCTCGGGCCGTCCGCCTTTCTTCAATTGCCCGACTGCCACACGCGAAAACGAGTAGCTCGCGTCGATGAGGTTCTCCTGGAAGCGCAATCCGCCCAGGTTGCGAAACCAGCGCCCCCCGCCCACGATGTCGAGCTTCCCGTCGCCATCAATATCAGCCTTCGCCAGCCCCTCGTGCTCGTTCACGGCTTTGAAGGCCGCCGGCTTGCCGCGCTGCTCCGGTTCGCTGTCTGCGCTGTAAGAGTAGATCTCCGTGATCGGCCAGGGCTCCGTGTGGCGCGGGTCCTCCGGAATTTTCGCCAGGACGAGTCCGTGGGCTTCCTGGTTCCAGAACACGAGCTCCTCTTTCCCATCGCCGTCGAAGTCACCGAAAATCTGGTCGTGATGCTTGGGGGCGCCGGAATTCTTGATGAGGTGCCGCTTCCACGGTTCTGCAAAGGGGTCATCGGTGGTGGTCGTGCTCTTCCTGTTCCCTGTCCCCTGTTCCCTGTTCCCTATAAGCGGATTCTCCCACCACCAGACTTCGTTCGACTTCCAGTCGCCGCCAAAGACCACATCCGGGTCACCGTCTCCATCGATGTCTGTGACCGCGCCCCCCGCTTCGATGTGCAGGGGATTGTTCTCGACGACGTACTTCGTCCAGCCGTTCTTGCCGCGCCGGTACCAGACCACCGCCGGCGCCGCCGTCCGCTCGGTAATCACAAAGTCGTTCACCCCGTCCTTGTCCACGTCGAGCACCAAGCTAGCCGTCTGCTCGGTGCCGGGATTCGGCGCTGGCAGCTCGCCGTTCTTGCTCGATAGGTGAGCCCACTTCACCCCGCCCAACTTCCCTTGGCCGCAATAGAGCGAAATCGCCAATCCGAGACTCGCCACAGCGCAGGAAACAAGAAGCACTCGTTCTTTCATTGCCTTTTGTCCTTCCACGGAAATTCAAGACCGTAAAGCATACGCCGGCAGGAGGGGATTTCAAGTTGCGCCTCATCGCGCAGGTCTACCCGGCCGGTGCGAGGAAGATGCCGATTTGAGGCTGGTATGCAGCCAGGAAGGGGCGGAAGACCGGGGTCCCGCGCCTCAGTGCGGGGGCAGCAGCTCAACGGTAGAATTCGGCTTCTGGCAGACCAGATAGGAGAAACAATGAAAGTCATCGACCCCGTCTGCAAAATGGTGATCGATTCCGAGAAGGCCGCAGCCACCAGCAAGCACCAGGGCCAGACCCCCTACTTCTGCCGCCATTCTCGGATATAGTAGTGACACATGGCGAGTGGTTACGTCACGGGGAAGCCAGGGATTGAAAGTGTCGGAATCTAGACCAGTTTTACGGCGCCGTCAGTATTGTGCGGGCTGCGGACAATGGATGTTTGAGTACTACTGCTCGCCCGACGGCCACTTCGGGCTGGCGGACTCACTCGATGACGCGGGCCACGAGGAGGTGCTCCGAACACGGCAAGCAGCACGCAGCAGGGTGCGGACCTTGTTCGGTCCGCGGGCAAAACAGCTTCGAACTACGGACCCGGTTACCTGAAACCGGAGACTGCGAGGAGCAATGAAACGCCGTTCTTTTCTCCAATCGCTAGGGGCGGGTAGTGTGGCCTTGGCCGCGCCCGCCAGCGCTGGGGCCGCGAGCGCGCCGCCGATGAAGATCACGCGCCTCCGCTTCTACCACAATCCCGCCTCCCGGCCCATGATCAACCAGAGCTTCCACATCGTGACCATCGAAACCGACCAGGGCATCACGGGGGTCGGCGAGGGCGGCTCGCAGGACACCATCGAGCAGTGCGGAGCGATGATCATCGGCGAAGACCCGTCGCGCATCGAGCATCTGTGGCAGATGATGTTCCGGGGATACTTCTATCCCCCCGGGCGGGAGAAGCTGCACTCTCTGGGGGCCATTGATCTGGCTCTCTGGGACATCAAAGGCAAGGCGCTAGGCGTTCCCGTATATGAACTGCTCGGTGGCCTCTCGCGAGATCACCTGGAATGCTATTCCACGGGATTCCCCGGAAAGGGCAGTCTGAAGGAAACAGCGCGGGCCTGCATCGAGGCCGGATTCCGCGCGTATCGCCACGGCGTGGCTGACCCGCCGCCGGAAGGCAGCTTCAACCCCCGGCAGATGGTCCGAAAAACCTTCGAGGAGTGTCTCCAGATTCGTGAAGGCGTCGGCAAGGAGGGCGACTGGGCCATCGACTATCACACCCGCCTCGACCTGCCGGATGCCATTCGGCTGAGCACGCTGCTCGAGCCCCTGGAGCCGTACTTTGCCGAAGACCTGGTCCGCTCGGAGAATCCGGGCATCTACCGCGAGCTGCGCAAGCAAGTAAAGCTCCCCCTTGCCGTAGGCGAGCAGTTCGGATCCAAGTGGGACATCAACGAGCTCATCGAGCAGCACCTGATTGACTACGCGCGGGTCAGCTTGCCGAATGTCGGCGGCATCACGGAGTTCATGAAGATTGCCGCGCTGTGCGAAACCCACTACGTGGGCTTGATCCCGCACTTCACGGGGCCGGTCTCGGAAGCGGCCCTGGTGCATGCCTGCGGCGTCTTTTCTGGCCCCGTTTTGATGGAAATACTGGGCGATGGCTCGCGGCGTGAGCCGCACCTGCCGGAAGTTTACGACTTTCGCCAGGGGAAGATGTGGCCGAACCGGCGTCCCGGCTTGGGCGTAACCCTCGATGCCAAGCCGCTCCAGCTCGTGGCGGAGATTACCGAGCGCTCTCGCCCCATTCCTATGTTCCATCGTCCGGACGGCTCGATCACCAACTGGTGAGGGGCAGGGTCAGGATAGCTCCCGCTTCGTTCGGGCGCAGAATGCGGAATCGGGGTTGGCAGGCTACTTGCAGGGGAGGGGAAGCGGGGGAAAAGTGGCGCAAAATGTCAGAAGCTGGACGGTATGCGCTGGGCCGTGCGACCCCCCAAGCGCATCTGACAGCTAGAGCAAGAAGAACCGAAAGGAAGTCGCATCAATGACGACCCAGGCAAGGAAACCGAGAGGCAAGAACCACATTTGGCGAGTAGGTTTGGCCGCTCTGGTGGTGTTACCGGCTGTGGCTTTTGCCGCCGAGCAGCTTCGCTTCAAGCCAGGATTCAATCTCTTTTCCCGCGAGCAGGATGTTCAGGTGGGACGCGAGGGGGTGGCCCAGGTCGAGAAGGAGGTCCCGCTGCTGAAGGATCCCGCCGTGGAGCGCTACGTGAGCGACCTGGGGCGGCGCTTGGCAGGATTCGCGCCGGGCAATACCGACTACCCCTGGACGTTCAAGGTGGTCAACAGCCGGGAGATTAACGCCTTCGCCCTGCCGGGCGGATTCGTCTACGTGAATCGTGGCGTGCTGGAAGCGGCGGACGACGAAGCCCAGCTCGCCGGCGTGATGGCTCACGAAATCGGCCATGTCACGATGCGCCATGGCACACATCAGGCCTCGCAGATGATGCTCGCCCAAATGCCGCTGGCCATCCTGGGCGGCGTGCTGGGCAAGGGTTCCGGTCTAACCAGTCAGCTCGCGCAACTGGGCATCAGCTTCGGGGTGAATTCCCTCCTGCTCAAGAACTCACGCGGGGCAGAGTCTCAAGCCGACGAGGTCGGAACTTACACCCTCTACCAGGCGGGCTACGACCCCAAGGCCATGATGCAGTTCTTCGGGATCATCGAAAAGAAGTACCCACAGCAGGGACTCCAGTTCCTCTCGGACCATCCTAATCCCGAGAATCGCATCAAGAAAGTTGACCAGCTCATCTCTCAGTTGGGTCCATCGCGGCAAGGAAGGACCGACAGCCCCGAATTCCAGGTGGCCAAGAGAAGGCTCCTGGCATTGCCCCCTCCGCCCAAAGCGAAGCCGACCGGGCAGCCCAGCGGGAGTACCCCCAGTGGCCCGGCGGCGAATCCTCCTGCCCCTTCCTCGCGGCGGGTGGAGTATCAAGGGGACGGTTTTGTGGTCGCTTATCCGGATAACTGGGAAGTCCAGCAGAGTAAGGACGGCGTGACGCTGGCGCCGCCCGGAGGTGTGCTTTCTGGGGCGCAGGCGTATGGGGCTTCCTTGAGCAACTACGTGCCGCCGCAAAAGAACTGGGGCTTGATCGACGCGACCCAACAACTGCTCGACTACATGCGCCAATCCAACCCGAATCTGCGCGTGGTGAAACAGACCAGTCTGAAAATCAAGGGGCGCGCCGCGCTTTCTACACTCCTTGAGAACGATTCCCCGCTCGAGGGCCAGAAGGAGGCCGACCAACTGGTCACCGTGCGCGTCAGAGATGGGATGTTAGCCTTGATCTTCGTCGCACCTCAATCCGCTGCCGACGCTTACCGGCCCACCTTCGACGCCATGGTGCGAAGTCTCGACCTTCGTTAGCCCATCGCCCGGCTTGAACAGGAGGGAAGAATGCTCTTTCGGGTAGAATCAAGGAAGAGTCTGGCGGAGGTTGCTCGCGCCCTCGAGGAGGCGGCACCGCGACACAGGTTCGGAATCCTTGCCGTCCATGATTTGAAGGCGAAGATGAAGGAAAAGGGCGTCGAGTTCGATCGCGACTGCCTCATCTACGAGGTATGCAATCCGCAGCAGGCGAAGAAAGTTCTGGAAGCGAACGCCGAAATCTCCACCGCGCTGCCCTGTCGCATCGCGGTCTATCGCGAGGGTGCCGGCACTACGCTCGCCACGCTGCGACCTACCGCCGTGCTCGCGATGTTCCAAACTCCGGGATTGCGCGCCGTGGCCGAGGAAGTGGAAGAAGTCATCACCAGGATAATGAACGAAGCGGCTAAGTAGTTCCGTGATTTAGGGATTTTCTCCATTCTCACGGCTCTCACTGATCTCATTCCGAACTGGAAGGTCCTGCAAAGCTCTTTCGTATCCTTTCTATTCCCTCCTCTGGCTTCCGTTTGCTCGCCTCTTTGTGCATTCCCCAGTTGATGGTAACATCGGCGACGTTCGGCAAAATCCAGGGTGAAGGCGGATAGTCAGCCGCCCCTTCCCCGCGCCGTAAGGAGAAGAGAATTTGATCACTCCTGTATCCAGAACGAGGTTCATTGCGCGGTTGCTCGCAGGTGTTTTTCTGGCCATCGCCCCTCTCGTGGCCGTCGCGTCGCCCCCGCAACAGAGCCCGGGCCGTGTCTATGTGATCCTGTGGTTCGACACGGAAGACTACATCCTGCCGCAGAGCGACGACGCCGCCAAGCGACTCGCCGCCTTCCTGACCCAGCAGGGGATTCAAGCCACTTTCAAGATGGTGGGGGAGAAAGCGCGGGTGCTCGAACGGCGCGGGCGCCGCGACGTTATCGGCGCGCTGGCCCAGCACGAAATCGGCTATCACACCGACACGCACAGCCAGCACCCCACTCCCGCCGAGTACGAATCCACGCTCGATTGGCAAACCGGTGTCGACGAGTTCACCCGTCGCGAGCGCGCCGGCTTTGACGATGTGCGCCGCATCTTTGGCCAGGTGCCCACCTGTTATGGTCAGCCGGGCAGCTCCTGGGCCCCCCAGGCGTATGCCGCCCTGAAGAAGTGGGGCGTGAAGGTCTATCTCGACGAGGGCGAGCAGGTGGGCCTGAACGGCAAACCCTTCTGGTACGGCGGCCTGCTGAACATCTTCAACACTTCCGAGGGCCGCAAACTCCAACCCGACGAGCAGTGGTCAAATCTGGCTGACGCCAAGGCCCGCTTCCAGGAATCCTATCTGCGCCTGACTTCGCAGCGCCAGGGCGGGATCGTGAGCCTTTATTTTCATCCCTGCCAGTTCGTGCACCGCGAATTCTGGGACGGCGTGAACTTCGCTCGCGGCGCCAACCCTCCGCCCGAAGAGTGGAAGTTGCCAGCCATCAAGACGCCCGAGGAAAGTGAGAAAGCCTTCAAGTATTTCGAGGACCTCATCACCTACATGAAGTCTTTTCCCCGCGTCGAGTTTATGACCGCCTCCCAGGCCTTGAAGCTCTTCAAGGACCCAGCCCAGAAGCGCGTC
>Ga0315284_10011771_pt1 | contig 12458 bp, 7 predicted proteins | sample YL17G09_16_MG_FD_203696 | JGI IMG/M metagenome (GOLD analysis project Ga0315284, IMG submission 203696) | Sediment microbial communities from Yellowstone Lake, YNP, Wyoming, USA - YL17G09_16 | ecosystem: Environmental > Aquatic > Freshwater > Lake > Sediment | place: USA: Wyoming | collected... | reverse complement strand
CTTGGGGGCCAGCGGCGGACCCAGGCGGATGGAGCGCAGCGCCTGCGCGGGGTTCGTCTCCAGCCGGCCCTCCTCATAGAGGAAGCGGCAGAAGGAGCGCGCCGCGGCAATGGCGCGGTTGATGCTCGAAGGCGATCGGCCGGCCTGCTGCTGGCGGCGGAAACACTCGCGCAGGTCCGCCGGCCGCACTTCGCCAAGCGGCCCAGGCAGTGCCGCCAGCAGCGCCTCCAGATCTCTGCGATAGGCCCGCACCGAGTTCACCGATCGCCCCTCCAGCGTCAGCGCATCCAGGAACTCCTCCAGCTCCCGCGCGTCCGACTGCCGATCCCGCCGCTGCCTTCTCGCCATCCTCGCCTCCGTTCCGGCTTGCTGCCAACTTCCGATAAGCTACTAGGGAGGATGTTGGCCAACCCGTCAAGACGTTTCTGTTGCCGGTAAGGCCAGGAACTGGCTCGTTAGCCCCAAGGCGGCACGAGGGGCCGCCCACACGCGGCGACAAACCCCCGAACGCCGGGAGGGCGAGAGACAATGCCACCCGGCGTCCGAAAGCACGACACAGGCGCCCACGGCGCGCCGTTCGCGGCCGCGTACGCACGGCGACATGCCCACGGTGGCGATTCGGGGCCACTTCGCCGAGCGGATGCTGGAGCTTGTCGAGACTCATGGGATGAGCCTGTCGAAACTGCTGAAGGACGCCATCCTGGTCTATGGCGGCCAGGTGGATACGGGATATGAGCCGGGGACGGCGCTCGCGGAGTGGACTGCGCAGCAGGTAGTGCGGCCGCAGTCCCGGTGACAGGCCGGCGCGCGAATGGTATACTGCCGTCGTCAGTTGCTCAGGGTGAGGGAGACGCCATTAGGTGGCCAGGTGGAGTCAGCGGATCGTTGGACGGCTAACTCGGACAAGCTCGTAGCGCCACCGCCTCACGATAGGAGGCTCCTGTCGTAGCGGTGGCGTGACAGCTGTACGGAAGTGCCCGCTGACCTTCGCCGGGGCGCGTCTTGGTGGGTCGAGCGTCTGGAGCTGACTTGCTGGACATCACGCGAAAGCGAGGGGCGCACGCACGATGGCGCGACTGGAGGACCTGGCTCGCGGTGCCACAGTCAGAGGTGTTCTGCCCGACGGCCCCGTCACGGTCGTCGACGCGAAATGGCATGGCTCGGCCGTCGTCGAACTGACCTATAAGAATGCGTCTGGCCGCCTCGGCAGCGAGCTGCTCTACCGAGATCGCGAGCCGACGCTCGAGGTTCTGACCGCGGGACGTCCTTGGGGCTTCGACGGCGACGGCGCGATGCTTCGGCTGGTGTCGGAGGCCTACCGCATCCGCCTGGCGTATCTGTTCGATCCCCTCCTCGCGGTCCACACTTCGATGCTGGAGCCGCTACCGCATCAGATCACGGCCGTTTATGGCGAGATGCTCCCGCGCCAGCCGCTCCGCTTCCTGCTCGCCGACGACCCCGGTGCGGGCAAGACGATCATGGCCGGGCTGTTCATCAAGGAGCTGCTCGTCCGCGGCGATGTGCGCCGCTGCCTGATCTGCTGTCCCGGCAACCTGGCGGAGCAGTGGCAGGACGAGCTGTACCGGCGTTTCCATCTCGACTTCGAGATCATCACCCGCCAGCGGATTGAAGAGTCTCGGAGCGGGAACCCCTATGTTGACTATAACCTGGTGATCAGCCGACTTGACCACATGAGTCGGAACGAGGACGTCCAGGCGAAGGTGGCCCAGACTGAGTGGGACCTGGTGGTCTGCGACGAGGCCCACAAGATGTCGGCGCATTTCTTCAGCGGCGAGGTGAGCGAGACCCAGCGGTATAAGCTGGGCAAGCTCCTCGGTAGCCTCACGCGGCACTTCCTGCTGATGACGGCGACGCCACACAATGGGAAGGAAGAGGACTTCCAACTCTTCATGGCGCTGCTTGACGCAGATCGGTTCGAGGGCAAGTTCCGCGACGGCGTGCACGTCACGGATACCTCCGACCTCATGCGCCGCCTGGTGAAAGAGAAGCTCGTTAAGTTCGATGGCACGCCACTGTTCCCGGAGCGCCGGGCCTACACCATCAACTACAAGCTCTCCGACCCGGAGGCCGCTCTCTACGCCGCGGTGACGACCTATGTTCAGGAAGAGATGAACCGCGCTGATCGGCTGATCCAGGAGGGAGAAGGTCGCCGCGGGAACACCGTCGGCTTCGCGCTGACCATCCTGCAGCGCCGGCTCGCTTCGTCGCCGGAGGCCATCTACCAGTCTCTGGCGCGACGCCGGGCGCGGTTGGAGAAGCGCCTTGAAGAAGAGCGCATCCTCAAGCGAGGGGCCGAGATACAGGCGAAGCTGGCCACCCCGGACGAGGCTCGCTCCCTGAGTGAAGGGCAGATCGAGGACCTTGACGACGCGCCCGACACCGAGGTAGAGGAGATCGAAGAAGAGGTCGTAGATCGGGCCACGGCCGCCCGCACCATCGCCGAGCTCGAGGCCGAGATCAGAACACTGTACCGGCTGGAAGAGCAGGCGAAGCAAGTCCGCGTCAGCGGCACCGACCGCAAGTGGGAAGAGCTGTCGGGCATACTGCAGGATCGCCCGGAGATGTTCGATGAGCGGGGCAGTCGGCGCAAGCTGGTGGTCTTCAGCGAGCATCGCGATACCATCCGGTACATCGAGGCCAAACTGCAGACGATGCTTGGCCGCAAAGAGGCCGTTGTCATCATTGACGGCAGTCTCGGCCGAGACGAGCGGCGCAAGCGACAGGAGATGTTCACTCAGGATAAGGATGTCATGATCCTGGTGGCGACCGACGCGGCGGGCGAGGGAATCAACCTTCAGCGCGCCCACCTGATGGTGAACTACGACTTGCCCTGGAACCCGAACCGGATCGAGCAGCGCTTCGGTCGCATTCACCGCATCGGTCAGACCGAGGTGTGTCACCTCTGGAACCTAGTGGCGAGCGAAACGCGGGAAGGCGACGTGTACCACCGTCTCCTCACCAAACTCGATCAGGCGCGCGAGTCCCTCGGCGGCCAGGTCTTTGACGTCCTGGGCCGGCTCTTCACGGAGGAGCCGCTTCGCAAGCTTCTCATCGAGGCTATCCGCTACGGCGACGACCCGGAGGTGCGGGCACGGCTGCACCAGAAGGTTGACCGAGTAGCGGAGCACGACCGTGTCCTGCAGCTGCTCGACGAGCGGGCGCTGGTGCACGATACGCTCGACGCTTCCCGAATACGGCAGATTCGCGAGGACATGGAGAGAGCCGAGGCGCGACGGCTGCAACCGCACTTCGTCGCCTCTCTCTTCATGGCGGCGTTCCGACTGCTCGGCGGCACCATCCGCGAGCGTGAGCCGAAGCGGTACGAGATCACGCACGTGCCGGCCGTGATCCGAACCAGGGATCGCCAGATCGGCGCGGCGGAACTCGTCCTCAATCGGTACGAGCGAGTGACCTTCCACAAGGAACTGGTGAGCGCGGAGGGTAAACCGCTGGCCACGTTCGTCTGTCCGGGGCATCCGCTGCTCGATGCCACTGTAGACATCATTCTGGAGCGGTACCGGGACCTGCTTAAGCGCGGTGCGGTGCTGGTTGACCCGGCCGACCAGGGTGAGCAGGTGCGGGCGCTCTTCTACCTCGAGCACTCGATCCAGGACGCGCGCACCGACCGCGGCGGCAATCGGCGGGTTGTGTCGCGGCAGATGCAGTTTGTGGAACTGGACGGCGACGGCGGCACGCGGACCGCAGGCTACGCGCCCTACCTCGACTACGAGCCGATCCCGCCGGAAGACCGAGCGTTGGTGGAGCAGGCGTTGAGCGCCGATTGGCTGGTAGGCGATCTGGAGCAGCGCGCTCTCTCCTATGCCATCGAGAACATCGTGCCGCCCCACTTTGAAGAGATACGAGGGCGCAAGGAAGAACTGGTCGCGAAGACGATGGTGGCCGTGAAAGATCGGCTCACGAAGGAGATCAACTACTGGGACCACCGGGCGAATGAGCTGAAGGCCCAGGAGCTTGCCGGTCGGCAGCCTCGGATGAACTCCGGCCGAGCGCGCCAGCGTGCGGACGACTTGGAGGCCCGGCTTCAGAAGCGCATGGAGGAGCTTGAGCAGGAGCGCCGGCTCTCTCCGCTGCCGCCGGTGGTGATAGGCGGTGCGCTTGTGGTGCCGGCCGGTTTGGTCGCGAGGCTGAAGGGCGAGCGTACTGACGACCCGGCCACCTTTGCGCGGGAGACCACACGCGTCGAGGCGCTGGCGATGCAGGCGGTGATGGAGGCGGAGGTCGCGCTGGGGCGGGAGCCGAGAGCCGTGCACCGTGAGAACCGGGGCTATGATATCGAGTCACGCGTGCCCGATGCTGGCAGTCTTTTCTTCATCGAGGTCAAGGGACGAGTGGCCGGCGCGGACAGCGTGACCGTGACGAAAAACGAGATACTGACCGCGCTGAACAAGCCGGATGAGTTCATCCTCGCGCTGGTGGAGGTTGATGGCGAGGCGGCGACTCCACGCTACCTGCGCCAGCCGTTCCAGAGAGAACCGGACTTCGGCGTGACGAGCGTGAACTACCACCTGGGCGAGCTACTCGCGAGATCGGAGCCGCCGCGATGACCACGCCTGAGCAGTTCCGTACCTATCTTGCCAGCCCGGAGGGACGCCGCGTAGAGTGTAAAGCCGCAATCAGAAGCTTCCACTTCGAGGAACTGGGAGAAGTACTGCGCGGCACTGGCAAATGAGGGCGGCGGGGAAATCCTGCTCGGTGTGACTGACACGCGGCCTCGCCAGGTCGTCGGCACACGCGCTTTCGCGGAGCCGGGCAGAACCGAGGCCGGCCTGTTTGAGCGGCTGCGCCATCCCATTCCCGTCGAGGAGTACCTCCATGAGGGCAAGCGTGTTCTGATCGTCCACGTCCCCTCCCGCTTCCCCGGTACAGCCTGGGAGTACAAGGGATCGTTCCTGATGCGTGCTGGGGACGCACTCGTGCCCATGACCGACGAGCAGCTCCGGCGAATTCACCAAGAAGCAGGGCCGGACTTCTCAGCGGAGTTCTGCCGGGAGGCTCGAGAAGACGATCTCGACCCGAGTGCGGTTGAGGTCCTGCGGCGACTCTGGCAGCGCAAGTCGCCCGACACGGACATTGCCTCTCGTCCCCTCGACCGGCTCCTGTCGGACGCGGAACTGGTTACCGATGGGCGGATCACCTACGCCGCGCTGATTCTCCTTGGCACGCGCGAAGCTCTAGGACGACACCTCGGCCAAGCCGAAATCGTCTTCGAGTACCGCTCCAGCGAAGCGCCGGGGCCCGCCGCCCAGCGCCAGGAGTTCCGACAGGGCTTCCTCCTCACACTCGATGAGATTTGGCGTCTCATCAACCTGCGCAACGACCTACAGCATTTTCAGCAGGGGCTATTCGTCCTGGACGTGCCCACGTTCAATGAACGCGCGGTTCGCGAGGCCGTGCTCAACGCCGTGAGCCACCGCGATTACCGAAGCGGCGGGTCTGTGTTTGTCCGTCAGTTCCCGCGCCGAATCGAGATCGTTAGTCCCGGCGCCTTCCCACCCGGAATAACTCCAGACAACGTGCTCTGGCAGCAAAGCCCGCGCAACCGTCGGATTGCTGAGGCACTCGGCAAGTGCGGGTTGGTCGAGCGGGCTGGGCAGGGGTTCGACCTCATCTATCGTGAGTGCATCCGCCAGAGCAAGCGTCTTCCCGATTTCGCGCGCACAGATGAGCATTCCGTGTGGCTCACCCTTCACGGTGAGATCGGAGACCCGGAGTTCCTGCGTTTCCTTGAGGAGATCGGCAATGAACGACTGGCCGCGTTCAGCACCGACGATTTCCTGGTCGTCGATCTCATACACCGCGAACAACCAGTTCCCGACATACTCCGATCCAGAATCGAGACACTTCTGGACCAAGGAATCGTCGAGCGCGTGGGGCGCGGGCGCGGCACGCGCCTTCTGCTCTCACGGCGGTTCTACCGGTACCTTGGGCAGGCGGGTGTCTACACCCGGAGGCGTGGGCTCGACCGAGAGACAAATCGTCAGCTTCTTCTCAAGCACATCCGCGATAACGCAGCCGAGGGGGCCACGCTGGCTGACCTCCAGGAGGTTCTTCCTTCCCTCAGCCGACGGTCTATCCAGGGGCTGTTGGAGAGCTTGAGGGTGGACGGCATGATCCACGTCGAAGGCAAGACGCGCGGTGCGAAGTGGCATCCCTCTGAGTCAGGAGAGGCGAGCTGATGACCTTCGGTACCAGGTCTATTGCACAGTTTATTGCACGGATCATTGCACGTCCGTGCAATTCGCGTGCAATCCAGCCCGCCCCTCTCATCGCGGGCGAGAGCCCGGCAGCAGAGGCAAGTAGCTGATGACGTACAAGAAGAAACTGATTGAGGTTGCGCTTCCGCTGGAGGCGATCAACAAGGAGTGCGCGCGGGAGAAATCCATTCGTCATGGGCATCCCTGCACGCTGCACCTGTGGTGGGCGCGGCGGCCGCTGGCGGCCTGTCGGGCGGTGCTGTTCGCGTCACTGGTGGATGACCCGTCGAGCCGCCCGGAGGAGTTCCCGACTGAGGATGCCCAAGAGAAGGAACGAGAGCGGCTCTTCAGCATCATCGAGCGGCTGGTGAAGTGGGAGAACTCGAACGACGAGCAGGTGTTGGCGGAGGCGAGGGCCGAGATTCTCCGGTCCACCGATGGGAATCCGCCGCCAGTACTCGATCCCTTCTGCGGCGGCGGGTCGATTCCGCTGGAGGCGCAACGGCTGGGGCTGAAGGCCTATGCGAGCGACCTGAACCCAGTCGCGGTGCTGATCACAAAGGCCCTCATTGAGTTCCCGCCCAAGTTCGCCGGACGACCGCCGGTGAACCCAGAGTCTCGACGCAGTCTTGACCCTGACCGCGCCTGGCCTGGGGCCACCGGCCTCGCCGAAGATGTGCGCTACTATGGCAAGTGGATGCACGATGAAGCCGAGAAGCGCATCGGACATCTCTATCCGAAGGTGAAGTTGCCCAAGGAGTGCGGGGGCGGAGAGGCGACCGTGATCGCCTGGCTATGGGCACGGACAATGAAGTGCCCCAATCCAGCCTGCGCCGTAGAAATGCCTCTGGCGAAGTCATTCAGACTATCCTCAAGGAAAGGAAAGGGCATTTGGGCTCGGCCGACGTGGACCGGCGGAAGCCGCCAGCTTCGCTTTGCGTTGACGGAAAGCGATCCTGGGGATGTTGCGGAAGCTGTGGGAAGGCAGGGCACCACATGCGCGGCCTGCGGGACTCCGGTACCTTTCGCTCGCGTCCGTGAAGAGGGGATCGCCGGGAGATTGTCAGTCCGCCTGATGGCGGCCGTTGTGCAGGCCCATCGAGGCCGGGTGTATCTTCCGCCGGAGCGTCAGCACGAGGAGATGGCAATCGGCATCATTCCCTCCTGGCGACCGGAAACGGAGCTGACGGGCAAGGCAGCAGTGAATGTCGCGCTATACGGCCTGGCGCGACACGGTGACCTCTTCACTGGGCGACAGCTTGTAGCGCTGACAACACTCTGTGACCTAGTGACTGAGGCAAGGAGCAGACTCCTAGCCGACTGTGGCGTGCCTAGGAACGGAGAGCCTGGGGATGGAGACTCAGAGGCCGCGTCTCGGCAAAGCGAATACGCCGACACGGTAGCCACCTATCTGGGACTTGCCGTGAGCCGAACAGCGAACACCCTGTGCTCACTAGCCATCTGGTCACACTCTCGCGACCAGAGCATCAACGTCTTCAGCCGCCAGGCGCTTGCCATGACGTGGGATTTCCCTGAGGTTAATCCTTTCGCAGGGGCAGCAGGCGATTTCGGCGAGGCCTGTGAGTCCATATCTAAGATCATCGTAGGAGTTCCGGGGCAATTGCCTGCGTCATCTCTCCAACTCGACGTGTCTGCGGGCCGTGCCGCGGATGCGTCGGTCCTGGTGGCAACAGACCCTCCATACTATGACAACATCAGCTACGCAGACCTGTCGGATTTCTTCTACGTCTGGCTACGGCGTGCCATTGGGGCCGTACATCGAGACTTGTTCAGCACGGTCCTTACGCCGAAGACAGAGGAGCTAATAGCAGCGCCGTACCGCTTTGCTGGTGATCGAGGGAAGGCGGCCCGCTTCTTCGAGAACGGGATGGGCAGGGCATTCGCTGTGATGCGGCGGCAACATCGGCCCGACTACCCACTGACCTTGTTCTACGCATTCAAACAGTCTGAAGCCAGCGCCGACGAGGAGCACGATCAGCAGCAGGTGGCGGCTACCCGACTGTCTACAGGTTGGGAGACGATGCTGGACGGCCTACTGAGATCTGGGCTGGCGATAACCGGAACATGGCCGCTGAGGACAGAGAGACCGACCGGGGTGAAGGTGGGCATGAATGTACTCGCTTCATCGATTGTCCTGGCTTGTCGACCTCGACCTGATTCAGCGGAGCTCTGCACCCGCCGCGAGTTCGTTGCTGCCCTCCGGCGCGAGCTGCCCGATGCGCTACTCAAGATGATAGAAGCCAGCATTGCCCCTGTTGACCTCGCCCAGGCCTCCATTGGCCCGGGCATGGCAGTCTTCTCGCGGTATGCGAAGGTGCTGGAGGCGGATGGGTCGCCGATGTCGGTGCGCACGGCGCTCCAGATCATCAACCAGGAACTCGATGCCCATCTCGCCGCGCAGGAAGGGGAAATGGATGCCGACACTCGTTTCTGCGTCGCCTGGTTCGAGCAGTACGGCGTGAGTGAAGGACCGTTCGGCGAGGCTGACGTCCTGGCACGGGCGAAGAACACCGCCGTGAGCGGGCTTGTAGAAGCTGGAGTGGCTGACTCTCGAAGCGGCAAGGTCCGCCTCTTACAGCGTAGCGAGTTGCCCGAGGAGTGGGACCCGATCCGCGACCAGCGCCTCACGATATGGGAGGCGGCACAACATCTCATCCGCCGGCTGGAAGAGGGTGGCGAAGACGCCGCGGGCGCGCTCTGCGCGCGACTCGGAAGCTGGGCCGCCAACGCCCACAGCCTGGCCTACCGCCTCTACAACATCTGCGAGCGGAAGGGCTGGGCCGATGAAGCCCGCGCCTACAACTCGCTCGTTGTCTCCTGGCCGAGTATCCAGGAGAAAGCCGCGCAGTCGCGCGGTGATGAACAGACTTCGATGGACCTATAGGAGAGGGGACGGCATGGCACTGAGACCCTGGCGAGAGATCATACAGCCCCACCCGGACGTCGCCTCCGGCCGCTACCGGCAGGCGGAGTTCGCCGCGGATCTGGCGCAGGTGTTGGCCGGAAAGGCGGAGGCGGAGTACCAGGACCCTGCGGAGTTCTTCCGGCGCACCTACCTCACGCCGGGGATGATCCAGTTGATCACCGGCGCTATCGAGCGGTTCGCGGGACGCGGCGGCGACCCGGCCGTCCAGCTGGAGACGGCGTTCGGCGGCGGCAAGACCCACTCCATGCTCGCCCTGTTCCATTTGTTCGGCGGAAGGGCGAAGGCCGCCGATCTCCTGGGGATTCCCGAGGTGCTGAGGGTCGCTGGAGCAGATGAGCTTCCCGTCGCCCGCATCGCCGTGCTTGCCGGCACCGCGCTCAGCCCGAGCAAGGCGCGCAAGCACAAGGCCCTTGGCAAGCAGCAGGTGCGCACGCTCTGGGGCGAGATGGCGGTGCAGATCGGAGGAGCGGAGGGGTACGAACTCGTGCGTGCCGCCGACGAGAGCGGCACCGCTCCCGCGCAGGAACTCGACGAGCTGTTCGCCCGCTTCGGTCCCTGCCTGATCCTGATAGATGAGCTGGTGGCCTACGCCCGCAACATCTACGGCGTATCGGGACTGCTGGGTGGCTCCTTTGACTCGAACCTTACCTTCGTCCAGAACCTCACCGAGGCCGCTAAGCGGTCTGGGACAAGCCTGGTGGTGGCGACCATTCCTGCCTCCGATATCGAGATCGGGGGCGAGGGCGGACAGGCCGCCTTGGAGCGAATCCAGCACACCTTCGACCGGCTGAGTGTCCCGCGGGCTTCCGTGGAGGCCGAGGAAGGCTTCCAGATCGTGCGCCGCCGGCTTTTCGCCCCGGACTTCGAGGAGGGGGCGAAGGAGACAGCCTGCGCGGCCTTCAGTCAGATGTATGCCCAAAGCTCCGGCGACTTCCCGCAGCAGAGCCGGGAGGGCGCGTACCTGGAGCGGCTCCGCGGCGCGTTCCCGATCCATCCAGAGGTGTTCGACCGGCTATACGACGACTGGGCGACGCTGGAGCGCTTCCAGAAGACGCGGGGCCTGTTGCGACTGCTGGCCGCCGCGATCCACGAACTGTGGGTGCGGGGAGATCAGTCCTACCTGATCATGCCGGGGTCGCTGCCGCTGGACGCGCCGCGGGTCAGAGATGAGCTTACCCGCTACCTCTCCGATGGGTGGAACGGGGTGGTGGACGCGGACGTAGACGGCGAGCGCTCGGAGCCGCGCGCCCTTGACGAGGCCAACCCGCGTCTCGGCGGCATCATGGCCGCGCGGCGAGTGGCTCGCACCATCTTCCTCGGCAGCGCGCCGTCCGTGCGGGAGCAGCGCGTGCGCGGCATCGAGGACGTACGGGTGCGCCTCGGGGCCGTGCAGCCGGGCGAGTCGGTGGCCGTGTTCAACGACGCACTCGCAACACTGAATAACCGGCTGACCCACCTCTACACCGACAATCTTCGGTACTGGTACGACTTGCCCCCGAACCTGCGCCGCACGGTGGAGGATCGCGCCGGCCGTCTAGACTATGAGCGCGATGTGCTGCCGGAGCTGGAACGGCGACTGCGCGCGATCCGAGATCGAGGCGACTTCCGCGCGGTACACGCCTGCCCAGTGAACTCAGGGGATGTTCCGGATGAGCAATCGGCGCGCCTGGTGGTGCTTCCGCCAGGGGCGGGGCACAAGGCCGGACAGGCTACCTCCAAGGCGATGGCGGCGGCAAACGAGACTGTCGAGAAGCGAGGCGCCGCGCTGCGACAGTACCGCAACATGCTGGCTTTCGCAGCACCTGACCGGGATCTGATGATCAGCGTCGAGCAAGAGACACGGCGGTACCTGGCCTGGAAGTCCGTAGTCGGTGATGCCGACGCACTGAATCTCGATGGCCACCAACGGAGGCAGGCGGGACAGAACGAACAACGCAGCGGCCAGACAGTGGATGTCAGGCTGCAGGAGGCCTACTGCTGGCTGCTGGTCCCATATCAGGAGGCGGAGCCGGGACAGCAGCCGAAGCCGCTCAGTTGGGAGATCGTACGAATGCCGGGCAACCACGAGAACCACGTGATCCGGGCAAGCAAGAAACTCCGCGCCGCCGAGCAGTTGGTGACGAAGTGGTCGCCGGCGCTACTCAAGATGGAACTGGATCGCTGGATGTGGCGAGACACTCCGCATGTCAGCCTGTCGCAGGTATGGTCCTATCTGTCCACCTACTGCTACCTTCCTCGACTGCGCGACTCGGACGTGTTGTTGGAAGCGGTGAAGGAAGGCCTCCGAAGCCGCGACTTCTTCGGCTACGCCGCGAGCGTGGACGAGAGCGGGCGATACCTCGGGCTCCAAATCGGCGGGGGAACCGGCTCGATCTACCTCGATAGTGTCAGCATGCTGGTGAAGCCGGAGGTCGCCCTGAAGCAGAAGGAGGCAGACTCCGTCGCGAACGGCTCGGGCGCATATGTGCCGACTGCGCCGGGGGATACTACCGTCACTGTAGACAGACCCGCCGGTGCCGGCGGTGGCGCGGCCCCAACAGGCAACGAATCCCCTGCGGGGCCTGCTCCGCTACGGCGCTTCCACGGCTCCGTCGAGCTTGATGCGCAGCGGCTCGGCCGTGACGCGGGCCGGATCGCCGAGGAAGTCGTCCAGCACCTCGCGGGGCTGCTGGGCGCAAAGGTCCGACTCACCATCGAGATTGAGGCGGAGCTACCGGACGGCGCTCCGGACAACGTCGTGCGGACAGTGACGGAGAACTGCCGCACGCTCGGGTTCACGACGCAGGGGTTTGAGGAGAAGTGAGCGAATTCTGCTGGTAAGGGCGGCATTGCGGGCGATGTGTTACACGGACAGGAGTGTGAGAGTTTTTGACTTCTTCGCCGGTTGTGGAGGCACCAGCAATGGCTTCCAAGACGCCGGCATGGAGGTAGTCTTCGCCCTTGACAATGATCCAGATGCCGCGTCGACATTCCGGGCCAATTTCCCCGGCGTCTCCTTCAGAGAGGAGCGCATCGAGAAGGTTATGACGGATGATGAGGAGATCGCCCGACTAGTGGCTTCATGTAAGGGCAGCCGAATGCTCTTCTGTGGGTGCGCTCCATGTCAGCCGTTCACGAAGCAAAACACGGAGTTCCCAAAGAGAGACGGTCGTCGCTCACTTCTCGGCCAGTTCACCCGCTTCGTCTCACGCTACAGGCCTGACTTCGTTTTCATCGAAAACGTACCTGGTATGCAGGAGCCGTCCGCGTCGAAGGGCCCCTTCCGCACGTTCGTC
>Ga0315284_10011769_pt1 | contig 12459 bp, 9 predicted proteins | sample YL17G09_16_MG_FD_203696 | JGI IMG/M metagenome (GOLD analysis project Ga0315284, IMG submission 203696) | Sediment microbial communities from Yellowstone Lake, YNP, Wyoming, USA - YL17G09_16 | ecosystem: Environmental > Aquatic > Freshwater > Lake > Sediment | place: USA: Wyoming | collected... | reverse complement strand
CTTCGGCCAGGCGGCGCGCGTTGGCATGGTCGTCGGCCAACCGCGCCACATGGTGATCGAGCGCGTACAGCGCGGCCGCCGCCAGCACGCCGGTCTGGCGCATCGCACCGCCGGCCATCTTGCGCCAGCGGTGGGCGCGGGCGATGAATTCGCGACTGCCACATAACGCCGAGCCGGCGGGCGTGCCCAGGCCCTTGCTGAAGCACACCGAGACGCTGTCGAAGTGGCGCGTGATCATGCCGGCCGCGACGCCCCCCGCGACCGCCGCATTGAACAGCCGCGCACCGTCGAGGTGCGTCGCCAGGCCGCGCGAGCGCGCCAGCGCCGTGGCCGCTTCGATGTAGGGCAACGGCAGCACCCGGCCACCCCAGGTGTTCTCCAGCGCCAGCAGCCGTGTGCGCGCGAAGTGCGCGTCGTCGGGCTTGATGGCCGCTTCGATATCGGCCAGCGCCAGCGAGCCGTCGGGCTGGTTGTTCAGCGGCTGCGGCTGGATGCTGCCGAGCACGGCTGCACCGCCGCCCTCCCAGCGGTAGGTGTGCGCCATCTGGCCAACGATGTATTCGTCGCCACGCTGGCAATGGCTCATCAGCCCGCACAGGTTGCTCTGCGTGCCGGTGGGCATGAACAGTGCTGCCTCGAAGCCCAGGTCGGCGGCAATCCGTTCTTGCAGCGCGTTGACCGTCGGGTCGTCGCCGAAGACGTCGTCACCCAAATCGGCGGCGCGCATCGCGTCCCACATCGTCGCGGTCGGCCGCGTCACCGTGTCACTGCGCAAGTCGATGGGTCTCATGCGGGATACGCCTCCAGGAAGTTGCGCAACATCGCGTGGCCGTGTTCGGACAAGATCGATTCGGGATGGAACTGCACGCCCTCGACGGGCAGCGAGGAGTGCCGCACACCCATGATCTCGCCGTCGTCGGCGGTCGATGTGACCACCAGGCTCGCTGGCAGCGAGGCCCGCTCGATCGCCAGCGAGTGGTAACGGATCACCGAGAAGCGCTCGGGCAGACCGCGGTAGAGGCCCTGGCCATCGGTGACGATCGTGCTGGCCTTGCCGTGCATCTGTGTCTTCGCGCGCACGACCCGAGCGCCGAGTGCTGCGCCGATCGCCTGGTGGCCCAGGCACACACCCAGGATCGGCAACTTGCCGGCGAAATGGCGGATGGCCTCGACACACACCCCCGCCTCGGCCGGCGTGCAGGGCCCGGGCGAAAGCACCAGCCGCGCGGGCCGCAAGGCCGCGATGCCGGCGACATCGATCTCGTCGTTGCGCAACACGCGCACCTCCTGCCCGAGCTCGCCGAAATACTGCACCAGGTTGTAGGTGAAGCTGTCGTAGTTGTCGATCATCAGCAGCATTTACGCTCTATCCTATTGATTTCATTGGGTGTTTTGTTCATCACCCATGTTTCATACCCGCTTTGATACCCGCTTTTTCTGTCGCTGGCGAGGCCGGCGCGACGTGCGGGTGGGGACTGAGGCGCCTGTGCGGGCGCAATAGGTCGGTCAGGCTGATGGCTTGCGCCAACGCCAACCGGAGCGCGCTGCGGTGATCAGACGGTTCGCAGACATGACGCGCATTATGGCTGCTGCACGAGGCAGCCCGGGGTCACTGTGCAAGGCGCGCGGCGAACCTTATCCAGTAACCCCGCCGCCTTATCCAGCAACCTCGCGCGCCTATCCAGTAACCCGCGGGAGCTGCAGCGCTCCTGCGCGTCAGCTCCACGCCTCCCCGAGCGCCTTCGCCTGCTGCAGCACCAGTTCCACCGCTGCATCCTGCTGGTCCGGCGGGTACTGGTCCGGCGGGTACTTGTACTTGCGCAAGATGCGCTTGACCATCAGCCGCAGCTTGGCCTGCACGCTCTCGCGCGCCGACCAGTCCACGCTGAGGTTCTTGCGCAGGTTCTCGGCCAGCTCGTGGGCGATCTTATTCAGGGTCTCGTCGGTTAGCTCGCGCACGGCGGATTCGTTGTTGGCCAGCGCGTCGTAGAAGCGCACCTCGTCTTCGGTCAGGCCGATCTGCTCGCCACGCGCCGCAGCCTCGCGGAACTTCTTCGCCATCTGCACCAGCTCTTCCATCACCTGCGCGGCTTCGATGGACCGGTTCTGATAGCGCTGCACCACGTCGGTCAGCATGTCCGAGAACTTCTTGTTCTGGATCACGTTGCCGGCGAAGCGCGACTTGATCTCGCCTTCGAGCAGCCTCTCCAGCAGTTCGACCGCCAGGTTCCGCTCGGGCAGGTTGCGAACCTCCGCCAGGAACGCGTCGTCGAGGATGCCGATGTTGGGCTTGTCCAGGCCCACGACGTCGAAAATGTCAACCACCTCTTCCGACACCACGGCCGAGCTGATGATCTGGCGAATCGCCAGCTCTCGTGCCTCGTCGGTCTTCTTCTGCTGGCTGAGCTCGCGCTTGGTCAGGATCACCTTCACGGCCTGGAAGAAGGCGACCCCCTCTCGCACCGCCTTGGCCTCGTCGAGCGTGCAGCACAAAGTGAACGCCTTGCTCATCGACAGCGCCAGATCGGCGAAGCGCTTCTTGCCGTCCTTGATGCCGAGCACGAAGTTGGCTGCGCCGGCCAGCAGACTGTGAAGGCCCCCAGGTACCGGCTGCGCCGGCCCCGCCCCCCGAGGGGGTGTGGCCGCTTGGGAGCGGCCCGGCGCGGCCACGAGCCCGCCGGTAAGGAACCCGCTGTAGTCGAAGCCGTGCAACATGCCGCGCAACGCGTCGAGCTTCTCGGCCAGCACGCTGTATGCCTCGTGCGCGTCCACCGTGGGTCGCCCGCGGCCCTTGCTTGCGGTGTACTCCTTCAGCGCCGACTTCAGCTCGTTGGCGATGCCGATGTAGTCCACCACCAGGCCGCCCTGCTTGTCCTTGAACACGCGGTTCACGCGGGCGATGGCCTGCATCAGGTTGTGGCCCTTCATCGGCTTGTCGATGTAGAGCGTGTGCACGCAGGGTGCATCGAAGCCGGTCAGCCACATGTCGCGCACAATCACCATGCGCAGAGGGTCTGTCGGGTTCTTGAAGCGCTTTTCCAGACGCTTCTTCACCTGAGCACTGTAGATGTGCGGTCGCAACAGCGCCTTGTCGCTGGCCGAGCCGGTCATCACGATCTTGATGGCGCCCAGCGAAGGGTCGGCGCTGCGCCAGTCGGGCCGCAGTTTGATGATCTCGTTGTAGAGGTGAACGCAGATGTCGCGGCTCATGCCCACCACCATGGCCTTGCCGGTCTGGGCCTTGTTGCGTTCCTCGAAGTGCGCCACCAGGTCGGCCGCCACGCTGGCGATGCGGGGCTCGGCGCCGACCACTTTCTCCAGCGCCGCCCAGCGGCTCTTGAGCTTGGCCTGCTGGCTCTCTTCCTCGTCCTCGGCCAGCTCGTCCACCTCATCGTCGATGGTGGCCAGCTCGTCGGCCTTCAGCCCCAGTTTGGCCAGCCGGCTCTCGTAGTAGATGGCCACGGTGGCGCCATCTTCCTTGGCCTGCTGCATGTCGTAGACGCTGATGTAGTCGCCGAACACGGCCCGCGTGTCGCGGTCCTCGCCCGACACCGGTGTGCCGGTGAAGGCCACGAACGTGGCGTGGGGCAGCGCATCGCGCAGGTGCTGGGCATAGCCGACCTGGTAGCGGTCGACTGTGGGCGCGAATTCGACCTTGTGCGGCGAAGGTTCACCGGCGCCGGTTGTCAGCTCGGTCGTCAAAGGCCGCTGCTTCAACGTCTTCAGCTTGGCCTCGAAGCCGTACTGCGTACGGTGCGCCTCGTCGGCGATGACGACGATGTTGTGGCGGTCCGAGAGCAGCGGAAACGCATCTTCGTCCTCGCCCGGCATGAACTTCTGGATCGTGGCGAACACGATGCCGCCGGAAGGGCGGTTGCCGAGCAGCGTGCGCAGTTCCTGCCTTGTCGCGGCCTGCACCGGCCGCTCGCGCAGCAGGTCTTGCGCCAGCGAAAACACGCCGAACAACTGGCCGTCGAGGTCGTTGCGGTCGGTGATGACGACGATCGTCGGGTTCTCCATCGCCGGCTCCTGCATCACCCGCGCCGCGAAGCAGGTCATGGTGATGCTCTTGCCGCTGCCCTGGGTGTGCCACACCACGCCGCCTTTGCCGCGCACGCTGGGCAGGCCGTCGGGGCGGGACGCTGCCACCACCTGAGCAATGGCCGCGCGCACCGCGTGGAACTGGTGGTAGCCGGCGATCTTCTTGACCAGGCCACCATCGTCCTCGAACAGCACGAAGAAGCGCAGGTGGTCCAGCAGGCAAGCGGGCGCCAGCACGCCGCGCACCAGCGTCTGCAGTTCGTTGAAGGGGCCCAGCGGGTCGAGCGTGACGCCGTCGATCGTGCGCCAGGCCCATGAAGCGCTCGCTGTCCGCCGACAGCGAGCCCAGCAGCGCATCGGTGCCGTCGGAGATGACCAGCACCTCGTTGTACTGGAAGGCGTCTGCTATCTGTTCCTTGTAGGTCTGGATCTGCTGGAAGGCCTTCCACACCTCGGCGTTCGCGTCGGCCGGGTTCTTCAGCTCGATCAACACCAGCGGCAGGCCGTTGACGAACAGGACGATGTCGGGCCGGCGCGTGTGGTGCGGCCCGGTGATGGAGAACTGGTTGACCGCCAGCCACTCGTTGCGCGCCGGCACGGCCCAATCGACGAGCTTGACGAAATCGCCCCGGGTTTCACCGTCGCGCTGGTACTGCACCGGCACGCCGGTGATCAGCAGCCGATGGAACTGCCGGTTCGCCGCCAGCAGCACCGGCGTACCCAGGTCCACCACCTGCTTGATCGCGTCGTCACGCGCCGCCTGCGGCACGTTGGGGTTCAGCGCCGCAACGGCCTGTCGCAGCCGCTCGATCAGCAGCACCTGGCGGTAGTCGCTGCGCTCGGGGGTGCTGCCATCCGGCGCCAGCTCGGGCCCGTAGCGGTGTTGATAGCCCACCTCTGCGAGCCAGCCCAAGGCCTCCTGTTCGAGCTGGTCTTCGGTCATGGTGTTCTGGCCGCGCCTGTCGGCGCCGGATGCGGCCCGTTCGCCAGCAAGTCGACGTAGGCGGCGTAGCTGAAGCAGCGGTTCTTCTTCTGCCCGGTCAGCTCGGTCACGACACCCATCGCCTCCATCAGCTTGACGGCGGCAGTGGCGGTGGGAAACGTGGTTTCCAGCTTCTGGCGCACCTGCTCGATGGTGAAACGCGGCATCAACGGCATCAGCTCGAACAAGCGCAAGGCCACCGCGCCCACGCGTGGCGCTGCCAGCAAACGGCGGCGGTCAGCGTTGAGCAGGCTGGCCATGGCCACGATGCCGCGCTCGGCCTCGGTGGCGGCAGCCTCCACACCATCGAGGAAGAAGCCGACCCAGCCCTCCCAATCGCCTTCTGTCCGCACGTCAGAAAGGCGCCGGTAGTACTCACCCTGGTGCTGCTTGAGGTGGCTGCTGATGTAAACCAACGGCTCGGGCAGCAGGCCCCATTGCTCCAGCAGTGCCGCGATAAGCAGGCGGCCGATGCGACCGTTGCCGTCCAGGAACGGGTGGATCGTCTCGAACTGCACGTGCACCAGCGCAACCCGCACCAGCGGCGGTAGCGCCGGTTCGGTGTCATGGATGAAGCGCTCGAGGTCGGCCAGCAAGCCCGGCACCTGGTCCGGCGGCGGCGGCACGAACACCGCGCGGCCAGGCCGCGCGCCGCCGATCCAGTTCTGTGATCGGCGCAGCTCACCGGGCTGCTTGCTCGCACCGCGGGCGCCGTCCAGCAGCAACCGGTGGGCGTCGCACAGCAGACGCGCCGAGATCGGCAGGCCGGTCAGGCTGCGCAGGTTGTCGCGAACGAGTCGGAACGCGCGCAGGTAGTTGGTCACTTCCTCGACGCCGTCGATGTTGGCGACAGTCAGGCCCGCCTCGTCGTCGAACAGGTCGGTCAGCGTGGCCTGCGTGCCTTCGATCTGCGAGGTGAGCAGCGCCTCCTTGCGGATGGCGCTGTACAGCAGCCAGTCCACCGAAGGCACCAGGCCCGCCACGCCCGAGAGCCGCGCCAGTGCCATCTCGGCGCGATGCGCGGCAGCCGTGTAGGACTCCGGCGCCAGCGGCGGCTCAGCGGGCGGCAGCGGGTGTGGCACGAACGCGCGCACCGCTTCGCCCAGCGTGGTGGTAGTGACGTAGGTGCCGGTGGTGCGCATGGTGTGAAAGCGGCTTTGCATGACCGCATCACATACTAAAGCATTCTTTAATTTGTGGCGAGGCTTTGAAAGAATGCTTGAGTTCGCTCGGACAGGACTGGCGCGGTAGGCGGCGGATGAAGGTTTGGGCGGCACCAGGAGCGCCTGCCGGAAGTTCAGACCATCAGCAGCCTGGCGCCATCGACCCTAGCCGCTGCCTTGTCGAAGGTCCACAGCGGCTGTTCACCGGCCTGCGTGGCCAACGCGACGTGAAGGCAGTCCGCAAAGTCCGCCGAGCCCTTGCGGAACAGCTGCAGCGCAACCTCGAGCGCTTGCTCCGACTCGAAGTTCAAGTCGGCGGCCGAGAACAGACTGGACAGTGCCAGCAGCACGTCGTCCTTGCCGAACTCAAAGCTGGACCGCAGCACCCATTCAAGCTCCACCACGACGGTCACGGGTACAAACAGCGTCGAGCCCTCGGCGACGCAGCGGCTGATGAGACGCCTGGCCGCGGCGAGCTGCCTCGCGTCGTCCTGGACGATGTAGCGCACCAGGACGTTGGTATCGAGCGCCGGCATCGACGTGCCGCAGTCAGCGCCAGGGGTTCATGTCGTCGACGCTGACGCGCTTTCCCTTGGGCGCCTTGAGCATGCCGGCCATGTCCAGGATGGACTTGGTCTTGGCCCGGACGATGATGGTGCCGTCGGGCATCGCCGACCAGACCAGGCGCGTGCCCGGTTTGGCGTCCACGAGCGCCCGAATGTCGGCGGGCACGGTGGTCTGGCCCTTCGCGGTGATGGTCGACTCAGCCATGAAAGCTCCTTACGAATTGGCGAATAGTAAGGCGTCGAGAGAGCTACCGCAAGCTGCGGGCGGCACGGTCTCGCAGCCGCTCAAGCCGCCAGCGCCTCGGCGTCGGGCAGGCGCAGTTGGCCGGAGATCAGGCGGGGGAGCAGGGTGTCGCGGAGGGTGACGAGGGTTTGGGCTTGCTGCTCGTTCGAAACCAGGCCACTGAACAGCGGTGACGCAGCAGCCAGGAATGCCTCGATCACGGGTGACGACGGCACCAATGCAGGGATCGGCCGAAACGCCTTCTTGCTGATCTCCATGAAGGTCGATCCGTTGGCGCGTGCCTTGATGCCCTCCATGTTCTGCTGACACCAGAAGAGCAAGTAGAGCGGCGGCAGCACACTTCCCGGCCGCATGGCGATGTAGCCCTGATTGATGGCCACCGGAATATGGGTGATGGCGAGATAGCCGATCGGCGCGCGCGACGACAGCAGCAAAGTTCCGGCAGGCAACAACCCGGAACCGATCTTCGCAAGGCCCCTTGCCGACAATCTCCGCTCAGTTCTCAACAGCACCGGCGCCGGCAACCCTGAAAGGTCCTTGGGCGTCGTCCACGCATACTCTTCAGGGCTCCAGTAGCTGGAGTCCTTCGTGTCCGGTGTCGCGCCGCCGACGCAGTCGGCGACCTCGCCAATGGGACGCACTGGCCACCCCTTCGGCACCAAGCCCAACGCCGACTCCTCGAAGCTTTCCGGAAACAAGGCCGCCATGGCTTCGTCCATGCCGGCCGGCACCAGACCTTGCTGCTTGGCGCGAACGGGATCGAAGTCGACGAACCACGACTTGAACAGCGCCTGCGCGATGGCTTCGAGGGTGGCGTTGGTTTCGCGCAGGAGGGCGATGCGGTCGTCGAGCGCCTCCAATAGCTCGACCAGCGATAGTTCTTCGTCGCCAGGTTCGACAACAGGGAAGTCCAAGAAGTCGTCGCGCGCAAGTCCAAGCGTCGTGGTTCCCGTAGCGCGAGCTCGACAGTAGGCGCGGTAAATCGGCGTCCGCAGGAGCCAGTAGAGGTAGTCCCGGTCGAGCGGTCTTCCACCGAACTCCAACTTCACGGTGTCCTGGGTAAGCCTGCCAGCCGCGATGTCACGGGGAACCCTCGCGACCGAGCCAAGCAGATCGCCTGACTGCGTGACGTCCTTCAGGGAAACGTAGATGTCGCCCGGCCCAAGCGTGATCTTTCCTGGCGACTCACCGCCGTAGGTCTTGAACGAACCTCTGCGAAATCCGCCATCGGGTTGTATCGATGCCAGACCCAGCAATACTGGGCCGGGTTGGCCAACCAAGCCGCCCTTGAACGTGGTGCCGCGCACCAAAGTGACGAACGACCGAAGCGGGAATGAGGGGTCAGAACTCATAGCCAAGCCCTGCGAGCTTCGTCCGGATCAGTTGGTCAAGCTCTGCCCCTTTCGCCATCTGCTCGCCCAGCTTCTCGGTCAACGCCTGCATCTTGGCCTCGAAGCCCTCGTCGTCGTCGTCCACCGCCTCGGCGCCCACGTAGCGCCCCGGCGTCAGCACATGCCCGTGCTCGGCGATCTCGGCCAGCTTCACGCTGCGGCAGTAGCCCGCCATATCGGCGTACTCTGCCGCGCCGGCATCGCCGCGCCACGCGGCCACGGTGCCCGCGATGCGGTCGATCACCGCATCCGTCAGCTCGCACTGCACCCGGCTGATCATCGTGGCCAGCTTGCGCGAATCGATGAACAGCACCTCGCCCTGTCGCGCGCGTTTGTCCTTGGCCAGGAACCACAGGCAGGCCGGGATCTGCGTGTTGAAGAACAGCTGCCCCGGCAGCGCGGTCATCACTTCCACCACGTCGGCATCGACGATCGCGGCGCGGATCTGGCCTTCGTTGTTCTGGCTGGAACCCATGCTGCCGTTGGCCAGCACGATGCCGGCGCGGCCGCCGGGCCTCAGGTGATGCAACATGTGCTGCAGCCAGGCGTAGTTGGCATTGCCGGCTGGCGGGTCGCCGTAGCGCCAGCGCGCGTCACCGGTCAGGCTGGCGTGCCACCAGTCGCTGATGTTGAAGGGCGGGTTGGCAAGGATGAAGTCGGCGCGCAGATCGGGGAACTGGTCGCGCGTGAAGGTGTCGGCGGGTTCGCGGCCCAGGTTGAAGTCGATGCCGCGGATGGCCAGGTTCATCGCCGCCAGGCGCCAGGTGGTGGGGTTGGCCTCCTGGCCGAAGATGGCCACGTCGCCGATCTTGCCGCCGTGGGCCTCGATGAATTCCTCGCTCTGCACGAACATGCCGCCACTGCCGCAACACGGGTCGTACACCTTGCCATGGTGCGGCGCCAGCACGGCGACCAGCGTCTTGACGATGCTGCGCGGCGTGTAGAACTGGCCGCCGCGCTTGCCCTCGGCGCTGGCGAACATGCCCAGGAAGTATTCGTAGACCTGGCCCAGCACGTCGCGCGCCTCGCTGGCCGTCGCCCCGAAGCCAATGGTGGACACCAGGTCCACCAGCTCGCCGAGCTTGCCATCGGGCAACTGGGCGCGGGCAAAGCGCTTGTCAAGGATGCCCTTGAGCTTGGGGTTCTCGGTCTCGATAAAGGACAGCGCGTCGTCGATGCGTTTGCCGATGTCGGGCTGCTTGGCGGCGGCCCGCAGCGCTTCCCAACGCGCAGGCTCGGGCACCCAGAAGACATTGACCTCGCTGTAGTAGTCGCGGTCTTCCAGTTCACCGACCAGCAACTCGGGCGTGCTGTCGGGCAGGAAGTATTCATCGGCCGGATCGGCAAACCGGCGGGTCAGCTCGGCGCGCTTGGCACTGAAGGTGTCGGAGATGTACTTGACGAAGATGAGGCCGAGCACCAGGTGCTTGTACTCGGCAGCGTCCATGTTGGCGCGCAGCTTGTCGGCGGTGCCCAGAGCGTCTTCTTGATGTCGTCGAGCATGGGGTTTGGGTTGCGTGTTGTGCCCACCGACCTTCGGTGATGCCGGTGATTCTCGCGGCTACGGAGTGTCAGCCGCCGCGCCCACGATGGAGTTCATGCTCCATGCTGCCCACACCGGCCATAAAAAGATGATTTCGTGACTCCCACACCCGGCACCGAATCGACCACCGGCCTCGACCGATGGTCGCCCGAACTGCGCCGTGCCGTCATGGTCGCTCGGCCGGAGTACTTCGCCTGGTCGGCAGGAGAGCAGCTCCGGTATCGCGTGAAGCTGCCGGACGAGGACCGCGAAGCCATCGTCGCGGCGCTGCTACGCGAGCACGGCGAGCGCCGGCCCGCAGCGGTGGCGAAGCTCGAGTCGCATGGTCGCGTGCCGCTCGACCTGCAGAACCGCATCAACGAGTGGCTGCAGCCGCTCAAGGGCATCGGTGAGGATGCCCTCGCGCTCAACGAGCACTTTGCCGAGGACGGCAGCATCCTCGATTTCGAGACGCTGCTCGACTACGACCGCGACGACCACGCCTTCCAGCAGGACGCCAAGCAGCGGGACCTTAAGGGCTATCAGCCCGAGCCCTACACCGGCGCCCTGCATGGCACCTGGGCTCGCGTTCTCGTGGACGGCCAGCTGTGCTACTTGACACTGACGATGGCGTCGTGGCACCTCTACGGCGCCATGGAAGACGCCGCAAGCGCCGAGATCGAGGCGCGCCTTCCGCACCGCCACGTGCGCGGCCCCGAGGACGGAAAGCGCGACGAGAGCGGGTCAATCCGCTGGGATGTGCGTGTGGAAGCCAACGGCCAGGAAGCGCTGCTCGAAGAGTTACAGCACCGAGTCTGGGAGGAACAGTTCCGCTGCCGCAGCGAGTTGGGGCAGCTGTTCTGCGAGCAACGCCAAGGGGCGTGCTTCCTAGACGACCACCCATGGGAACACCAGGACCCGAACGAACGCAATCTGCTCGTCGTCTTCAGCGATCCCGATGCGCTGGCGGCGGTCCGCTTCACGTCGTTCCTGCGCGACTGCCGGCGTATCGAGCGACCCTTGGCCGAACTGCGTGCGCTGGAAGTGCGCGAGGCCAAGCGCATGCGCGACTTTGTCGCCGCCCAGCACGAAGATCTGGTCAAGAACTTCGACCCCAAGGTAGTGCCGCTGCGCAAGAAGTTGAAGGTGATGCTCCACCCCGAGGCATTGCGGGACATGGAGGACGACGGGCTGCTGTAGCGCCAGTTGCCAGCCACCTGCAGATTGACCGAAACGGGCGCACGCGCCGTCAGCCGTCTTGCGGACGCCGAAGCCTTACCCCACGACGGAACGCCCGAAGGGCATGTCGTAGCCGTAGTCGGAGATACCGGCCTGCAAGGCCTCAAGCCGAGCTTTGGTGGGGTCGGTCAGCCTGGCCAAGTGCACGGCAAGCCGCAGCCACTCGCGGCTGTGCTCAGGCAATGCCTCGCTTGCACCGAGCTGGCTCTGCAGGTGATCGACGTAGGCCTTGACGTCGCAGTAGCGATGCCAGGCCATCGCCTCCTTGTAAAGCTGATCTGCAAAGCTGCGCAGTCGACGCTGTCGCTCCCTGGCAATTTCGGCCTCGCGCGCCTGCTCCTCCCATCGTCTTCGCTGCTCCTCGCGGTCAGTACGCAGCTGGGCAATGGCCTGCGCGCCGGCGGCCAAGCCGACGAGAAAGCTTTCGAGCTTTTGCTCCAGGCGCGAGCGCTTGCCGTCGGACCAGGACTTCCGGCCGGAGAAGTCGCCCGAGATCGTCAGCCGCAGATCGCCCGTGAAGTGGTACGAGAACAGGCGTGTCTTCATCCACGAGTACTTCGGATCCACCTTGACGGTCTCGGTGCGCGTGTAGTCCTCGGCGATGCTGATGCCCATCCGCTCGCCATTGATGTCGATGTCGACCCGCTTCTTCTCCTGGTCGTGCACGAAGCGCGCGCTGACGGTAGGCAAGGCACGTTCGACCGCATTCAGGATGCGACAGGCTCGCTCTACGGTCGCGGGGCTCAGCGAACAGCTCAGGACCCGGGACGAGCCACAGGAGACGAAGCCGTCGGCCGAAGGCTTGGCATTGGACAGTCGCTCGCAGGTTGCTGCGGCTATGCCCGCCAGGTCCTCGCCTGAGGACGCTACCGCGACCTTGATGCTCGCGGGGTCGACTTCGACCTTGGGCGGCGTCGGAATGCGATGCCGGGCCGCATCGAACTCCACCGTATCGATCTTGGCCGGCGGCAGGCCAGGCTTCGGGGATGCCTTGCCGGCCGCGAGCTTGGCCCAGTAGCCGCGCGGCGGGCGGGGGATGTTGACCCGGCGGCAGGCCTTGGCCAGCCCGACGTCCGAGATATCGAGCTCTCGAGCGAGCTTGCTCATCGGCGTGGACCACACACGGTTGTACAGGTCGCGGCGGGAGACTTGCATGGCAACCGATACCCGCTTTGATACCCGCTTTGATACCCGCATTTTGCCGGGCTGGGGCTGGATTCAGTGAGACGTCAAGAGCCCCAATCGCCAGCATTGGCGCGGGTTTGCGGGCCGTGGTGGGGTGCCGTGAACCCAACCTGGGGCTGGTCGATC
>Ga0315284_10011767_pt1 | contig 12461 bp, 23 predicted proteins | sample YL17G09_16_MG_FD_203696 | JGI IMG/M metagenome (GOLD analysis project Ga0315284, IMG submission 203696) | Sediment microbial communities from Yellowstone Lake, YNP, Wyoming, USA - YL17G09_16 | ecosystem: Environmental > Aquatic > Freshwater > Lake > Sediment | place: USA: Wyoming | collected... | reverse complement strand
CAGCGTGTTAAACCTGTAAGGCGGCTGCCGCATGGCGTTACGCACGTTTTCGCGCACTTGCCTTAGGGCTTAGTAATCTTATTGTATTACTTCTCATTGTGTTCTCACCTGTGTTACTCCGTAGTGTTTGCTTATGAATATGGCTTCGTTTGCTGTGATTTGGTTGTTTACTACGTAAGCCATTATCATAAGCATGAGTACAGTGTTTTCGGCTTGTTGTTTGTCAAGTAGTTTTAATAATGTGATTTGTTGTTTGTTCATTGTTGGTTTTCTCTCCGTGTTGTATATTGTTTTCTCACGGTTCTATTTATTGGTGTTGTTTTTGGTGTTGTACTTGTGTACTGGTTTGTGTTTGTTGTTGTGTTTGGCTGTTTCCTGTTTTTATGCGGGTTCCTCTTTGGTTTGTCTTTAGTCGAAGTCCTTTCTTCGGGGTTTTTGTTTTTTCTGTTTTTTTGGAGATAAGGCTTTGTTATTTTATTCTCGTCGTGGTCGTTTTTTGCGTTGTGTTTGCGTCGTGGCGTTATTTGGTCTGCGCTCCTCAGAGCGCTTTCGTAGGGCGGTTCTGCCATTTGTGCGCCTCTCAAGGCGCATTTTTTCTTTGCTACTTTCTTTCCTAAAGAAAGTAGGTTTATTTGCGGTGTTCTGCCTGCGCTCCCAAGAGGGAGCGGTGTCGGGCGGTTCTGCTTGTGGTGGTGTGAAGGTGTCTAATGTTCGGCATTTGGCGGCTTCTATGTATCCGATTAGGGTTTCTAGGAAGACCCTTTTCGGCGTGTATTGCTTGGGTTTCATGTTTTGTGTCTCCTAGCTACATGCGCATGAGCCTTCGTAACAGGTGCTTGTCTCTGTTGGCTCTTTTGCGTTGAGGTTTATTATTTGGGTTCGTAGTAGGTGTACGCATTTGAGGCAATTGTCGTTGCATTCTGGTGTGTTTGCGTATGGGCATACGAGGGCTAGTTTTCGGGTGGTGGGAGTGGTCATTGATGACCGTTCTCCTCTAGGCTTACGAGGTATCTTGTGCCTGCGATTGTTACGTACCCTCTCAGCAAGTATTTGCTGTCTGTGTGTTCCCATAGGGCGATTTCTCCTTTTTCTTCGTATTTTAGACCGTTCTTGATCTGGAGTTTTCCGATCAGGTGTGGTCTTGTTGGTTGGTTTTCCATTTCTATCACCTCTATTTTTATTTTTGTTGCACGTTCTCAACTTTGTAAAGCTCATCAGAGCTTTCAGATTCGCTGTCCGAATCTGCGGGGCACACACCCCTTTGTGTGTGTGATTCTGAGAGAAGCGGGTCTCCTCACGTGTGAGAGCGACATGCGGTGATGAGAGAATTTGCGTGTGTGATTCCTCGATTGCGGGGTCGCTCTCGCTTTTCGGAGCGACACTTTTTTCATTTGCGGCAAGCCCTGAATAAGGCTTGTCCATGCCATTAGACAATTTGCCCCGACGCAAATTTTCTCAATGGCATTGGAGACGGTTTTCGCCAGAAAACCGCAAGCCTTATCTGGGCTTGCAGTGTGAAAGTGGGATGGTGGGCGTTCCACTTTCACTTTGGCGAATTTGGGATGGTGGGCGTTCCAAATTCGCTTTGCGTTGTGTTTACGGTGTTTTATATGGTTAGCAGATCATTTTCGTGTTTGCGGCGTATCCGTACTCAACTTTGCGGGTTCTCCGTACTCAACATTGCGTAGCGTTGTGGTTGGAGCGCATGGGTTGGGTGGATACGATTTGCGTGGTTCGATTTGTGTTGTGAGTTTTGCGTATTGTAAACCTTTGTGTTGTTCGGCTGTGCGTAACGATTTTTGAGGTTCGGCTTTTGGCGGAACGTCTGTTTTAAGGTTTTGTTTTTGGTTTTGGAGTAATGTTTTTATGTTTGTTTGTGTTGTTTGTTAGTTGAGCATTCAGTAGCTTTGCTGGTTGGTGGTCTCTCTCAAGTGCGACCTTCTTTCTTGGTTGCTGGATGCTTCGGTGAGGTAGGTGAGGGGTGCCTCATAATCTCACCGTTGTTTTTTGTGTGTTGCACAAGTTTTTTATAGTAGTGTATAGTATAGTAAGATTAGTTCTTGGGGGGTAGGTGTCGGCTAAACAGGTGTTTAGCGTGAACCTATGTAATGGTGGAGTTTCGGAGCTTGTTGAGGATGGTTTTGGTGAGGATGAGCCTGTCGAGGTTAGGGAGACTGGTGTTAATCATGGTGGTTTTCAGTTAGTTGGTAATGGTTCGGTTACGAATGATAGATGTGGTCTTTTTTCTAGTTTTTGGGGTTGTGTTCGTGCTGAGTTGCATGGTTTGAAGGGTTTAGAGAATTATGGTGTTGGTGGTAAGGATTATTCTGGTAAGGTTTATGCTCATCCTGTTTTTTTGAGTTGTGATAAGCCTAGTTGTCCTGTTTGTTATGAGCGTGGTTGGGGTAATCGTGAGGCTCGTAAGATTGAGGTTCGTTTGGCTGAGGCTTCTAAGAAGTTTGGTTTGGTTGAGCATATTATTGCTACTGTGCCGCCTAGGTTTTATGGTTTGGATTATGCGGCGTTGAGGCTTAAGGTTGTTAAGAGTTTGCGTGATCGTGGGGTTATTGGTGGTGTTATGATTTTTCATGGTTTCCGTTATAATAATTTTGAGGAAGCTCGTCGTAAGGGTGTTTCGATGGGTTGGTTTTGGGCTACTCATTTTCATGTTTTAGGGTTTATTCTTGGCGGTTATTCGTGTCGGTCTTGTAAGAAGAAGTGTTTTAAGGGTTGTGGTGGTTTTCGTGATAGGTCTTTTCGTTGTTTTGAGAGGGATGGGTGTGTTGTTAAGGTGGCTGTGAATAAGTTTGGTGTTGCTGGTAAGCGTGATTCGGTTGGTGGTACTGCGGCTTATCAGTTGGAACATGCTACTTTGAAGGTTGGTGCTGTTCGTTTTCATGTTGCTACGTGGTTTGGTGTTTGTAGTTATCGGAAGTTGAAGGTTTCTGCTGAGTTGAAGAAGCAGGTGTGTCCGATTTGTGAGCATGAGTTGGTGAAGTTGCGGTATTTTGGTGATATACGTTTTTGTTTGGATAGAGCTTCTCCTGAGTATCAGCGTGATTTGTTTGTTGATGTTGAGGAGAATGGTCGGGTTGTTTGGTTTGAGGATGTTAAGAATGGTGGGTAGTTGGGTGGTTTATTTTTTTGTTTTTGTTGTGGTATGGTGTATTATGTAGGCTACTGTTATTCTTTTTCCCATTTCGATTGGGTGTGGCATTGTTCGTTGTTGTACCGTGAAGTTTGTTAGTAACCCTTTCTTGTGTTGTTTGTCTATGAAGCTTCTGATTGTGGCTACTTTGTAGGTTTCTGAGTCTTGGATTTTTGCGGTTTTGTTTTTTGGGATTCTGTTTAGTATGTCGGGTATTTTTGAGGTTTTTCCTCTTTGGTATTTGGCTGGCGGTATAGCGTTTGTTTCAATTATTTCAATATTTATGGTTTCCATATCTATCTCCTTTTTGTTGTTAGTATGAAATGTGATAATCTAATAAACTTTGTGTGTGAATGATACATTTTTTTGTTTTGTTTTCTTCATTATGTTTATTAGGTTGTTTTGTGTAGTTTCTTTTTATGGTTCTGGTTGTTAGTTTTCCTTTGCGGTGTGTTTCTTGTGGGTATAAGTTGAGGTTTACTAATGCTGTTGAGCTTTGTGGTTTGTTGTTGGTTTGGTGTCCTAGAAGTGTGTGCCGTTGGTGTCGGGAATATTTATATGGTAGTTGTGTGTATTTCTATTCTACGGATAAAATGGTGTTTTATATGGTTGAAATGAAACAGATTGGTGCTATGGTTTTGGTTAAGAAGCGTGAGGCTAAGGTTGAGGATGCGAATGGGATAAAGATTTATCCGATTCGTGCTGATGGTTCTCCTGACTTTTCTAAGGAAGCTTCGCTTGTTTGGATGGATGCTTTGAAGTCTGTGCTGTCTGGTGCGAATCGTTACGTGCCTGTGTTTTTGAGTCCTGTGTACGTTGCTCCGTCTGCGCCTGTTGCTTCTGGTCAAGCCTCTGCGCCTGTGAAGTGATTGTGATGGGTGTGGCTTTGAAGAATAGTGCTGTTGATGCTGTGCGTAAGGATACTGAGATGTATTGTCCTTTGATTAGTGGCGGTTTTATTCCGTACAGGTGTGATGGCGAAAAGTGTGCTTGGTATGCGCTTATGCCTGTTGAGGATGGTCGAAGTTCGGTTCATGGCTGTGCTGTGAAGGTTATTGCTTTGGCTTTGGGTTCTAAGAAGAAGCCTTAACCCTTTTTCTTTTTTCCTTCTTTTTTCTATGTTGTTTTGCTGTAAACTTGTTAATGTTGTTTATATGCTGGATTTGCGTGTTTATGGTTTGGTGAATTGAGTGAGCAAATGGGTTACTAAGCTGTTGAGCAAGATGGGTCGTTTGCTTCCTTTGCGGTTTATGTACGATGTACGAGCCGCTATTGCGAATCAGGTGGCTGGCATTCTTGTTGCCCTGTTTATGATGGGGTCAATAGGTGCTACGGCTGTCGTAATGTCGTCTAATGCTACCCTGTTTGCGGGTGCGCCAACTACTGTAATATTAGTTTACACGGTTGGAATTCCGATGTTTGCGGCAGTTGCCATTATGCTCTACTTCTTGCCTAAGAGGAGTTAAGAGGTATGTCTCGAAAACTTCTTACTCTCTCCCTTTTTCTGTTTCTAGTTTTCTTAGTTTTGCCTCAGAATAGGTTTGTTTGTGCTGTTGATGAGACGTTTTACGTTGTGAAGGATACACATGCGTTTTCGTATTATCCGAATAATCAGTATGGTTCTTTTGGATGGATTAATATTGGTGAGAATGTAGGTTTCAGAATTTCCTTTATTGCTTTTGATACTGCAAATATTAGAACAGTGGTTAGTTCTTGTGTGAGTGCCACGTTGGTTCTTGAGGATTTGGAGCTTACTTATACTGGCTACGGTTTGGATATTTACGTTTGGATGGTTACTTCGGATTGGGCTGAGGCTACTTTGACTTATGCAACTATGCCGAATTATGCGGCTGGCGAGATTGTTCATGTGAATGTGGCTTATGATAGTAATCCTCAGACCATAGAGTTTGATGTTACGGATTTTGTTAATGATTGGTTGGCTGAGGGTTACAACTGGTATGGTTTTCGTCTGTATGGTGTGAATGATATTCAAATTGCGTTTGTTGAGTCTAAAGAGACTGATGCTTCGGCTATTTATTTAGAATTGACTGATGTTGTTGCTGGTGGTTCTGGTGGTAGTGTTGGTGGTTGGGTTACTGTTCCTCAGTATATGCAGTTTATTTTGATGTTTGTTATTGTTGGTATGCCTGCTTTTGTTATGGGTGCGGTTGGTGCTAAGGCTGGTTGGGGTCTGCAAGGTTTGTTGTTTGGTGGTTTGTTGGGTTTGGGTGCTGGTATTATGCTTGGTATTGTTCCTTTTTGGTTTGTGTTTTTGGTTAGTTTGATGGTTGTGTTGTTCCTATATAGTATGATGAAGAAGTCTTAGGAGAATGAGAGGCTTGAAACTTATTATTTTGCCTTTGATGCTTCTAGTTTTTACTTCTGTGTTGGCTGTGTGTTGTATGGCTGGCGTTCTTACTAGTATGGCTGGTGTGCCTTTGGAGACTGGTTGGTTTAATGCTACTAGTAACAATACTCAGCAGTATTCTGGTACTCAGAAGTTGAATAGTTCCAGTAGCACTTTTCAGAGTGATGTTGGTGGTTCGATGGTTTCGGTTACTCTTGGTGTTGGGGTTTATGTTGTGTTGGTTACCAGTATTGCTTTGGTTACTGTGTCTGGTATTACTGTTTTGGGTTCTGGTTTGAGTTCTGTTTCTGTGATGGCTATTTTTAAGAGTGCCGCTTTTTTAAGCATTTGGGGTCTTTTTAGTTTGCCTGCTGTGGCTTTGTTTATTACTATTCCGTGGTTTGGGATGCCTCTGTATTTCTTTCTTACGTTGATTTACAGTTTAGGTATTGTGCATAGTGTTGGGTTTGGTGGCGGGTAAGATGGCTGTTGTTAGTCTTGCTTTTGTTGTTGTTGTGTTCTTTGTTGGGGTTGATTTGTGTTTCATTATTAAGCCTGTTAGGAAGTTTGGTATTTTGAATTTGGTGCTTGGTTTGTTTACTATTCTTTTTAGTATGTATTTTGGTTTTCTTGGTGAGGTTGGTGATTTGACTGATGTTATGCGTTGGTGGTTTGGTGCTTTTGTTGGTTTGATTGGTATGTTGTGTTTGTGGCGGGGTCTTGCGGTTGAAGTTTCCTAAGTTTTGTTTATTTTCTTTTCTCCTTTTTTTGTTGGTTGTTGTTGGTTTTATGGGTTTGCCTATTGTTGGTGCTAGTGATACTGAGATTGCTTCTTATGATGTCTCAGTGAATACAGGTTTCAATTTTAGGCGTGTTTTTCCGAGTAATGATGGTTATTATTCGGCGGTGGGAGAGACGTTTATTTCACCTAGTAGTTTGTATAAAATTACTTCTGTGAAGTTTTCTTTATGTAATATTGGTTCCCCAACTGGAATGTTAGATGCTCGTCTTTACTTGATGGGTGGTACGTATGGTGTTAATGGTACTCCCACTGGTTCAGCTCTGGCTTACAGTGGGTTAATTAATGTTTCGAGTCTTGGGGTTTATCCAACATATAGTTTTCAAGAATTTATTTTTAATGCCACAAATCAATATATCCTTTCGGTTTCTACTGCATACTGTATTGTTTGCTGTGTTTATTCTGGTTCATACAGCAGTAGTAATTATGTGATGTGTGGTGGTAAAGGTACTACTGGTGCTTATGCGGGAAATGAGTTTCACTATTTTGGGGGTGCTTGGGCTGTTTTGAGTAGTTGTGATTTGGTGTTTTATGTTTATGGTTTGATTTATGATGTTTACAGTTTGAGCTATTCTGATATTTCTAGTAATTCTACTATGTTGGGTTCGGTTGCGAATTTTAGCGTTTCGTGGTCTAGTAATGGTACTCTTTCGAGTTTTGTTTTTGGTTGGAATTTTAGTGGTTCTTGGGTTGATGATGGTTCTGTTAATTTTGCGGGTTCTTCGAGTCCTCAGTGGAGTAATGTTTCTAAGAGTTTGGGCGAGAATGTGAGTATGTGGCATTTTGTTGTTTTGTGGCGTGTTAATGCTACTGGTCAGGGTGGAAAGGTTAATGATACTGGTTTGCAGAGTTTTGTTTTGTCGGCTGTGGTTGTTACTTATTATGTTCCTGATTTGGGTGTTTTGAATGTTAATGGTTCTAGTGTGTCGAATTCTAGTGTTGTGTATGCTTGTAATTCGTCTTTGGTTGTTGGTGGGTTGCCGAGTAGTGGTTATGCTTTTTACAATTTTACGAGGGGTTCCACGTATTTTAATTCTAATCCTGCTACGGTTACTTTTCCAGTTTCTAATTTTATGACTGATGTGAGTTATGACCTTACTTTGGTTTTGGGTGTTGGCGGTGGTGGTTATGGTGAGGGTGATTTGAGTGATTATTTTTGGTTTGGTGTTTTGTTGTGTGTGGTTGTTCTTGAATTTGTGTTGATTTTGTATAGACGTAAGTTCTAGTCTATTTTATATAGTTGTTTTGTGTAGTTTTGTGGTAAGCATTAAGGTGTGTTTTATGTTTGAGTCGTTGGGTGTTGCTGATTGGGTTATTTGGTATATGATTTCTCAATATGCTGGTTTGGCTGTTTTCGGCTTTTACATGCTTTATACTACAAGATTTAAGATTGGTTTTAAGGCTGTTTTTGTTCGTCGGGCTTCTCAGGTGGGTAAGGTAGTTTCTGCCTCTGAGGGTTCTGAGAGTTCTGGAAAAGAGATTTTGAATGTTGGTGATTATGTTGTTGTTGGTGATAAGGAGTTTAAGAACACGGCTGAGAGTGTGAGTTTTAAGGATAAGACGTTTGTTATTGATTTGGCGTATGCTGGTTATCGTAAGTTTGGTTTCACTTATTTTCTGTTTGATTTGGATAAGGGGTCTGCTTTGCGTTTTGGTGGGGAGAAGCAGGGTGTTGATTCGAAGTTGGTTGATTTGTTTACGAATAGTGGTGTTATTGCTCAGTTGGTTAAGGGTTTGCGTTCTGTGGATAAGATGCTTTTGGTTATGGTTATTGTTGCTGTTGTTGCTGTTGGTGTTGGTTCTGGTTTGGGTGGTTATTTGCTTGGTCAAAACAGTATGGCTGGTAATCATACTGTTGTTACTGGGATGGTGTTTTAGATGGGTGTTTTTAATGGTACTGCTTCGCCTTTTCTTCCATTTAATTTGACTTTGTTTGTTGTTTTCGAAGTTATGACTATTTTACTTGAAACATGGGTTTTGTGGGTGTTTGGTCATAAATGGTTAAAGATTTTAAGTGATAAAGGGGAAGTTACTTATTTTGGTTTGGGAGATGCTTTCATGTTTTCTTTTCTTATGAATGTGGTTTCTGCTTTGATTGCTATTCCTATTTGGTTGATGTTGGGGGTTGGTGTTTGAATGGGTAAGGCTAGGGTTGTTATTACGGTTTCTGAGCCGACAAGTACGGATAAGTGTCGGGGTCATTGTTGTCCTTTTTTGAGTGTTAAAAGTTTCTTTTCTAAGCGTGATGATCAGTGGCATGATGTTTGTAGTTTGAGTTTAGATGAGGAGTGTCCGTTTGAATGAGTGAGCCTGTTGAGGTTAAGAAGCCTGTTCTGCCTGTTACTGGTTTGTTTGGTGAGTTGGGTGCTGGTGGCGATCTTACTGCTGTTCAGGTTCTAAATTCGTTATTGACTAGCGATTCGAGTCTTGCATTAAAAACTGAGATTGTTGATGTGCCTGCTTTTAGTGTTCTTGGCGTTTTGTCTGGTGTTGCTGAATCTAATTGTTTGACTGAGACGGCTAAGACGTTGAATCGTTTTATTCGTGAGTATCGGGAGAATATGGTTAGTTTTAAGCGTCAGGGTCGTAAGGAGATTGTTCAGGGTATTATTGCGGATTTGGAGCGGTCTAAGCGTGAGGGTGAGGGTGTTGGTGAGCGTTTGGTTGGGAGTCGTGCTACTAGATGATTGATAAGCGGATTTTTCTGGTTGTTGCTGTTGCTGTTCTTTTGGTTTTTGCTTCTTTGTTTCCGTTGGAAAGTGCTGTTTTTGGTCTTGGTGTTGGTGTTGGTGCTTTGCTTATGGTTATTTTAGAGCCTGTTATTGCTCGTTGGGTTTTGGCTCGTAAGAAGCGGAATTTGGTAAAGTTGCGTGAGGATGTTAAGCGGTTAGAGGCTGAGGTTGATGGTAAGTAGTGTCTTGAATCCACGTAAGAAGGTGTATTCGGTTTTCCTTTCTCGGTGGGTTTCCAACACCTATCTCCTTTTCGCCTTTTTGCGTGGCAAGATAACACCTAATTTTGTTGGTGTGTGTCCTGAGCATTGTTGTTATGGTGGTTGCCGTTATAATTGTTGTAAGGGCTATCATCATAAGGGTGTTCATGTTTGTTTTGTGCATAATCATAGGCGGTGATTGGTTTGGTTGATTTTGGTTGTTGTGATGTTGATTATGATGATAATAGACTATGTTATGCTAATGGTTGTATTTGCAGATTGAATAAGGTTGCTGGTTTTCAGACAAAATATGAGTTTGGTGTTGCTGTTCCTTTCAGGAATAAGGGTTGTTGTCATTTTCATAAGAAGGAGTCTTAGTTTATGTTGATGTTGATTACTGGTAATGTTCGTGAGGGTAAGACGCTTTTGGCTGTTTATTTGGCTTGGGTGTTGCATAATCAGAATATTAGTCTTATTCCTTATGATTTACTTGGTCATTTGCCAATTTATACGAATTTTAAATTGAGTTATCCTGAGGCTCGTTTTGTTGATGTTGGTGATTTGTTAGATTTAGAAGGTATCCGTAGCGGTTTGATGGTTATGGATGAGGCTTATGCTTGGCTTGAGAGTCGTGTTTCTAGTTCTAGTTTGAATCGTTATGTTTCGTATTTTATTTTTCAGAGTGGTAAGCGTGGTGTGGATGTTGTTGCTACTGCTCAGCTTGGTTCTAGTATTGATTTGCGTTTTTATGATTTGGCTCATATTATTGTTTTGGCTCGTAAGGATGTTGTTAAGAGTCAGTTTGTTTATCAGTTTGCTGTGCGGTGTGGTGTTAGTGTTCGGGTGGTTACTAAGACTTTGAGTTTTGTTTCTGCTAAACTGTTTTGGGATGATTATGATACTGGTGCGCCTGTTGCTCCTTTGGGTTTGAAGGCGTTGCAAGTTGAGATGGATAAGTTTAGTCCTGTAAAGATTAATGTTCGTGTTGATGGTCTTGTTGAGAAGGCTCTCGCTGTTTCTGGTTTGTTTGGTTGGAAAAGTGAGAGGGATGTTTTTCGTTATCAGGTTGAGGATTGGTTGTTGCGTATTGGTGAGCCTTTGCCTTTGGCTCCTTTGGTTACTAATCGTTTGAAGTGTTCTCTGCGTAAGTAGATTGCTGTGCATGTTGTTAGTCCTGCTAGGTATATGAAGCCTGTATATTGTGCTATTGTCTGGAACATTATTTGTATGTAATAGACGATTAGGTTTAGCATGATGTTGAGAAATATGACATCTAGGTTTTCTTTGATGTCTTTTTCGATTTGTTCTCTGGTTTTGTGTCCGAGTGGAGCGAAGCGACATGAGGACATATTGTTTACCTTCTTGCTAACTGTGTTATTACTGCGATGTTGTTTATGACGCATAGTGCGAAGAATATGATGAATATTGTGTTAAACATGAGGATTGGGTTTCTGAGGTTGGCTTGTCGTTTGATTGTGTAATGGCTGAATGGGATTATTGCGATAAAGAACAGTAGTTTGAATATTATTATTGGTGCGCTATAAAGAGGGTTTTGCTCGGTTGCTCCTAGTGGGAGTCCTATTTCTGTTGTTACGATGTCTGCCACATTAAAGGCTAGTGGTATTGTTGCGTATGGGATGATTTCTATTTTCATTGTTTGTTTTCTCCTTTTGTTGGTTGTTGGTTTGTTGTTGGTTGTTGTTTTGTTGTTTTTAGTGTGCATGTTGTTGTTTGGTTGGTTGGTGTTTGGTTTACTTTTGGTTTACAGTTCCATTGTGGTTTTGTCCATGTTTTCTTTTTGTTTCTTAGTTGGTATTGGTATGGTATTTTTCCATATTTGTTGTATATTTTTGCGTGTTGGTGGCATAGGTATTTTGGGTATGTGTTGGTTAGTCTCATACATTTCTGTTTTTGTAGTATTGGTGTGTTGCAACATGGACATCTTGGTACTGTGTTTTGTGTTTGTTTGTATTTTTGGAATAGTTCTTTTGTCATTGTTGTCATTTTGTTTAGGTGTTTTACTTGTCTTGTCATTGTTTGTTTTTCTCCTTTTGTTTTGTCAGAATTAGTTTTTCTGTTTGGATTATTCCTTTTTCCATCCATTCTAACTCGGCTCTAATATGATGTATTTCTTGTTGGAGCCTATTGAGATATTTTAGAGCTTGTTCTGTATTGGTCATTTTTGTTTGCTCCTTTTGTATTATTGTATAAAAAGAGGGATTTATGTGTTACTTTCGTTTTCGGTATATGTGTATTCCGTCTATTTCGTCGGCTTTGGTGAAGCCTGCGTCTATTAGGTTCATTATTTCTTGTTGGGTTGTGGCGGCTTTGCTTGTCCATTCTTCGTCTGTTGTTGTGAGTAGTGCTTGTGCGATGTTTATGTAGCGGTCTGTCATTGTTGCGGTTTTGTGTCCTAATAGTTTTCTTATGTAGTAGCTATCTATTCCTTTCATCAATAGTGTTGTTGCTTTCCAATGTCTGAATGTGTGAAAGTGTATTAGTTTTAGTCTTGGATTGTTAAGTTTCTTTGTTGTTCTGTTTCTCATGTTCTCAAAGGTTATTCTTAATCCGTGTTGTGTTGTTGTTGCTGTGAATATGGGTTCTAGGGTTTTCTCTAGTGTGTTGAGCATTACGGTTAGTTTTTCAGATATTGGTATTATGCGGGGTAGGCTTCCCTTTTCGGGGTGGTTGATGCTTACGGTTTTTCGTGCAATATCTATGTCTATCCATTTGACTTGTACGGCTTCACCTATGCGTGTCGCTGTTTCCTTTAGGAATTGGAGTAATGGTGCTAATGTTTTGCCTGAGGCGGCTATTAGCTGGTCTATTTCGGTTTCTGTTGGTATGAAATAGATTTTCTCTTGTGGTGTGTATCTTGGTTTTGTCCATGTTTTGCCTATGAATTTTAGATAGCCTGTGTAATCTATTGCGGCGGTGTTTTTGGTTGAGTTTTGCCATTTCAGTTTTACAAGTAGTTCTTTGATTTCGTAAGGATTGTCTAAGTTCGCTTGTTTGGCTAGTAGTGTTAAGCGGGCGGTTACCGTTTTTACGGTTGATTCTGCTCTGCCGTTTAATTGTAGTTCGTGTGTGTATTCTTGTATTCTAGTGGCAAGTTGTGTTAGAATGTGGTTAGGTGTTCGCGCACTTGCCAGACGCCAACAGGCATAATGTAGCCAGGACGAGCCTCCCGCAAGACAATGGCAGTTGCCTGTCTTCGTTCTTTCACCAGCTGCTC
>Ga0315284_10011765_pt1 | contig 12462 bp, 19 predicted proteins | sample YL17G09_16_MG_FD_203696 | JGI IMG/M metagenome (GOLD analysis project Ga0315284, IMG submission 203696) | Sediment microbial communities from Yellowstone Lake, YNP, Wyoming, USA - YL17G09_16 | ecosystem: Environmental > Aquatic > Freshwater > Lake > Sediment | place: USA: Wyoming | collected... | reverse complement strand
CACGCGGCACGGCTGGTTCACGCGGCACGGCTGGTTCACTCGGCACGGCTGGTTCATACGGCACGGCTGGTTCACTCGGCACGGCTGATTCACTCGGCACGGCTAATTCACGCGGCACGGCTGGTTCACTCGGCACGGCTGATTCACTGTTTATAAAAAATTGTGCTGGAACAAACCGTTCCATTTTTGCACTCAACAAAATAACCAAGCCAAGTATTTTCAATAAGGATATTACAGAGGAAAGATTTAACGAAATAAAAACAAAACTCGATTCTTTCAATTGGTATCCTCAATTCAATAATATTGAGGTGTTAAAAGAGAAATACGGAGCGTATGAAAAGATACCAATGGTTTTAGTAGAAAGAAATGATGAAAAAAAAGCATATTCATTTATGCCGATGGAAATGGAAAAGTACATCAGGCTTTTGCCGGAATTTGATGAAGAAATTTTCAATGCAGTTACAGGGAGAACGATATGAAACGAATAATAAAGGAGTCTGGAGGTCAATGACAAGGGACGAGGTCATAAGAGAGGCGGAATCAGTATGCAAACGGTTCCCGCTTCAGGGGCATGAAAGGACATGATAAAACTATCCTTTGGCCGCGGGGCATCATGGCAAAAAATCCAGGACGATAAGCATATCAAGGAAAATAGAGATGCCGAAATTAATAATGATGATAAGGGAGGAAATAAGTAATGAGAACATTTACCAAAAAAGAAATTGACGAGATACTTTTAAAACACGCTGAATATTTAAAAACAGGAGATTTGAAGCTCAACGCCGACCTGAGCAACGCCAACTTTTATTGTACTGGATTTAACCTGGGTTGTGGAACGCTGCAAATAGGTGCATGTGACGAGGATTTGGTGTATCAACTATTGTATCACGCCGCACGACTCCCTGCGTGTTCATAGGAATTGAGACAAATGCTTGCGCCACATGCAAATAAATTCAGACTTGTAGGACAAAAAGACAATGTAACAAGGATAGAAACGCCGGAGAAAGGTGAGAAATGAAAAAACGAACGATATTCATAACATTGAAAGGAAAGAAATGATGGAAATTGAAAAGTGTGCTTGTGGATGTGACGAGACAGGCAGAACAATTTACAGATGCCTACCCTGTGCGCTTAACAGAATTAAGACATTAGAAACAGAATGTGAACACTGGAAGGAAGCAATCCGGGAAGGTGCAAACATGATGGATAACCTCGAAGCAAAGCTGGGCGTGGCGAGGGGGGCGTTGAGCAAAATAGCATCATTCGATAGGGCTTGCGGTCAATGCACTATGCAATGTGCAAACGTCACATCATGTGAAGGTGGCATAGCCCGAGCCGCATTGAAGGAGATGGAGGGGAAGGTATGATGGTAGTCTCTTGGTTTTCATGTGGTGTTTCTAGTGCGGTTGCAACAAAACTTGCGTTACAAGATTATCCCGATATGGAAATTATATATCAGGACATTGAAGATCAACATCCTGACAGCAAGCGTTTTCTACATGAGTGCGAGCAATGGTTTGGTAAGAAGATAACCATTCAAATGTCAAATTACCGGAATGTCGAGAATGTTGTTAGGCAATTTAGATGGATAAATGGCTCGGAAGGTGCAAAGTGTACCGGCATATTGAAACGTAGGGTAAGGCAAGAGTGGGAAATCATGAACAAGCCCACCCACTATGTATGGGGATTTGATTGCTCAGAGAGAGAACGAAAAAGGGCTGCAAGAAGTGTTGAACACATGGGGCATGTTGAGCATATATTTCCATTGATTGATAAGGGTATTACCAAAAAAATGGCACATGGAATGTTGCAGAAATCTAGCATCAAGCGGCCAGCAATGTATGATCTAGGTTATCCTAATAATAATTGTATAGGATGTGTAAAGGGCGGGGCAGGGTACTGGAATAAGATAAGAATAGACTTTCCGGAAGTGTTTAAAAAACGGGCAGAACTAGAAAGGTTAATTGGAGCATCCTGTATGCACATAACAAACCCTAAAACCAAAGAGACAAAGAAGATTTGGCTTGATGAACTCAATCCAAACGTAGGGCGTAAACAAAAGATCATATTGCTAGATTGTGGAATGTTCTGTGAACAAAAGGAGTCCCCCCATGACTGACCAGCAAGCAATCGAAGCGGCAAAGGTGTTGAAGGGGTATTGAATATGAGAAAGGCAATACCCAAGGAAATCACGGAACGTGTTTTAAATAGATTTGGTGGGAGGTGTGGGTATTGTGGAGAGCAACCAAAGCGATTACAAATAGACCACATGAATCCCATTGTTGTTGGTGGTACAAATGATATTTCTAATCTCATGCCAGCTTGTAGGCAGTGCAGCAATCTGAAGTTGTTTGACAATGTAGAAGAGTTTAGATATTCGGTTTTTATACGTTGCGTAAGGTATTCTGTTGATTTCAGAACAGCACTCCGATTTAAACGAGTGCATAAGTCAGAAACGCCAATAGTGTTTTATTTTGAACTTAACCAGCCGGAAGGCGAAACAAAGAAAGTCGAGGCGGCAACATGAAAAAACTCACGCCCATAAAGGCGTTGCGATTATTAACGGGAATATTTAATCCAGATCAGGCTGTCAGCATTCTAGTTTACGTCAATCTTCTTGCCAGGTGGATGGACAAGGACAACATACTTGATAAGGAATTTCTACTTGAGCAGTTTAGAAAAATAGAAATTGAACTGGATTTGGAGAACAAGTCATGACTGACCAACAGGCGGTAGAAGCGGCCAACGAGAAAAAGACTATGCGTGAAAAATGCAGCATATGTGGTGACGATCTTCCACCCCTGAATGGAGTAGAAGAAAACGACTTCTGCGACATTTGTGAAGATTGCAAAATTCAAAAGGAGGAAAGGAAAGAATTTCACGGTACAGACAAATGCTATGATGATTGCAATTTTTGTTCTAGTAGACGGTATTGCATATATTCAGATTATAATGAAGATTAACCAGCCGGAAGGCAGAAAGGAAGAATAATGAAAAGAGTTTTGTCGTTTGTAAAAAGTGAACTGTACCACACGAATAACGGAGAAAAGAAGATAGGCGACTGCTCCATGCTGAGTGGCGACTGCTCCATGCTGAGTGGCGACTGCACCATGCTGAGTGGCGACTGCTCCATGCTGAGTGGCGACTGCACCGGGCTGCGTGGCGACTGCTCCATGCTGCGTGGCGACTGCACCGGGCTGCGTGGCGACTGCACCGGGCTGCGTGGCGACTGCACCAGACTGAGTGGCGACTTAGATACTGCTAAGATAACCAAAAAGGAGAGGGAAAGAGGCGTTGCCATAGCAGACCTAATCAAGAAGGACACACCATGAAAACAAAAGAGGAAGCAATAGTCGAGGCGGCAATATGAAAAAATCACGGTTGCAAACGCTCAGAGAGAATTGCATGATGGAGAAAAAAAAGAGAAGATGGAAACCTATGTTAGAGAAGAAATATGTTTCCATACAACTAGCGAAATCTCATACCTCTGTGTGGCTTGACGACGCTATAGACAAAAAACGATTCAAAGAAGGCCGCGTATTTCCAAATAAGAAAAGTGCGTGGCAAGCGATTAAGTGTATCCATGCCTATCTCACTGGCAGGGCAGCGATTGTCTATAGGAGGAGAAAATGAAAACAAGAAAGGAAGCAATTGAAGAGGGATTTAATGAGTTTTTCAACGGACCACCAAAATCGTCCTCTGAGTTCTTCTTTGAAAAAGGTTCCGCATGGCAGAAGGAACAAGATGCTGCTGAGAACACTAAGTTACGGGCAGAGATTGAGAAGATGAAAACAGAATTGCAAGCATATAAAAAATTGATAAAAGAAATCGGAGAAGTACGGGTTTGTCGAAAATGCTTTGATGCAGTTGATAAGGTTTGCAGGGAGTTTAAGTTATGAGAAAACGAAATAAACCAATGAAAAAGCATAAACATCAAGCTGGGACCGAACTTATCAAACGTTTCAACTTGGCCGGGACGAGAAATAACCAATCCGATTCGGAATCATGCCCAGGTCGGTTTAGCCTTTTCGAGGAAAACCGATGAGACGATTAGATACGATAATAGATTGCGCATTTCTCATCATGGTATTATCCATGATTTCGGCATCCCTCTTCTTGCATTTCAAGGGCTGGTCGGGCATGAATGTTGATGCCATCCATGCATCTATATCTGAAATATACAAACCGATATTAACAAAAACAGGAGGCCAAAAACAGCCATGAATAAGACGAAGATAGAATCATTTGACTACACATGGAATCCCATTACGGGGTGCAGTAACTCATGTTCTTACTGTTATGCCCGAAAGATTGCGTCCAGGTTTCCAAATGTATTCACCAATGGGTTCCTGCCAACATATTGGCCGAACAGAATCATGGAACCGACAAAAGTTAAGATTCCGTCCCGAATATTCGTGGGTTCCATGGGCGACATAGTCTACCAACCTGACATGGTTATCAACGCCATTCTCAAGATTGTGGAGGCCACTCCTCAGCATTCATATTTCTTTCTGACCAAGTTTCCCATGTTGGCATATTTTCGGCCTCCATTCCATGGCATCATCCCGAAGAATGCATGGTTGGGGTTTTCGTTTCATGATGGACTGCCTTCAGACATTTGCCGTCTCAGGGATTTCCCCAATGTTTGGTGTTCATGGGAACCCTTCCGTGTGTCAAAGCCGGCAGGAGATGCCATATCGAAAATAAAGACAGCCCGACCTGGCTGGATAGTGGCCGGATATGAAACTCCACACTGCAACCTGAAGAGCAAGGCATTCGAGCAACAAGTGATGGACTCATTCGGGACAGTACCGATGTTCTTCAAAGACACTATGTTGCTAGCATCTAAGGTCAGGACTGTGGTATGGTGACGGAATGGATATGATAATCCTCAGAAGACGGTGTCCCAAGTGCAAGAGAATTCTTCCACTAGCAAGATTTATCAGGCCCCATGGAAAATCGGGACGCAAATGCAATGAATGCACCAGCGCAAGGTTCATATTAATATGCAAGAAAAGGGTTCCAATAATAATCAAGGAATTAGGAAGGGAGATGCAACATGATGGAATGTGAGAATAAGGGGGGTAAATACCATGTTAAGGATAGATGCGATGGAAAAATGAAATCGGAGCGTATCGATGAACTAGTGGACCAATTCAAGAATCTTGACCTTACCAATATTACAGAAATGTCAAAACTGGTCAGGGCATTGCAATGGGAGCTTAATCATCGTGTCTGATTATAAGAAGATGTTTGAACCGTACTCCATCAACGGATTCATCCACCCGGTCAAGGGCCAAGAATCAGGGAATGGCTGGCTTTACACGGCTGAGACTGTAGTAGTTACAGGAAAGAATTATCCCCCACCGCATGACCTACTCATGGCATCACTGGACCATGAAATAGTAGCGGGTCTGCTTATGAGAACAACTCGCAACGGATTCGGCCAGGAATCGATAGACGACTATGTGGGGGCTGGTGCAATGTCATATCTATACGGGTTATCATTGGCCTTGAACATACTGGCATATGGAAAACTCATCCCAGCGACATACCTAGCTTCAGATGCCACATTCTGGGACAGGGTTGCATTCAGGATTCTGGGCCAAAAGATAAGATACGTCTATAACAATATAGAGTCAGGCACGTTTACACTTCGCGCTTGGCTCGGTCGTTTTCAGCATCTCATAGGTTTCCTTGAGTTCTGTGCCGGAAAGCGGCCCCCTTGGTGGCGCAGGGCATGGATGGCGGTATGTTTCCTTCTACCGGCCAGCAAGAAGAACCATGACAGATGGATAATCCCCTGGGTAATGTCGGTCATCCTGAAGGAATGCGGAACGCCCATGATTAGACTTGCACTGAGGTTCTGGTCATGGAGAGCCAGGAGGAACTTTGGAACAGTCGGAGCCCTGCTCCATGATTACTTTGCAAAGGATGAACCTCACCCATTGGAATTGTTAACCAGGAATATGGATTTTTGACAGTTTTTAACTTTACTTTTTGTCATAATCATGATATATGGTTAATGCTTTTTTTTAGAGGGATGGAATGATGAAAGATTATTATGATTTTATAAGTAAAAAGAGCCAAAAAACTACTTTAAACGGATTCAAGACATTGTGGATGCCTGTTTTTCTATATGACTTTCAGAAATATCTTGTAGACTGGGCTCTGTTAAAGGGTCGCTCCGCCATATTTGCCGATTGCGGACTTGGTAAAACACCCATGCAATTGGTGTGGGCACAGAATATTGTAATGAAAACAAATAAACGGGTCCTGATACTCACTCCGTTAGCCGTGGGTGCTCAGACTGAAAGAGAGGCTCAGAAGTTTGGTATCGATGTTTTTCGTTCAAAAGACGGAAAACTATCAGGAAAGGCCTCCATTATAATAACAAATTATGAACGTTTACATTATTTCAATCCTGAAGATTTTCAAGGTGTCATATGTGATGAATCATCGGCAATCAAGAACATGAATGGTTCCAATAGATGTTCCGTGACTGAATTCATGAGGACTAGACCTTATAGATTATTGTGTACTGCAACGGCATCACCCAATGATTACATTGAACTGGGAACGTCCTCAGAAGCCCTGGGTGAACTTGGTAATATGGACATGCTTCAGATGTTTTTCAAAACGGAGGACAATACAATGCATCCGGGGTCCCGTCGAGATGGTCCGATATGGATAGGTCAGAAGTGGCGGTTTAAGGCCCATGCCGAAAAGAAGTTCTGGCAATGGGTGGTTTCTTGGGCCAGAGCAGTAAGGAAACCTTCCGATCTTGGATTTAGTGATGCTGCTTTTCAACTTCCCAAATTGATAGAACGTGAACATATTGTAGCATCCGATACGCCTAGGAATGGAATGCTATTTAATTTTCCAGCTGAAACTTTGGCCGAGCAAAAAAAGGAACGAAAATTAACGACGAATAAACGTTGCGAACTCGTGGCTCAACTGGTTGATACTACAGAACCTGCCCTTATGTGGTGTCATTATAATGACGAAGCAGACGCATTAGAACATATGGTTAAAGGTTCTAGACAGGTCAACGGTTCTCAGGAAGATGATGAAAAAGAAGAAATTCTTAATGCCTTTTCATCAGGACAACTCCAAAAGTTGATAACAAAACCGCGCATTGGCGGTTTCGGCCTGAACTGGCAGCACTGTAATAGGATGACATTCTTCCCCAGTCATTCCTTTGAACAATACTATCAGGGAACCAGAAGGTGCTGGCGGTTCGGACAAAAGCGAACTGTATTTGTCGATATTATTTCATCTAGTGGAGAGTCAATAGTTATGAAGAATTTACAACGAAAGGCTAAAGCCGCCGACAATATGTTTTCATCTCTAGTTGCGGAGATGACTAGTGAATTGAAGTTAAAATGTAAAACGAATTTTGATAAAAAATTGGAGGTGCCGCAATGGATATGAAATGTAATGGACAAAAAATTACGAAAGATTACGCTATATACAATGGTGATTGCATTCAGGTAATGGCAGGCTTACCTTCTGAGTCAATAGGATTGTCAATATATTCACCTCCTTTCGGGGGTTTATATAATTATTCCAGCAGGGATGAAGACTTGAGCAACTGTCTAAATTACGCTCAGTTTTTTGAGCATTACGATTTCGTAGTTAAGGATATAGCGAGGATAACAAAACCAGGTCGAATGACATGCGTGCATTCAATGGATGTTCCAAGACCCGGAACTGATAATGGCCATATTGACTTTCCCGGCGATATCATCCGACAACATGAGAGGTTCGGATTCAAGTACTGGGCCAGATTTGCCATTTGGAAAGAGCCCTTGAGGGTTGCCATCAGGACTAGAAGTAAGACCCTCATGCACAAGCAAATAGTAAAAGATTCTTCTCTTTGTGGAAATGCCGGAGCCGACTATCTATTGGTTTTCAAGAAAAAAGGAGACAATAAGGAATTCATATCTCATTCAGAGGGGCTAAAGAAATATTGCGGGGAACGAGAAATTCCAGATGGACTGAGTGACAAATATAAGAATTGGGATAATCCCCAAACAAATAAGTTAGCCCATTGGATTTGGCAGCAATATGCATCCAGTTTTTGGGATGATATCCGCATCAACCATGTACTCCCATTTAGGGAGGCTAGGGAAAGTGATGAGGAGAGACACATCCATCCACTCCAATTGGATGTCATTGAACGTTGCGTTCTTCTCTGGTCAAATCAAGGTGATGTCGTCTTTACTCCATTCATGGGTGTCGGTTCTGAAGTCTTTGGAGCCGTCCTTAACTCCCGACTGGGAGTCGGGGTCGAATTAAAGGAATCTTACTTCCGCCAAGCCCTAAAGAACATGGAATTATGCAAAGAAGATGAAGCACAGAATACCCTCTTCTGAACTGTATGACCATCTGTCAAGCTTGCAGAAAACGCCCTGCTTCACAGCGTCACCACAAATGGCATGATGCCAAATGGAAACGCAAACTGTATGGAAGATTGCTTGATGACTCCAGAAATATCCAGATGACGTGCTTCGAGTGCAATGTTGGACATGCCGGTAAATTTCTGATACACTGGTCAGAGCAGGACTTCTGCAATGCCCTTGGAATACTACCAAGGAGTAAACAGTTTAGGAATTTTTAAACATGAAAACGATAAAGGACATAGTCAAAGGGATAGTCATTCTTGATATTGATGACCTAGAGGAATTCCAAGGCAATCTTAAGGACCTAACGGAAGAGAACTATAATAGACTCAAGAATGAGATACTGGCCGATGGGTTTGCGGCCCCTCCATTCGTATGGAAAAATCCCAAGGGACAGTATTGCATCCTTGATGCACACCAGCGAAAGAGAGTACTAGTCAAGATGCGTGAGGCTGGCATAAAAATACCCAAGATAAACTGCATCGAGATAGCGGCCAAGGACCGGAACCATGCCAAGCGTCTCGTGCTGGCATATACATCACAGTATGGGACCATGACCAAGCAAGGGTTATATGAATTCCTGAACACTTCGGATATATCCTTCGCCGATGCCGTCGCAATATTTCGGTTTCCAGAAATAGACTTTGGGAACATGGCGTTGGAGAATAATGAAGGATTATCGCATGATATGGAGAAGAACCAAGATGAGAAAAAAAAGAACTATACTAAAATGCAATGTCCGAGTTGTGGGTACGAGTTTTGAGCGAGTATGGGATTCCTTATCAAGGCTCCAAGTGTTCAATAGCGGAAAAAATATGCACACTATTCCCACCTGCCGATAACTTTTATGACCTGTTCGGTGGTGGATTCTCTATCACTCATTGTATGCTCCAAAATAGGCGCAAAGACTTTAAACAATTTCATTTTAATGAGCCTAGAAAGGGTATCGTAGATTTAATTAAAAAAAGCATAAATGGAGATTTTAACTATTCTAAGTTCCATCCACCATGGATTTCAAAAAAAGAATTTGACGAAAAAAAAGAAACCGACGCATACATAAAAATCATCTGGTCATTTGGAAATAATGGGAAGAACTACCTCTTTTCAGAAGAAAAGGAGAGAATAAAGAAATCACTTCACAATGCCGTTGTGTTTAATGAGTTTGATGGTTTTGCCACTGAATTTTTTGGATTCAACCAATTCAAAAACAACTTCGATATTATTCAAAGAAGATTGTTCGTCCAAAGAAGAATACGATATTTGAAATCGGGACGAGTTGACTTGGAGCAACTGGAGCGACTGGAGCAACTGCAGCGACTGGAGTTTTATACCATCGACTATCATGATGTCCCAATAAAAGAAAACTCAATTATATATTGTGATATTCCATACAAGAATACAGCGTCTTATGATTCTAGTTTCAATCATGATGAGTTCTTTTCTTGGGTAGAAAAATCACATCATCCAATATTCATCTCGGAATATTATATAAACAAGCCATTTTTAAAGTATGTTTATTCGTGCTCTAAATTATCTCGGCTATCGCCAAAAGGCAGAGACAAAAAAGATGAAAAAATATACGCTAATATTCATGCAATGAAATTGCTGTGCGAAAAAAAGCAAGGGCGTATCTATGTCTAAGAAAGGTACTGCACAATATGGTGCGTTATGGTAAATAATCCAATGATGAGATATAGTTAACCTATGGGTATAATAATTACATTCGATGTGATTATCAAGCATTGGGAGAAAAAAGTCCAAGAGATAAAATAATGAAAGGTAAACGTGTCCCAAATAACAACCAAGGCGGCAGGTTGGATGATATAGAATCCATGCAGCGAATTGAATTTATCTACGACATGATATCGTCAGGATTCATGAGGGGAACCATAGTTCTACAATGTTCGAAGCTGTGGAATATATCCTATCGGCAGGTAGACAAATACATAGCCAGGGCTAAGAAAATATTTGAGGATGTCCACATAGAGAATGTCAAGGAACGGTACAGGAACGCCCTGAAGCGCACCCGCGCCCTCTATCGGCAGTGCATGGCATCCGGTGACAAGAGGACGGCCGCCAACGTACTGAGGGAACTCAATGACCTGGAGGGCTGCAAGACGATAAAAGTCGAACACTCGGGAAGCATAGATGGGGCCAAACTGGACAATCTGTCGCTCAATCAACTCAAGGCCATAGAATCCATATTGAAAGGGGCCTCGGATGGCAAGGACTCCGATACCACGACTTGAGGATGTCCAGGCCGCCATCAGGAGGAAATCACATATAGACTATGTGCAGCATGTCATTCCGGCGTTCAAGGTAAATTGGCACCACAGATTGATTTCGAGCAAGTTGGAGGCCGTAGCAAGGGGTGAGATTCGCAGACTTCAGATATGGGCTCCTCCGAGACACTCCAAGACCTGGATGGTTTCGGATACATTTCCAGCATGGTTTCTTGGCAACAATCCATCGAAGACCGTAATAGGAACATCATATAGCGATGATGTGGTGACGACCCATGGACGCATGGTTAGAAACTTCATGCAGGGCCCAGAACATATCGAGATATTCGGGAAGAATATCATATGTCCTGATTCACAAGCTGCCAACCGATTCGATACAATACATGGGGGTTCATACAATTGTGCAGGAGTTGGAGGAGGCATAACGTCTAAGGGAGGCCATATTATAATTGCCGATGACCTTTATAAGGATTCGGTACAGGCTCATAGTGATGCATACAATGAGCATTTGCACGAGTGGTGGCGTTATGTAATTCTCACCCGCCAAGCCCCAAATGCCGCAATAATATTCATCTCGACGAGGTGGACGGAGGACGACATGAACCAGTGGCTTATCGATAACCAGGATCCGAGTCTGCCCTGGGAGGTGGTCAGACTTGCGGCCATACGAGACGATGAGGAACTAGATTATGACCCTCGTCAGTCAGGAGAGGCATTATTCCCGGAGATGTTCCCAATAGAGGAACTTGAATGTAGAAAAAGAGAACAGGGCGGACTGTACGTTTTCAACGCATCATATCAACAGGCTCCCTCCCCGAAGAGTGGCGACATAATAAAACGAGATGACATACAAAGATATACTACGCTGCCCGACAAGATTGATGAGTGGATAGCATCATGGGACCTGACATTTGATTCCTCCGTATCATTCGTTGAGGGCCAAGTGTGGGCTCGAAAGGGTCCGGATAAGTATCTGGTACATGAGTTTAGAAAACAGATAGGGTTCACTGACACATGCAGGGCGATAGAAGACATGCGTTCCAACTATCCGGAGGCCATTTTGACGCTAGTAGAGAAGAAGGCTAATGGAGCAGCTACCATAGAGACGCTCAGAAAGAAGATAACTGGAATAAAACCAGTGAACCCAACCAGGTCGAAGACTGATAGACTCAGGGCCGTGTCACCCGATTTTGAAAGCCGCCATGTGTACGTTCCAAAGAACAAGGAATGGACTGACGCATGGATCGAGGAAATAGTCTCCTTTGGTCCCAACAGTAAGGAATCAGACAGAGTTGATGCCACGACCCAAGCATTATCATATTTCGAGTCGAAGAAGAGTGGGAACGAGGCCCTTGCCATCGAGGATATTCCTGCTGACAACGAATGGTCAGTGTGATAATATCTAAATTACAATTGAATAAACCCTCCGCCGTCAAGCACTTTCCCTTACATTCCCGTTGGTCCCATTCCAAACCTCCGGCGGAGGGTTCTTGTTTTTTTAGGTTGTCCTATTCCATGTGGTGTTGTAATATGGAAATAACTCATGGCTAAAAATAAGGTTAAAAAGGGTTCGGAAGATATCGACATAATGGAGATAGGTTGCACTGGACTCAACCAACAGGGTGGATACGTCTACGAGGAGACGATTGAGAAACTCAAGGGCACAAAAGGAGTCAAGGTCTATAAAGAGATGACTTCCGAGCCAACAATAGGTGCGATATTATTTGCAATGAAAATGCTGGTAAGAAATGTAGAATGGACGGTCGAGCCCGTAAGCCAGGAGCCAGTAGACCTTGAGGCGAGGGATTTCATGG